>Ga0315312_1003160_pt1 | contig 10775 bp, 14 predicted proteins | sample TDP7_MG_FD_203629 | JGI IMG/M metagenome (GOLD analysis project Ga0315312, IMG submission 203629) | Freshwater sediment microbial communities from Lake Towuti, South Sulawesi, Indonesia - TDP7 | ecosystem: Environmental > Aquatic > Freshwater > Lake > Sediment | place: Indonesia: South Sulawesi... | reverse complement strand
TAGTCAAATATATTTTGGAGCTATCTATTCCACTTTCAGGTGTTGTCGGCAGCGTATTGGCAGGGGTAATAAGAGTTGTAGTCGCCTCTTCCATCGCGATGTTCTGGCTGATTCTATGGAAGAAGATTGCTGAATTCTACTTCTGGAAGAACATGCGTAAAACTAGCTGAAATGCTTTAACTCGCATAAGATAACTTCTATCGGATCTTCCATTCCTTCTACAAAGCTTTCGGCTTTATCTCGAATACGTCGACGATAAGCCTCGTCCTCGAGCATATTCATAGCTCTTCTCGCAATTTTAATGGGGTTTATCTCTCTAACAACAAGGCCAGACGAAATTAGGTATTCTTCAATGATCGTCGGCTTATCTGGGAAGCATGATATTGATGGTATTCCAAGCATGGCAGCTTCTGCTGTCATGGTCCCTCCTCCACCAATGAAGACTGAGCTGAATGAGAGGAGATTCGGCCCGTTCACTATAGTTTTCGGAATAACTACATCATGCTTGAATTCTCTCCTCAGGATCTCCCTTTGGTAGTCATATCTTGGCAGCGCAACCATGTCTGCTTCAATCTTATTTCTCAGCATCTCGTGGATCGCTCCGACGGTATTCAACAATTTCTCTCGTTTTCTCGCTATGAGATAAGCAGCGGAGGATTCTTCGAGTCTAACTGTTACTATCTTCCTTCGCGGCTTTACCCCATCTTGAATCAGAATACGTCTGTCCGGTCTGAAATTCCTAAGCCATACGATGGGGTCCAAGGCATCGTACTGAACTATCTTGGCTGCGGATATTCCGTAGCCGAGCCATTCCTTCTTCGGAATTGCAGCTGGTGTGAAGAGCCTCTCTGAAAGTGGAATTGCGAGTTTAGATACGGCCTCTGCATGGGGTGAGTCGCTGATACAGAGATGTGGAATCCCTAGGCCGAAAGCAACTCTAGCGGCTTCTGGAGACGAAAAGGATAGCGCCACGTCGGGTTTGCGTCGACCTATGAACTTGGCAAGTTTGGCTACTCTCTCTGCACTTGCTGAAAGCTTTTCTTCTATTCTCGCTCCCCCATGCTTTCCGATAGTGGCAGCCTTCAGCCCGTGCGCTTCCAGAAGCTGATTGACTTCACGATATAGTCTGGTTGTCAGGACAAGTTTGTAGCCTTGCTTTTTCAAGCTCTCAGATAAGACGCTGAACAAATTTCCCTGTTTCGGAGTTAGGATATCTATCCAGATGGCCTTGCTCATCTGTTTTCTCTCTCAATTTCTCTGAGCGACAAGCTCGAACTGAAACGATTTTACTCTAACGTTCTTGAGTGTGGAGAGTTAAATAATTGTTTGGAAGACTATTAAAGCAGTCAATTCGAACTGATCAACATCTATCTCGAGTTGTTCTGAATGACGATCATGAAGCTTAGTGCTGACGAGATAAAGGCCAAGGTAAAGAATCATTCGGGGACCGTAGCTGTTATCGGACTCGGCTGGATGGGTCTTCCGACAGCCTGTCTATTCGGCGAAGCAGGCGCCGATGTAATGGGTGTAGACTCGAACCCAGAAGTAGTCGAGAAAGTGAACAGAGGTGAAAGCCATCTTGCTGAGCCCGGGCTGCCGCAACTTTTGAAGAGGCTCATAAGTGAGAAGAGGCTCAGAGCTACGAGTAATATTCAGGAAGCAGCATCTCAAAGCGATGCGATAATTCTTCTGGTCCCTACGCTGATCGATGAACAGAGGTCTGCTGACTATTCAGCTGTTGAGAATTCATGCCGAGATATAGGCAAGGGGATACAGAGCGGCTGCCTTCTGATCTTTGAGAGCACATGCGGTCCCGGCGTCACTGAGAGAGTGGTGAAGTCGACTCTTGAGAAATATTCGGGCTTGAAGGCTGGAGTGGATTTCGGCCTTGCTTACAGTCCTATAAGGGCGATGGGCGGTAGAGCTCTGCGCGATATTCAAAGTTACCCAAAAGTTGTAGGAGCCATCGATGAGAAGAGTCTAGAAGCTGCCAGCGCACTACTGTCAACAATTGTTAAGGGAGAGATTGTGAAGGTTCGAGATATCAAGACAGCTGAAGCCTCAAAACTTTTCGAGGCGGTATACCGCGACGTCAATATCGCTCTCGCCAACGAGTTCGCCATGTTATGCGAGAAGGCTGAGATAGACTACGATGAAGCTAGGGAGGCTGCGAATACTTTGAAAGAGTATTGTCACCTCCACATTGCCGGCGTCGGCGTAGGTGGCCACTGTCTGCCTGTCTACCCATATCTGCTGGCGAGCGAAGGTGAACGACTGGAAGCCAGATTGAAGCTTGTTCTGAACGCTAGAGAGATCAATGACGCGATGCCCAGCCACACTGCTAGACTGGTCGCCAACGGTTTAAGGGCTTCAGGAAGATCGGTCAAAGGCTCCAAGGTGGTTGTACTTGGAATCTCGTATCGAGCCAATGTGAAAGAGACGAGGTTCTCTCCTTCGATTGAGCTTATTACACTTCTGAAGCGTAGAGGCGCTCGCGTAGTTGTTTTCGATCCCAAGTTCAGCGCTACAGAGATAGCTGATATGGGCTATGCTACTGAGCCCACTTTGAAGGCCTGTATCGAAAAAGCCAGCTGCGTAGTGATGACAGTGCCCCATGATGAATTCCGAGGGATAGACCCGAGAGAGTTGGCTGCAAGCATCTCGAAATCAGCTGTAGTCGTTGATTGCGCACATATACTTAACCCATCGCTCGTCGAGAAGGCTGGTTTGATATATAGAGGAATCGGGAGAGGCTTATGGACGAGGTAGCGGTCAGCTTAATGTAAGGAAAAGCGGTATATCTTAGTTGACAACAAACCAACAAATATAGTGGAAGGTTGCAGCAGAGATGAAGAGAAAACTTATGGATATCCTCGCCTGCCCGATCGATAAGTACTATCCTCTAGACCTGTACGTCTTCGAGGAGAAAACCGAGATAGTTGAAGGCCTCATAGCCTGCCCGAAATGCAACAGGTTCTACCCGATTATAGAAGAGATCCCTCACATGCTCCCAGACGAGTTGAGGACCAAGAACGAAGATCTAGGCTTCCTCAAGAAATGGAAGGAGAAGGCTCCTCAGAAGATCCTAGATGAAGGGAAGCCGTTCAACCTCAAAACAGCATGAACTAACACCTAAATTGCTGTTCTTTAGAAAAGTTCAAGAACAGTCTCCTCGCTACTTTCTTCTCTGAGTAGCCCGGTGGTGTAGCGGACAAAGCTTTGCATGGCGTCTAAGCATAGCGGGCTTTGGCTCTCTTCCGTGAGAGAGGAGACCCGCCGACGGGAGTTCGAATCTCCCCCGGGCTACCATTCAAAATCGCCGAGAGAAGCAAATTTTGAGCTTGTTTTTGACAGATAATCTCTATAAATTACCTTTCATTTTTTATTACTTTTGAGATTTTGAGAGAAGGTTTAAATTAACAGAATATATGAATTCGAAAAAGTCTTAAGGGGCGTAGCGGACTCAGCTACAATACCAGGCCCTTCCATCTCTACATTCTAAGACCTAAAGACAAGGATGAATTATTCCTAGACGGACGCAGGTTCGTGACGTACGCTAAGAAATACCTAACGTTAGGGGAAAGAAAAGGCGGAAGTAAGGCTCAACTCATTCTCTCTCTCCTTGGGAGAAATGAGAATAAGGCCTGGTTCTCAACGGATATAGCGAAGGTGTTGAAGATCATGGGATCACAGCATCTGATGTGATGTCTAATGTAAGAAGGTTTGAGAACAAGGGTCTAGTCTATGTTAGGGGTTACATCACAGATGAAGGACAAACTCCGTTTAGAGAAGGATATCTCATCAACTATCTTAACTAACAAAAACCTAGAGACAGCGCGTTGGAGGAAGCTATCCAGAGGACGAGCGTAGCCCTTGAAGGAAAGGCTTCTACAAATCCTCTAGTTCAGAGAGTTCACCAGATTAGGGATTTAGTTTTTGAGGCTACGAAGCTTAGGGGTCTCGTGAGCTTCAATTATATTGTAGAGAAGCTAAGGTGCACCGAACATGAAGCTAACCTCGCCCTGTCAAGAGCCCTCCAACTATACCCTGAGCTTAAGGAGGTGAAGCTCTTCGACGCATACAGGTACTACTGCCACCCATCAATGAGTGAAGAAAACTTGAAGGCCGCTATATCCCTAAAGGAGAATTACCTCAGGAAGAGTAAGGGCAGAGATAACCGCATAGGGCATAACTGGGAAGCTGTAGCTGAATGGTTTGTAGACCAGTTCACTATAGGCGCGAAGTTCTGGACTCAAGACCATAGGAATAGAGTAATGGATTCAAGAAGGATAACCATCTATCTCATCAAGCCCGCGAACGGTAGGAGGAACAATGCAGAGGTTGATAGAGTATGGGAGGCTACTCAGAGCATCTTCGCCCAGCCTGTAACTTGTGTTCTTTCCTGCAAATGGGGTCTAGTCAATAAGGATCACCTAGACGACTTCCTCGAAGTGTTGATGTGGAGCAAAGAGTACGGTGTGGATACTCCTGAGGGGAGGCAGGTGAAGCAGGGAGTCATTGGCATATTTGCCTGAAGTGCCTTTAACCCAAAGGAAAAGGTGAAGTTTAAAGATGGGAGCGAGGTCAGCTTATCCTCCCATGCAGCTAGAATGAACATTCAACTTCTCAAGGCTTCAGACTTCAACGAGAAGCTCCACCAGAAAGGGTGCTCAAGGGAAGTTTCAGTTCAGAAGATATGCCAGGTAGCTAGAGACGAGAAGGAGGTTAGAGAGGTCTTGGATCAAATATGGAAAGATCCACCCGAGGCCGAGGATATCCTATCCAACGTGCAAGAGAATAATGAAGACCTTTACGAGTTCGAGAGGAAGTTGAAATCAAGCAATAGCTAGCCATTTGTCCTAGACTACAGTAGAAGAACATTCCACTAGAATACAAGAATATAAGAAAGCCGAGCACCGGCTCATTTTCAGCAATAACAACGTCAAAATCAGAAGTAGAGTTGCTGAGTTAGAGGATGAGGCTAGGAAGCTTCAAGAAAGAACGAGCGTTCTTGTTCGGATGCGTCAAGGTTTCGGTTGAATGATCTCTCTGATAACTATCAGAGTAGGAGTTAAATACAGATGCCCTGTGATAGACTCTCATGCGCCTCAAACGATGGCAGAAAGTTATCGTTCTAGCAATAATATGGATTGCGTTAGTAATAGGAATCTCTGTTGTGCTAACCATCCCCTTCCTCCAAACTGCGATTATTGCTTCTATTGTTACCACGGTGATTAGTCTATTGGTTCCTCGAATTTCTGACAAAATATTAGAGATGATCTTCGGAAAAGAGGAAAAACCAGCTGAACTAGTTAGAGTGTTCGCTGAAGAGAAGCAGAAGCTCGAAGAGAGAGACAGAAGAATTAAGGGATTACAGGATTGGATTCATGAAGACAGTAGGGAGCTTGTAGATGCCTTACGTTTATTCTTTAGCCCTCCGTCAGCGGATATCTCTGTCCTTCCGGACTTTGCGAGGCTGTATTATTCATTATCTTTTGCAAATGTTGTCTACGTGCCAGATGGTAAATCAAAGCCTAAGATAAACCACTTACAAGAACCTTGGTGGATAGACCCACGATTGGTTGACAGGATCAGAGAGCATCTCGCTGACACAGATTGGAAATTATGGTTAGGGGCAAAGGAAGCTGTTAACACACACTTGGAGAAGGTCAAAGCATTATGGGAGAATATGGAAGAAACCTTAAGAAGTGAACTACTCCGCAATTGTCCGACGATGATAGAATGGTATGGTGGGGGACATCCTCCTATTTATTACCGCATGGATTACTGTCTACACTACATTTGGTCAGAAGTAGAGAGAGCTGTAACGCATAACATCACCCCTTCTTTAAAGTATCTCCAAGAAAACCCAGAAGACCCCAGTAGAGTGGGAATAGGGACAACGTACGGAAAAAGTCCAGATTCGGACACGAAGAGCAATTTTATTAAAACTATGTCAGGTATCATGACCCAATTTGTAACGAGATTTCAAGAAATCTACTATGAGAGCAAGAATATTGAGGAAACAATAGAAAGATTCAGGAAGTCCGTAGATACCAGAATCTACGATTTTGAGCACCCACCACACTACAATCTGCCCAACAAGTGTATCCGTTGCAGACTCTTGTACGAGGAATTGGATAGGCTGAAATCATCGGCTTGAGAGTATGCCACTATATTTAAGAAGTCAGGTTTCGCAACATTAATTTGATGAAGTTGGTTCCGCTTTTCCCTGTTCATTCATACAATAGAACTAGATCCAGCCAATTGGATTGGCATTTGTTAGAGGAACTCTTTGGAGAGGCTCCTGATTGGATAAGGTCCATAATAGTTGAGTTTGCTATTTCGACGATCATTCGTTTGGGGAGGAAAAGGTTTCTCCTATTAGCGATTCAAATTTTCCATTTGATTCGTGCATTTCCTCGGGCCCTACTTAACTGGTTAACCTATCATCCGAGTTTCCAATACGTCACTTTGACGTATAGTCTCTTACGTACTTTGAATAAGGTAGAATATTTCTGTGGTTTGAAACGATATGCAGAGACTGAAATCTCACTCATGAAAAGAGGTAATTTTAGAATGATTGTTAGGCTAACTTTATACCTTAATCCAACATACAAATATGTTCATTAGCAGTATTCGATCCAAAAATCCTCTTAGACGCAATACTTCTCTAAGTTGACCTAAGTCATGAAGCAAAACTTGACCTCCTGGGGAAATTAGAGATGAGAGTTTCTCAACAAAAAAGAATCACAAGAGTGTGCCTACTCGACATCATGCAACGACTGTGGTAACATCACATCAAAACTTGACAACTTTTTCAGATCATGCGGCGCAAAGCTAAGAAGAGACTAATACAACTGTCTTCTGGCAATTCTTCGAAGTGCTCTCAGTTTGATCGATCGATACCCAGAGAAAGCAAGATATACTTATACATGTAATGTCGTATGATTAGTGTGTTTTTATGAGTCAAGTAATGATGTTTATTGACGGGTCGAACTTGCTGCATACCTCTCAGGACTTCCGATCAGGATTCAGAATAGACTACGTAAAGTTAAGGGACATCCTGTTGGGAGGCAGAAATCTAGTGAGACCATATTTCTACTGCTCTAGAAGAGTGCCAGACGACCCAACAGAACTTGGATTCAGAGAAAAACTGCAATATTTAGGTTTCAGTGTATCCGCCAGTCCTTTACGGCGCCGGGGCACAGGGTGGGTTGAGAAAGGCGTCGACGCTGCCTTAGTTACCGATATGCTATGCATGGCTTTTAGAAACGTATACGATGTTGCAATTGTTGTAAGTGGCGACATCGATCTAAAAGGAGCTATAGAGGTCGTCAAGACTCTTGGGAAAAGAGTGGAAATAGCAGCGTTCACATGTGGGATAGGAAGAGACATGAAATTGATTGCGGATAAGTTCATAGCACTTGACGATATAGCTGACAAAATAACGCTATAAGAGAGCTTTTAAAACAGGTAACGTGAGTTACCTGCTGGATACATTTTCGAAGAAATGCTTCCGCGTTCCGAGAATATAAGTTTAACCCTTTATCGTTTTGGATTCAGAGGCTTGGGATATCCCAGCTTCTCAGTTCTTCAGAATTGTTCTCCAAGCTTCATAAATTTCTGGTGGCTAAGGGCAATTTACCTTTAGAGGATCGCTTCGAAGTATGGTATATATAGTATGAAGCTTGGTTTACTATGTGTGATTGGTTTGCCACAAAACATCTTCACTGAACGACCTTCCGCTGTTCTGATAATCGCTCCCGTTGGCGTATACCGTAAGCGAGTTGAATCTGGAATCAAAATGATCATGTCTGCGAACTGCACGGAGGATACTGAAGTGCAGATTTGTCTTGTTGTGGATATTGAGTGGTCGCGAACGGATCGAAAATACATGGCGGAAAATGTTCAGCCGTTGCAGGTGGAATATGCGCCAGATCTATGGGCATCAGTGTTCGCTAGCTACACATGTGAAACCATTAATTTGAATCTAGAGAACCAAAGTGAAATCACTTGTTGGCTTCTGAAGAAACTAGCGTCTTTCTTCAGACGAGGCTCAAATAGAAGAGCCTTTGTTGATTTGACTTCAGCGCCACGTGAGTGGGATTTCTCGGCATTCTACGTATCGAATTTCTTCACCGATGTTGAGTTCTACTTTGTCAAGGCCAAGAGAGAGAAGACTCCGAGCGATTATACAATTGAGGAAAGAAATGACGAAGGTATGCTTCCAGAATTTGTCATAACGAGTGAGCTACGGCCTCCTCTCGCCAATTGGTTGAGACCACACAAGATGCTTTCCGGCAATAGACTTGAAAATGTTCAATACGAAATCTTCAAATTGATGTATGAAATCGCTTCAAGGAAGAAAGACTTGTCCACATTACGCAAGATCACCATTGACGAAACTGAACTTGCTGCGATAGGTAGAGAGAAACTTCACTCCTACAAGAATATGGAGGAATCGGACGTGCTAAAATCCATCAGCAAATTCATAACAGACATTGATCGCTTCAAACTATTCAAGCGAGTTCGAAGAAAGATAGAGATATACACAACTGCGATTGCCCTTATGCAAGCCCTATTTGAGAAATGAGTTCATATTTGAGTTCACATATAGTGTATCTTTGACAATACACAGTGCAAATAACGTCGAACGTGGACCAATATGGTGGATAAAACAAGGTAGCGAGTGTTTCGACGGATTCCCTTTTCGTCGAAACACTCGCCTACTAAAAATCATTGATCTTGCTTCTCTTCCGCCGCCAGTTGTATTGATTCTGCAATGTTTTCCAGCGAGATATAGCGGTCGGCCACACTTTTCATCTCAGATGCTACACCGAACTCAAATGCCGCGACTTCTACTTTCTTTCCCAGTCGTTTGACCTCGTCCATCGCCCCCACATAATCAGCATCGCCTGACACCAAAACCGCTGTGTCATATGCGTTCCTGTAAGCGAGTCCCAGAAGATCCGTAACAAGAGCCACATCGACTCCCTTCTCCATCCAGCCTTTTTGTCGCGGTCGAAGAGGTCGCGTCGTGACAGAGAACCCAAAGTACTTTAACGCTTGAAGAAATCTGACCTGTGCGGGCAAAGGTGGAACAGCTACGGACGTATAGAAGTAAGCTCTCACCAGTTGTCTAGCTGGTCCCACTAGTATTGTAACTAGTTTATAGTAGTCGATCTTCCACCCACGTCTGAACATTTGTGACATATGAAGTACATTTGAACCGTCAATGAAAACAGCGACTCTTTCAGAAACCATATCGACGACCTCTTACTTTTATGAGTGCTTCTTGTACTTGACCGAAGCCACCCCTCATGCACCTCTTAGATTTGAAACCGCAGTCACGCGTTGCTTACCGTGGGTATGGTAGAGAATAAAAACACAATCCGCTGATGAATCCGAGATCTCGATCCCAGGAACAGAGAATGAGTGCTCCAGTACCCGAGTTGTATGACCGGGAACCTCAATCCCGCCGGTCTTCAATTTTTCTTTTCCACTTCTATAGTCCTTAATGAGAATTTGCGCATCGTTGAGTGTCGTGTCCCAATCGCCTCGATTATGGACTCTCATCTCCACCTCAATCAACGTCCCGACCTTCTTGGACTGTCCACCTGTTTTGTATGTCGCTACATGATGTTGGCAACGCACAATTTCAACCTTCAATTGAGGCCTTTCTCTCATAATTCGGGTAAGGTGGATCACCAATCCCAAGATGCCAGTCAATGTGCCAACGATTCCCAGAATGAGTTCGAGGGTCAGCCAAGATGGCATTTGGAATTCCAATCTTCCTCGCTAATACTAGATTCGATTGAACTCGTATAAATAGGATCGTCCTATAGTGAAAAATGCATAATCTGCTGCGCAATAACTGTGAGCTCTTGAGGATGGTCAAGTGCTAGAAGCCAGGACGCAAATTGTCGAGAAGCTGCTAGCAGTCCCGATAATATCCTCTTTCTTCATAGCTGCGAAGAGGAGGCTAGAGAGGAGGATGAGGCACTAAAGGCATGTGGGCCCGTGCTCGTACAAGCCGACTCAAGGAATGTTGAATTGGCGAGACAAATAAACTAACTTTTGGGTTAGGCATCGATTAGCTCTATGCAGAATAGAATGAGTTTCCTCAAATTCTATTTCTAAACTGTAATAGTTGCTAGTTTGAATGTTAGTTTCCATCTCCCCCGGGCTACCATTCATCCTTGGGAAATATGCATAGATGGCGTCTGATCCGTGAGGCAGCTGCTCAAGGATTCACTTGTGATCATTTGGATCTCTTTCGTAGAGATCTTTACTGGCGTTGAAGAAACGGCTTTGCGAAAAGGTGCCAAATAGGGTTTTTGAAAGAGTACCAAAAACAGAGCTGGTATGAATCGAAAAAAGGTGGGTTAGAGGTTTTAGCCTCTATCCGTTTCACTCCATCTCTGAGGGGGCTTCTTCTTCACCCGGCGGTTTAGGAGGCATCCCTGCCTCTTTCGTCTTTCCAGCGGCGATGACATCGTCTATTCTCAGTATCATTGTGGCTGCTTCAGTAGCGGACTTCAATATCTGCTCTTTGACGGCTACAGGCTCGTAGATGTCAAGCTTAGCCATATCTTTGACTTTTCCATCGAAGACGTCGACTCCAGCTGTCTTCTCACCTTTCTCGTGGCGTGCTCTCAACGCGACGATTATGTCGATTGGATCTAAGCCAGCGTTCTCAGCTAATGTTGTCGGGACGGCTTCTAAAGCTTCAGCGAATGCTAGGACGGCTAATTGCTCTCTACCTGAGAGCT
>Ga0315312_1003158_pt1 | contig 10780 bp, 8 predicted proteins | sample TDP7_MG_FD_203629 | JGI IMG/M metagenome (GOLD analysis project Ga0315312, IMG submission 203629) | Freshwater sediment microbial communities from Lake Towuti, South Sulawesi, Indonesia - TDP7 | ecosystem: Environmental > Aquatic > Freshwater > Lake > Sediment | place: Indonesia: South Sulawesi... | reverse complement strand
GCGATAAACTGAACAAAATGCTTACCCGCAAAGGCTGGGCCTAACCAATCAGTCCGCTTGTTGCCGCTGCCTACGACCGGCTCATTCATCAGGTCGTAACAGAAGATGGCAGGACTGCTGGCACATCGCTGTGCGATAGCTTCCCAGAAGCGTGCCTGCACATCCCATCGCTGTTGCTCAGGCAGTTTATCGTACCATGGGGGGACATCTTTTTTGTGATAGCAGCCCAGGCCTGTGACATCAAGATAAAGCTGTAATCGCTCAGCTAAGCTAACCAGACGGCCAAGTTGCTCCAGGGACACTTCGTTGGGTTCGTTCGGCTCTTTCATAAATTTGCCAACCTGAAGATGGATACGAACGACGTTGGCTCCGAGCTGCTTCATTTCACGGAAATCCTGCTTGATGGTGTCCCACTCGCAGTGCCAATAATCTTCGAGCAGCCGACCGTCTCGGTCATGGTCATAATTGAACCCCCACGGCACAAATCTTTGGCCTGACTCCTTAAATACAAACGCCCGATTATCTTCGGACACGCTAACCCATTCCAATCCCTTGCTCTGTGCCAGCAACGGAGCTAATAATAAGAACAGAAATAAAATCATATCTTTTATCAATCCTGACAAATTACATTGTGCTTCTTATCGTAGCCAATCGTGCTTTGGCTTCTGGCTCCGTAGCAAAGAGCTTCTTGAGCTTCTCACAAGCATATTCACTGCAATGTGCACAATTCTCAACACCCTTGCCTTTTGCGCATTTTCTTATTTTGCATTTTTTACTGCCTGAAAAAAGCCTTCCATTTTGCATCCGACATCCATCACAGTCGGTGACATCCTTCGCCCTCATTTTCTCTTTGTATAGTTCGTTGATTTTCCGTGCAATCTCAGCCCTCGTTTGGCGTTTTTTCTTTGTGTCATGTTCTCTTGTTGCCAAATAGATAGGACATTTATGACACGTCAAACCGCAATAAGCAAACATATCATCCATTTTTTGCCTCTTTTTAGACTAAATCTATTTCAAAAGGCAGAGTCAGATGCAGCCTAATAGTCTTATCCAAGGATGCAGCAAGCCAACGCTTGGCTGGTGTCACCTCTCCTAAAGATGCCAGTATATCACGGTCTATGGTTTTGGCAGTCTTCTTGCCTTTCCAGAAGACCCCAAGTGTGCTTGAAATAATCTTCAACCTGTTGCAAAGGGGACTTAGCTTGATATTTCGCGCACAGCACGCATAAGGCCTATCTGGGTGGAGGTCCCTACCGATTGCCTTGAGGATAATTACAAGACCACCGACGAAGTCCCAGTGACACGGCATCAAAAGATCTATAGCTATAGCTAGAGATACTTTTGATTTATTGCCATCCACTGTATCATGTATGATAGTCTTTTTTGTTTGTTCGAGGAAAGCTAAGTTATTTTCGTAATATCTTTCAGGCTGATATTTACCCGGCGGACTTCGGCCCACAGGATCCATGGTCAGCCAGTGATAGATATAGTTCGGGTTCAAAGCCTGACTAATCCTATCGACTACCCGTTCGACCTGCCATATCTTAAATGGGCTTGGTTCTCCGATAAAGCTCAACAGTTCATCTGCTCTGATGCCGCCAACATCCAGGTCTATGCCTCTGATAGCTGGATTTTTGCACCAGCGAGAAAGTATTCGGCGGGCATTCTGCAATTCCTTTTTGCGTTTTGGCGGTCGCGCTTTAGATTCCTTCTGGCAGGACCCGGCACCTATGGCTTTGATAGTACGTTCAGCCTCTTTATCAGCCTCGTGATAACATGCCTCAAAACGCGTGATAAGCTGCCTTATCTGGATTGTTTGGTCGTCTAATGGGGAAATAGAATTTTCCATCGAATCAATCGCCAGAAGTTCCTTATCTTCAAGGAACCTCTTATCATCAGGTGCGTAGCAATTCTGCCAGCAAGGTTTTAGATTGGTGCTCATTTTATTAATTACTTTCTCGTTGGTTATGTTTGAGTTAGTTTCCTATAGACAGCTTCGATAGTATCGACCATTGTTTGGGGTGCAAACTTTTCTTTGACAAATTCTCTGCCATTTCTGCCAAGCCTTACTCTTAAGCCCTTGTCTTCTATCAATTCAGCACAAGCTTTTATCAATTGCTCGACGTTCTTCTCGTCAGGGCGGAGCCTGCCGGAGCACGGCGGCTCAATCAGTCGGCCAGTATTTTCATTTACCAATTCTCTTGCGCCGTCAACATCAAAAGATATTGCTGGCTTTCCGCAAAGCATGGCCTGTGGCAAAGTACGTGCAAGTCCCTCTCGCAGCGAGCAGTGCACAAGTATATCCGAGGATTGTATGGCAAGCGGAATCTGGCTCGGCGGCAATAGGCCGGTGAATTTGATTTTATTGGCTAAGCCGATTTGGCAAACCTGCTGTTTATAATAGTCAGATAAGTTGCCATCTCCAACGAACAGCCAGACTGCATTTTCAAATCGCTTTGAGAGCTGTTTAGCAGATTCAATAATATAATCGTGTCCCTTGAGCATAAACAGCCGCGCAATGGTAATAAGCACGATTGATTCATCCGGAATTTCATATTTTCGACGAAAATCTTTTATGCGCTCTTGTGGGATCGGCTTTAAAAAATCATCTTCCTCGATAGCTGAGTAGGCGGTGACATATTGCTCAGGCCTGCCGATGCCGGCAGCGAGCGCCTGGCTGGTCATCGCATCGGCGACACTAATGAAGAAATCCGTTCGCTTGGCTGCAGATTTTTCGATGGCGATATAGAATTTATTCAACCATTTGCTTTGATAAGGATGAAAAGCCAACCCGTGAATTGTATGTATCACAATCGGCAGGTTTTGTCCCCATTCATCCTTTAGGCTATAGCCTGCAAATCTGCCCAATATTCCAGCTTTTGCCGAATGTGTATGGACGATATCAGGCTGGATAGCCGCAAGATGCTGAATAATTTTTTTATAACTTATAAAGTCCTTTGCCGGCTTGATAGCACGTCTAAGTTCATCAATTACGATTACTTTATATTTCTGATTCTTTGTCTGCTCGAACAGTTTGCCTTCTGGGCCTAAGGCCGGTCCCGTGAGGAGCGTGACATCGTGACCCCGTTCTGCCAGCAGTTTGCAGGTTATCAGCGTGTTTTCCTGCGCCCCGCCTAATATTAATCGCGTTATTATATGGACGATTTTCAATACTCTATCTTCATCAGGCACAATCCAGCAGCAGGTGCCATTGGCCCCGCAGCGGTTCGATCTTTTGCTTCGAGAATTTCGCTTATTTTTTCCGGCTTCCATCTGCCGGTGCCGACCTCCACAAGCGTTCCCACGATGTTTCTGACCATATTATACAAGAAGCTATCGCCTTGCACATCAATATATACCCAATCATCTTTTGTGGTGACATCACAGCTAAAGATTGTTCGCACCTTATTCTCCCGCTTATCGTCTGCCGTTGCAAAGGATTTGAAATCCTTTGTGCCGACCAGTATCTTTGCTGCCTCGGTCATCGCTGCGATGTCGAGTTTTGCCGGCACATGCCAGCAGTGTCTTATTTGCAATACCGGCTGAACCTTGCCGGTATAGATAGCGTATCGATACGATTTGCTCTTGACAGCATTGATAACATCAAACCCCAGCGGGACCTCAGTTGCTTTACAAACAACAATATCCGCGGGGAGCCTGTCATTGATTGCTTTTGCAAGTCGCTCTGTAGGGATGGGCGAATCGATTTGAATAAGGGCAATCTGCTCCAGAGCGCTGACTCCTGCATCTGTTCTGCTGGCCCCGCAGACCCTGACTTTCCAGCCGATCAGTTCGCTTATCGCCTTGGTAAGCTCGCCCTGAATGGTTTTTTTTTCTGGCTGGTTTTGCCAGCCATGATAGTTACTACCATCGTATGCAATTGTTAGCTTTATGTTGCGAACGGGCATTGAAGAAAGTAACAAGAGAATTTAGAATTAAAAAAAGACCCCGCAATAAATTGCGGGGCTAAATATTTAGCCCCCCAGTTTACTGGGGGGTTCTTATAGTAATTTTTCTGCAATTTGGATGGCATTCAAGGCCGCTCCTTTTCGCAACTGGTCGCCCGCCACCCAGATATTGATGCCGCGGTTCTCTGGTATGGACTCGTCCTGCCGGATTCGGCCGACGAAGATGTCGTCTTTGCCAGTCGCATCGATAGGCATTGGAAAACGGTTATGTTCACGGTCATCCAAAACCGAAACTCCTGGCGCGGTGCTTAAAAGATCTCTGACTTCATCCGGCGTAATCGGGTCGGTAAATTCCAGATTGATGCTCTCGCAGTGCGTCCTCAAAACCGGAACGCGAATGCAGGTGCAGGTAATTGCAATATCAGGACAGTCGAAAATCTTTCTGGTCTCGCGGACCATCTTCATTTCTTCTTCGTTGTAGCCGTTCAGCCCAAGTGCTGAATTATGGCTGAAAAGATTAAACGCTAACTGGTATGGTAACACCTTGCAGGTAGGCTCTCGCCCATCAAGAATTTCGCGTGTTTGGTTTTCCAGTTCAAGCATTGCCTGCATACCAGCGCCGCTTGCCGCCTGGTATGTGCTGACCACCATTCGCTTTACCGGGTTGGCTTTGTGCAAGGGCCAGACCGGCACAATTCCGATAATCGTTGAGCAGTTCGGGTTAGCAATTATGCCTTTATGTTCCTGGATTTTCTGTGGGTTTATCTCCGGGACCACCAGCGGTACATCCGGGTCCATCCTGAACGCGGATGTATTATCGACCACCACCGCGCCAGCTTCGACCGCTGCTGGCGCAAACTCCTTGCTCCTCGCCCCGCCAGCACTAAATAGCGTGATATCGACACGATTGAAGCTATTTTTAGTTAGCTCCTCAATAGTGTATTGCTTTCCTTTGAATTCGATTTTCTTGCCAGCCGATCGGCTGCTGGCCAGGACCTTTAGCGAATCAAACGGAAAATCCCGCTGCTCTAAGATTTTCAAGAATTCCTGTCCTACTGCGCCGGTTACTCCTGCGATTGCCAGATTCGGACCCATACCTTAATGCTCCCGAAAAAAATTTATACTTCACCCAAACTTAAGGGCAGCCAAACAACGACTGCCCGCTTGAACCACAACAGAGTCATTATAATGTTTTCGGCATTAAATACAATATTTCTGAAGTCGTAACCCCCAAAATATTTATCCCCCAAGCCTGCTCTGAGCGAAGCCGAAGAGTTTATTTGGCAGTTGTTTACCATTGCCGTTGGGGCTGCAAAATACCAAAAAATAGGGGCCTATGCCAAACTAATCTGCATAGGCCCCAGACCGTACAAAGTAGCAAGTTTATCATCCAAGCACGGCGATGTTACTTGCCTGCAAGTGCAAGAACCTCAGCCGCAGACAAAACCGTGTCGTACAGCCGAACCTCATCAAGCGCGCCGTTGAAGGGATTACCGCCATTGGCGTCACAGCAGCCGATGTGCATGGTGGCGTCCTTGTTCAAGCCAAACGAGAAGGCGCCCTGGCCGGTCCTCTGGCCGTTAACGTAGAACCTTGCGATTGCCCCGTCAAAGGTGACGGCCACATGGGCCCATTCGCCGATGGGAAGGACTGGGTTGCCGCTGCCCGGATAGCTGTTCTGCCGTGAGAACGTCAGCGCTCCGGTGTTCACGTTCGCCTCAATCTGCCACATCATGTTGTTGACGTTCCAGGTGTTTCTCTTGGCAATCAGGCCCTGATAAAAGCCGCTGAGGCCATTCCACTTGGCCCACAGAGAGACCGAGAGCAGGTCTGTCACTTCAGATGGATTGAAGGTCCCAAGATCGACATACTGGCCGACCGCTCCACTGAACTGCATCGCCATGCCGCACCCAGGCGGCCCTGCGATATAGATCGGGCTGCCAACTACCCTACCATGGTAACCGTTGGCGGAACTGTCTTCTGCATTATTCTCTAACGCGTAGTACGCCACCAGACCAACCGGCGGAATGGGACTGCCGAGCCGAATGTCATCAATGTATAGCCTACCTGAAGCAGGCTGTGGATTGGTCCTGTCGCCAACGCCAATAATCATCTTCTTTATGCTTCGCGGATTCACGCCAGTAAACTGCGTAAAGTCAATATTCCACTCGGTCCATGTACTTATGTTCGTCGCAGCAGAATCCGGATGCTTGACCGTTGCAGTCTTATTGGCGCTATCCGCCAGAGTCACATACATTGGCGCAGCAATATTGGCAGGCTGAGCCACGCCAATCTCCGCCATCTGCCAAGCACCCGTAACCCCGCCAGTAGTAGAAACATCAGAGAATTTGGCCACGCACATTACGCCAGATTGATGGCTGGTCAACGCTAAGCCAATATAAGCGTTCGCAGACATGTTGACAGTCTGCGGACTCCATACCATCAGATGCCAGGGATCAGTGGCAGGATTCCTTGAATAGTAGGTCTTAAACGCGTTGCCAATACGCTCCAGCTTCACCCAATACGGAGCTCTAATGGCTATTTGCTCAGCGGTCGCAACGGAGGTGTCACTGGTGGCGCTACCACCTGTGCTGGAACGCAACTGGAACCTGCAGCCATTACCAGGCGTGATGTACACCGCAGCGAATCTCGAGCCCGGCTCCAGCGTCTCGCGAATCATCGGCCCTGCCTTGGCCCATGGGTCGGTGTTCTGGACACTGAGCACCTGAGCAACGATGCTGCCATCGCCTGACAATTGCTTATAGGCGTAGCGAAACTCATCAGATGCGCCCCAGATGTCTGCGCCAGCGGCGCTCATTGTGAAAGTGCCAGGGGGCGATTCCTGGAAGGCTGCCGGATTACCTCTGAACCAAAGGCTCAATGCCTTAGCGCCTTTGGATGTCCAGTCCTGCGGGCTGGCAAAGGTATGCTCTGCCTCCGAGTATGCCACACCGGCGGTGTTGTTGTAATCAAACGGCATAGACTGCTCGCCGCTGTGAACGATATTTTGCTCAGCAAAAGGAGGCACGGAGTAACCGACCTGTGAGCCGTTTGCAGGAACGCCCCAGCCGTCTTTCCACGTATCGAATATCCTGTCAGGCTCAAAGTCGTTATAGTCCTCAAAATCATCTACGACAAAATACTCCTGTGTGCTGAAGTTCCAGACATTACCCTGCCAGGTGGTGGGCGTTTCAGCCTCATTGACCTCATCGACACGCCAGTAGTAAATCTTGCCTAAATCGAGGGACAATGGGCCGTAGCTGGCCTGACTGACGGTAGTAACAGAGGCAGTGCCGGCTATCACAGCCTGCTTACTGTCGCTAAGGTACACATTATGCTTAGCCGCCTCTCTTCCTGTTCGCCAGCTAATAGTTACATCAGCCGGCGCGTCTATCGTTCCCACAGACACATTTTTTGTGCCGGAGGCCGGATTGGGCTGTCTTGCCACAACAGGTACGTAAAAGAAGCGAACCTCACTGAGACCATATTGAGGCAGGACGCCTCCCCAATTGCTGTTGGCCGTAATCTTGACGTACTTTGCTACCACGTCACTAAGATCAACCGTAGTATTGTAGGCATAACCAGCCGTACCAGGTGCCCGGGCAAACTGTGGCACACCAGCTACTACCGCCCAATTGGTCCCATCGGTTGAATATTCAATCGTAACATCTTTGAAGCCTAAACCAACCACAGGCTCAATCGCCTGATTGAAGTTCCATACCCACATCTGGTGCAGTTTATAAACCTTGTCGAATTCATACTGTATCCAGGTCGGCTGCGGCCCGGTCATACTGCTAAGCCACATACCTGTTTCCACAGTTGAATGCAAGCCAGCGGCATTCAGTCCTGAGCCGTTGATGGTATTTCCAGGACCTTGGTTTGCGCTAAACTGGCTGGAGGCTGTGGCAGTGATATTCGCACCGGCAATTGGATAAGCAAACGGCTCAACCGTAAAGCTCCACACATTACCTTTATATACCGTAAAATCAGGTGGCGCATTGACCTCATCGACACGCCAGTAATAGGTCTGGCTGAATTGGAGAAGGCCGGCAGGATCAAACGTGTTTGCATCCTGACTTTGACTGGCCAGCACGCCCAGCGGATTTGTTCTGCTGGCATTATTGACATCGGCGAAAACAGTTCCGAAGTATACATCATGTTTATCGGCAAACACTCCCGGCTTCCAACTGGTGACCACCTCGCGTGGTACGTCAACGGCGCCGTCTTCTGGGTTGGGGTTCTCAGCCTTCACTCTCGGCCCGATCACCGTGGGGACATAATCACCTTCGTAAAATTTTACGCCATCCACCCAGAAATCACCTGCTGTCATAGATATGTGGAATGTGAACTGTGCCGGAGTTACGTTCGCGGTAAAAACAGGAGTTGTTACGTAATATTCTGTCCATTTGTCGGTTATGGTCTTCATCTCTTCGCCATATCCCGTCCATGGACTTGTTCCCAGTTCCGGCTTGAAATTGATCTGCAGTGTACCTGACTTGGTCTTAAAAAACGCAGAAAGGGTGTATTTCTTGCCTGTTTCAAACGGAGGCACTGAATGCCCCAGACCGGCATCCCAGAAATTTGTGCCTGCTGCTGGAACCACAATATGCAGACAATATTTTCCCTCAATCACATCCTCGGGAACCGCTGCGCCGACCAAGGTCTGCACCACCTCTCCTGTAGCGTTGCCGTATATCCACCACGGCGTCAGGACCCCGTCCTCAAAGCCACCGTTAGTCGCTATATTTACGACTTCTTGTGCGTGGCTTGGGCCGATTCCTATGAATCCTATCAACAAAGCTGCTATCAACCAAATTATTCGTGCTCTCATAATACTTCTTCCTTACTTTCAGTCCCCTTTCTTGCTTCGCAAGAAGCTAAGAGGGCGACTTAACTTATTTGACTTCCGCTCATCTACCGACACTCTTCCAGAAACTACTCAGAATCAAAACAAAATAGGTCAAACAAATCAATTTCTTAGGCATAATCGTCCTCCTTCAAAAACGTTAAATAATGAATTTTGTATTTTGGCTGGTGACCTGGTAATTTGCAATTACCAGTTACCATTTACCGATTACTATCATCATCTTGATTCTGCGGCAAAAACCTCCGCTACACCTGCGTGCCTCCTTCAATAACTTTTCATCTAATCTACCGAAAAATTGAACAAGTCAGCTAAAATCTGCAGATTTCACCCACTCTACCTAATAATCTGTATCAAATTAGCTGTATTACGTCAAGGAAAAATCTATACAAAATCGCTTCTGTAGCAACTTTTTTTCCATCATTATTGCAAAAAAATCGTATTTAAGGTATTCTAACTCTGTTCATCTTACGAACTTAGCAGTGAAACCCCCGCCTTAGCGGAGGCAAGCCTGCCCCCGCTCCTGTCTTCCGACAGGAAGACGCTGGGGGTTGAAGGAATATCGCCATGCACAAAAAATGGGGTTTTACCCGCCAGACGTATGGCGGGTTTACATTAATTGAGCTTTTGGTGGTGGTTGCAATCATTGCACTATTGATGTCAATATTGATGCCGGCCTTGACCAGAGTGAAGAAACAGGCAAGGGCCGTTGCCTGTTTGACCAAGCTAAAACAGTGGGGCATATTCTTCCATATGTACACGGAGGACTACGACGGTAAATTCATGCAGGGTTTCTACGGCGTGGCCGGCGGCGGTAACAATCGCTGGGTCAGAGCCTTAGGCCAGTACCACAAGTGGGATAGCGACTTTACCTGCTGCCCGAATGCGACAAAGCCCTGGCTCGACGAGGCTGGCAATAATCTGGGCTTGTCCGGAACCTTCCTTGGCTCAACCACTGCCTGGGGCTATTATAAACCGACCGAGGCCTATGGCGCATGGCTCAAGCCTATGAAGGGTAGTTACGGGATTAACGGCTGGTGCAAGAATCCAGACCCGGGCATAACGCCTCACAGCCTGCCTGCTAAGGATTTCTGGCGGACAGCTAATGTCTCAGGGGCAGCTTACGTGCCACTATTTTTAGATGCCCAGCGATATAATGGCTGGCCACAGCAGACTGACCAACCTCCGCAGTTTGATGGCCAGATATGGAATGACTACGCTCAAATGGGCCGATACTGTTTGAACCGCCATAATGGATTTGTGGGCTGTTTATTTTTGGATTGGTCCGCACGAAAGGTCGGGCTCAAGGAACTATGGAAGCTAAAGTGGCATCGAAGTTACCTTGTAGAGGCTCCGCCACCCGTATGGCCGGATTGGATGAGGCCATTTAAAGAGTACTAAGAAAAAGAATTTAGAATCTTGAATGTAGAATTTAGAAATTCTCAATTCTAAGCGATAGAGGGGAATTGTGAAAACGACAATAATACTAATGATAATTGTAGCGATCTTATTTCTCGTTGCTGGCTGTGGGCCGGGCCAGCCATTTGAGATAGAAAGCTTACAGACGCCTCAATCTACCACAGCACCTGTAGCCAGTGCAAGATAATTGGCCGATGTTCTCCAGCCTGATAGACCTCGGCCCCGTGAGATAATGCGCTCAAGACCTATTTAACGACCATGGATTTTTATCTCACGGGGCTGCAGCATGACGCTTGGCCCGGGGGTCACCCGCAGCGTATATCATGCCGGTATCACGGTCTACATAGATCATCACAGGGTAGGCAATTGGCAGCGAAGTTGTACTTATCTTGTGTCCCCGATTAGTCAGCTCGCATCTAACGCTTTCGTCTATACGGTCATCTAACGTAAGATTTTTCAATGCCACCAGTGTTGCTTTACGATCAGGATTCGGGTTAAAAGAGTTCTCGTGGTGGCCCGTGCTGAAGCGAGGAGCCGTCACTGCATCTTCGGGCAACATACCAAACTCGATGTGATTAAGAAGACAATT
>Ga0315312_1003157_pt1 | contig 10781 bp, 12 predicted proteins | sample TDP7_MG_FD_203629 | JGI IMG/M metagenome (GOLD analysis project Ga0315312, IMG submission 203629) | Freshwater sediment microbial communities from Lake Towuti, South Sulawesi, Indonesia - TDP7 | ecosystem: Environmental > Aquatic > Freshwater > Lake > Sediment | place: Indonesia: South Sulawesi... | reverse complement strand
ACAGCGAATAAAACTGCGTTACCTTTTGAAGCTCTAAGAGCCCCAAAAAAGAGCTTAACCTTAAGCTTATAAAGACTGAGCAACACACTCATTAGTTGGTTCTCCCCCAAAAACCAAAAAGACCCCGTCTCTTTCTTTCAACAGGCTTCTCAAGATAGGGCTCTGAGGCCTCCTCAGTAAGTTTCAGGAAAACCTCCTCAAGGGTCGCGTTTTCACCTTTCTTTGAAAACCTCTGCAAATCTTTTAGATCTCCAGATGCAACATTTCTACCTCTATGAATGACGGCGACCCTGTTGCACATTCTCTCAGCTGTGTCAAGCATATGGGTTGACACGAAAACAGCGTTTCCATCCTTAATCCTCTCGTTGAACAGTTCCTTAATCCTATGCTGGCCCGCCGGGTCAATGCCGACAAAAGGCTCGTCAAGGATGAGCAGATAGGGATCATGAACAAGTGCAGATGCTATGGCCGTCTTCTGCCTCATCCCTCGAGACAAGAGAAGTACCAGAGACTTCCTCTTGTCTTCAAGTTCGAAAATGCGTAGGTAAAAATCTATCCTAGCCTTGATCTGTTCATTTGGTACACCCCTAATCTTTCCGGAGTAAATCAAAAATTCCTCAACCGTCAGATAATCGGGAAGAGAGACAGCCTCAGGCACGTATCCAACAAATCTCTTATATTCGTAGGGTTCCTCCTCAATGTTGTAACCGCTAACTCTTACGAAGCCTTTGTCCATCTTCAAAAGGCCAACGATTATCTTCAGCGTCGTCGTTTTTCCAGCGCCATTGGGCCCTATAAGCCCAAACATCTCGCCCTTATAGGCTTGTAGGTTCAATCCTTGAAGCGCCTGAAACCCGTCGTAAGACTTCCAAACGTCAAACAGTTCTACAATCGGCATCATTCCGATCTACCTAACCGACCTTGAGCAATCAAACCTACTACTTTTTATAACCAATTTTTCGGAGCAAGCCTCTACGCCATTCCACTCCTTTTTCGTCTTCTATCCCCTTAGGCTTTAAACCGTCAACGACGCCCAAGATGCCTCGGCCCTGCTCAGTCTCAGCGATAATCACTTCCAGAGGATTAGCCGTTGCAGCATAGACTGTGCAGACTTCAGGCACTTCTTTCAAGGCGTTAAGAACGTTGATCGGGTAGGCACCACGCAAAAACAACAGAAAGGAGTGTCCACATCCAAGCTTGAACATATTTTCTGCCGCTGCTTTTTTGAGTTCTTCGTCTGTCCCGTCGACGCGGACCAGGCATTCTCCGCTGCTTTCGCAGAAGGCGAGCCCAAATTTGATCCCTGGAACAGAGTTTACCATGGCTTCGTATATGTCTTCCACGGTCTTTATGAAATGGGCCATGCCGAGAATCACATTGCTGTCTCGAGGCATATCTATCTTGACCGTCTTCATCTCCATAGTGTTTCTCCCTCCAAATGGCCAGAAATAGAGATTACCAATTAGTCTGGATAACTATACAGCACCGATCTTTTATCTTCTTTTCTGTTCGTTGAAAGATAAAAATGCTTGTTTGTTCCTAGGACTGCGTATTTTCCATTTGTTCTTCTTCTCCCAGAATGATTTTGGCATTCTTCCATTGGTCTTTAAGAATCTCGATAGTGCCCGAAAGGCCTGCGTGAACTGAGTAGAATACATAACACAAATAGGCGCATTTTTCACATTTGCCATATTCTTTTCGGTACTCTTTGAATTCCGGGCTCTTCCAAACCTTTGGCAAGTCGAATATGGAGGCTACAGGCTCTTCACTATGGCAACCTGCCACCCTGCCCAGATGATCCACTACCAGAAAACTGTCAAGCGCCTTGCATTTCCATGTTCTTTCACCTGTCAAGGCGAATTCTTTGAGGGCTTCCAAGGTTTTCCTTGTAATGTAAACATATTCATTCTCTTCTCTCATCTTCAGAAGTGTGTTGTAAACCTCTGCCAAAGCTTCTCTGTCTTTTATTTCGTACTCGTCGTTCTTCTTTCCTATCGAGAACATTCTGTTTTCGAAGGAATAATCGTAGGAGTAAAGGCAGTACCAGACAGGTATATTGCGTTCGATGAAATGCCTCGTGAAGTCAATGATCTCGTAAAGGTTAACCTGAGAGATTGTCGGGGAAACTCCCACATGAATTCCTTCCTTGTTCAATATATCTATGGATTCCATAGCTTTCTTCCAAGCGCCAGGAACACCCTTCAGATAGTCGTTTTTCTCCTCGTCTAAAGTGTCCAGAGATATAGCGACAAAGTCAACGTTACGCAGAGCGTCAATCTTCTCAGCCGCCATACTGCCATTATCATAAACGGTCGTTACAAAATACTTGGAAGCATAATCCAGAATCTCTCCAATATCACCTCGAAGTAGGGGATTTCCTCCGGATAACACAATCTCCAAAACACCTAGATCCCGTAAAATGTCTAGTCCCCGTTTAACTTCCTCAGTTGAGAGTTCACGAGGATCCTGATTCATCCAAACATCGCAGCTCCTACAGCGATAGTTACATTTTCTCGTCATCAACCACTGGGCGTGGTAAGTTCGAGAAGACTTGAGTGAACGTTTTATGAGCTCCAACGCCTTCGAAGAAAACATCGTGCACCACATGTCCTAATGACTAGAAATCCGCTTTCAAATCACATAAATCTTTGCATGTTCTCCTTCTTCTTAGGAACCCCGCTGAGTTTGTTGCCTGAACCTTTCAATTGTTTAGCTTTAATATTACGCAGAAGATTTTGATGTAGAACTATTGCTGTGTAGAAAGCATATGAAAGTAAGAGTTGAGGATGACGAATAGCGAGTTTAAGGTCACTGGCGATTAAGCTGACGCTTTTTTCGATTGTCCAAACATCTTCCGGTCTGTAATGAATACAATAGGGTTCATAAACAGGGATTGCTTTGTACCCATTTTTACTGATCCACGACTTGATGTAGGAGTCCTCGTAAGTGTGCAAGTGATAGGGTATAGAGATGTTTTCCACTGCCTTACGCCGAATCAGCAAATCATGCGTCCCGCCTCTTTTCTCAAAAATTTTCATCGTAACCCTTTCAAACAGTCTTAAGATTCTACTTTTTTTCATAACAGACCAGATTTCCATTCCCCAGACTGCGCCAACATGCTCTTTCATTAGATTTTTCGCCTTGGCAAACCAGCTGTCACATAGGATGACATCGCTATCGACAAACATGAACCAGTCAGTTTTGACCTCTTTCATTGCTTTTTGTCTTGCGCTGGCTCGTGTTCCACCCTCTTGAATCAAGATAACGTTTCCGTATCTTTCTTGAAATCCTTTCACTATTTCTAAAGTTGCGTCCGTTGAGTAACCGTCGAGAACGATTAACCTGTTAACGGGTACGTTTTTATATATGGAGGTGAGACATTCCCTTAAAACTCTTTCACTGTTTCTCGTAAGTATAATAACGTCGATTTGCATGTTTGTCAATTGATATTCACCATTTCCCCTCGTGGTCGCCTAATTCGGCCGCTTCAAGCGATTGTGACAATATCCATTGGCTCCGTTAATGTTAACCCTTACTTTTTAATTAAGATTCGGGTGTCTAAACCAAAGTACGGCACTTTAAATGATTTAAAAAATAACAATTTGTCTTTAGCTCTTAAATTTACATCAAAAAAAGTTTCAACCTTGACGACTTCACATTGCAAATTTTGATATATACTTTTCTCCCATTCATGCGGGGTTCTTACGTTGACGTGTGTTTTATCAACGTCCCTGAAGATTTTTTTGATTGGCTTTTCCACAATCTTATTAGGTGTTGTGCAAATGATTATGTTTCTGCAATACTCAGAGATCGCCTTGATAACTTCTAAGGGTTTTACAAGATGTTCTAACACCTCAAAACATGTAACTAGATCAAAAACTCTAGGCTTAAACGGGAGACCCTTCTGTACATCGCAAGCTGCAAAATCAACTTCGTTAATTGACTTCTTTGCCTGCTTTATGCCGTACCTCGAGATATCAACCCCATAGGCATCGTAGTCCAACGATTTTAAAATGTCAACTGCATACCCATAAGCACAGCCCACATCCACCGCTGTCTTACCACGCCCATTCAAAAGATCAAAATTAGAAACGTTGGATCCCCATCTAAGAACCTCCACGAAGTGTCTTTTTATCAGATGCTCTCTCAATGAATATTTGAAATCTTTAAAGTACTTTTTTTCGAAGTTCAAACGCCTTCACCTTACTCCCCCTTAGAATATATCCGCCGCTTCTGCTTTTTCCATAAAGGGTTAATCTCCGTTATTTCTTAATTAGGACTCTGAACCAAACTGAAATAAGATATTTTAATAAGTAAAAAATAAATGCTTTCATTCCGCTGATCTGGACTTCTGAGAGAATGGAAGCCTCAAGGTGAATTGTTGTATTATCGAGCACAAAATACCGGTGATCTACGCGGTATCCAAAAACATAACTAAGCAAGAATTTCTATGATTGAGAGATAGAGTATTTTTGGAAAACTTTGCTGAAAGAATTCCTGGGTCTATCAAGCAAACTGATTTTTTGCTGAATTCGTCTGTAGATGAAGTAATTCCTTGCGTTCCTGAACATCTCAACGAAGCCTTCGCTGTGGGAATGAAAAACGCTGAATGAGGGGTCAACTATTATTTTGAAGCCTCTAGCAATCATTTCTCTGCTCCAATCATAATCCTCCAATCCATATTTTCTGGTTTCAGAAATGATTTTGGGTAAATTCTCATCGAAAGGATAAATCTTCCACAAAGACCTCCTAATTATACAATTGATAGTGGAACACCAATCCTGGCGTAAAATCATCTTTTGAGAAAAATAATACATTATCGTATCCAATTTTCCGAAGGGACTTCCTTCTCTGTGAGGGATAAAAAATCCGCTTACACCAGCAATTTTGGGGTCGCCAAAATGTTTTATTCCATTTTCCAGCCAGGAAAGAGATATCGGAAGCGAATGAGCGTTTGTTATACAAACTAATTCGTTTTCCGCTGCATTAACACCCAAATTAGTGGAGTATGCATGAGAAAAAAAGTTATCTGAAAGATTAACCAGTTTGAGCCTAATTTTTCGCTGTCTGAAAAAAAATCCGAACATTTCATCTAAGCCATTTTCTAAGATTCGCAGTTCTTGTTTCGTAGAATAATTGTTAACAACAATTATCTCAGATGCTTGAAGTGTTTGCAGAGCTAGATTTTCCAATAGCCATTCAAAATATTTTTCCTTGTCTCTTGTCCGAATGACAATTGAAACTTTCATACTGTTAATTGTCACATTCAACATTCTAGATTGGCTTTATAATTAAATCTTTTTCAAGCTGAACTTCGATGCTTAAAGTAATCCTCAGCGTCTAGTTTATTTTCTAACCGTTACCAAAGCAGAATGAAACTCAAATTCTCAACGTTGGACAAAGCATAATACGTTGTTGACGCCATCTACTGGCATATTGGTGCTGTCGTTCATGAACCTCAAAAGAAAAAACCTGCTGGATCAAAAACTTCTATTCATACTTATAGGACTGTTGGCTTTCGTATTATACCTAGTTTTTTTCGTTGACATCAACGAAATGATAGCCATCATAAAACAGACGAGCCTTCCGGTATACTTGCTTTCCTTTGTTGCAACCGTTGTCGAAGTAGTTTTCTTCACATTCGCATGGCATCATCTCTTGATTCTTCTTTCAGCTATGGTGTCTGTCAAAAGGGCTTTCATATATGCTTGGGCGAGCAACTTCATAGATTTACTTTTACCTGCGGAATCCGTGAGCGGCGAAATTTCGAGGATATACTTTATCACGCGTGATGGGGTGGACACGGGGAAGGCATTAGCATCCGTTGTAACTCAAAGAATATTAAACATGTTTATTGTTATTGGCGCATTAACAATCGGCACTTCATACGTTCTAATATTGCAGATTAGTTTCCCGAGCTTAATACAAAGTTTAATATTTTTTGTCGCAACCGCAACCGCCGTTTTTCTTTCTCTTGCTCTCATCTTATGCTTCAAGGAGAACTGGACGCAAAAGGCGGTTGATAAAATCTTTGTTCTTGCGGAAACCGTGAGCCGTAGGCGACGGCGTCTTGATGCATGGCGGGATAAAGCCAGAAAAGGTATAGGAGCCTTTTACGGATCTCTTCGAGCTTTTAGTGCAAATCCTGGAAAGCTTATTCTGCCTATAGGGTTTTCCGCGTTATCATGGTTTTCAGGCGCTCTCGTCTATTACATAGTTTTTGCAGCAATAGGCTACATTTTGAACTGGGTCGCGCTAGTTATCGTCTACTCTCTTATAATGGCTCTAAAGTCTATTCCTGTGGGAGTGCCTGCGGAAGTAGGCGTGACCGAAATCGCCATGACGGTTCTTTTCGGAGCTTTCAATGTACCGCTCTACATCAGCGCCGCAGCCACTGTTCTGATAAGGATTGTGACAGCATGGTTTAGATTCATGATAGGGTTTGGCGCTTTCCAATGGGTCGGGATCAAAACCCCCGTTGAAAAATGAAACCCTTAAAAAGTTAACCAATTGAATAGAGACGGCAAATTCTTTAGTCTATTGGTTTGGCCCACAGTGATTCTATGTGGCTTTTTATGTGCGTTGCAACAGTTTCGTAGTGCTCTTCCTCGTTCTCGATTAAGATTTTTCTTAGGCGTTCACGGAAGAGCCATTCCCCCTTACTTGTTTTAGCCGTCAGGATTGAGCCGTAAGTAATGTGTAACAGTTGTCTTCCATCATCATTGTTTAGAAAGTCTTTTTCCAAGTTTTCATCTGATACTTTTTCAGGGTCCGAAGCTAGGGAAAGATCTGTGCTTACATGGTAGCTTTTACGATCCTTCTCGAAGCATCCTAAACTGTATTCAACTATATCTCGGAACAGAAGAGGATCATGCCTAGCTATAACCCTAAGAGCCTCTAAGTAGCTTGTTCCCGCAGTCTTTAGGTGAAGCATATCAGATGCTAATCTACCAGCGATCGGGTAAATGGAGATTTTGTCGCTGCCTGAGTGGATGCCAAGTTTGTATGGGCCGCAAGCCTTCGCTATGAAGACGTGTTCCTCAAAAGACTTCTCGAACTCGTCTAAATCACCTATGTAGTCGATGGCCTTCTCGAACCTTCCCACGAATCTGAGGGCCAAACCTTGAATCTGAACACCAAGCCTCTTCAGTTCAGAGATTATTAAAAAGTGTTCCAAAGGCGAAGTGGGCTTCTCAGTCTCGTCGACAGACATCTCCACATCGAATCTTCTTCTGCCGAAAAGTTCTCTGAGATGCGCATACATTTCCGCGGTATAGGCAATCGCAGCCGCATACTTAACCGCTGCCCTAAGCAATGTCTCTTCTGAGAATCCGAGACTTCGATCTTTTTGGCCCGAAACCGAAAGAGCAAACTTCTTTCCCGAATAGATTCTTAAATATTCTTCTTTTCCGCATTTAAGTTTCTCCCAAGGCAGTTCTTCAAATTTGCCTCTCAACGTTTCAAGGTCATAACCATCAGCATTGTTATCCACGTGGTCGGAAGGATCGATCGTATACATCGTAAAGCCGGCTTTGAAAGTGTCATCGATTTCCTCCTTCCTTTTCAGATGATCTGCATCAGCAGCGAAGCCTTCACGGTACCCTTCCTGAAAAACAGCCCAAGAAACGTCGTCTAAGACCTCTTGAGGAGTTCTTAAGGTACGGTTCATTTCACGAATAGACTGCTGAGCCAGAACTGGTAAGATACCGTGTTCTTTCACAGCCCTGATGTGGCCTGGCGTAGCTAGTCCTATACGGTCGCCTGTTCCGATGGCTGGCGTCAAACCCATAACCCGTGGACGAGTGAAGGGAAAAATCTTCCGTAACGCAGAAGCGTTCTGATGATTGTGGGGACATATCGCGTATTCGAATCTTTTTCCTTCGAACTCTATTTTTCCGGCTTCCTCAACTTTGAAGTCTTTTAGAAGGTTCTGTCTAGACGACGGGTAAAGAATAGTTAATTTTGCTTCAAAGTTTTCGAGGATGAGAAAGAATATGCAATCCTTCTTTTTTGTTATTGATGTTTCATAAATCTTAACGGGGTTTTTTCGTTCACGCGCCTCCTTAAAATTTTTGATGAGAGGATATTTCAAGGCTATGTCTCCCTGTTTATAGCTCGACACGACTTGTTATCGCTAGTTTGAAAAGATTTAGGTTTATATGCTTTTAGACTTTGTCCCCCTAACTTGTCCTTGTTCGGAATCAGCGATTCCAACGCAACCTAAGCCATTATACGCACATTTTTTCCTACATGACACTTTTCGGTCAAATATACCACGATAGCAGTTCTCGCTAGGCTTGAGGATAGCGAAACCTTTAAGCTTAACTAGCTCATCCTTCTCTTTGGCTCAATACTTAGTCGTCCTTAAAGGCATGCCAGTTCTCGCCATACATTGCAGCGAACACTTTCGTTGTGAAAACTGAAACTCTTTCTAGAGACAAGAAGGCACAAAAAGAGAATACCTAGACGAACCTAAGACGGGACTTGATGAAGTTAAACAGCTATTTTGAGTCTAAAGTTGAGATTCCACGAATAAAAGTAGGCAATAGACAAACTCTCGAAACCTTGATCAATGAAGAAGCTCTACTATTCGCAAAGTTTCTTAGAAATGAACGAGAAACATGGACGCCCGGAATTGCTTCTCTATGAGGGATTTGACAGAAAACCTTTTGTTGTCTTGCCCTATTGGTTATGTTAGGGGAATGTGTCTTGTCAAAGCTTCCTGAGAATTGTCCAGTCTGCGGCGAAAAGATGAAGAAAGGTTACATTGCTTGGTTGGACGGTAATATTCGTTGGAGTGAAGAAAGAGCGAAATGGACGTTACTGGGCGAGGAAAAGATTACTCGTCGCCCATTTACTTTTAGAGGAGTCTATGACGCTGAAGCCTACAGATGTCAAACTGTAAGATAGTCTTATTCAGTTATGGAGAAGAAAAGCAGAAAGAGTGATGTTTGTTATGAAGTGTCCCAAATGTGGAGAGGGGATGGTGAAAGGTTTTCGTGTTTGAACATTTAAAGAGATGGCTTATTGAGATTCTGAGCATTCCGAATTTCACACCAGTTAGCCCTTGGAAAGAGGACCCCGCATGGATCTTATTCTGTAGACTTGTCATGTTGGGCTCGGTTTTTTCTCTCATAGGATTGCTTATTGTTAGTCTTGATCCTGTTGCACTCTATTTCATTCTTCCTTCATATCTGCGTTTTCGATTCGTTTTCTCAGTATCTATTTTGCTTCTGTTGGCAACAACATTCGGAACCACTGTTTATATTTATGAAAGAAGAAGAATGAGAGAATGGTTTGCCAAAGAACTTGGAAAAATGTCTCGGCAAGCACTACTAGTTATTGCACAAAAAGAGGGCATACACGTAGAAGAAGACTTGGGCAATAGCGAAATTAGCCAAAAACTATTGAAGAAATTGAAACGTAAGGTTATTGAAAACTACGTTTTCTGAAGAAGAAGCAACCGAAGAATAACATGTAGAGGTTTCAGACGTGCAAACTACAAAGTTGTTACATTCGAATATTGAAACGACATTTTGTTCTTGTTTTTTGTCTGTTATGTTTTGTGTGATATACGTGATACGGAGAAAGGTGGAGAGAAAAAGAAAGAGAAAATAAAAAAAGAAAGTTTGGGGTTTGGGTTTGGCTTTGGGGGATTAAATTTTAATCCAACAAACCCGAACCCAAAAAGGATAGGACGAGACGCAAACAAAAACTTTTACATACCACCTCTAATGGCGAAGTCTGTGTCCGTTTGGGGATTAAATTGAATCTTCCCCAAGTTATGCTTCCCCTTTAGGCCACTTGTATGCATACCAAGTGATCAGTGCTGAAACCACAACTTTTGAAGCCTCAAGTAGTATCTCGTTAACAGGGCGAAATGTTGCAAGAGACCCAGCTAAAGCTAAGACCATGAGACCTGTAAAGAATATGCCCATAATGATATTTGCTCTGCGATTTGCCAAATCCTTTAAGGTCAGGGAGAGGAAGGCCATGATCAATGGAACTACCAACACGATTGAGGCGACTTCTGTCTCGGCGACCTCCCCGGATATTATTTGATCATATAACAACGTCACAAACCAGGTTAGCCAAGCCACTGCCAAAAAGATCCAGAGCACTGCAAGCTTTATCTTCAAAACTAAATTTTCCATAATCTATACATCCTTGTAAGATAAAGTCAATCCCAAAATCGTGTAGCTAGGATTGAGATTTAAAATTTTGGGTTTGGGGATTAAAATTATATATAATGGGGATAGCTTAGCTGTTAGCGGGTGATTTGTCATGTCAGCAAAAGAAAATAAGGCGATCGTGCGTCGTTATTTTGAGGAGTGGAACAAGGGAAAGGCGAACGCCATGGCCATAATAGACGAGTTATACGCCACTGACTTGGTCTGTCATCGTGGCACTGGCGAGGATATACACGGCCTCAAGGACTGGAAACAACTCAACAGCGAGTTCTACAACGCGTTTCCCGACAATCATCTCACCATTGAGGACATGCTCGCCGAAGGAGACAAGGTAGCGTGCCGCTGGACATTTACTGGCACACACAAAGGTAGGGGGTGGGAGGGTATCCCCCCTACAAATAAGAAGGTGACGATATGGGCGATCAGCATCGACCGCATTGTTGACGGCAAGTTCGTGGAAGAATGGTCAAGGTTTGATACTCTGGGCTTGATGCAGCAACTCGGTCTTGTCCCCACGCCGGGGAAGGATAGAAAATAACCTCCACTTATCGATCAGGGCTTGAATGCAAGTTCGTATTCTGGTTTCAGCTT
>Ga0315312_1003156_pt1 | contig 10782 bp, 10 predicted proteins | sample TDP7_MG_FD_203629 | JGI IMG/M metagenome (GOLD analysis project Ga0315312, IMG submission 203629) | Freshwater sediment microbial communities from Lake Towuti, South Sulawesi, Indonesia - TDP7 | ecosystem: Environmental > Aquatic > Freshwater > Lake > Sediment | place: Indonesia: South Sulawesi... | reverse complement strand
GGGAACTTCACCTCCGCCCCATTGATCCAGGCCACGCTCAGCCCCAGGGTGGCTGTGCCCGGGGTGGTGCCTTCCGTAACCACGAAGTCCATGCGGTAGACGTTGTTCCCGCCGGGCCAGCCCAGGGCGTTGATTACCTGGGTGGCTTTGCCATTGACGGCGACCTCGACCGGCGAATTGACCGCGTGGACCTTCCCGTCAGCCAGCGGCGGGAAGGGCTTGCCGGGGTCGAGGTTGGGTTTGACCGGGCCGAGCCCGCTGACGCTCATCATGAGGAACTCGCCCGCTCGGGCCGGCTTCTCAGCGGTGACCAGCGAGAAGTCGTCCCCATGGAGGATGGCCGGGCCGGTGGCGTGGCTGATTACGCCAACATACCTTGCGTTCCAACCGGCGGGGCACGACTACTCAGGTACTGCCTAGTCTCGCCCTCACTGCCCCCCGCACCATTTCGGCAGTCTCAATGGCATCGTTCGCCGCCTGGGTGTCCGCCTGGAGGCCCGGATAGCGGGCGGCCACTCCATAGGCCGTCAAGCGCGCCAGGGGTTCGCGTGTGCCGTCCAGCTCGGGAAGCAGGCCCTCGGTTGACTGGAGCAGGAGTACAAGGTCGTGGGTCTTCCGGTAGGGCAGGCCCTGCTCTTCCAGAAAGGCCTTGAGGTACTTCTCGGCGCACTGCTGGGCCAGGAAGCAGACTACATTCCAGACCGGATCGACGGCCTGGATCTCCCGTCGCACCACCCTCCAATCGCCTTCGGCCTTCTCAATCCACTCTGCCGTCTCGGGCTTCATAGAGGACTGTGCCCTTCGTCATTACGGCCGTGGCGAAGCTCGCCTTCCGTGCAAGGGCATCCATCAGCGCCTCCGGCCGGACCACCAGGATGTCCAAGGGGAAGGGGTGATCCACCGCGGCTGCGATGCGAGCGGCGGCGTGCAGCGGTGGCTCCTCGGTATCCATGACTACCAGGAGGTCTACGTCACTGTCGGGCGTCGGAGTGCCATCCGCGTACGAGCCGAACACGACCACCCTCTGGGGATGGCAGTACCCCACAATCTGGTGCACAACCTGCCGGATTTCGTCCAGTGTTACCGTCGTTGCCGCCCCAGCCATGGCAGCCACCGTACGGCTACCATTCTAGCAGCCGGGTGGAGCCTGGGTAGGCTCACCGCACCGGGAACTTCACCTCCGGCCCGTTGATCCAGGCCACGCTTAGGCGCAGGGTAGCGGTGCCCGCGGCGGTGCCACCCAAGAGCGCACGAAGCCGGGTGACCACCGCGCTCGGGATGCACGGTTCGGCGGTCCCGTGGATAATGGAATTGAGTGGGAGTCCCGCTATGAGGGTCACCGCCGGCACAGTCCTACCAGTCTTGGAGATTGCGGAAATCTGCCGCCGCTATGGGGTCAAGGAGTTGTCGGTGTTCGGGTCGGCCGCGCGGGGGGATCTGCAACCGGGCAGCGACATCGACCTGCTGGTTGAGTTCGAGCCGGGTGCGCCCGTCGGGCTGTTCGAATTGTGGGACCTGAACGACGAACTGGAGAAGCTGCTCAAACGTCGCGTGGACTTGGTGACAAAGGACGGACTCAAGAAACTGATCCGTAGTGAGGTGTTGCGCGAGGCCAGGCCCGTCTATGCGGCGTGACGAGCTGTTCCTGGTGGACATTCTGGAGGCCGCCGATCGGATTGCCGCGCGGATCGCCGCCCGGAACTTGGCCTCCGTGATTGGCGACGAGGATTTGCAGGATGTGGTCCTCCGGCGGCTCACCGTAATCGGGGAGGCGGCCTCTGAGCTGTCCGAGGAGCTCCGCTCACGCCACCCGGGGGTCCCCTGGAAGCAAGCAATCGGCCTTCGTCACCGCGTGACGCACGGCTATTTCGGGCTCGATTGGACGATCATCTGGAAGACCGTCACTGAGGATCTTCCTGTCCTCCGCCGGCAGATCGCTGAGGTTCTGCGCGTCGAGTTCCCTCAACAGTCGTGAAGGGAGGTTACCGCACGGGGAACTTCACCTCCAAACCGTTGATCCAGGTCCCCTGGGCAGCGAGCGGTTCTGCTCTCATAGCCACAGGCTGCGCCGGCGGGAGCGCAGCAGCCAGATGAAGAAGGGGCCGCCTAGCATGGCGGTCACCACGCCCACGGGCAACTCGGCCGGGGCCAGCACGATGCGCGCCACCGTATCGCAGGCTACCAGGAACGCCGCGCCCCACAGGAACGAGCAGGGCAGCAGCACCCGGTGGTCGGCGCCGAGCTTCAGGCGCAGCGCGTGCGGCACGATCAGGCCTACAAAGCCGATCGGCCCAGTCAGTGAAGTCACCGAGCCTGTAACCAGCGAGCCGGCCAGGTATCCGGCCAGCATCAGGCGGCCCACCGCCACGCCCCGCGCCGCGGCCCACTCCTCGCCCACGGCCAACAGGTTGAAGTCGCGCGCCCGCAGGAACACGTAGGCGAGCGGCGCCAGCACCGCTAGCGCGAGCCAAGCCAGGGTCGAGTACTCCACCGGGTCGATGCCTCCCATCAGCCAGTGGACGATGGCGAAGGCCTGGCTGAAGCTGGCGATGTTCTGGAGAAACAGGATCAGCGCCAGGCAGATGCTGTTGATGGTCACCCCGGCCAGCAACAGCGTGAACGACGACATGCGCCGCCCCTCCGTGGCTACCGCCAGCACGATCAGCAGCACCAGACCCGCCCCAGCGAAGGCGGCCACCCACACCGCGGGCAGCCCGAGAAGTTGCCGCCAGCCCAAGCACAGCGCCAGCACCACGCCGAGCGAGGCACCGCTCGAGATTCCCAGCGTATAGGGTGTGGCCAGCGCGTCCCGCAGCAGCGCCTGGAAAAGCACTCCAGCCACGCCCAGCGCGCCGCCGGCCAGCGCCGCCAGCAGCACCCGCGGGAGCCGCGCGTAGAAGAGGATCTCCCGGTCAGGCGACAGGCCAGCCAGCGCGCGCGCATAGTCGATGTGCGCCGCGCCCACCAGCGGCGCCGCCAGCACTGCCGCCACAGCCACTCCGGCCGCCAGCGCCAGCGCCGCGCCCGTGGCGCAGGCGGTTCCGCCTGCGACGTAGCAGGCTGAAGGCCTGCCCCACGGCCTCCATCGGCGCACCCATTCACGCAGCGCGGACCTATTCCCCATAGTAAATCCAGGGCTTCCCGCCCGGCCCTTTCAGCAACTCCACTTCGACCCCGAAGACCTCGCGCACCGTCCCCTTGTCGAGCACCGCACTGTCTGCGACCACCCGGCCGGCGCGTAGCGCCACGATCCGCCCCGCGAAGCTGGCGGCCAGATTCAAATCGTGCGTGGCCGCGATGATCAGAAGACCCTGCTGAGCCAGTTGGGCCAGCAGCCGGTAGATGGCAAGCTGGTGACTCAGGTCGAGGAACGTCGCCGGCTCGTCCAATAGCAGCGTCCGCGGCCTCTGCGCCAGGGCCGAGGCCAGGATCACCCGTTGCCGCTCGCCGCCGCTCAGGCTGCGGAAATCCCGGTTCCTGAAAGCCAGCGTGTCCGTAGTCGCCATGGCCTGCTCGGCGGCTTCCAGGTCCTCGGGGGAATCGAACAGCCCGTCGCAGTGCGGGGTGCGGCCCATCAGCACGACCTGCTCGGCGGTGAAGGGGAACTCGATGCGCACGGCCTGGGGGACGAAGGATACCTCGCGGGCGAAGGCGCGACGGTTCCAGGCCCGCACCTCGGTGCCGGCATACGCGCAGGAGCCGATGTAGTTGCGCCGCAGCCCCGCCAGGATGCTGAGCAAAGTAGACTTGCCCGCTCCGTTGGGCCCCACCACAGCCACAAACTGCGGGCCCTCGAAGGCCAGCGTCACCTGCTGAAGCACTTGGGTGCCGTTGTAGCGCATGGTGGCTTCGCGCAGCACGAACCCGCTCACGGCAACTCCTCCGGGTGAGCCATGCGCGCCAGCTCCCGGGCGGCCTCGACCACCCGCGGCCCCGGCACCACGAAAATGTCCGAGGCCACCGCGAATACGCGGCGCTGCTTGACCGCCGTCAGGGTCGGCTGCCGCTCCCAGAGCGCCAGTACGGCCCGTTTGGCGGCCTCAGTGACGCCGGCGGTCTGGGCCATCTCGCCCATGTCCACGATGACCTCGGGGTCGCGCGCCAGCACTTGCTCGAGGGACACCTTGGCGTAAGCCGCGGCCACGTCCCCGAAGGCGTTGGCGGCCCCCGCGATCTCGATCAGCTCATGCAGGTGCGAGCCGCGGCCCACGACGATCAGATCTTCGAGTCTGCCCGGCGCGCGCCCGGCCACGAACATCATGCGGCGGCGGGGCCATGCCGCGGTGCGCCGGCGGATCTCGCCGAGCGCCGCTTGCATGCGGGCGCACAGCGCGGCGGCTCGCTCGGAGACGCCCGCGGCGGCGCCGATCTTGCGGATCGAGTCGTAGATTCCGGCCAGCGTGCCGTCGTCCACCTCCAGCACGTTCAGCTTCAGCGCGGGCAGTCGCTCCGCCCGGCGGATGCCTGTGGCCTCGAAGACGACCAGGTCGGGCTTCAGCGCCACGATGCTCTCGAGGTTGGGGCGCAGATAGTCGCCGATCTTGGGCTTCTCGGCCGCCTCGGGGGGATAGTGACAGAAGGTGGTGACTCCCACGACGCGATCGCCCAGGCCCAGAGCATAGAGCATCTCTGTGACGCTGGGCGCCGTCGAGATGATGCGGCGCGGCTGCGCCGCAAGGCAAAAGGCAAGAGGCAAAAGGCAAAAGCAGGCGATTCGCCGCCCGAGGAGAACTGGTCCATACGCCGCGAGAGTTCTCACCATTCCACCCGCACCCCCCCAGTGATGCTGCGTGATGGCGCGCTGTAGCCGAGCACTTCCTGGTAACGCGCATTGAGCACGTTGCCCACCCGCAGAAACGGCGTCAGGTGGCGGTTCAGACGCAAGCCGCCGCTCAGGTAGACGTGCTGATAGCCGGGGTTGCGCGTGACTCCGAACAGGTCGGTGTCCTGACGCTCGCCCACCAGCGTGGCGCCCGCTTGAAGCCACCATCGCTGGGGCGTGGCCGACAGGGTTACCACGCCCGAATTCCCCGGACGCCGCGCCAGCTCCTGTCCTTCCCCGGTGAACAGCGAGTTGGGCGAGGAGGAGCGCGTGATGCGCGTCCATAGGCGCGTATAGTGGCCCGCCACCGAGAGGCGCCACGGCAGCCGCGCCTCGGCGGAGAGCTCCAGGCCCCGCGCGCGGCTGGCCTCGACGTTGCGCCAGGTGGAAGGCTCGGGATAAGACAGGAACACAAATATGATCAGGTCCCGGAAAGAGCTCCCGAAGGCGGAAACTTCGGTGCGCACCCGGCGGTGGAACCACTCTTCCACGAGGCCTGCTTCGTAACTGACAGTTTTCTCCGGCCGCAGCGCGGGGTTGCCCACATAGTAGGGGTCGCGTGCGAAGTTCTGGACCAGCGTAGGCTCGGTGATGCCCCGCGCAGCGCTCACCCGCAGATAGGTGGCCGAAAGCGGCCCGTGCTCACCCGCCAAGAGGAAACTGGCAGCCCCGCGCGGCGTGAGCTTGGTGTGAAAGACGCTGTTTCGCTCCAGGCGCAGGCCCCCGGTGAGATACACCCGGCTCCCCGCTGCCTGCTGCTGGTGGAGGAAGAGGGCGTGATTGTCCCGCGCCACCTCGCGCCCGGTGATCTCACCGCCCTGCCGCTCGAACTCGTAGCCGAACACCGAGGCGCCCGCGGGGCGCGCCAGCGTCCCTTGGTAGTCGAAGTTCTTGCGCGAAGTCACTTGCAGGTAGGGCTCCGAGGCCCACAGCAGTACGGAGCGGGTCAGCAGCCGCGTGCCTGGAGGCAAGGAGGGAGACGCTTTCGGATCCACCAGCCTTTCCAGGTACACCCTTGGAACCGGCGTCTGCACGTCGCGCAGCAGGGCCGCGACTTCGTACGGGCCGTCGGCTCTGCTGTCAACAAAAAGGTCCCGCATACGCCGGTAGCCGAAAAGAAATCGCTGAGCGTAGTTAGCGCCGCGCCGGTCATCCAGGCGCAGCGCGAGCGTGGAGCTGCGGCTGGCCTGGCTGGCATCGAGGTCGTAGAGGCCGTAGCCCACCTGGTTGGGCGTCCCCAGCCAGGAATCCGCGCCGTGGTAGATGGCGCGCAGTTCGGTGGCGGAGGACAATCGGAAACCAACGTTGGCCGCGCCGCTGGTGTTGCGGTAAGCGTCGTTGGGAAACTCGCCGATGGTGTGGAACTGCTCGGCGGTGAGCGAATAGTCCAGGCGCGCGCCTGAGCCGCCGGCCAGCCCGGCGGTCCATCGATCGCTCGAAAAGCTGCCGCGCTCGTAGGAGAGCGCACCGCGGGGCCGGCGGTGCTCGGCCTCGCCACGGCGGGTGAAAAGCTGTACGACCCCGGCTGCCGCCTCCGCGCCGAACAGGGCGCTTTCCGGCGCGCGCACCACTTCGATGCGCTCGAGGGCGCTGGACTCCAGCGGGGCCAGGTTCAGCTCCCCGCCCGGATCGTTCAGCGGCACGCCGTCGAGCAGCACCAGAGTGCCCGTGCGCTGTGCGCCGCGCGCGAAGACCTGGGTCAGGCTCCCGGCGCGCCCGTAGCGCGCCACAGCCAAGCCCGGAACTTCACGCAGCATTTCGGAAACCGGCGGATAGCCGCGCCGCTCCAGGTTACCGCGCCCGACTACGGTGGCCGCTACGCCGGCCTGCTCCAGGCCGGTCTCGTGGCGGGTGGCGCTCACCACCACCCGTTCCCGCGGACCGGCCACCGCCAGTTCGATGCGAGCAGGCGTGGCAATCTCGACGGTCTGTACGGCAAAGCCCTCGGCCGAGACCACGGCGCGGCAGCGGTCCACTCCGGCCAGGATGAAACGCCCGTCGAAGCCGCTGAGAGCCGACCGGCCTTGACACTGAAGGCGGGCGCCCGGGACGGCGCGTCCGGATGGATCCAACACTACCCCCTCGATGGAGGCCCACAGGGGAATGGCGGCAAGAAAGATTGATGCGAATCTATACATGAGACGTCCTCCCTCGGAACGTTGCTCACTGAGGCGAGAAACCGGTCTCCTGACTTGCGACCCGGCTGTCTTCGGCCGGCCTTCCCACTTCCTAGCAGTGGCCGTGCCGCCGGCTAACCGCCGTGTTTCGCCAACCAGTTCCTGGGGGCCTCCGTGGGGCAGGCCTTCAGCCTGCCATTGCGCAGGCGAAAGCGCCTGCGCCACAAGGCATCCCACCTTCTCCCGGCCTGCGAAACACAGCTTACGTGTCGCTCACAGTTGCGGGGCAGTGGCGGCTTCACACCGCCTTCCCGTACATTCCTCGCCGTGTGGTGAGGGCTGCCACACCCGGCAGCCAGGTTAAGTATAGCATTGTAGGGCGGGCAGGGCTCTGGTAGAATCGGCCACAGGGAGGCGGTCATGCCGGCGAGAGGCTTAGGGCTAGCGGGAGCAGTGATGGCCCTGATGCCGCTGAGTGCCTGGGGACAGGCCATGGTGGAGTATTCGCTGGGAGTTGGCCGGGCGGCGGCGACTGCGCCGGCGATGAAGAAGGCGGGGGAGGCCACCGCGGCGGCCTTCAAGAAGCTCGGCCAGACGCTCGAAAAGGGGGCCCAGGTACAGACCGTTCCCGGCGTTGCGGAGCCTCTAAGGCCATATCGTTTCGACAGGCGGCTGGGGCCTTTCGCCGATCCGGCCACGATCACCGTTGGGCTGGACCGTCAGGAACTCCTTCGGAAGTATGGCGAGCCGCGAATGAGGATCACTGGGGGCGCGGACGCAGCCGAAACCTGCTGGTACACCTCCGGCACCGGCGACACCTTCGTGGTCACGGTCAAGGACGGCAAGGTCTCCGCGGTCGCTCTTGCACCGAAGAGGCAGCAGGCCAGCGCTGCCGTTGTGATCTTGCAGTAGCGGATGCGCGCCTGGCTCCTGTTGCCGGCCGTGACCCTGGCAGCCCAACCTGCCGGGCCACCGCCTGTCAAGTTCCGCAACGTCGCAAGCACTGCCGGAGTGGAGTTTGTGCTCGAGAACACACCCACCCCGGAGAAGCAGATGATCGAGACCATGGCGGGGGGCGTGGCGGCGTTTGATTACAACGGCGACGGCCGGGCGGACATCTTTTTCACCAACGGGGCTATGATCCCCACGCTCGAGAAGAGCGCTCCGAAGTACTTCAACCGGCTCTACCGCAACGAGGGCGGGATGAAGTTCACCGACGTGACCGCGCAGGCCGGCGTGGCGGGCGCCGGCTACTCGATGGGGGCCGCCGCCGCGGACTATGACAACGACGGTCACGTCGATCTGTTCGTGGCAGGTGTCAACCGCAACATCCTCTACCACAACCTGGGCAGCGGGAAGTTTGAGGACGTGACCGAGCGGGCCGGAATCAAGAGCGGCGTCTGGGCCATTGGGGGAGGGTGGTTCGACTACGACAACGATGGCCTGCTGGACCTGTTTGTCGCCAACTATCTCCAGTGGTCGCCCGAGAACAACCGCTTCTGCGGCGATCGCGCCTTGAACCTGCGCATGTATTGCCACCCCAAGTACTTCGAGGGGCTGCCCAACGCACTCTACCGGAACCGCGGAAACGGAACCTTCGAGGACGTCTCGGCGAAATCCGGCGTCGCCCGGTACATCGGCAAAGCCATGAGCCTGGCCTTCGCCGATTACGACCAGGACGGGCGCCTCGACGTCTTCGTCACCAACGACAAGGTGCCCAACTTTCTTTTCCGCAATCGCGGCGATGGGACCTTCGAGGAAACCGCCCTCGCTGCCGGCGTTGCGCTGGCCGACCACGGGCAAACCATCTCCAGCATGGGCGCGGACTTCCGGGACTACGATAATGACGGCCGGCCCGACGTGAGCGTGGTGGCCCTGGCCGGCGAAACCTTCCCCCTGTTCCGCAACCTCGGCAAGGGCATGTTCCGCGACGCCACTTACTCTAGCGGCCTCGGACCCCTGTGCGTGCGCCGCAGCGGGTGGAGCCAGGGCATCTTCGACTTCAATAACGACGGCTTCAAGGACCTGTTCGTCTCCGGCTCCCACGTCAACGACGTAATCGAGCGCATCGAAGCCAGCCGTTACAAAGAGGCCAACATGCTCTTCCTCAACCGGGGCAACGGGACGTTCACCGACGCCTCTGAGGACTTCCGCGGCGCGGTGAAAGCCCACCGCGGCACCGGTTTCGCTGACTTCAACGGCGACGGTCGTATGGACGTCGTCATCTCAGCGCTGGGCGAACCCGCTGAGCTGTGGGCGAACGTAAGCCCCGGTGGGAACCACTGGCTGGTGCTCAAGCTGACGGGCACCAAGAGCAACCGGGACGGCATCGGCGCTGTAGTTCGTCTGGCCGGGCAGACCAATCACATGACGACCGCGGTCGGCTACAACTCCTCCAGCCACCACGGTGTGCACTTCGGCCTGGGGAAGCTAGAGACCGTGGACCGCATCGAGATCCGCTGGCCCAGCGGGACGGTACAGGTGCGCAAGGACGTCAAGGCCGACCAAGTGGTTAAGGTGGTGGAGCCGTGATCTGGGGCTCCTCCGGCGCCGCACGCTGCTGGAGTTCCTGGTACTTCTTCAAGAGCGGTGCGGCGGCTTCTGCCTGGCCGGTGGCCTGAAGAGCGCGGGCAAGCTGGTAGTGCAGGCTGCCGTCGGCATCAGTCTCCAGCGCCGCCTTAAGCTGCGGGATGGCTCGTGCGGGCTGTCCCGTCTGCATATAGGCCAAGCCGAGGGAAGCGCGCGCCGGCGGCTGCCGGGCCGCCTTTTCCAGATACGGAATCGCCTTCTCCGGTTGCCCCTGGCGGAGCAGCGTGTCGCCGTACATGAAGTTCAGTTGGGGGGCCTTGGGGTCAGCTTTGAGTAGCTCCTCGAGGATGGCCCCCGCGCTGGCATGGTCGCGGCTATGGTGCAGTGCCGCGGCCAGCTCGGTGCGAAGCTGCCGATCGCCGGGTGCGAGCTTCAGCGCCTCGCGCAGCTTAGCGGCGGCTTCGAGGTAGCGGCCGTTGGCGCCGGCCACCTGCGCGTTGAACTGGTGAAGTTCAACCGAGGGCGGCAACTGCGCCAGGCGCGAGAACGTCTCCGCCGCCAGCGCGTTGTACGCGCGCGACTGCCGGTAGTAGCCCTCGGGCGTGGCGGGCTGGAGGCGACCCACGGTCTTCCAGTTGGGTTGTGGCCGGGCCTGCTCCTTCTTCTCCTCTACGGCGGCCCAGTCCGGGTGGTCCGTCTTCCGGTAGATCTCCGCCAGGGCGGCGTGTGCCCCGGGCAGGGAGGGCATCTTCGCCAGTGCCTCGCAGTACAGCCCGAACGCAGACCTGTACTGGCCCTGGCTGAGCCGTGCCTCGGCCACCAGCGCCAGCCACCAGGCGGAGCCCTGGGCGAGCTTGTCCAATCGCTCGAAGGCACGCCGGGCCAACGCCTCATAGCAGCGGCCGAGCGCGGACAGCGCGCGAGGGTCGGCGGACTGGAGAGCGACGGCCTTCTCGAGTGGGGCCACCGCCCGGGCCGGCTCGCCCAGGTCCAGATACGCAGTCCCCAAGGAAAACCATGCGGGATATAGATCCGGCTGGAGCTTCACCGCGGCTTCGAATTGCGGGACGGCGAGGCGGGGCTGGCCCGCCATCTGTTGGGCCAGGCCGAGATTCAGGATCAGGCCCGGGTTATTGGGCACAGCCCGGACCAAGTCAGCGTAGAGAGGGATTGCCTCCGCGTACCGGCCCGCCGCCATGAGTTCCTTGGCCCGCCGGGATTTGAGGGCCAAGTCGTCACCCTGAGCGAGTAGCAGGACGAGTAGGGGCGAGGCATGCCTCGCCCCTACCGAGAAAAACATCAGAACTGGAACCG
>Ga0315312_1003155_pt1 | contig 10782 bp, 7 predicted proteins | sample TDP7_MG_FD_203629 | JGI IMG/M metagenome (GOLD analysis project Ga0315312, IMG submission 203629) | Freshwater sediment microbial communities from Lake Towuti, South Sulawesi, Indonesia - TDP7 | ecosystem: Environmental > Aquatic > Freshwater > Lake > Sediment | place: Indonesia: South Sulawesi... | reverse complement strand
AAATGAGGTTCGCTTCCGTTATGCTAGCTGAACATCTTGGTATAAGCGCAAAGCTGCCTTTTCTCGACTCGGATGTCAAATCATTTGCAGTTAAGTTGGATCCGCAATATCTGGTCAGATTCGAGAGGGGAAAAAGATGGGGCAAGTGGTTGGTGAGGAAAGCTTTCGAGGGGATTCTACCAGAAGAGATTGTCTGGAGAGAAAAGACGCCTATAGAATATGGTACGGGAACAACGGTTCTTCCTTCAATCTTCGATCGAGAGATCTCCCAGAAAGAGTTCGAACTGGAAAAGATCAGGTTGCTGAAAGATGATAGAGTTGCAGTCCAGAGTAAGGAGCAACTGTTCTACTACAGAATCTATAGATCAGTCGTAGGTGTGCCCTACATAGAAAATATTGGGGGCAGAAGCTGTCCCAGATGCAACTCAAACATCTCTAAACAAGCATCGTACTGTCGTACATGCGGCGCATATCCAATTTAGCTGGCCCGGCCTCACAACCTCTATTCTACTCGCTATTTGAAGTTCCGTTAGACCTTAGAGAGCCCCTCATACTCGGGCGATGTTAGGATCTTTATCGCGTTGTCCTCCCTATTCTCCATCAGGCTTAGAGCCTTCGGGATCTGATCTAAAGCAGACTTGTGCGTTAATAGCGGTGCAACCTTGAATTTTCCAGTTGAGATCAAAGAAATGGCTCGAATCCAAGTGTCGTAAGTTCCTGCGAATGAACCGTGAAGGGTCAATTCTTTATTGAACATGTCGTCGAAAGGCCTCAACTCCATCTTCAGTCCTACTGCAGGAACGCCCATTATCGCTAGGTTCCCTCCTCTTCTAACCATATGGAATGCTTGCTGGTAGGTTTCAAGTCGACCCACAGCCTCGATAACGACATCCGCGCCTCGACCCCCAGTCAATTCAGATATCTTTCTCACAGGGTTCTCTCTTGCAGCATTCACCGCTATGTCAGCGCCGACCTCTAGGGATTTCTTGAGTCTATACTCGTGGTGACCGCAGTTAACGACTATTGAAGCTCCACCCAATCGAGCCACTTGCACAAGCCCTAACCCGATAGGACCGTCTCCTATCACGACGACAGAGTCGCCTGTCACTATTCCTGCTCGATCAACTGCTCTGATAGAGCATGCTAAGGGTTCAGTAAACGCCGCATACTCGTACGACATCTCTTTAGGTAGCTTGAAGACATTTTGCGCTGGTGCCTTGAAGTATTCAGCGAACCCTCCGTTTGAATGAATTCCAACTTGGCAAAGGTTTGGACAGAGCAGCTTCTGCTGTCTCTTGCAAAAATAGCATACTCCACACGAGACATTTTCGTCGACGGTAACTCTATCTCCAACTTTTATCGTTCCAGCTGATTCGCCTACTTTGACGACTTCTCCTGAAAACTCGTGTCCTGGAATAACTGGCTTGACCGGAAGATATCGGCCTCTGAACATGGATACGTCTGTTCCACATATGCCACAGACTTTCGTCTTGACAAGAACTTCATCAGCTTTGATCTCAGGTACATCGACTTTCTCGACCTTGATATCTCCAATATCGTGAATGACGGCGGCTTTCATCTGTTCCATCTTCTGATTCACCGTTCGAAAGGTATTCTCGGTAATCTAATTTTAGCCTATCTATATGAACTCCTCGGGCTTTCATTCATACTTTCTCAGCTGGATCCAGTTGAAGGTGCTCTAGAGAAAAGGAGCATCTCAGGACGGCGTATGTTAGGTTGAGAGAGCATTTCATTGAAGGAATAATGTTGCGTATTCGTATTTCGTAAATGTTCTGTACATCATCGCGCTATGGGTCTACGCGCTTTCAAACAAGAAGCCAAAGGGCGGCGTAAAAAAGAAAAGTGTAAACGGATTGATATCTCTATAACGGCATGAGGTATTATACTATAGCCGGGCGTAGGGCCTCTCCAAGAAGCTTTAGGGGTGGGACAAGCGACTTCATATCCATATAAGAAAGGTCAAGAACTCTTCATTAGTTGGCAATGGCAGCCATGTTCACAAGGGAATGCGCTGGCGGCCTGCCACGTTAGGCTTAGGCGATAACCGCTTTAAGAAGCCTCTGGGGCACCCTGCTATGTGCGACATGATGATGCCCTCCGCAACCATTCATCCGATTCTTCTTAGCCAAGACTCAATAACGAATCCGAATTAGCCGACAATTTTTGGGGAAAATGTTAAATTCCGATGACACTGGGATATCCTGACAAAATGGAGAGTATAGTCTTGAGTGAGAATTGGTGCGACAAACTCGCAATTCTAGGAGGTCCCAAGGCTGTTAATATCATGCCTGCGATCTACCCAACTGGAACGATCGAGGAAGAAGAAATTAAGGCTGCGACAGACGTGCTCCGGAAAGGCCCCATAACTGCAACTGAAATCGGAACAGCTGTCGATATATTTGAGCAGGACTTTGCAAGCTATGTCGGAGCAAAATATGCTTTGGCAACTAATAGCGGCACAGCGGCTTTGCATTCCGCGGTCGCTGCAGCTGGAGCAGGACCTGGAGACGAAGTCATTGTTCCTGCGTATACTTATCTTGCTAGCGCAAGCTGCATTCTTCACAATGGCGCCAAACCCGTATTCGCAGATGTAGATGCTCAGACATTCACCCTCGATCCTGAAGATGTGAAAAAGAGGATTACACAGCGAACACGAGCTATAATGGTGGTGCATATCCATGGGCATCCTGCCCCCATGGATGAACTATGCGAGATCGCTCGTGAACATGACTTGGTCGTGATAGAGGATTGTGCGCAGGCAAACGGGGCAGAATACAGAGGGAAGAAGGTGGGAGGAATCGGGGACATTGGATGTATGAGTTTTCAAGCCAGCAAGCAACTGGCATGCGGTGAGGGAGGTATGCTTGTTACCAACAACGAAGAACTTTATGAGAGAGCGGCCATGGTTGGAAATCACATTTGGAAACTTAGGGCTATACTCCAGAGAGAGAAGTATAGAAGGTACACTGATGTAGGAGGATTCGGATGGAACTATAGGATGCATCCGATGCTTGCTGCGATTGGATCTGTCAGACTTCGAAGACTTGACGAGATGAACGCTCGGCGAATAGCAAATGCAAACTATCTCTCTGAACGGTTGAGGAAATTAAACGGGATCGAACCACCTTACGTCGCGAACTGGGCAAAGCATACTTACTGGATATATACAGCGAAGTACGATGAGACCGTGATCAAGGTTCCGAAGCAGAAATTCTTGGAGGCGCTTGTTGCTGAAGGCGTACCCATTTTCGCTCACGTAAATCTTCTAGGACCTATTTTCGAGGCGCCTCTGTACAGACAGGCGATATACTCAGGGCCAAACACATACGGAAAAGGATATCCATTTGAGCAAATATTACCGCCTGGACAGTCAACATACCCCGAACTGCCGGTTACGGAAAGACTGTGTAGAGGGACTTTCTGTATATACGAGGGTATACACCCTCCAAACGGAATCGCTCTCATGAGACAGTACGCTAGGGCTTTCGAGAAAGTGTATGAAAATCAAAAAAAGCTCGTAATTTGAGTTCTATTGGCAGAAGCACTTTCCATCGCTTGATTGTATAAGGACGAAAGTTAACGGCAGTATCAACTTTTGCTTCAAATGGTCGTTGAACACGACTAGTTTCTCTACGATTCGCCTCAACCAAGAATCGCATTTTGAGTTGGATTTATTACCGGGGCGCAGATGTCTACGCCATACTTTGAATTGGATGTGGGTCCGGATAATCCTAACCACGGCAACCCAATCATCGTAATTTAAGGCAAAACAAGATCTGTTTCGTAGTCCTACTTGCTACGCCTTCACAGCTCCGAAGGTCAGTCCTCTTATGAGCTGTTTCTGAGCGAATAGGGCTATTACAAGGATCGGCGTCACGATTATTGATGCGCCCGCCATAACCCACTGATATGCAATTTTCTTTCCTGCGAGGCCTTCTAGAGTAGCCGCTGCTGTTACAGTTTGACTTGTAGTGAATAGAAGGGAGGCTTGAAGTTCGTTCCAAGCCAGTATAAGGGTAATCAACGCCACCACGGCTATGCCGCCTTTCGACAAGGGTAGTATAATGTTTAGGAATGCTTTGAATCTTGAACAGCCGTCGATCATCGCTGCCTCATCGATGTCGCGTGGGATCGCCGCGAGGTAGCCTCTCGCCAGCCAGATGGTTATGGGCATTATTCCGAAAAGATCAACGAAGATAAGCCCAAGGTGTGAACCAAGTAAACCTACATCTTTTAGGAACAGGTATAGTGGTAGAGCAATCGCTACGAAGGGGAACGCCCATGTCAAGAGGAAATAGCCGCCAATGTTTTCTTTACCCGGAAGATCCAGTCTTGCTAACGCGTATCCGGCTAAGAAGCTCAACATAGTGTTTAGTATCGTTACTCCTGCCGCTACTGTGATTTGGTTGTAAAGTCCTCGTAGGAAAAAGGTTTTTTCGAACAAATTCATGTAGTTTTCGAGTGTGGGCTCAAATATGAATCTAGGCGGAATCTTAAATAGAACATCTATAGACATGAAGGAAGAAACGTACATCCAGTAGATTGGGAATAGAAATACCGCTAGGATCAGTATTATCAGACAGTATGTGGCTATGTTCGTTAATCTGACCTTGTCCTTTCTCCTCATTCCAGACCCCTTACGATGAATGGAACAAGTAGGTTAACTACGGCAATGCAGATCAAAAGTAGCAGCCATCCCAAGGCTAAGGAATAACCCACATGCCAATACCTGAAAGCCTCAAACCAAATAGCTATGCTGAAAAAATAAGTTGAAAACCCCGGGCCTCCGCGTGTAAGTGCTATTGGTACATCTGCATGTCCGAAAATCCATATGATCCTTATGAGTACTACGATTGTGATCAGTGGCATCATCATCGGCAGCGTGATATGTCTAAATTTTTTCCACGCAGTGGCACCGTCTATCTCCGCCTGCTCGAATGGCTCTACCGGGAGCGACTGCAAGCCAGCCAAGAACACCAACGTCGTGAATGGTATCCATTGCCAACAATCGACCAATATAAGGCTAAGCAGAGCCTGCTCGGGAGAAGAGAGCCATGATTGAGGAGGAATACCAATTAGACCTACGAAGTAGTTCAGAGCGCCGAATGACGGGTTCATTATCAACCTCCAGATCCATGCGGTTGCAACTGGTGCAACTGCGAATGGAAGAATGAATAGTGACCTAAAGATTGCCTGACCCTTAACCTGTTGATTGAACAGCGACGCCGTAAAAATTCCTGCTGGTATTTGAATGGCTATAATCATCAATATATAGATAAATGATAGATAAAATCCGTTTATAATAATCGGATCGTACATAGCTCTTTCGAAATTGTCAAGACCGACAAACTGCTGACCTAACCATGGTGTTGTCAATGTATAACTACGGAATGCATAATAGATACCGAAAACCGTGGGGTATAAATCGAATATTAAAGTTACCAAAAAAGAGGGAAGGAGAAAGAGGAACCCTATCTTTGTCTGTCTTCTCATCCGAAGGTTCCTGGTTGTTCTAGCTAAAGAATTCTCGCCACTTCATGTACTTTTCCGGCATTTTCCCTAGGAGGGGTTCGTAGTCGTACCATCCCTTTCTCATTTCAGGCGTTACATCAGATTCCTTCAAGTCTCCCTTCTCAATCATGGCGTCGATCGTTCTACTCTGAGCATCGGACAATGCTTTATCAATGTCCTTTTCGCCAAGAACTGCTGCATGGAGTTCGGTTCCAACAATCTCATACGTTTCTTCTGCTGCAAATATAATACAGGGATAGTACGTTTTCTTCAGCTGTTCCGTTGCCATATCTTGCAGTTCGGCGTAGGTATCTGACCATGGTACCTTCTCTTTTCCTAACGGACTAGTCATGATCGATTTCCGTGCCACAGGTACCCCGGTCTTCTGCAGAACGTATGTCATTCCCTTTTTACTCAATGCATACTGCATGAATAGCCACGCAAGCTCTTTATGTTTTGATAACGCGCTCATGCCAAGGCCGTCGCTCCACGTGGCAGAAGGAAGCAAACCTTCAGGCTGTCTAGGTGGCTGTATGAAGAAAGACGTGTCTTCATTTAACTCTGGATTTTTGGCTAGCAAGGGCAAAATACCGTCATCCCACGCGTTCACGACTGCAGTCTTTCCCTCCAAGAATAACTCGTATGATTCCTCAAACCTAGCGGTTGCAGCACCCGGAGGCTCATACTTGCTGAGGAGTATCTTTATAATCTCCGCTGCCTCGCGTCCACATGGTGTGTTAATCCAAGGTATGTGTGGAGGCGGATCCATGACGCTATTGTGCATGATGGCTCCACCCAGGCTCCACAGCCACGGATTCCATTCTTCTAAGAGATAACGGCCCTTGAAGTTGTGCGTCACGTATGCCCATCTGCCTTTATCGGGATCGTTTACCTTCATTATTAGATTCAGCCAATCCTCGAATGTTGTCGGTGGACTCAAACCCTTCTCCTTTAGCCAACTCTTCCTGTAGAAAGGAGCCCTGAAGGTTAGGCCCCAACAGATCATCCAATTTCCAGGAAATCCGGGCACTTGTAATCTAGCTTGTCCGGCAGGAAGGAAGTCGTCCGGGAACTTGAAACCTGGGTCGTTGAGCTCTGGGTAATCTTTCATCAAATCCTCAATTTTTTGCCACCAACCATTGGTAACAGCCGTCTTCCTCCAGTCCTCGCTGAAAGTGGCCATGTCGATATCACCCGCCCCGCTGCTCCAGTCTAGGAGTAGTTTCTCGTACATCTTGTCCCACTCCACTGCCTCAAATTCTATGGCTGTTCCCGTTAACTCGCCGAATTCCTTACCGAGGTCCACAGTATAAGCCATGTATGTCTCGTTTAACAGGCATAGCCCATATATTCTTTCACCCTTGTACGGCTTCGCGGCTTTAACCCAGTCTTCGTCAGTCCATCCTTCGGCCGGAGTGGGCGTAGGAGTAGGTGTCGGCGTTGGTGTTGGTGTGGGTGTGGGCGTTGGCGTTGGTGTAGGTGCTGCTGGAGGGGGTTTCGTTGCTTCATATATGCCGTATCCTGCAGCGGCAACAACTGCAACGACGACGACGCCCCCGACATACTTGACATAGCTTCTCCTAGAGACTTTCTCTTGTTCAGTCAAAATATTTTCACCATTTTTTCCGCATCTATCCAAAACTCCACTTCGTTTATAAGACTTTCGTCTGAGATTGGCACTGGAGCTACTGCCATATTGCACAATCTATGTGGAAGTAGATTTCTGCTGGCGTAGAGTGTTTCAGGCTTCTGTGAGGTTTGTTGTGGTATTCTCCGGATCGGTCCAAGTTGTTGAATCTTGGGTAGTGGAGCTGAAAAGTTTGGAGGGAGCTTTCTATCTTGCCTTGTGTCGTAGGTTTTCCAGTGGAGCCGAGGTATGCTCTATTCCATGCTTCTCGCGTAAGCTCGTGAATCTGCTGCGGCCGTCGTTGCTACAGTATTGGGTTCCGTGATCCGATTGGATTTGGCCTGAGGTTCTACCGTTGGATAATGCATTCTTTAATGTCTCTACAACATTGTCTATCGCAGCTTCGCTGTGTAGCCTTGCAGCCGAGAGATACGTAGAGCTGTCCTCTAGCTAGGCTACGAGGTAACAGTCTTCATGTTATTCCTACGTATTCTCTTTCTTAATGTGTCTTTTACTATCTTGTACCACATAAATATCGGAAAAAGAATGAGCGAGATTATGAGCGCTCCCCAAATCGAGAGGTAGGGCTTGACGAATCTCAGCCAGAGCAACCCAATTACTATCATCGTGTAGAACCACCAAAAAAACCTGTTTCCCGGTCCCATCCGACATCCCTTCATAAGTTTTTCATATGAATCGACCTATGCACCTGAAAGATTTTTGGGTGTATTTCAGGGTTCTTTTGATTAGGCTTATGTCTCTTCTTTATCAAAAGAAGTTTTCGTAAAGGAGGAGAAGATAGCTACTCCTAATCCTAAGTGTGAAATTGAGTTGCTTCAAAAGTCTATGCGTAAAGGTAAACACCGTGGTCAAGCCGAGGCACAATTTGAACTGAGAGAATGATGGTAGGTATGGCGTACATATTCTTTCGAACATCAAAACTCTTCGACCGAACGGCGTCCAGCTTTTACGAGACGCGCGGGTTCTCTCGAGATGGACAGCAGATTCTCTTCACTGGAATCGAGGATGAGAAATATTACTACGGTATAGAAAATCCACGCGATGGACCTGGTCTCCGGGCTTGTGACACGGCTTACCAATAGCGTCGCGTCACGATCAGCGAAGGCTTCAGGTTTGCCAAATCGATTTACCTGAGGCTGAGGAACGCCACTCTCACTTACTCATGAGTCATAATGTACGTTTCGGTTAATAACGAGTCTTTTTCAATCTCCTTAAGTTCTTTGAGGCGTTCTTCTCTTTCAGCAGGGTCTTTTATATTATGTATTTTTTTTATGTCTTCGAGGACGAGTCTATTAAAAGTGATGCTTTTTAAATCGGCCTCAGCTAGTCTACCGGACACCTTATTATGCTTCCATTTTAACTTTGTTAGCTGCTCGATGGATTTTAGGATTATATTCTTTATTTCCTCTACGCCGAAATTTTCTGTTTCATAGTTTATCCAATCAACCCACGTTGGCTTGGACGCGGCATCATAATGAGAAGATATCGTCTCGTTTCTTATAACATACCCCTCTTTATCTGGATGATTGAACGCTAGCGATCCAGGATCTAGGATTATCATCGGTCCATACTCAACGTTCACCCAGCCTTTAAAGCTGAGAAGTTTTTCCCAGAGCTTCCAAGTGTATTCAACGGTGTCTGTTGTTTCGCGGGCTAATACTCCCATAAAGAAAAACGTGATGGGTAAATCAACCTTGACACAAGATCTGACCGTTTCAATAATAGATTCATTGGAATAATCCCTGCCGTGTGCACGTCTCACGTGATCAACACCTGATTCAGGAGACATCGTTAGCGCAACCTTATCAGCAGGTCTAAAGCGTTGAAGCATTTCAATGAATTCGTAATCCGGAGGGTAAAATAGTTCCATTGTCACCCCAATAAGGTTTGACCAATGTTGTTCATGCAAGGTCTTCAACAGATTCTTCCAGTAATTTGCTCCCCCCATCCGCACGTCTTGAAATAGGAAAACAGAGTTGAACCCGTGCTCATCTAGGCGGTGAAAATCTTCCGCTATCTTTTCAATGCTTCTAAACGTAGGGCGACTTCTTGAAAATAGCCGTTCATATGAGTAAGAGGACCCACCGCAAGTGGCGCAGTTGAATAGACATCCTCTGCATACTGGTATATGCCATATCTTTAATCTTGTATTTCCACTTTGAGCATAAACGAATTGACTGGGTTGCTCGATTAGATCGATTCTTGTGAACTCGTATTTATCTAGATTCTTCGAGGGCGTCGTTACCTCGTTAATTCTCAGCTTTCCCTCTCTATCTCTATATGTTATGTTCGGAACTTTATCAAGCCTAGATTCCTCGATTTCCTTCGCCAATTTTACCATGGCTTCCTCGCTTTCACCGCTCATAACGGCGTCGATAAATGGGTAGTTTTGAATGATTTCCTCCTCAAAGCATGTGGCCGTTAGCCCTCCTAATACCACGAAAGACTCAGGATGTGTTTCTTTACATATTCTGGCTAGCTCTATGGCTCCTTGTACGTGTACGCACCAATGAAGGTCTATGCCGAAAATCTTTGAGTCAACCTTCTCAAGATAGCTTGCTACCTCAAATTTCCGGTCAAATAACATCTTCTCGCCGATGTTAACTATCTTAACCGCGTACCCTTCTCTATCCAGCAAATCGGCGATGCTCATCAACCCGATCGGGAAAACTGTAAATATCGCGGTGGATCTAACGGTTCTCGCTATAGGTCCTGGAAACCAAGCCTTCTTTCTAAAATCGAGAAAGCTAGGTGGATGAAGAAATAAAACATCAAAACGCAATTGAACGCACCAAATTTTAATCTCGTGTTTTATCCAATCGAATACTCTGTTCCTCGCGGGTGCTCTTGCCCGTTAGTTGGCTCTTAGATTCGTGTAGTTGGCTGTTTCGATCCGAGTTGTTTTGGTATCGACTAGGGGACTTCATAAATGTATCGTTACCTGCCTCTGGATCTGTTCTGGAACGGTTACGTCGATTTGGCTGAAACGGTCGAAAAACCTTACCCTATCTGATCATGTCGGTCTAGAGTTGCTTTGCACTCTTGATGTAATCTGAGCACTCGATGAATTTATGAAAACGGCCGACAAGCTGAGATTGAGCTTAATTATGCCTGTTTTCAGCTTGGTTTGCCTTTTGAGTTGAATTCCTCAACCTTTCATTCATACTTTGTCAGCTGAATCCAGTTGAATATGTTCTAGAGAAAAGGAATATTCCAGGAATGCACATGTTAGATTGAGAGAGTGTTTCATGAAAGGAATAATCTTGCATACTCATTTTTCGCAAATGTTCTGTATGAAATCGTGCTATGGAAGAGATCTCTCCTAGTTTCGCGAGGGGTGATGATGAGAGAAGATTTGGTCATTGTATTTGACTGCGGTGCTACCCATGTGACAGCTATGGCGATAGATAGCAAAGGCACCGTTGTCAAGAGCGCCGGTTATCCAAATGGGCCGGTTAAGCAACTTGGCGGCGAGGAAAGCTGGCTGATATGGGACGTTGAACAAATTTGGCGAAAGATGTGCGATGCTTGTAAACAAGTCTGTGTTTCAGCTGGCAAAGATCGAGTTAAGGCTGTTACTGTTTGCACGTTCGGTGCAGATG
>Ga0315312_1003154_pt1 | contig 10786 bp, 9 predicted proteins | sample TDP7_MG_FD_203629 | JGI IMG/M metagenome (GOLD analysis project Ga0315312, IMG submission 203629) | Freshwater sediment microbial communities from Lake Towuti, South Sulawesi, Indonesia - TDP7 | ecosystem: Environmental > Aquatic > Freshwater > Lake > Sediment | place: Indonesia: South Sulawesi... | reverse complement strand
CTCTTGGGCCGTTGCCTCTTCCTTCTTTAGCCATAGGGAATCGACGATTCCGTGGACTATTTGGAAGCCTCTCTCTTCAGCCAAATGGGCGGTTCTTAGGAGGGCGTCGCGGGCGAAGGCGCAGACTGCGATGTGGGCGTCGACCTTGCCGAACTTGGCGTTTTTGTAGCCGAGGTAACCGAAGGAGGTGACCAGGATCCATTTGAGGGCGTTCTGGCGACGGTCATAGACTTCCCTGAGCCTTGGGTCCTCAGCCTCATTTCTTAATCGCTTATAGTCGGCCCGCTTCTTTAGGACAAGCCTTAGAACCTTGGGAACTATGCCGACGCGCTTTTGGCATATATTATAGTCTAACTCGGGCACCCTTAATGGGGAGTCTGGGCAGCAGCCGCAGAGGATGGTTTCAGCTGAAATGTTCCGGGTCGCCATTAACATGGGATACATGGATGTAAAGTCGATTTCGCCCACCCAGTCGTGGAGGCCCACTTTGGGCTCGAAGATGAAGCCGCCTCTGTCGGCTATGAGGAGTTCCCAAGCGGACTTGAAGGCTTCAGGCTCCCGTTTTTTCCATGGGATCATGATGTCGTCTTTGATGGCCTGGTACAGTTGGAGGGAGGACATGATGGTGCCAATGGAGGCTCTGGCTGCCTTGTGCAGGGGAACACGGCAGGTCCGGGCGACCTCAATCAAGCCTTCAAGGCCGCAGTCCCGATAAATGAAGGTGTTCTCCGCGTCAATGTGAATCCGGCCATAGAGCCTGCGCATGGGTGCCTTAAAGTAAACCCGACCGTAGGAGAAGAAGGTCATGCCACGCTTGTGCTTAGCCTTGAGGGGGATCTTCTCTCGTCCGAAGATGAACTCGTTTAGGACACCCTTCACCAGGGCGCGTCTGGCAAGATAGGGAAAGAGGGTGGAGTCGCCGCCATGGGTGAAAAGGATGTCGGGGTCCATTTCCCTTATTGCCTTCACCAGACCCAGAAGCTTCTCCTGCTCATCGCCTTCGTCAATCACAACTTCCTTTCCGTCGCCCTTCAGTTCGATCCTGCTCATGGGATCGTTGAAACTCGGAATCTTTCCAGCCCTGGCGACCTCAACGCTAACCCAAGCTATTCTTAGGGGCGGAATGGCGTAATCCTCGCTTTCCACTGAATCCAGCAGGCGATATGTCAGCTTTTTGTCTTCTGCTTGGACCTCTATGAAGGCGAGGGGGAAAATGTCCCGGTCGAAGAGGTAGGCTTGGGCTTCTGGCACGTCCACGTTGCCGAGTTGAAACTTTGTGTAGCCTCCGAGCCTCAGTATTTTTCGGCCAAAATGGGGTGTCCTTCTCCAGCAGTTTACGGCCGCCGCCTCGTCCTGCCGAAAATGGCGCAGAGGGAACTTAACGAGAAACTCAGTATCATCAGCCGCGTTGTCGTCCACCCCAAGTATCGAACCACAGGCCTGGGCGTTAAGCTTGTCCGCGAAACCCTGCCTTTAGCCGGCACCCCTACGTTGAGATGGTCGCGGTCATGGCCAAGTACAACCCCTTCGCCGAGAAGGCTGGAATGCGGAAAGTGGCGGAGCAGCCTCCACCCCAGGAAGCCCGTAAAGTCGCGGAAACGCTGCACAACCTGGGCTTTAACACCCAGCTCCTCGGCAGCCAACACTACGTCCTGAACCGACTCCAGGCCTTGAGCATGAAGGACCTGACGGAAATAAGGGTGGCCTTCATCGAAAACCCCCACCCAAGGTTTCTAAAAACCTTCTTCCCCCAAGAACCCTTCGGAAAAGGGAAAGCCTACGCCGAGAAGATGAAGACAATTGAACCCGAAAGGCTTGCACACCAAATCAAAGTCTGCGCCATGCTACTGCAAACAAAAGTTTACCTATTTTGGAGAAAGGAACCCTAAAAATTCTTATATATTATGTTATCTACCTTTTTCCATGAAGCAGAAGGAAGCAGCATGAGAGCGTGGAAGATATGAAGATAAAACTCTTTTCAAAGGAGAGTAATGAAACAAAGGCGAGGACAGTGATTAAAGTAGTGTTCTTTACTTTTATAGCTACCATCAGCACCTCCATTGCCGTATGGTATTTTACTGGTAAGGTCTGGGAAGCTATTCTTTCAGGGTTTTTAGTAGAAGTTTCTGACTGTATAACACTATTCCTTTGGGAAAGATTATGGAGTCATATCAAATGGGGCTATAGAGTAAAGTAAAGATCAACAAAAACCTTTAGGGAGTAATTGATAGGACAGTTATGTTGCTGGTGAGACAATTTTAATATGAGATGAAAAATGAAATGTTGCAAATGGCAAAAGAAGGCAGAAACAAGTAACCCACGGTTCCGCGAAGAAAGATATCTCACTAAAGAATACTGATAAAAAAGTAACCCCAGATAGATTGTTTATTGCAACACCATTGCAAAGATTTATGAAAAAATGTAAAGAGAAAGAGGTCCGTTGGGCTGTCTTTTCAAGTAAGTACGGTGTTTGGTTTCCTCACGAAAAACACGAATGGTACGAGAAAGACCCCGATACCGTTACAGAGCAAGAGTTTAAGAACCTTGTTAGAGACTTTGAAGAAAAACTTGGAAACTATGACGAAATCTACTTTTATCATAATCCAGGGCGCTTCCATCCCTTGTATAAAAGACTGTTAAAAGAAATGAAAGTACACGGTAAGGTAACTCTGTTCTCCCATCTTGCTGAAATTGTATAAGGGTGCCCAAAGAAAAGGGGAGGTTTAGGCTGGTATTAATCCAGCCTTCTGCCTCAACTGCTTTATGTACTCCGCGTATCGTGGATAGAAGTTGTCGGCCTGCCTCATCAGGCGCGTATAATGTCTTGCTCCTATGGTTTTTGGAACTCTGCCCTGGATGAAGTCGGCTACGCTCTCTGGAATGTTAAGTTTCTCACTTATCATTGTGTCAAATGCAAATTTCCGCAGGTACTTTCCGCAGACGCATTTGATCTTGGGGTAATAGTGTGAGGCGTTCTGTTCTTCGATATGGTCGCCAGCCACTTTTTCGACGAGATCTAAAGTTTCATGGGTCATGTAGCCAAAATAGGCGAGCTTGCTGCCTCGAAAGTAGCCGAGCTCACATCGAAGAGATCCTTTAACTTCTACGCTCCCCTCGAAGTTGTTGATCAGCTTAACGCCCTCGACGATCCTCAACCCTGAGTCGAGAAGCAGGTGGTATAGTGCTCTGTACTTTAATGGCGCCCTCTGAACCCGCCTCAAGGAATCCAAGATGTCCTGCTCCTCCGGAACCTTCAAATCCACAAACTCCTGCTCCGGCGGAATGACCTTGCGGAAAGCGTTGAGATAGTCCTCATCGATGCCCATATCCTCATAAAAGTTGAATAGAGCCCTCACGCCTCTATCTAAGTTGTGCTGCTGACCCTCAGTCAACCCATGAAAGGCGTTTATGACATCCATAGGCCCACTAAGAACGCCCACATACCTCCTCAAGTAGCTAAGGATGGTTTGAATGTAAACCCTATTGTACTTTCTGCTCTCAAGCCAACTTAGGAAATTATCGTGGTCTCTGCGCCAATCCAATGAGAGGTTGGGATTGTAAGCCTTGGGCGCTTGGGACGGGAGTTCAAATCTCCCCGGCCCCACCAAAACGTTAGATTAACAAAAGAGGACGAAAATCTCTTATCCCTTTTCCCTCTTTTCGATCTCCCTGGCTGCTATGACGCCTGAGACGGAGGCTTGGACGAGGCTTCTGGTTACTCCTGCTCCGTCGCCTATGGTGAAAAGGTTGCGGAACTTGGTTTCTAGGCAGTTGCTCAGCTCCAGGCGGGAGGAGTAGAACTTTACTTCGACTCCGTAGAGGAGCGTGTGGTTGGAGTGGACGCCTGGGATAATTTGGTCCAGGGCCTCCAGCATCTCCCTTATGTCGGCCAAGTAGCGGTAGGGCAGTACGAAGCTTAGGTCGCCTGGGGTGGCGTTCTTTAACGTTGGAACCACCAGGCTCCTTTTCATCCGCTCCTCCGTGGAGCGCCTCCCGGCCTTTAGGTCGCCCAGTCTTTGGATCATGATCCCGCCGCTGAGGATGTTGGATAATCTTGCCAAGTATTTTCCGTAGGCTATGGGCTCGCGGAAGGGCTCCGTGAAGGAGGTGGTGACCAAAACGGCGAAGTTGGTGTTTCCAGTTTTCCTCTCGGCATAGCTTTGACCGTTTACCGATAGGATGCCGTCGTAGGATTCGGTGATCACCTCGCCTTGGGGACAGACACAGAAGGCTCTAACCTTATCATCGAAAGCTCTGGAATAGTACATGAACTTGGGTTCGTAGAGGACATCGGTAAGCTCCTCCATAACGGACGCCAAAACCTCAACCCTTAGCCCCACATCCACAGGATTGTTCAAGGTTTTCAATCCCAGAGCCTGGGCTTCGGATTGTAGCCACTCAGCTCCGCTTCTACCCGGAGCCACAATAACGTATTTTCCGAAAAACTTCTCACCCTTGGCTGTTTCCACGCCCTCTGCCTTTCCATTTTTGACCAGGAGCCTTTTTACCTCGGTTCTGGTTTTGATTTCAACCTTATCGCTTAGGACTTTGCGCATTTCCTCACTAACTTGGGCGCATTTTTCAGTGCCCAAATGGCGGATTTTTTGGGGAATTAACTTTAACCCGGCTAGAGACGCCCTTCGTTCAATTTCTGCTATTTTGTCGTAGTTTGTTCCATAGAGATGTTCGGGAGCCCCAAACTTCAGATAAACGCTGTCCACATAATCTATTAATTCGGCAAGTTTTTCCTTTCCCACGTACTCGTTGAGCCAGCCCCCCACCTCCGCGGATAAGGTGAGCTTTCCATCACTGAAGGCGCCAGCGCCACCCCAACCTGACAAAAGGTAACAAGGTTCACAGTTTATACAATCTAAGCCCCTACTGGCTGGACATCGCCGCTTTTCCACGACGGGTCCCTTATCCACCATGAGAATGTTTAACCCTGTGTCCTCAGTTAGTTCAAGAGCTGAGAAGATGCCTGCCGGGCCAGAGCCTACAATTATCACATCATAACTTTTACCTGGGGGATTCATTCTCTTCACACGCATTCAGAGCCAAAAGTTTTAGATCAAAGTCCTATTTAAAGTTAGCAGGCTTATTTGGTCTAATGCCTTCGAGCAATAAAAATCGAAGATTCTATCCTAAAATTAGAGGCTCTCAAGTTTGTCAGCAATTTCATATAAGGCTTGAGTGAAGGGGTGCCTGGGATTCTCAAAGGCGAAGATGGAAGCCCTAATGGATTGAAGAACATCGCAATAGCAGGGGATTACACCAATAATGGGATGGCCTAAGTTTTCCTTAAGCTGTTGATGCAGCTCCTTCTGCTTTTCCTTAGACCAGAGAAAGTGTTCGGGAAAAGCCTTGTTTATAAGCACCACCGTCCTTTTCTCGAAGGCATTATAAAGCTCACTAAGCATGTACCGTACTCCTTCAACATCCAAAAAATCTAAGGTGGATATCACAACGGAAATGTCAGAACTTACAACGGCATTGATTGATGAATACTGGATGCCGGGGCTTGTGTCATAGATGACGTAATCAATCTTCATATTATTTAAAAGGGTGGATTTCAAAGCGAGAAGTTTCTTGAGGGCCTTCATCTCCCAAGCCCTATCCTTAGTCATCATTTCTCGAATAGCCATTAAGGAAGGATTTGCTAATCCAACCATAAATTTACCCTTTGTGCTGTATTTTTCTGTTAAATCTATTAGGGCGTCTTCTATTGGGCAACGATCATCCAAGAAGTCATTGGTCCAGTATTCAATGAACTTGCAACTCCTCACATTGAATACAGTTGATAAACTCGGGGCTCGAAAGTCGAAGTCTAACAGGGAGACATTCTTGCCTTTGGAGGCATAAATTGCCGCCAAATTGACCGCGATTAGGCTTTTTCCGGTTCCGCCTCGGCTTGAATGAATGGATATAACCTTTCCCATCTCCATCACCCCGCAGGTTATTTCTCAAGGTAAAAGTATACTTTTCTCCCTCTCCTTTTCTTTTTTAGGTGACCCATGGTCACCAACTGGTTTAGATAACTGCTCTCCACCGCCCTTGCCTTTCCCGTTTCCTCGGCAACCTCATCCGCAGTTGCCCCCGCGTTCATCTTACATATTACCATGGCCGTCTTCCTTAAGTGGTCGGGCAACGATAATAGAGTCATTACGTCTAAGGCTCCGCCCCCCAACTCAGGGGCACCTTCTTCCCGAACTTCCTTTGTTTCAGGGAAGCGTTGAAGAATTTTTTCATCCATTTCAATTACCCTATCAAGCTTGGAGCTTAGGCGCCCTAACTCCTTTTGAATCCTTTCTAAAGTCACGTGGAGTTCTTTTTCTCCGGGCTTTTCGCTCATCATTATACCCGCTACATTGTATATGTGAAGTTCAGAGACACTTTAGAGAACACGGGCGAATTTAACCTTTTCCGTCAAAATTTAGACTATAAAAACGTGGCGTATGCTAATAGGTACTTTTGTCACTTAAGATCCCAAAACTTTTATTACTCAACAATTCAGATTCCCTTGAAGAGGCAATATGACGCCTTTATCCTATTTTCTTAATGATCTCTCTGCACAACCAAGGCTTCTAAGCCTCAGTAAAGTATTTATCACCTTTCCCGTTAAAGAAGACCGTGGACCATGCTGAAGCGGCCGTAGTCTAGCCTGGTCTAGGACATCGGCCTGCCACGTCGACAACCCGGGTTCAAATCCCGGCGGCCGCACCACATTCTCGCCGAAAGAAGCCCTGGTTGGGCTCTGATTCGGGTACTGTACGGTACTGTACCAGCTTAACAGTTTTTCAATGAGTTGTGGAACGGAGAGGCCTGAAGTTGTGGCCGCGGCCGTTAACTGCTGCTTGAGGCCGTTAGAAATTGTTACGGCTCCAAATCCTTCCTTAGGCATGCCCCATCACCTTTTACCTTACGTTTTACCCGATAAGAAATAGGCGGATGTTGTATATAAAGCTTTCTCTGGCAGTTTACCATAACCTTTATAAAGGAAAAATGCAAGTAATTTACTTGGTGAAAAGCATGGTTATGGAAGCCAAGGGAACGTTCACGCTGTCCCCAAAAGGCAAGACAGGCGTATTATACGTTCCAGCCGACATAGTTAAGGATTCCGCCTTCCCGTTCCAACCCGGAGAAAAAGTCAAAGTCCGCATTGAAGGCAACAGGCTAATAGTCGAGAAGACTTAAAAAGTAAAGGCGGATTCACGTTGAACAGGGGTTAGTAGGCCACCGGCTACATGGTAAGGGAGCCCCTAACAAAAATTTTACTGTTTAAACATGGGGCAGCTTGGGCCTAAGCACCAACCTTTCTTTTGCATAGTCTTACAGCGGTAGGGCTTAACACTTTGTGCATGTCCCAGGAGCCACGTCACTTGATACCGCGTTTTTTCCTCATTAAAATCGTTGAGGCAACGATAAAGGTTCACGGTCTCATCAAAGCTCATTCCAGAACAGGAGGCTTCGTAAACTAGGGCCATCCTCATTTCATGGGGCATTTCCCCAGCCTTTAAGGCTTCCAGGAAACAGGGACGAATCTGCCATTTTCTTCGATAAGGCTTCTGAACCATAGGCTTCGACTTGAAACTTTCAAAGACCTCAAGGATTTCCCTAGCCGTCTCCCGGTCTTTAACCTTCTTAATAGCCTCTCGGAACAGGCCTTCTTGAATTCCGAGCGCCCGATAACGGTTTAAGCTGTCAATTTGTAGGGGTTGCCCATTAAGGTCCACCGGGGTACATTCTACACCTTTTTCATGAAGGGTGTAAGGCACCCTAGACATGCGTTTAAGGTCTCCAAGAACATGAGAGTCCAGGGTTGCGTAAGGCCTCCCATCTAAAAGCATGTTCTGAAGGGTGGCATAGAGGTCCCTGGCAAAAGCCTGCTGGCTAAAGCTAAATTCCACAACCTGCCAAAGAAACACATAAACATGGTAGCCACGATAAGTAGCCACTATCAAGGGTTCAATGCTCAACTCCCCTTTTAAACGCTCAACAAGAGTGAGCATCTCACTCCAAGGCTTATCTAGGATGGGCGGTTCTGTCTTGCTGTCAAAATCATAGAACAATTTCTCCAGGCCCAACACCACGTTCCGAGCCTTAAAGGGTTGAACGCTCATGAAACAGGGCTTTTTCTCCACGGCACAACGTTGAACAAGTTTAACGAGGTCTTCAGGGTCCTCCGTGAACCACCGTTCTGGACTTCCCAATTCACGCCCAAAAGAGCCGAACCAGTCAAGCCAAAAACTACGATGAGGTTCCATGTTCTTCTGGTTTCCGTTTAAGGTCTTCAACGGCTGGTTCTCTTTTCTGACTCCAGAACCATTGGCTGAACACCTCGCATCGACGGTAGTCTTCACCTTCCTCATCAGGCAAGTCGATCCAATAGGAATCACATTCTTGACGCGTAACAACACATTGATCTTCCCCAATCTTCTTACATGGGCATGTCAACGGAACACTCATTGAAAGCTCAAAGGCTCTTTCAGCATAGGCCCTACACTGCACATATTCTCCATTTAAACACCCATACTTTTCTGGGGCGTCGCTGAAGGCGTTGAATAGGATGTGGCGTAATAGACATGCAAAGTCAAATTTTATACCCTGTGACTCAAAGCTTTTCTGATGAAACTCTCCTTGAAGGAAAGGACAGCGCTTAGAACTTTCCATAAACATTCTCACCTCCCCTACATTTTTGCTTCAGCACATTCCGAGCATAAGTTATATTTTTTTCCTTCCAGGATAACGTAATGGGTTAACAGCTTATGTTTGCTACACTCCTCACATCGGCCCATAACCGTCACCGAAAGAGGCTGAGGTTCACCTTCAACCACCTCACGTTTAGGAAGCTTCCTACGAATAAGGTCGGTGAAGATCAGCTTCCGATAGCCCTTCCGCGTTTTAACAATCGTCTTTTTCTCCCTGAAGCCGAGATCTCTGAGAACAGCCTTAAACTTATGAGCAGAGAGGTCTATGCCGAGAGCTTCCTTAACTCGTTTCTTAGCCTCCGCATAAACGTCCTTTTGAGGAACCTCCGGTCTATCCTGTACGTCAGCGAGAACCTCTTTCACGATGGACTCATGATCCAACTCCTCTTCCTCTTCCGCAACCTTGACTTCTAAGGTTTCCTTCAAGTGTTCAATGATGTCCACGCCGAGCAGTCGACCGATGATGACTGCATTGAAGGCTAACTCACATGGGCGGTCACTGAGACCTTGAATAAAACTTTTTTCATCAGAAGAAAGCTTTTCTATGGCTTTCTGGTAGAAAGCTTCTCTGAAACGCCTTATTTCATCCTCTCTGTTACCAGAGTTACCAGATGTGGCCATATTTTCGGGGACTTCCTGCCCTTTTTTGGAAAGCACACACATGTGCGCGTTCTCCAAAATATGGGAGGAAGGTCTCGTTTTTTCGGCATCATCTGGCATCATTGGCAACGCCTCTATCTTCTCAAGCTCCGGGAACTCCTCTCTCAGTTTTTTCTTGAAGGTGACGATGTTCTCCATGTACCAGGCGAATAGGTTGTGGAACAGTGGCTTTGATAGGGTTTCTCTCATTCTGTTGATGATTGGCAGGCGGTGGTCCAGGCTTTTTGTGAGTTTAACGTGGTCTAGGCTGCGCTGTTTCAGGGCGGTCTCCAGTTCCTCGTGGTATGATAACATTTTTGGGCCGAAGGGCCTGAATGTTTCTTCTCTTCCCGTTTTTGGGTTGATTCTGAACACTAACGCTCCTTTTCGGTATCCAAGTCTGACGAAGTGGTCGCTTAACCATGTTTTTTGGGCGTCGTATTCGTCGAGGAACCAGCTTAAGGCGTATTTTTCGTTCATCCTTGCTAAGGCTGGGGCTGACGCGGTTCCTAATAGGCTGTGGTAGCAAATCTCGTTGATGGATTCCAGAGCGGTAGTCTTTCCCGATCCGGGTGGTCCTGCAACGTCAATGTTAAACATGGCTTCAAGGATGTTTCGGAGCCAACATTGAAAGACATATGTGGTTGAGGTTACCGCGTTGTAGGCTTCTTCAAGCTCCAAAATGACTCTTATATAGAACTCCACGTCCCCAAACAGTTCAATGTTATTCTTTGCCTTCACTTCTCCTTGCATCCATTTCTGTAGGAAGTCTATTTCTGGAACATGGAAGGGTAAGGTTCCTAGGAAAGATTTGACGGTGTGGAAAGGTTGCCTCTCAAACATAAACTCCTGATCATCCACTACAAGCTTCCATTGATAAGGAGTTTTTTTGCTTCTTCCCCGTTCATCTTGGCGATAAATGGGCTCCAACTTACTGATTCCACGTTTTTCAACCATCTTCCAAACATATTGACTCTTTCCAATAGGCTCATAAACGAGGTCGAGGTCCTCTAGGATTCCACCTTTGAACTCTAGTCGCGGACCTTCCTTCTCTTCCTCAGTCTCTTGAACCGCTTTGTAAGGCTCCTCTCCTTCTGGAAGGCTTAGTTCCGCATACACCCGTTGCAATGCTATGGCGAAGTCCATGAAGAGGTCTCTGTCTCGGATAACCTGTCTCAACGGTGCCCCTTTCCTACCGAACAATTGATCAACGTGGCTGAAGCTGAGGATCGGCGTATGAGGCTCCTTGCCTTCGCCGAAAATTTGGGTTTCAAAGCCTTTCGGAGTCTTCTCAACCGCAATTAGATAATTGACGAATTGGAACACAGCCTTATTCTCCGTCTCCTCTAAGACCTTAACTTCAACCTCGCCTCTCCGGGCTATGGGAACCTCAAGGCGTCCAAGACCTTCCTCTCTCCTAATCAAGTCCTTAGGCGTGAAAT
>Ga0315312_1003153_pt1 | contig 10789 bp, 16 predicted proteins | sample TDP7_MG_FD_203629 | JGI IMG/M metagenome (GOLD analysis project Ga0315312, IMG submission 203629) | Freshwater sediment microbial communities from Lake Towuti, South Sulawesi, Indonesia - TDP7 | ecosystem: Environmental > Aquatic > Freshwater > Lake > Sediment | place: Indonesia: South Sulawesi... | reverse complement strand
TGAGGAACATGATCTCTGATCGGCAATGTGTCAAATTTCTATCCTTTCCCGCATGCATAGTCGCGACTGGAACAAGGGGGGTCTTTAGAGAGATGGTTAAGCACCGTCTTGTGGACGTTATTGTTACGACATGCGGTACGTTAGATCATGACTTGGCTAGGAGCTGGAAAAAATATTACCGGGGATCCTTTGACCTTGACGACGGCGAACTCCACAGGAAAGGTGTGAACCGCCTTGGAAACGTATTAGTGCCTAACGAGAGCTATGGCATAGTCATCGAAGAGAAGATGCAAGAGCTTTTGGCAGATCTCTGGAAAGAAGGCATCCGCGAGATTTCCAGTCGGGAGCTCTCCTGGGAAGTAGGGAAGAGAGCCTGTCATGAAGACTCTATATTATATTGGGCGGCAAAGAATGAGATTCCAGTTTATGTGCCGGGTCTAACCGACGGGGCTGTAGGTTATCAACTCTGGCTGTTCTCTCAAGAGCATAGGCTGAAGATCGATGTTCTTAAGGATGAGCAGGAGCTTAACGATCTGATCTTCGATTCTGAGAGAACTGGAGCCCTGATCGTTGGGGGTGGGATCTCGAAGCATCATGTCATTTGGTGGAATCAGTTTAAAGGCGGACTTGACTATGCCATATACTTAACCACTGCGGTTGAGTGGGATGGAAGCCTCTCAGGAGCCAGAGTCCGCGAAGCTATATCCTGGGGGAAAGTGAAAGAGTTAGCCAAGCAGGTGACAATCGAAGGCGACGCAACCGTCATACTGCCTTTGATGATCGCTCCACTCATGACTCAGGAACAAATATGAAACTGCACGTATATTTCCTACGGAAGTCTAAATACCAGCGTTTTTGTGTGAGATAGGATATTAGGTTCTTGAGGGAAGAAAGTTGCCTGCTGTAGAAGTCCATGGTGCCGTGAAAGAATATGGGTCTTTCACTGCCGTCTCTAATGTGAGTCTAGTGATAGATGAAGGTGAAGTCTTCGGCCTACTCGGTCCAAACGGAGCTGGAAAAACCACTCTGCTAGGCATGATGGCTGGGGTTGTGACTCCTACCAAGGGATATGTGAAACTCATGGGATGTGACATCACGAAAGAACCGATAAAAGCGAAGTCTTTAACCTCGTACTGTCCTCAAGATGGCGTTGTCTATGATGACCTCAATGCGACCGAAAACTTAAGGTTCTTCGCTGGGCTCTACGCACTGTCTGCAGGGGAGGCTAGAAAGCGTATAAAAGAGCTACTTGAATTCGTCGAGCTGACAGATGCAGGCCGAAAAAGGGTAAGAGCCTATTCAGGAGGGATGAAGAAACGCCTAAACTTAGCAGCCGCCCTCATAAGTAATCCCCAAGTTATGCTTTTGGATGAGCCCACCACGGGGCTTGATCCCCAGATCAGGCGTATGGTCTGGGATAAAATTTTGTCTTTGAAGAAGCAGGGAAAGACCATCGTCTTGGCAACGCACTATATGGAGGAGGCTGATGAACTGTCTGACAGGGTTGCCATCATGGATAGGGGTCGCGTAGTCGCGCTGGATTCTCCTCTAAGGCTGAAGCAGATGCTTGGTCCTATGTCTGTTGTCAAGGTCACTGTGGCTGAGGTCATGCCTAGGTTAGAGAAGGCTTTATCGAAATTCTCAGAAGAAGGAAGGGTCACTCTTACAGACTCAACATTCATCCTTTACAATAAGAACCCTGACCCTGTCTTGCCCCAGATTGTGGAAGAGACGGTCAGAAAACGATGCAGGGTACTCAGTATACAAGTGGCTAAGCCTACACTAGAAGATGTTTTTCTTAAATTGACTGGAAGGAGGATCGCAGAAAATGAATCCTAGGGCTGTTCTGTCCATAGCTAAGAAGGATGTTATTCTAGCCTCACGGGAGAAGATGGTCCTATTCTTCTTGATTGCATATCCTGTAATGATGCTGTTCTTTGCCGCAACCCTTTTTGTGTCATCGCCCAAACCTGTTACGCTAAGTTTGGGAGTCGTATATGATGACGCAACGATCGTTGGATACGGTTTCAACGCCACATCCATTGTCAGCCTAATGAACCAGACTAAGATGGATGACGTCGCGATTTTCCAAGTGAGACTGTTTGAGAGTCAAACCCAGGCTATAGAAGCCTTGCGTAAGGGCGAACTCGATGCAATAGTGGTATTTCCTCAGAAGTTTTCAGAAAATGTCAGCCTTTCCTTCACTAGTGATCTTAGGATCTACATCAGCGGCGTAGATATTTATAAGACGCAGATATCCGAGGCAGTTCTACGTGGCTTTTTTGATCAGCTCTCCAAAGGCATCGCCTCGAGGCGGATTGAGTCAATGCAGCATTATGTCCCACCATCAAATATGACGTGGAGCGAGATCCGACTCTACCTGTACGGGTTATCATTTCCCTTGGCAGCGACGTTTGAGAAGATAGCGCCGGAAACAGTCTCAACAAAAGAGGGGGCTATCGGAGTCTACACCGTAGGCATGATAGGCGTCCAGTTTCTCTTCATAGGTATGCAGATGGCTGCTAACGCCATAGTAGTTGAGAAGGAAAGAAAGACCCTTCGCAGAATACTTTCCACTCCAATAAGCCCTTGGGATCTGCTTTTTGGTAAAACTTTGGCGATACTGTGCTTGCTGGTCTTCACTTCCCTGATCTGTCTGCTCTTTGGATATGTGATGGGCGCTAGGATCCAATGGAACCCTATTCTGAATCCGATTCACTGGATGGTTCCTGTTTTGCTCCTTTTGGGGGCTCTCTTGACAATAGGTATAGGGCTTGCCCTGTCTTCCATATGTAAGAGCTCAGAAGCAGGCGCAGGCATCACCATGCTCATAAGCTTCCCGCTAATCTTTATAACTGGAATCTGGTTCCCCAAGTTCATGCTTCCACCTGTGCTTCAAAGGTTCGCTGAAATCTTTCCACTGGCGCAGACCATAGACGGTGTAAGAGAGATCATGATCTATGGTGGTGACTTGTCTAGAATCATCGTCATTGTTCCCAGTGTAGTGATAAGCGCTGTCTTAATTTACGCAATTGGCTCAGTCTTATTCAGGTGGTCTGTTAAGAAAGAGTTCTAACCCTACACTATGCTTTTTGCTCTACGAGAAGTGTAAGAGTATAGCGAATCCATTAAGAGTCATATGTGAGAATATGCAGCCGAGTATATTTCTAGTTCTTTGGAAAATGATACCGTTCAGAAACCCTAAAAGGAAAACCGGAATCAAAATCAGTGGCATTCCTGATGTTATATGATGTGTATGAACGGACAGGAAAAGAAGCGATTGGAAAATGTTGATTGAAAGATTTTTTTGGTAGCTTGAGGCTTTGAAGTCAGTGAAGTGCACAAGCAAGAAGCTCCTGTAGGCAACCTCTTCGTACAAAGGATACCAGATAATGTCCGTGAATATGTCGGTTAAGGTTAAGAGCTTATGGTCTTGTAAACCAGCGTAGTACAGAAAGATGGGGTAGTATACTACAATCAGAAACACGGTGAGAAACATTCCCAGAAAGATGGAACGTCGGATTTCCTTTTTACCGAATCCCAGCCAAGACAAATTCTTACTCTCTACAAGAATGACATAGAGGAAAGGAAGTAGAAGTAATGGAAAGAACCATCCGTCCAGCCAAAGGGAGAAGAATATAAACACTGGCACAATCTTTTCGACTAGCAATTCCCTTTCCAAAATAGATTCCCGCCAAGCTTGACCATGATCGGTAGGAAGCAACATAAAAAGGTAACTAAGATTTTTAACTTGCGTTGCCAAAAGATAGTAACTTGTGGGAAATTACATAGAGGAACTACCTTGCAGACTGGAGGAGAAGATTCTCCGCTCACGAGAGGTTAGTTGGGACAATTTTGGCAGAAGAATTCGTTTCTATGCACCCGGCTTCGTACGCTACGGGAATAAGTATTTCAGATCCTTGCGATCGGTCTTCCCATCGATATCAATCACTGGCAGATTCTGCTCATTGAACTGCGGCCACTGCGGAGGTAGGGTTCTCGGCACAATGGTCCCCGCACAGACGCCTAGGAGGCTTCTAGAAGTATGCACGGACATTAAGAAGAGAGGGACCATTGGCTGTCTGATAAGCGGAGGATGCCTTCCAAACGGTTCGGTTCCGATCGGCAGATTTGTCGATGCGATTGGTAAGGTAAAGAGGGGGCTGGGATTGACGATCGTGGTTCATACTGGGCTTATTGACTTTGAAACTGCGAAGAGGCTGAGAGAAGCTGGTGTTGATGCTGTGTCGATTGACATCATAGGCTCAGATGAAACCATAAAGGAGATATACAATCTTGATGCGTCAACAAGGGATTACGAGGAATCTCTGCACGCCTTAAGCGAATCTGGGGTGCCCTTCACTCCTCATGTGCTGGCGGGACTTCACTACGGCACCTTAAGAGGCGAACTAGAAGCTTTGAAGATGATCGCGAAGTATCATCCCTCAGCCCTTATAATGATCGCCTTCTTTCCCATAAAAGGCACCAGGATGGAGGATGTGAAGCCACCGTCTCCAGAGACAATAATAGAGGTCCTGACCCAAGCGAGGTTCATGATGCCAAAAGTTCCTATAGCGCTTGGATGCGCAAGGCCAAAGGGGAAACACAGGGTTATAACAGACTGTTTGGCAGTTGAGGCTGGGGTGAACGCCATAGCCTTCCCAAGTGTCGAAGCAATAGAAAGATCAGAAACCCTAGGGTTAGAGATTTCCTTTTCCAGCGTGTGTTGTTCCCTGATTTATGAAGACTTCAGAACAATGTAGCATACATTGGGGCTTATTGGGATTGTGCTTTCCTGCCTTGCCTGATTGCGTCTTTGGCTGTGCTCATCATCTGGTCCTTGAGATCTGCGAAATGTTTGCTTAGTCTTTCTGCATCTTCCTTTGGGATACCTTCCTTTCTTAACTCAGCCTCGAAAGCTTTCCTAGCCTTTCTCACGTTCCAACCTAGGGTCAACCATGCAGTTAGTAAGCTTCCTAACATCTTAAGCAGTGAGTAAGTGATGCTGAGTATAACCGGCAGCTTCCTTATCTTTCCCGTTTTTCTTCACCAAAAAGAGGGGAGGTTGAGGCTTACTCTGGCTTTTCAGTGGCCTTCTCCGACAATTTCTTGCGGACTTCTTCTTCAACGATCTTTTGTATATCTTCTCCAGCTTTTTCACCATGCTTCATATTAAATCCTCCCTTTTTGGTTGCCTCTTGGATGAGCTTCCCGATGTCTGTGAACGTGTGGACGTAGTCTTCAGTCATTTTTATGGCTACTTCGTCGGGCATTCCTGCGGCTTTCAGCTCCTTGTAGAAGTTGGCGGCTGCTGCTCCCATGTTCTTTCCGGCTTCAGCGGAGAAGATCGATGAGACTATTCCTCTTATCAGATTAGGAACCATATCCGAGACTGTTCCCAAAACCTGCCTAAGTTCTTCAACGTCATCTTTGTGCTTTGGCTTTCTTTCTTCACGTTTTTCTTCTTCACTCAACTTTTCTTCACCTCATCATTTTTACACACAATATACTTAGAGTGGTCACGAAGGTTAACTATTATGGGTAATAGTGACCACTTTTCTCAGATAAATACTATCCTTCAAAATTTCCAGCATTTTATATAATATTATGTAGGAATAGGTAAAATAGTTTCGGAAGATAGTTTCGTATCAATATTTATTTTGAGCATACTACCGTTTGAATGCCAAATGGGTATGTGATTCTCAATTGCTAGAAAAGCTGAGACACTTGTTCGGAAGAAAATCTGAACGTAGACCTTTGTTCTTTATTGAAGACAGTACGGGAGCCAAGATCGGGTACACCTATAAGGACGGAGATGTGCAGGTGCTAATCGACCTTAGGGGGAACACTTACAGAGTTCCAGGCAGCACTCCAATAAAACATGCATGCAGGCTTCTGTTGAAACACTTGCACGAATGAACTGGAAACTCAATACTTTTTACTCGATGAGTTCATATCTCGTTCCGAAGCCCTCAGCCCTGCGGACCACTCCCTCTTTAAAAAGTCTTTGCAGTCTAGCTCTCACGATCCTTCTCGACGCTTTCCCCCTCATGGCCTCGACTTCGCGGGTGATTGCAGAGGTGTTCATTGGTCCTTTTAAGGCTAAGGCCTGAATTATGCAACGTGAAATCTCATCTCTGCTTATGCGGGTCTGTCTGACATAGCGTTCGGCCAGCTTGAGGCGGGAGAGGACCTTGATGGGTTCGTCGTACAGCCTTATGCCCATACTGAGAAGCCTTAGAGAAGAAGCCATGTCGGCGTATTCAGGTTTCTCGAGGACTATGGTCTCCAAGACATCGATACGTTTCATTATGGTGTCAAGCTTCTTGCTCACTTCTTCAAGACGGTCTGAGACACCTCGGTCGCTCATCCCTCTCACACAGGCTTAAAGGCTTCAACTAGATAGATGTTGAATTCCTTTGCTTAAAATTGTTTAGTGAATGGGAGCCCTGAACCAATCTGGATGTAAGTCTAGAGGTTTTCTATTTTCAAGGCGTTTCTTTTAGTTCTCCCCTTGTATTCTCGGGCAACGATCATCGTGGACGTTAACATTACGCTTGGTATGCTCCTCATCTTATCGGAGAGGAAGACTTCTAAGCCATCTAGCTGTTCCACGCTGATTTTCACGACTATGTCAAACTCGCCATACACGATGCTTGCGTCCAAAACCTCGTCGAACTCAGACATCTTCTTGCAGACCTCTCTTTCTGTACCCGAGCTCACCTTAAGAAGTATGTAGGCTTTAATCGGCATCCACTCACCTCAAACCAGTTGGGTGCCATATAACCATCCACTCAGATTTAACCATTTCCTAACTAACCGCTTCAAACCTTTGGAAATGGAAAAACGGCGTAGGTGACCAATAACAGTAAGCCTGCTGATAAAACCTTAAATTTACGCTTTGCCTATGGGATACCCATGCCTCGGTGGCCTAGTTGGCTAGGGCATCGCCTTGGTATGAATACAAACAGGCGGAGGTCGCGGGTTCAAATCCCGCCCGAGGCTCCAGAGGTTCACTTTCTTTAGGCTCTATCGGGCGCTTGGAAAAAGAAGGCGTAAACAATTCAGAATATGCACAAAAATGCGCAACGCTTTATGGGGTTTGTACGAGTTTAGATAATAAGAGAAAATATGCTAAGCGTGAAGAAACCGTCAGATGATTCACGGTTTCAGTGATCCTTACAAGTAAGAGTAAACCCCCGATTTCTGGTTCCTTAGCCTCCAAGGTTGCTTTTCATTCTAACAAGCCAATCTTTACCAGATACAGTAAACAGAACACGATTAGGAAAGCCATCATTAGAATTTTTTTCATAGTTCTGCCTCTTGTCTGAAAAGGCTCAATCTCATTAAAAAAGAAACCAAACCTGCCAACCAAAGCTCTGTTCTGCTCATATAGCCAAAAGCACTTGTTCACACTGAAAACAATCCCGAGTAGTAGCCCAAAATACAGGGCTGATATTGCTATGAAACGCCAACTATAGAAGCCTATGATTTTCTCGAACTCTGGTAGCAACTCAATAATACCTACAACACAAGTGAAAAAATTCACCGCAAAGAATATCGTGAATTCTCTTAAGAGTTGGGCGCCTTCTCTCATGTTCCTTTCATGTTGCTCTCCTGCTTCTCTTCTCACCAGTCAATCCCCTCATCCTTGTTTTCGTTACCCCTTGTCTGTAAAAAGTCATTCTTATGTATTGTGGCTTAGGATTGATCATCTGAGGTCATATCAATGAATAGGAAAATTTTATGAATAAGCCTATATGATTTATAAAATATGACAACTCCTCCTGAAATTATCCTGTTCATAGGTGCTGGAGCATCCCATCCTCTTGGATTGCCAACAACATCTGAGTTCTCGCAGATATTGGCTTCACAGTTGTCAGACAATAACAAAACCCTTTGGCATCAGTTTGACTCACAAAAAGATGCTGAAGAGGTGATACAAAACATAAATACCCTTGTGTCGTTTCCCAATATTAATATAGTAAAGCAGTTCTTACTTAAACAGATTAGCATTTCAGACACGGAACAGATACTGGATAAAATGGTATATGTAAATAGAATACAAGATGTCTCAAACACATTACATTCTCGCGTCATCCTTCCCATAACAAAGCTGGAAAAAATAATCGACAATTGCCGAATGCTAAACGAGGAGGTATTCAGCCTTGTATTCAGCACATACGAGCTAGATCAGATGAAAGAACAATCGGCAGTGGACTTGTATAGACCCTTTCTCAGCAAGATCATGGAACATACAGAAAATACAGTGCTACCGATCTTCACCACCAATTATGATAGAGTGCTAACTGTCGCAGTGGAAGGTCTTGGCTATGAACTTGTCGATGGATTTAGAAATGAACGTAGGCGAAGGTTCTTTAGACCAGAAACCTACCAGAGTGGCAAACCCAAAGACGTGCATCTTTTTCATCTTCACGGAGCAATCAACTGGAGAAGAACAAAGGACGGCAGAATAGAATGGTTGACAACTGGAGAACGTGTCTCCAAATCGAGTAAAATCTATAGCGAGAATGTGTTGATTCCTTTAGGGAGTCATCAATACCCATATGTAGAACCCTTCAAGACTTGCCATGATTATCTTAGAACATACCTAGAAAAAGCCAAAGTGTGCATAATTGTCGGCTACACATTCAGAAATGAGCCAATAAATTACATTTTCGAAGAAGCATTGCTCCTGACAATGGAGTCTTACAATTTGTCTTTCCAGAAAAAGCCCTAAAAGAGGAGTATAGCATGAGTTTCGGAGAAGACTTTACCTTGAAGACTTTGTGGGAACTACTTGGCTGGTCAGTTGTTATTAAGCGGACAAAAGCTGAGCCAGCGCAAGCAAAAGAACAAGGCAAAGAACCCAAAAAATAGGGGTTAGGCGCTTACTTGCGCTTAGGGAATATTTTCACGCTGTCCATCTCAGTCATGTATTCGAAACCACTTCCAAGAGTAGAATGGTTTGGCAAATCTAGTCATAGAAGCGTCATTTAGATTATCTTATATTCAATTTATGAATCATATATGATGAGGAGAAGGAGCATTTTTTGAAGGACAAGTCATTTATTGTTCTCTACCTAATCTCTCTGATTCTAATTCTATATGGTGTTAGCGGTATTGGAGTAGTCATCTATGTCTATTCCAGAATTGGAGATGTATATTTAACTGTCAACTCGATTGCGGACCAACTTTTGCTTTCTTCAGACAACCTGAAGGAACTTAAAGAATACCCATTAGTAAGTGGAGAGATGAAGTCTCAAATCGATCTTATTGAAAGCAGTATGCAAGAAACAAACCGATCTTTGTATTTGATGTCAAGAAGTTTCGATTCGATGGCGATATCAATCGATATCGACTTTTTAGGTTGGCGTCCTTTCGGTTCGGTTGCAGACTTACTGAGGAGTGTTGCATCCACTTCATCTTCAGTCGGGATGACGTTTATACAAGCTTATGACGCTTTAGAGACACTGGAGGAACTAAAGGTTAAGGATGTCTTGTCTGAGAAATACCTCTCAATCATAGACTCGTATTCAGGGTTGTTTGCCTACTATGGAAATACTATGAAACAATCTATATGGGCTGTTCCATACGCTTTAATATACATAGGGATAACGTATAGCATGTTCATTCTAATAGGCGCATCAGTTGCTCTCTTAACAAAAAAAGTAGAACAAGTATCAAGGGTTAAAAGTCCTAAAGGAAAATAATAAGAAGTGGGTTAAGCGCTTATATTTGCGTGCAAGTATCTCATTTTCAGCTTTCAGTGTACAATCTTTGAGGTCTTTAATCCATATTGGATTGAAAATCCCGCCCGAGGCTCTTAGAGAATTGAATAGACAACACCAACTGTATCGAGAGCCTAGGGATTGGAGGGACCTGCAGGTAAAGGTGACGAAATTTAGAGGAAGATCCTCCTTAACTCTGTTTTGTCAAAGTCCTTGTCGTTTGACACTATCTCCTTCGCACCTGATTTAAGTGCCGTGCTCAAATGTAGTGCGTCCTCATAGTCTAGATCGAATCTTTTCATTAACTCAGACGCTTGTGTAAGATCTTCAGTTGTCAAGGGTTTGATAACCAAGCCTCTCAAGTTTACTATGGATTCTTGGACCCTTTCCACTAAGTATCTATCCCTTAAGCTGCTCCCCGTCAAGCCTGCTATTGTTACTAGCGTCTCATAAACCGAGAGGCTTGACGTAACATATTTCCCACGTGGAGCATTCTCAATCTTCTTGATCCACTGGTATGCTGTTTCTCCTAGGGAAGGATGTTTGCCTAGCCAATATACGAAAACATTAATATCTACGTATGTTTTGACTTCCACCATCTCTTAAAAACCTCGAAAATGAACTCATCCAGATCATCCGGCCACTTGTCTACTTTAAAAGCTCCAAAATATTTGTCGGCGATTGGCTTAAGAGACTCAATTGTTATGCTTTTCTCTTTTGTAGTCATCATTACGTAATCTCCTTCTCTCACCTCTATCTTCTCTCTAAGAGTCTTTGGAATGAGTATTCTACCTTTCTCATCAACCTTTGCTACTTCAGTCATATTCAGCCCACTAATATATATAATATTCCCACCTATTTAACCATTCCCACATCTCTCTATAGGTACCCACCGCATCAGAATCTACATAAGAAAAAATCCCAAACTTGGCTTACATTGCTGTCTCTGTTTCAAAATGAAACGATAATTGTATTATTAATTCAGGATCAAAACATAACTTATGTGAGGCAGAAAGAACCATGGGTCACAGGTTCAAATCCCGCCGGGGGCTCCAAAT
>Ga0315312_1003152_pt1 | contig 10790 bp, 16 predicted proteins | sample TDP7_MG_FD_203629 | JGI IMG/M metagenome (GOLD analysis project Ga0315312, IMG submission 203629) | Freshwater sediment microbial communities from Lake Towuti, South Sulawesi, Indonesia - TDP7 | ecosystem: Environmental > Aquatic > Freshwater > Lake > Sediment | place: Indonesia: South Sulawesi... | reverse complement strand
AGCCGTTATTGTTGAAGCTAAGCATCGAAGCTGAAAAGCATAGGCCTACCGTTCGCAGCGAAAAGCCTGTGGGCGAGTGGTATGTTATTCCCAACCGTAATAACATGCGGGAGTACCACGACGACCATGTTACTGTCAGGGTTTTTCCAAAGAGCGGCACATGTCGAATACTGCCCGGACATCCAATGAGCCTCGAGGACCTGAGGGTTTACGTTGAAAACGCTTTTTTCATGGGCGGCTTAGACATTGAAGAGTGCGAAAGCCTGAGCAGAAGCCTTATTCCATCCACCAAGCACAGAACCTTCCGCGTAGGACCCGTAACACCCTTCAAGATTGATTTTTACCGCGACAGCCTAGGCATAACCATCAAGGCGGATGGCTCTCACCCGGAGCACATAGAGGTTGGCGAGGACTGGCCAAGCTGGATCCAGCCCCAGCTCGCAGCAATAGCAAAACAGACAGAAGCCGTAACGCAGCTGGCCGAACAGATTAGGCTGCACCTGGCTGTTATGGAGGGCATAAGGAAGTCGACTGACAACCTAGCCAAGGCAACAGAAAAGCTGCGGATAACGATGGAGAAGCGACAAGGGAGACGAACTAAGCGTCCTAAATCTGAGTGAAATTGATTACAACTCCTTATTTCAAAAACAAAAGGTTCTTATTTATTTCTTCAACAACTTAATTTTATAGTGAACATATATGGTTAAATCGACAGACATAGGTGCATTGATAGATAGGTATTTGAGTGAACCTATGAAACTTGCTTGTTTAGAAGCTTTGTATATGTGGTCAAAGGGAATACCATCTGACACAATAGCTTCTGTAATGAGAAATAGATATGAAAGTGAGGGTGAAGCTTCCTATCCTACTGTTGTTACTGACCTTAGCACTCATAAAGTAACAAGCACTTCTGAGTTAACAGAGGATACGAGAGAATACGTAAGTAGGATTATTGAAGACATTTTCACTTCACCAAAATGTATTGAAATCGTCCTTGACAACATAAGAGAGAAGCTCAAAGCCATTAGCGATGATGGTAAAAGATTGTTGTTACCTCTGATAAGAAGTGGACTTTTCCAAAAGGGAGAAGCTACTGGTGGTGAACTTCAACTCATCTATCGCACTCTTTACAGAGAAATCCCAAGCGACTACTTTTTAAATAATGCCATAAAACATTTAGAAAAAATAGGGCTTCTTTATCGTGAAAGGGCATACGGTGATGAAATCAAAATAAAGATTCCACGGCATCTTCACGCTCTTTTGCCAGAAATAGAAACAAAGATTGAAAAAAGTGAAGGCTAACTCCATAGAAAAGGCATAGACTCAGAACTAAGTAATCAGTGGAAGACGACAAAGATTCTTGTTGGAGTTTTCGAATCCCTCTCCCTGTCCGAGCACTGAAATAAGCGAATTCAACTATTAACCTCCACAGCCCTAGAAGATATTTATAGAAGATTCTTCTATTTTTCATTCGTGAGCGAGAAATGAGGTATTACCAAGCCATAGTGCTCTTGCTAGTCGCCTGCGCAGTGTTGTCCGCCATACAGTTGGCTGTGCAGTCCTACGCTTCCACGGTTCCAGAGGAGTTCCAAGGCTTGTGGGCTGGAATCCTATACGTTTTCACAACCTCGGCAGCCGCACCACTCTTCACCTTCATACGCAACATACTCGGCTACGCGGAGAACTGGTTTGAGGCTAGGCCGGAGGAGAGGCGTCAGTTGAGCTACGAGGCTGGAAAGCTTGCAGCCACATGGACCAAATACGAGACCCTCATCAAAGGTTACACTGCAGCCGCACTAGTCCTAACAACAGGGACCCCCATCGCACCATATGCTGTGTACGTCGCAGGAGCCGCAGCCCTAGCCACAGACCTCGTGACCAAAGCAATAAAAGACCTTGCCAAAGCGTCAACCGTGGCAACAAGTTAAAAGCGGAGTAGTTTGAGGGCTCCGGCGGTAGCCAAAACCGTTATAACAGCGATTAGGATATCCTTTAAGGTAGCCACCCACTTCTGACTGTTCCTTATCTCCTTAACTTCAGACTTCATGTCCTGCACGTCTTTAACAAGCCCGCTCTTCATGTCCTCGCCTATGAGCGCCTTACAGATCTTCTTGTAGTTTTCGTCGAGGCTTTCGAGACGGTTGGTCACGGATTCACGAAAGGCCTTGCACTCAGCCAACGTCACATAGGGATTTTCGGTTTTCCTCCGTCCCATAAGCCCTCTCCTAAACCATAAATCAGCCTGTGAAAATTTAACGCTTCCCCGTAATTGTTTAAAAATGTTGTTAGCAGAAATGCTAAATAGTTGCTGATAACGATAGCAGATTGAAGAGGAGGGGAAACGTGAAGAAGATGTCAGGAGAAATGAAAGATTTAACGTGGATAAAGGAAATTAGGATTGTAGACTATGGGTTTAAAACTGAAGAGACAATCAGCAAACTTCTGAAGCAGGGGTTTAAGCTAATCCACATAGGCGAAAGCAGAAAAGGGGAAGAAACTGAGCTCGTTTATACGTTGGGAATATGAAAAATCGAGGAATCACCATATCTTAAGGCGTCCAAAGTATGACGATTTACAACCTTAGAAAGAGAGGCCCCCTCCAGATAACCTTTGACATTTTAACCTGTGCAAGGGAAGGAACTAGAAAAACCCCTATCATGTTCGAGTGCAAGATAAGCTACGAGCTGCTCGACATATACCTTAAGCTTCTTCTTAAAAGAGGTCTCCTCGAGAAGGAAGGAAAAATATTCAGAACAACCGATAGGGGGAAGCTTTTTATTGAGAAATACCTTGAAATTCGAGACTTAACTGAACCCTTAAAGCCTAAAGGGGAAGACGAGCAAAACTCCTTTAGGGTTTGAAAATCTGAAACTTTAAATAGTATTCTCAATTCGTACTAGCAGTTCATAAAGGCTTTATTTGAGAGGAAAAATAATGCACAGGGAGTGCCAATGGCTTTCGAGTACATGGTCATTACGCTGCTTGTTGGAATCGCTATTGGGTTAGCTGTCTTAATTTACCTCGTAAAAAGAAAAATAGCTCCAATTGACTTAGCGCAACTTTCGGATCAAGTTTCCAGCAAAATAAGAGAAGACATCAGCAGAGCCATAATCGACACTACCAGCAGAGCATCAGAGAGCATCGGAAACGTTTCCAAAACTCTTGACACTCTCAGTATGAAGCTTGAGGATGTATACCAAAAGTTGCCTAAGGACCTCAAACAATCAATTGCAGAAAGCGGCATCAAAGAAGTGTTGAAAGACGCATTAGAGAACTTGAAGGGTTTTGACCAGAACATAACACGTTTGAGTGAAGACTTACCGAGCGAGGTTCTCAAAAGCATACAAAGCAGCATAAGCGTTAGGAAAGGGAAAGTTGGGGAACTCGCAACGCTCATGAGCCTATTAGGCGCCTATAAAAGAATCATCCCTCTGGGTCAACCTGTTGATTACATCGGAATCGGGGAATCTATAGACTTCATAGAAACGAAAACAGGTGCTTCACGATTAACTCCTGAGGAAAAAGAGATAAAAGAAATGATAGAACAAAAAAAGGTAAGATTCATCTTGCGAAAAGAGGAAGTGGAAATAACGGCTCCCGAGGAAGTAGGCGAAGAGTTGAAAAAGCAAAGTTAGAGGGAAAACTATGATTGGGAAAATAAGAGATGCACATGAGAGATGTCGCATGAAAATCCTTAAGATTCTTCCTATAATGCTAATTGTACTGCTTTTCATTCCATCAACACTCGCACAAGGAACAACAAGGATTTCATTTTCGTACACGAAGTCTTTTCCTTACTCTGGACAAAAAACAGGACTTATGCACAATGTATCGTGGGACTTGACTCTGAGATTTGACTTCTACTTTCCGATAGATATAACGACAGAAACGAATGCAACTGAGGTGGAACCGAATGATTATGTTAAAGTGAATGCCACTGCAAAAGCTCCAGAAAATAAGGCGTATTGCAAGCTCACAGTAAATGGGGAATTGAACATTTCTGGACCTCAGGTCAATAGAAAACTTTGGATTATTGAAATGACGACAGACAAAAATTTCACAACACCTATTGGAGAGAAAACTGTCGATATTCCACCAATTGAGATTTCAGATAATCCAGAAGTGTATGCTGTCATTTTGGACCCCTTGATTACGTTTTACACAGCCGTTTTGGCCAAAACTTCAACTGAAGGATGCTCAGTTGAGTCCGGGGCAAGTCCTGAGTGGCATTCTGATGGCGAAACAACGACTACAATAATTCGTATCTCAAGTGAGGCTAAAGAAGGTGATATGGCAAAACTGAACTTGATAGACATTAGCTATAATCTTGGAGCTTCAATATGGGTAACAGTAAAACTTCGGATATTAACAGAAGAAGTAGAACTCGATACTTGGCTTTTCACAATACCTGGAGAAACTGTACCAGCATCGGACACAGTAACTATTCCTTTAAGCTGGAATGTGATTCCAGAGTTTAGCCTGATACTTCTTATAGCCATGTTGATACTGGCGACATCGATAGTTCTCATAATGAAAGAAAATAAGTCATCGGCGCTTTTGTAAGACCTTGATAACCTCATCCGCTTCAGCTTTGGTTTTTGCGAGCTTAGACAGCCTTATGGCTTCGCGTGGGTCCTTGCTTTCTAGGATGTCCCATGTAGCCTTAGCAATATATAGGGCGAGCTCCTCTTCAACGCCCCTGCGCTTGAGAACGTGTTCGACGACGTTTATGAACTCTGTTCGGGTGTACTCGCTGAAGTGTAGAGGCTGAAACCTCGAGAGCGCCTCTGAGGGAATCCTCTTGAGGGTGTTTGCACAGGCAAAAACAACTGTTTCAAGCGTCACGTCAACGGTTTTTCCGTAGAGCGTTATGGGAAGGCGTCCGGTCTCGCAGAGGCTCAGCAGGATAGCCATGTCCTCGCTGCGCATCTTGTCCAAATCATCAACCAGCAAGACCCTTGGCCTATAGTTGACCAGGTAATCGGTTAAACCAGCCTTAGAAGCCCTTGAACCTATGACGTACTTGGAGCCTGGAAGCCTCTCGAGGCAGAGCAGGAAGAGGCTCTTGGCGCTCGCGGGCGGTCCAACCATCAAGAAGTGAACCCTTTCCCCAATTCCCTTGAGGAACAGAGCCTTGATATCATCGTAGCCCACGATGTCGTCGAAGATGTCGCCTGGAACCTCGAAGGGCTCCTCTCCGGCTGAAAACTCAGCCTTCTCAACCTCAACGTACTCCAAAGCCTTCTTGAAAGAGTCGCGGTCAGCTAAGCGGTATCCGGTGTGGCTTCTGCTCTTGTACGGGTTAAGCAGAATGCCCATCAGAAACAGCTTTTTGAGAACTGCTGGCTCAACCCTGACGTCTCGCCACTCGAAGCCCAGATCCTCGTAGTATTGGTCGAGGCAATGCTGCTCCTCGTATTCCAGGATACGCATAAGAACAGGCTCAAGCTGGGGGCTTTTCCTCAGAAGCTCAACGGTCTTGTCGAAAACATCGCTCGTCTCTAAAGAATCACTTTCCTGCAAGCTCCTCTTCCCCCCCATGTCTGTCGAGGAACTCCTCTATGGCTTGCCTAACAACCTCTTCGATCTTGCCCCAAAAGGTGTCGTAATGTTTGGCTATGTAGTTCATTAATCTCTTCTTCAGCTCTGGAGTAATATCTACAGATAGACGTGGCATATTTTCACCTCTCTCACTTTATTTAAGGAATTCCTGCCTTTAAAAGGTTACGTAACCTCACTTTCTCACATTTACTTAACCAAGAAAGACTTCACACGTGCAAATTCTCTTTGCTTTCGACTGTTTTTCTTTTCCGCCGCAAGGCCTCCTCTTGCTTCTCCCATATCCACTCCTTCAAACCGTTAAGCAGCTTCTGCTCGTAGTCGTCTAGGCTCTCAACAGCAACGTCCTTCGGCACTTCAACCCGTTTTGCCTCTCTCATTACCTTGGTGCCCAGGTAAAGGTAGATTCTGAACCACTCATGACCGAGAGGATTTTCCATCGCGCGAGGTATCATGTAAGCAAGGGCTTCCGCATCCGTGGCTGAGCGGTCGTACTCTTTTTTCATCAACGCAATCAAACGGTCGATTTTGATATAGTCAAGAAGCCATTCAGGGATATCCTTCATCCAAGGACCGTTCCACAGAATAATCGGAGCCGTGAAAACTCTCACCAAGAGGTTCATCTGTCTCTCGAATTCTTTCCTAGCCTCTTTCTCCAGAACAGGATACCGCTTGCTGAAGTAACTCTCGAAGCCCTCAAGGTCGCTGAGGAAGGGGTCCTGCTGCTTCCACTCCGAAAGAACAGTTTCAGCCAGGCTCATTTTCTCCCCTCCAAAGAGGCGGAGTTGGATAAGGCTCACTTGTCATCTCTGCTCCTCTGTTGTACCACTCGCTGACTTTCCGCAGGTGTTCCTCGATTTTCTTCATGAATTCTGGTTTCGCTACGGGTTCCCAATCGCAGTCGTAGTAGGTGTATTTTGAGAAAGTTCCCCTAACATGAGGTCTCTCAGGATCATGGTCTAACGTTTCCTCGTGCATAACTTCGAAACAGAGGAAGAGGTCGCCGCCGGCCTCAAGCTTTTCCTTTAGCCCATCGAAAGCCAAAAGGTCGCTTACGGGAATATAGGAAAGCCCGCCATACCTTTGAGGGCTTCCCCTGTCTTTGAGTGCGAAAATCGCGCTTATGCCTCTGAACATCTTGATTTCCTTCGGGCCTCCTCCGTTCTCGTGCCAAGTTGTAAGCTGCGAGTGTAGCTCTTGGAATCTTTGAACTCTTTCGAGCAGCCTTAGAAAGCCTTCCAGGTCACTTAATAGGGGGTCACGCTTCTTCCATTCTTCTACTAGCGACATTAGACCTCCGCCCTCGGTTTCTTAGTCAACCTCTCGTATTCAGCCTTCATTTCCTCGAGCACTTTCTCAAGCTCGTCCGGGCTCATGTACTCGAAGCTCTCTTCGTCGGCGTACTTGTTCTCCCTATTGATATCGCTTATCTTCCTTGAAAGCGCCGCAACCTGCTTAAAGAGAGCGACCCATCTTCTGGTTTCACCCTGCAGATAGGTCAATTGTCCTTCTAGATCGAAGGCGTCTTTCATTTCTAAGACAGCTAGGCTGCCTGTAGGGAGAATGTTTCCGCCCTCTCTGAACCCAGAATGCTTTTTTGCTTCCTCGTAGCCGGGCTCCCAATAATATGCCTTCAAAACGTCTGAGTCCTCTGAATCCTTCCCCACGTGAACAACAACAGAATCATGCCCTATCAGAGCGTTCACGAAGTTCTCCGGGTCTTTGAAAGTGAACACTTGGTTTGGTTTCCGCTTGATCTCAATGATGTCTGCCATGACAAGCTCTATGCTGGTAGTGTATCGCCTGTTACGTCCCAACACTTCAAAATGCATATCTCACTCCTCCTGCCCCAGTTGGTCTAACGCCAATCTGGAGCCTCAGGGGAAGAGAAAAAGGAAAAGGTGATACCACTTTTAAGAACTCGCGATTTCAAAAATCATGTACTTTTATAGGTCGTGGCGTGTCCTAAAATTTTTTGTGCGAGCTCGATGAAACAGCTTCGGCAAAGGCTTCCATTGACGGAGTTGACGCCTAAGAATTTTCTGTAGCGTAGTTTCTTTGTTTTCGGAGATATAACTCCATTACAGTTTTCGCATTGAGTTTCAACATTTGCCTCGTTTACATCAAACAATTTTCACTCCTCCTGCCGCCTCAGGCTTCGCTGAGAGTGGCTTCAGGGGATAGAAAAGCGCAAAAAAGAAGAAGAGGCAAAAAACGGGTTATTTGACGTAGCCTATGTAGACGGGGAAACGCAGAACCCCGCGACTTGTAACCTCGTAGTATCTGACCTTGACCTTTATGGGTATCTTGACGGCTACGTATTCTTCTCCGACCTCGCTGTTGGGAAAGGGCTTGTCCGTTCGATTCGCTGATAACAGCTGGTTCTTCCACCACTCAAGCTCTTCCGTGTCGAACCCTGAGCCGACGTTACCGCCGTAAGTTCCATCATCATTCATCAGAACGAGGCTTCCGAAGTAAGGAGCTCTCGCATCCTGTCCCAAAGTGTAGCCCACAACCTTCTTTATGGCTGTTTTCTCGTTCTTGAGCTTCAGCCACTCTCGGCTTCTTCCAAACTCGTACCTGCCCGTTAGGGTTTTAGCCATTATCCCCTCGCCTCGTATGCTTAACATCTGTTCCCATAGTGCTTGTTTGTCAGGCGTGTAGTCAAGGTAGCGGAGGCTGTCGAGGCTCTTTTGCTCCGCCAACAACTTTTTGAGTGTGGCTTTTCTTGTTGTGAACGGCTGTTTGGTGTAGTCCTCCCCGTTCAGCTCCAAAAGGTCGAAAACCATAGCGTTTATCGGGTATATCTTCATCGCCTCCAAGACTGCAGTCCGCGTTTTTGTTCCGCATCTCACTTGGCTTCCACGCATTACTGACCTTCCGAACTTGTTGAACCACGTAAGCTCTGCGTCAAGCCACACGGTTTTGCAGTTAAGGCCTCTGACGTCATGCTCGACTTCGGGCAGGTTGTGAAACTCCGCATAGTTCACTCTGTATGTGTTGTCCTTGGTGTTTCGGCTCCACATCTCAAGACCTGTGGGCGTCTTCTTTATGTGGCATCGGGTCCCGTCGAGCTTAGGCTCTCCAACCATGTCTGACCTTTGCAGAACGCCCAAGTCGCCCCTGTGTGCTAACATGAACTTACCCACGTTTTTTCCCTCGCCAAACGAAAATGTCGTCGACCAGAACGTCTTTCAGTCTGTCGTTTTCCCATCGCACTTTGACAACGTGAAGTCCATCGCACACTCGAAGGTCGTTATGTTCCTCGTCTATGATAACTTCTCTGGGGTCGCCTTTTGCAGGATTGAAGACTATCCACAAATGCTTCTGTTCTCTCATTTCAATTCTCAATTCTAAGCATCTCCTTGACACAGAAAAAAGAGGAGACAAAACTCCTCTACGAAGCCAGAGCCTTCAGGTCTGGAAGGTAGCTTTTTGCGGGTATCTTCTGTTCCTCTTTGACCTCTTTGCCCGTCGGAATGTCCATCAGGTGCGACTGTTCGATTTTGCAGGTTGTGTAGCCCACGAGCCAGCCGAATTTTCCGTTGTCCAATATCGTGGGGAAGCAGATGAAAAACCACTCTTGAAAGCCCTCAGCCTTGACGAACTTCCCTGCCCCGATAATGCCCTCGGCTACGTATCTTTCAGCCTCTCTGTAAAGCTCCTGCTCCACAAAGCTGTCGTGAACCTTCTCGCCCTTCTTCGTCTTTATCAGGCTTTCAAGCTCGTCCCAGCCACCGTCAAAGTAGAACTCGTGCAGTTTGCTTCTGGGCATCTCCATCTGCACTTTCAGAACCTCGCTACGTGGAAACTTGCTTGTAAGCTCCTCCATCCCGTCTTCATGCACTATGAAATAGCTTGTTTCTTCGCTGTCGCTGACCGGCACCCCATTCACGGTTTCCACCTTCTCGTAGTTGCTGAAAAAGTCCACTACTCCTCCACCGCCGCAAATAGGGCAGTCCTCTTTGGGTTCGGCGGGATCGCATAGAGGACACATACAGACTAGGTTGCGGTAGATTGGGCTTCCGTCTTCCTCGTTGATTCCCACCAAAATCTTTGGTTTATACATGGTTTTGACTTCGTTGCCTTTGCTGTCTTTCTTGACGATTTTAGGTCTTTTCACGATGTTTTCAGGGTTTATCGGTCGCCTATTCACTTCAACATTTATCTTAGGCGTTACAAAGCGGATTGGCATTTACCATCACTCCTCAAAATTCTGGAGGCTAACCCTTCTCCGAAGGGTAGGCTTTCCAGCCCGCCTGTAGGCTAAGCTAACAGGCTTTAGGCGGAAAAAGAAAAAGGGAGAATATGGTTAGCTTTCGTGTTGCCTTATCTCAGGAACGTATGGAACACAGCCTTCACAAGTATCCCTTTTACAGTCCTTACAATACTCTTTGTAGGTTTCTTTCCATGCCTCATGCTCAACGTATTCTTTAATGTGGTCAGGAATCCCCTTGCGTCGCATCTCCTCTGGAAGATTGTTGAGAATCTCTAAGGCTTCAGCCCCCACGCCCAATTTAACGCAGATAGCCAACCACATCCTCAACCGATAGCCATCGCCACAGTAACCTTTAGCTCCGAAAGCCACATCCCAGTCGCCGAACCATTCTGGATGTGCGATGTTCTCTCTCCAATAGTCGTAGGCGAATTTCGGGCTTACCGTGATGTTTAGCGTATGCTTAATCTTGCCAACTCCAAAGCTGTCGAAGGGAAGCCAATCGCCTAAGCCGTTGTCTATTTGAACCCACCTGTGAGCCATCTCGTAGAAGTCTTCCCAAGTGCAGACGGGCGAAACCTCAACATCGCCGAACTCCCTTATCAGAACAGCCTTAATCACCAAATCCTTCAGCTTTTTTGTGCAGTATTCCTCACGTTCTTGCCATGCGTCGCTTTCAGCTTTCTGCTTCTCTTTCTCCTCCAAGAACCGCTGAAAACCCTCGAAATTTTCCAGATACGGATCTTGCTGTTTCCACTCCTCTATGGCTTGTTCATACAAGCTCATTCTGATCAACCTCCCGCCCGATAGGCTTCGCTAACGGGCTTTGGGAGAGAAAAAGAAGAGGAAATTGAGAGCTAATCTTCAGGTCTTTTGTCTGGTTTCCACAGTTTTCTTGCTGTTGTGGGCTGCCGCTGTTTGAAAAACTTGGAGTGTTTGTATTGGCTCCGTTTCCGCTTTTCGATATTTCGTTGGGCGATTATTGTGCGTCTTATCTCGTTAATCGTCGTGTGAG
>Ga0315312_1003150_pt1 | contig 10791 bp, 8 predicted proteins | sample TDP7_MG_FD_203629 | JGI IMG/M metagenome (GOLD analysis project Ga0315312, IMG submission 203629) | Freshwater sediment microbial communities from Lake Towuti, South Sulawesi, Indonesia - TDP7 | ecosystem: Environmental > Aquatic > Freshwater > Lake > Sediment | place: Indonesia: South Sulawesi... | reverse complement strand
AGATTGAAAGACAAACATATTCGAAGTATCAGGAAGACAGTTACAACTATCAGAGATGAACTCGGTCGAGACATCTCGGTCGATGAGGTGAAAGAGAAACTCAGGACGGGAATTGAGAAAACCTACAGAATCAAACTTGTTGACGGCACTTTAACGAGAGAGGAGGAATTTTTAGCTGAAGAATTGTTTCAAAGCAAATATTCGACAGAAGTATGGAATCTAGGAAGATAACTTCATTTGAAATAGTTCCTTAGTATCAATGACGGGGAAGCCCAACCATAGACTTGCCGTTAAAAGTACTTCGACAGTCGAAGCGGGCTACGGCTTCTTTCAGGAACTAGGCTTTTTATTTCCGATTATGATTATAAGATAACAAGAAAAATACCCTGTTACACAGGGGTACAGGCGTCACATAGGAGCTTAGCGAGCTTACTTCTCTTCGTCAGATTCATCTTCACGAGCAGTTCAGGCTGCAATGACTATAAAGAGGTCATTCCAGTTCTAGCGATGGTTGACGACAGCATACATATGAACCCAAGTCATCTTGGTCCGAAAGGGATGATCCTACCGCGAAATCTGAAAAACGTGATATTAAATAATTCAATACAGTAATTGTAGAATTGTGTGGACGCGAAAATTGTCGGTTTTCAGCAAGTTATGGCGGCTTCTGGTTAGATGGTCTGTCGTCGTGATTCCACTTGGGATCTCTATTGACATACTGTTCGACACGATCATTATCTTGCCGTACGTATCTTCCATCATGACAACAGTGGGACGGTCCTTAGTTGTGGCTGGATTTGTAGGACTAGTCACTTCGGTTGCAGGTAAGGAGGAGCTCGTAAGAGATGTCACAAAGGAATGGGCAAAGGAGACCGCGGATCTAGTTGAGAAGTTCAGACGAGAGGCTCTTATGGAATCTCTCAATGTGTACGGCAACACGAGGATCGCCGAAATCTGGAAGAAACGTACCGAGTGGATCATGCGCAAATATGCGTCTAGGCCTTGGGTGAGGAAAGAAGGAAGTGAAGTAATAATTGAAAGGAGAAAGAGGAGTCCTGGCGTACCAGGCTATGTGGAGTTCTATGTCAGTGAGACAATAACCTACATGAACATGTCGAATGAACCCGTACCCCTTCCACCTTGGAATAAGATCGCAGTAGTGACGTGGGATCAATACGCTCGGAAGCAGAGGAGCCTCGTCCTTGATCCTACCGTCAAGTACTTTGTTGTTCCAGGAGAACCTTCGAGGGCACTGCGAATGATGTCCGGGCCACAAGGTTACAAGAAACCGGAGGAGGGACCCATGCTTTTCATCAGGGGGGAACCTGTCATTCCTTCTCCGATAGCAGAAGATCGTAGAAGCCCCTACTTACATGAGTACTCCATTCCATCACATAGTACGCTGGAGACAGGGGAACAAGCAGACGTCAGGTTTGAGGCTACTCTACTGCTTCCCGAAGACCAGAACTATTACTTGTACTTAATCCCGGATTTTGGTGAAGGATTGACAGTGACATTCAGATCAGAAGAAAAGGACATTGTGATCGACGGGGTTCCGGTTTACTCTGATCCTCAATGCGAGACGTTGCCCCGGACAAATGTGCTGCAAACATGCACGGTTCCGTTGTCGGGGGCGATATTTCCTGGTGATTTCGTTAGGTTTGATTGGTCACTAAAGAGGATGGCAGGTCAAGGAAGTAACCCAGATTGCGGGATCGAAATAGCTTCAACTAATGCCGTCAAATCGTTTGGACCTCGAGTTTGAAGAGCCTCTACGTAAACCGAAACTGCATGTTGTTCCGATCAAGTGAGATCAGCCACGATTCGCCGGTTTTAGCTTGTATCTTTCAAGCACCTGACTGCATGTCTCCTTCGTTGCGACAAGCCTCTTGGAATTCCCAGATACCGCAACTACAGGAGCTCTGGGATACATGAACTGGTTGGCCATCGATATGGAATAGGCACCAACCGAGGGTAGCACAAGAAGATCGCCGCTCCGAGGAAGGGCCATTTGGACACCTATCCGCAGGATGTCTGCCTGCGTGCACAATGGACCGGCCACATTCACTTTTCCAAAAGTTCGCCGAAAAGGTCGCGTTGATAGCTGTATGATTGGTTGTCGATCGGGTCTAATCGACGGAATCAGATTCGTACCAGAATCAACGATTATCCAAAATTTCCCGAAGTTCTCTTTCACAGATATTACGCGCGTTATCAACAACATTGAATGGGCTACGATGCTCCTTCCAGGTTCAAGGACGAGTTCCATTTGCTCAAGATCATATGTTCTAAGGCCTTCGACAAATGGGTCGGCAATTGCTCTTGCATACACCGCGGGAGATATCGGTCTTTGCCTGACTTGAGATGCAAATCCTCCGCCCAGGTCTGCGTAACGCAGTTTTAGACCCAGCAGTTCTTTTACGTCTCGTGCAAACTGCACCAACCGACTTGCTGCCTGTGCGTAGACCATAGGATCGCAAATATCAGATCCCAAATGACAATGAATTGCGATGACTCGAGCCCCTCGGATCTGGGCGGCCGCTTTCAGGGCTTTCAGCGCAGCACCTGACTCTATTTCCAAGCCAAATTTTGCCCATGTCGGTACTCCCCTAACATGAAAAGCCAAACGTACTCCCAGATTAAATGTCTCGGCGTTTCTAGCGATCTTGCGGATACGTTTGAGTTCGTCAAATGAATCTACGTTAATCACCGCGACCCCGTAGTGGATTGCGAATTTCAGATCTTCGTCACTTTTCCAAGGACCATTAAATACTATATTCTTCCCGGGAACTCCAAGTGTTTTCGCAAGATATAGTTCCAAACCAGATACGACTTCTGCCCAAAGCCCTTCCTCATGTACAATCTGACACACACGCGGTAGGTAGTTGGTCTTGTAACTGTATGCAACGGATGCGGTAGGTATTACTCTCTTGAATGCTACCGTAAAGTCTCGACAGGATTGTCGAAGCTTTTCCTCGTCCAATACGAATACTGGCGTTCCGTACTCTGCCACTATCTCCCTCAGAAAAGAAAAGTCCATCTCTGCTGGGTCCTCACTTAGCAGGCAGTTTAACTATCCGATCGGATTAAATAATTTATTTATTCTTATGTATTCTTATGATCGCTATAGGAAGCGAGCTTAGACGATGAAAAGTAGTATTCGGGTGCTTGTCACAGGAGTGGACAGCATCACCAACAAGCCAGGGTTGGCGATTCTCCGCTCTCTCTCAGATGTCCATGATATGAATCTTCGCCTCTTCGCAGCAGACTATGCGCCCGCAAGTGGAGGATTCTACGCAGGTTTTGCTGAAAAGAGCTTCGTAACCTCCCCGCCCACGGTCGTGAAATCCTATGTGCGAAGACAGGATTCATTTTCGTGGACGAGCGTCAACCCCGTTTACGTGAGAGAGATAGTCAAGATAGTGAAGTCTGAAAGTATTGATGTTGTCATACCTTCCTTGTCCATGGAACAACTTGTATACGCCAAGATAAGATCTTCTGTGGAAAGGTCCGGAGCTCGAATCGCATTACCGGATTTGGAGAAGATCGAGATAGCCAGTGACAAGAACCTCCAGTATGAGTTTATGGATCAGATAGGCATCACGGTCCCAAGGTGGCGGCTTCTCGATAGCGAGCGCTCTGTGAGGAGGATTATAAAGGTGCTTGGTCTACCTCTTGTAGTAAAGAGCAGAAGACATGGGGCTTGCGTCGCGACTTCCGAGCCGGAAGCAATTCTCGCCTATAGAATGTTTCGCAGATTTTGGCGAGAGCTTCCCCTCGGCCAAGACTATGTGAAAGGGGTCGCATACTGTGTGTCTTCCGTAAGTTGCCGGGGTCAAGAAACTGGCATAGTAGCCATAAGAAAGATAAGTACAGACAGTGAAGGCGCTTCAACTGCGGCAGTGACTATTTACAATCCTCAACTTCTTCGCCTTCATCATCAAGTCGTGGAAAAACTAGGCTGGACAGGGGCTATCGAAACAGAATGGCGGCTTGATACCGGAGAGAAGATATTCAAGCTTCTAGAGATTAACGGTCGCTTTCCAGCATGGATATATTTGTCGGTGAAGGCAGGCGTGAATCTTCCTTGGCAATTAGTCCGCCTAGCGCTTGGCGAGGAAGTCAAGGTAGTTTCGGACTACAAGTATGGGATCGCCTTCGTTAGGAACGCTTGGGACGTTGTCTTGGGCGTAGATAATCTCCTATCTAGTGTCAAGAGGATCTCGCCTCAATACAGAGAGCCTTCGCTGATACCTTCTTGGGCGAAGTGAATATCTATGATTCATCAGACCCTTGCTGAGGAAGTTACAAAGTACTATCCAATTCCTGCGAAGGATGAGATCAATTTCGAAGCACGAGCACATCTCGAGCATTTTCCAGTCAGGAGGGTCATCGCTGAGGAATTGAAATTTATCAGAGAGAGCGTAGCGCGCTTCAAATCCAAGGGGGTACTCATAGGGCTTTCGGGGGGATCTGACTCATCGACACTTGCGGCACTGGCTGGACGCCTTAGTCTAAATTCGGATTTTCAAGTATTGACGGCAACGATCATTGTCAAGAATCCGACAGATGCGGAGTCACGGGATATTGAAGCCGCAACGGAATTCGCTAAGAAGTCCGGCATAACCCATGTTGAGTTGGACGCTTCAGAAGTCATCGAGGCCTTTGACCATTGTTCGGGTTTTTCCTCGACTTGGGCTAAGATCAATCGTTCAGCAAGACTGCGCTTCGACCTGCTCAACTGTTTGGCGGAAGATCGTGAGCTATTGTTTCTCGACTCTCTCAACAGGTCAGAATACGTACTCGGGGCATTTACCGAGCCTCTTGGATTGATTTGTCCATTCATGGGGCTGTTCAAGACTGAAGTCTTCAGGCTGGGGCAAGAGCTAGGTGTTCCTAGTTCAAATCTTTGTAGAGCATCGCTTGATAGCGAGAAGGGCGTATTGACCGAGGAATTGTACGGTGCCACATGGGATATACTAGACCCAATTTTGTATCTCCTCTTCGACCGCAGATTTCCCGTTGAGAGCGTGTCCAAACTACTGGGTCACGGCAAAAGTTGGATTAGGAATATCTGGCTAAAAAGAATCGATGGTCAGGCTTGGAGAAGAGATGCGTTTCATCCGTTGCACTCTAGACTATCTCTTGGCGGTGCACGTGTGAATGGATTCTTAAGAAGCATCTGGCTGAAGGAAAAGTAGAAGATGCTATCGCTGGAGCAGTAGCCTCTGTCGGCAAAAATATACGCTTATCTGGAGGAACAAGTCAAGAAGGAGGATTTCTGGAAGATTCTGCAGAACATCATAGCGACAGGTAGAATCAGTGACGAGGAAATCTTTGAAGATATGGCCTTACACACAAATCCATGTCAAAAACCGGTGAAAGTATTCGGATTGAGGCTTGTTCTACCGAGCCCCTTTTCGCATGGAAAAATGAAATTCCCTAGGGCATCGAGGACCTCAAATGAATTCTAAGAACTGAAAGTGTCCTCGCAATAGATCTTCATTGTAGAACTAGCGCGAGATATCTCATGTTTGTAGTGGAAAACATCAGATTTCTAGCGTCACCCAGCCTGTAACTTAAACAAATCGTGGTGTTCTAGGTATTCTATACACTTTACTATGACATTGGCGATGCCTATGACTCCCAAGTCTCTCAGTTCTTCGCTTTCAATCACAAGTTCAGCATCCACCCTTTCTAGGCTCTCATCATCTTTTGTCTCTTCTATCCTCTCCAAGAAATCTTGTTTGGACTCAGCCTCGACCCATTCTTCATTCCTGATCTTGTAACTTATGCCGGTCGAGCGAAGAGATTGAAGCAGGCCTTTCCAATCGGCGCTTTTCTTGTAGATCGTTTGCCCATTCACTAAGACGCCCATAGAAGTAATTGCATCTTGAAATCTGAACTCAATATATGCTACTGAACCATCCTCCCACTGGTCACTGGGCTTTGGCCTCCAATCGTTCTTGTTAAACCAGTACTCAGCATAAGTGATTACGTCAAGTTCCTTGTTCGAACGCCCGTTCCGATACGATCCAACTTGTTTTATCGAACGCTTCTTCAGTTCATCCGCAACCTCTGACATCAGCTGATTGCATTTCACTAGTAATCGAGTAAATTTCCCCACAGTATCTCCTGCAATAGCAAATTCATCCTTGTCAAACCCTGTAAATCCGACTAAGCTTTGTTCTTCCAGTGTCTTGTTGAAGCTACGTATTAGAAAGCGGCTTTTTTCATCTTTGACTCTCTTTTGATAGCCCTTCATCAATTCATGTACCTTCTTCCAGTTTGTCCACTGAATATTTGGATTTTCCCCTTTTTTCTTCAGTTCGTCCTCCGCATCTGCGACTCCACTTGGCTTACCTAGTCCGCCTGTTATACACAGTACGCAGAACCGGGGCTTTCTTCCCTTCCCTCCCTTAAAGTGCCTTTCAATCTGCGAAGAGTCCACCCTGTCGCCGATCTTGACCTCGATGTATACGAGAAACGAATCACCCTCTATCTTCGCATCCGGAATACTATTAACTTCTTCGACTTGTAAACCAAACTCAATCTGCTTCATATCCTTCCTGGAATCCAAACCAAAATTGATGGCCTTCATAAATGGTTCTAGAACCTCGTTCCTAACGGAATGTTCTAAGGTTAGAATGAATTGAGCTGTCAATCGATCCTCAAGAGCATCAGATTCTACAATGTCGATAATATCAACCACAACGTGTCACCAGATCTATCAAGAGGTAAGAAAGCACAAACTATAAGCGTTTATCCTGAACCCGACTTCGAGTTTTTGTTCTGCTTAATCTTGATTAGAAGCCCGCTGTCCCCCTTCTCACCCTCTACGCGTAAAGGCTTATCAATAAACCCTTCAAGCAGTTCACCGAACCTACCGGGCAGGTCCAGGTAGAACCTCTGATACTTGTACTCACGCCTCTTATAGGGACGCCTAATCCAACGCCTATACAACCTAGGCAAATCCTACCACATGGAAAATCAGGTTGAGGCAAAAATAAGAGAAAGGGAGAAAGCTGAAACTGTCGAGAGAAGGCCGTAGGAATGGACCATCTGCCCAAGATGCAACAGCAAGAATGACGAACAAGTCGCAAGACGAATAAAGACCCAATATGGAAGAGTAGGGAGAACATTGGGATGCGAAGAATGCGGCCACGCTTGGGTTGAAGAAAGAGCACGCAAGAAAACGTCTTCGAGCAGAGACGCCGCAAATCAAGTAGGATGAAAATGACAGGACACTAGCCTTTTTTCTGTTGGAACTAGAAACACGCGTTCTTAGAGCTAGCTTATTGCCACAGCTGTTGTTCTAGCTGCATGTTCAGGGATTCGGAGTGTTCTTGTTGCTGAAGTCGTTTGTGAAGTTTCGAGTTCATGTCTTCGTGGACTTGCTATTTGCCGGTCAGTAACGATAGTACGCGGCTAGCAATGTCAATGATCGAAGGTGCCAATCTGACAATGTCTGCATTCCCGACGATCTTTGACGCAAGACCATTCACGCTTTCCCTAAACGGGCTTCCTTTCTGTAATAATGCTAGCTGCCCTTCAGTGACTAATTGAAGTTTAAGTTGAGTTTCAATAGTCGAAGCTCTTATGACAGCTAGTAATTCCTGCATTATTTGCTTGGCTTCGTGTTCTCTAAGGATCTCCATCAGCGTTTCTCTGGTTCTGTCTTTGTCTATAGATGCCGCCACTAAAGCCCTGAAAATCTTCACCGTAATTCTTACGTTGTTCTCCCAGCTACCGTCAAGCTTAGCAAGGCGCAAATGCCAAGCGACAGCCTTTCTTATGACTTCTGACGATGGACTAACGCCCATTTGCACCAAGTTATAAATGCAACTCGCAGTGACTGATAGGTCGTCCCCCCATGCTGTACTTATTGAGGGCCAGTGATCTTCTACTCTTAGATCTTCTAATGTTTTCAACCATCTTTCGGTCTTTTCATCACGCCTTCCTATCAACTTGTAGTAACTCGCAAGATTGTAGGACAACGCATCACTGTTTCCTTCTCTAATGTTTCTTTCAATCTCCTTTTCTAACCAATTCTTTGCGTTACTTATGGTTTCTTTGGAGAATACTTCAGGGAAGTCTGAAATGGCTGTGCATACTATTGAGATGTAGAGTCTATCTGGTGTCTCACGTTCGAAGTCAACTTTTTTTGCTACATTAGAGATACAACTAGCTTCTCTTCCCAGCCGTGAATATACCAGGCATTTTTGTGGCGCCACATGCTGATTCATGGTCTCATCAATTGCACTAAGAGTCTGCAAGTACCTGTAAAGAAGAGGGTGATCAGGGCTCAAATCGAGATCGACTAACGCAAGTGTCAAATGCCGCAGGAATTCTACGTTACCCAAATGAAAAGGCGCTTTTTCGATTTCGCCGAATACCCACTCTAATGCCTTGGACGCTGCTTGGTCGGTGGTCATTTCAATCAATAGGAATTGCGGATCTCGCTCTTTAAATACTTTGGAGCTACGCCTATTTGCGTTATTCATGTCAGCATCCAAGTAGCTACCTGATTCGAACTAGATATCACTGCAAGAGAAATTGATGAGAAACTTGTTCTTTTGGTCCAAGTCAAGGAAGGAGAAAATAAGCTGTACACTTTCCGAGAAAAAGGAATTTTCGTCAGAAGCGGTCCAAACAACAGGACAGCAACAAGAGACGAGCTAGACGAAACTTACTCTCGGAAATCGACGACCCTCCCCAGAAGAAGAGGATTCAAGGTGTCTCGCAGGGCATCGATCCCCAGTAGAGCTTAATGATCGAGACTATCATACCGTTCAGAGCTTAGGTCGCTGATATCGTGATGTTCACCGGGATGATGCCATGATCTGCTTAGGCAGATTGCGCAGAGTCTTCTCTGTCGTATCGAAGGACCTGTTGAAATTCGTTCGCCACCATTCGCACATTGTCGTAATTTCTTTTCGTAGGTATTCGAACCTCCAGGCGAGAACCGCATAGAAGAAGTCGAGCGTGTCGAAGTAGAAATCCAATGAGCGTCTCAACAAGCCATCGTTGAGCTTCTCCATCAGACATAGATCGGGGTCGTCGAGGACCGCTTCCAGATAGGCATACGAAAAGTGTTGATACTTGGATAGCTCATGCCACAGCGTCCTTAGGTCTGCGATGTCCTCATCGTCAAGCCTGATGAATCCCCCGCATTCGTCAATCATCCGACTGGTTGGCAAGTACAGATTCTCATCGCACAGTATCTGGGTATAGATTTCGATGTAGTCCTGCATCTCGCCTTTTTTCGAAGCATCAATCTTTCTTGCTATGTACCCTGTGACTAGCTCTTTGACCCTGTCCGTAGCTATCTTCCCTTTCCCGTAAACCTTTCTGCGCTTGCACTCCTCCCAAAGCTCGAAGATTTCTGCCTTCAGATCCAGACCGCTCAGTTTTTCCCACTTTTCAAAGACTGTTGCTTCGATTGCATTCTCCACTATCACTGCGTAGACGCTGCCCTCGAAGACGAATCTCAGGTTCCTCATGGCTTCGAAGTACTTGCCGCTCAGAATGTCGATGCTGATCTGGTTAGTGAGCCTCCATGAGTTGACCAAGATTATCCCTGAAAGCGAGTTACTGATTTCCGCTAGCTTTTGGTTCAGCAGTTTGGCGAAATCGGGCCAGTTGTCAACGAATTCAAACAGCATGTCGGTTTCATAGGGGTATTTCGTGCAGGTCTCTTTCCTTGTCAGCTCAGCAAGCACGGAATATGTCTTCAAGTAGTCCTCTAAGCTGGCAACCTTCCTATCAGTACCGATTGAGTCGCTCACTGTTCACCGACGTCCTGAGGTGTAACCACTAAAGAATGTCACCTTCCTCCGATTCATAGTGACACCAAATGAATTTTGTCTTGTGTGCGGGGTATATACGTACCGCACCTCTCGCAGAACCTGATCAAGTACGCTCCTCTTGCCCTCGGACCGCCGATGTTTAGACTCCTTTGACTGATTTGAGTTGGAGACAGTCAATAAGTTTTTGATCTCAAGTCTTAAGAAGAAGCCCAAACTCTCAGCAGCCTATTACCACGACTCTTCTCAACGATGAGCAATCTTCCTGAGTAACCCGCTTGATTCGTTTGAACCGGGAAGAATTGTTTTCGCCATTAAGGTCGAAGATACCTGGAGAGATGGATACAGTAGATATAAAGGTCGGGCTCCAGATTTGTCAAGCGAGAGAATCTGCGTATGTCAGATAAGATACCGGACGCGATCGTTGACATGCTGAATTCAGCAGACACAGATGCTGCAGTGTTTCCCCCTAAGGTTCTGTATAACGAGGGATGGATGCTAAGGCTCATACTTTCTGCCGGAGCAGAAGGGATCTTGTGTCTGCCCTTTCCCTTTCTGCCCGCCTCGAAATGGTTTTCTGAGGCTTTGCTCTACTCTCCCTTTCTCGCAAGACATCATGGCGATGAATTGGCCGAGACACATACACATGCTGACGGCGTAGTGGGACATTTCAGATTCACACCTGAAACCAAGACTGGACTTGAGGTACTCCCTGATTCGAAGCAATTCACAGTCATAGAAGCCAAGATGTACAGCTCTCTTAGTATAGGCATAAAGAAGGCCCCGTTCTATGATCAGGCTGCCAGAACAGTAGCTTGCATGGCTGCGACTATTGAACGTGCCCGGAGACCAATAGACGAATTTGAGTCAATTGGATTCTACGTTGTAGCTCCTGCTGAGCAGATCAATCGAGGAGTTTTCGCAGAACAAATGACGCGTAAGAGTATTCTCGAAAAAGTGCGACAACGCATCGAAGCCTATCAGA
>Ga0315312_1003149_pt1 | contig 10792 bp, 13 predicted proteins | sample TDP7_MG_FD_203629 | JGI IMG/M metagenome (GOLD analysis project Ga0315312, IMG submission 203629) | Freshwater sediment microbial communities from Lake Towuti, South Sulawesi, Indonesia - TDP7 | ecosystem: Environmental > Aquatic > Freshwater > Lake > Sediment | place: Indonesia: South Sulawesi... | reverse complement strand
GAACTGCGAATTCAAAGTCTGACGGGACCCTTTGTCTCCATGACCCGACGAGTCGAAGGCTTGGGATTCTATAGAAGGTTGAGTTTACCTCGACAAAATTGAAAGCCTTAGCATAGGCTTCAAGCGGTCTTAACCCTGGAACATCGAAATAGGCCCATCCACCGCAACCAATTAGAAACTCAGTCATCTTTTCATCAATGTTAAATAACTACGACAAGCTATTTTACGGTATTCGTTAGACATGCATTTCGGAAGGATAGATATTGTCAGGGTTAATTTTCGGGACAAGTGGCTGGTCCTACAAAGAGTGGGTTGGACCTTTCTACGAGAAAGCGAAGAACATGTTCAGCTATTATGCTCGCTTCTTCAACACGGCAGAGATCAACTCCACGTTCTACCGCTACCCCTCTGAAGCCACTATATATGGATTAAACCGGACTTCACCCAAGGATTTCATTTTCTCTGCTAAATTGCCAAAAGAGATAACGCATGAAAAACGTCTCGATCCAGAAATGAACGTCAAGAACGACCTTAACCGTTTCCTAGAACTGATGGAACCTCTAAATGCGCGTGATAAATTGGGCTGCATCTTGATCCAGTTGCCCCCGAGCTTCATCTATAAGCGTGACCGCGACAATTTTGAGGCGTTCTTGGAGATGCTTCCCGATGGTTACGAGTTTGCCGCTGAGTTCAGGAACCATTCTTGGATGAGAGACGATACTTGGAGCCTGTTAGAGAAGCATAATGTCGCATATTGCATCGTAGATGAGCCTTTGCTACCTCCGGAAGTCCACATCACAGCTGATTTTGCATACTTCCGCTGGCATGGAAGGGGCACGAGACCTTGGTACGACTACCACTATAGCGAAGAAGAGTTACAGCGGTGGGTGCCACGGGTGGAAGAGACTAGGAATAGGGTCAAAAAGGTCTACGGCTATTTCAACAACCACTATCATGGCTACGCTGTTGAGAACTGTATAGAAATTTTAGAGATGCTAGGCGCGATAAGACCTGACCATAGAAGAGTTAAGGAAAACATAGTGCGACACAACCTGCCTAAGAGGCCACTTGCCTATGAAAGGAGACTTGAAGAGTTCGGATTCGGCGTTTCGGAGCTGAGCGTCGAAGGTCTACTCCTGAAACTGACGGATGTCGCCCGCTTTGAAAGAGGGAGAGGAATAGAAGACGAGGAACTGGCAATAGAAGAACTCTTGGAGAAAGCCATAAGGGCTAGGATCAGAGACTATACCATTGACTTGAATCTTAAGGAAAAAGTGTTAAAGCATGATTGCGACGACTGGCTGAAAGGGCTGGCGACCAGACGGATCTGTAAACATATCGTAAGGCTCTTTTTATCTTTACAATCCGAGCAGGCAAAAGAAATCTTAAGAGACATACTCGAAAATAAAGATAGTTGGACTTTTCAATCCTATGAGTCCGATGGCTAAGTAGAATATGCACAAGGGTTCCCATCGAGATCCTCAGCTAGACTTCCGATCCTTCATTGTGCACATTACCTTTACCTATAAGTTTCATATCCCCCTTGTATCTATAGCCAGAGGCATTGCTTGCCATGTGGACCTTAAGCTCAGAGAAGGATGTTCTACGAAGGAAAATCTGGAGTCTCATGGAAGAGAGAGGCATCGCTAGGTTCCCTAGACCAGTCTTTGGAAGGATTCCCAACTTTGTTGGCGCAGAGAAAGCTGCGCTAAGACTGGTTGAGCAGGGGGAATATTTAAGGGCTAAGGTTGTAAAGGTTAACCCGGATGCACCTCAGCACTCAGTTAGATTTAAGGTCCTTTCAGATAGGAAGACATTGTTGATGCCTACGCCGAGGTTAAGAAAGGGCTTCATGGTTCTCGATCCCCATATAATCCCTTCAAGGCTTCACATAGATGCCTCCACTCTCAGGGGTTCCTTCAAGTATGGTAGACCATGCCACTTAGGAGAGCTGCCGAAAGTTGATCTTATAATAGCCGGGTCGGTAGCTGTCTCCAAAGAAGGCATTCGCATAGGCAAAGGGGGAGGATACAGCGAGATTGAATATGCGTTTCTTAGAGAGGTGGGCGCTGTTGATGAGACAACACCGATATTCACTACAATCCATGACATCCAGGTCGTTGATGATGTACCATGGGAGCCGCATGACCTTATAGTCGACCTGATTATTACTCCAACAAGAACGATCAGAGTAAAGAGGCAGCGTGAGCGACCTAAAGGAATCTTATGGGAAAAAATAACCGCACAACAGCTCCAAGACATCCCAGTTTTATTAGAACTGAAGCGGAAAGTCAACAAAGTTTATAGATGATTGCGGGAATATTGGAGATTAGAGCTAACGTTCCACTTTGAAGGCTGCTTCACTCTCATGCTAGGAAATCTCATACCTAAAGAAATTGGGTAAGTAGCAAAGCAGATCCGTACCGTAAGTTTGTACAAAACACAAAATCGTGACTTTGGTAGGTCATCGTAAGCCAATATTCAATTCTGGCGGGGAGTCCTGTTTAGGAGTTAAGGTAATCATGAATAAATATGGTTACTAGTAATCCCTCAAGCCCTTCATAAAAAATAGAGGAATGCTGGGCTTCAAATAAGCGAATCCAGCAGTCTTCTTTCAGTTACTATTCCAACCAGTCTGCCCTTCCTTGTAACTGCAAGCCTTCTTATGTTCTTATCCCTCATTAATTTGAGCGCATCTGTCATAGATCTATCTGCCTCAATCGATATAATAGGTGACGACATTATGTCCTGCGCTCTTATCTTGTCTGGATCTTTCCGGTTCCTCGCGATCTTCTCAACGATGTCCCTTTCAGTAACTATGCCTGCGGGAGCGCCGCCGCTTATCACGACGACAGCGCCTATGTTGTTCGCGACCATCTTCTCTATTACTGAAGAAACCGTGTCAGAGAATAACGATGTAACGGGTGGACTCCTCGTGACGGTCTCGACTAGAGCCAACAATCCCAAAACACCAGCCCCCGGTATATGTTGATCTATTCACACTTTTATCTTTTTAGGAGCACGCTTGGTGTAGACGACCATTATGTGGTTTACATTTATAATTGGATATGGCTTTGGTAATTCTTAAAAGGTATGACCGAATGGATATTAGAAGCAATATGAATAAACCAATCGCGCTATCTACAATCGCCCTAATAGCTTACATGGCACTTATTTTCCATCTTTCGAGCTTGCCAGGTGACCTGCCCTCCGGAATTGAAATCTTGGCAATACCCAGAATCATCTTACATGTAGGCGAATATGCGGTTCTAGGGATTCTTGCAAACTCAGTGGCACTACAAGCAACCCGCAAGGGCTTAAAGAGTATCCTCTACTCTTCCATCTTCTCTTCGCTGTATGGTATTACAGATGAAATCCATCAACACTTTGTACCCACTAGATGTTTTGATGTTTACGATATTTGCGCAGATACTGTCGGAGGCATAGTAGGTTCGGTCTTCTTCATTATCCTTCTTATACTGGCAAGAAAACTAGTAACGACTCATGAAGGAACTAAGCAGACTGAGCAGAAAAGGGCAGAATTATACATATCTAGCTTTCATGAGGATTTCTCTTACTGATTGATACGCTGGTGAAGATCGGGGAAGTTCTAGTAAGGACTTACCGGTTAGACAATAGTCCTCAACGTCCTTGTCGTAGCATATTCTACCTAGATATCTTAGACCTGTCCTTTCATGAACTTCTGGCTCTAAGGTTTCTGAGAACCTGTACCCTCCCACAAGATAGAAGTTCTCGAAACCTATCTCGACCTCTTTCACGATCCGATAAACCCTTTCCACATGCTCATATGATTTTTTGGATGAGTCTATGATGTCGAATAGGTCATCTACTTGGGATGTTATCTTCCGGTTCAGATGCTCTAAGCCGGCGGGAGAATCGATTAGAACATACTTGTAAGCCTTTGTCAGCCTTTCCAACGCTCTCTTCAACGAAGCATCAGGCAGACAATAGCAGCCTTCCACCCACTTTGGTCCAACCGCCATTAAGTCGAAGTACTTACCCTCGTAAAGTCCTTCTTCCCAAATCCGTGACTCTATCCTCTCTGAAGGGGGCACTCCAACCGTGGTCCCCCCTTCCTCTATGAAGGTATCGATCACTAGTTCAGATATAGATTTCTTCCCCTCTTTTTCAAGCGATATCCCAACGGTTTCGGCTAAGTTCTGGTCTGGGTCGACATCAACGAGAAGCAGCGGACCCGTCTCTTTCTCGATGAGATATTTTGCCATGAGAGCGATGAAGCTTGTTTTGCCTGTGCCGCCTCTACCCAGTGAAACGAGAGTCTTCACGTGGTTTCCTCCTTCAGGAATGACTCACCTGAAAATTAATAAACCTTGCTAGTGCCAAGTTATGAGAGCAAATCTTGCCAAAATGAAATTAGACATGAACTGTCCAATCGTGAAATCCCCAGTCATCTCTATTTTCAGTTAAATCCTTTAATATCTTCTCTGAATGCTCCTTTGGGATGGTTAAAAAGAGCTTTACGACATGTTTGCATATCCGTTTCATGTTTCGTCCCTTTCGCCAATCGTTGCAGTCGTGTTTCAGCAATCTCTTCTGAAGGTTCACCTCAATCGTATACTTTTTTATTCTTGCCTTTATCTTTCCCTCCTGCAGTTCTTTGATGACGAGTTCATTATCATTGATCTTTCTTCCTCTTTCTAAGCGAGTATTGTCTGTTAATCTTAGAAGGAAATCTTGAACAGTGGACCTAAAGTCGCTCAGCTCCATAGGATTCACATCTATACATGCCTATATGTGGGTTTTTCGGTAAGGAGTTAAAAGACTTTTAAAAGAGATAACTTGGTCATATGCGAATAGAAGGTTTATATCCTATTCTGTCCCATATCTAAATTGGGTATTTATTATGAGCACCCATGTGATGAAGGGGAAGCATAAAGCCTTCGTCTTTATCGATGTTGAGCCTGGGAAAGACAGAGAAATTTTGGAGAAACTTATAAGGTATGATGAAGTCGTTGAGACTCATCTGATAGCTGGCCAGTATGATGTGCTTGCAGTATTAGAACTCGAACTCTATGGAAGCGAAATCTTCTCTTCCGCTCAGGAAACGATCTCAAAATTTGTGATCGAAAAGATTAGGAAACTTAAAGGCGTTCGAGACACAAACACTATATTCCCTACACTTTCAGTAACCAAGAGAGAATGAAAAATTGAAAATGTAAAGTTGCTTCGCTTCAGTTGTGGCAGATATTACGGTCTATGCTCTTGATGAGACAGTCGTTATACAAGAAAAAAGGGAAGAGGGCTATTTTGCTGGCTGATATGTTTCTTCGCTGGGTCTGGGTAGCCTTTCCTGAACAGGTGGTAAGAGCGGTCCACCCCTCTTAGGTACTGAGAGGTAATAGTAGGCAGTGCTGGAGTAGTCGTTGCTAAGCCTGTTGGCGTGCCCATGCTCGATAGTTGCCTTTATGCTCTTATGGAACCTGATGGGATCTTCGATGTAATAGCGGTAGACTGTCTGTTTTCCCTTCCAGCTCCATTCCTTCGTACCGTTGTAAAGAATTACACCGTGATAAGGCGCATGGTATTCTTGCCTAGGACAATAGGCGCAGTTGAACCAGTCTTCTGTTCCCGTGCCATGCAGGGACGGAGGCCACTTTTCGCCATCGATGAAGACCATGTCGTCGCCTTCCCCGTACCAATCGTTTGGGTTCCGGTGGAAACAGTCGATGTCGAGGTGGGCTCCACAATAGACACCATCTCCTTCAGCCTCAAGGATCACGTAGTTATCCTTGCCGCTCGTGTTAAAGGTACGCGGGTCTTTTTCAGCGTCCTTTAGGCTTAGACCATCCTTGTAGGCCCAGCCGTCGGTATCTGCTTCACGACGCCACTGAACATGGAAGTATCCCAAGCCCTCAACAAGCCTAACAGACTCATAACGTTCATAATCGATATAGAAATAGTGCCAATAGACCTCCTCGCCCTGGTTTTCTACTTCGATACGAGCTTTCGTCCTGAAAGGCATAGGCCACCAAGAGTTGAAGCCCTGACCGTCCTGGGGGCTCATCTGCAAAGGCAATGAAACAAAGTTCTTACGTATGCCATGCCCAACCCCGAAGAAGTCTCCGATTGGGCATTCTACACTGGGTTCTAGGCAGTCGTCCCAGTAGAACCTTAGGACAATGCGGCGTACGTAATCCTCCTTCGGGATGCCGAGCGTCATCCATATATGCTTTATGCAGCCTGGGCCTTCGATCTCAGCAAGAGTCTTCTTCTCGCCTGGTCTAACTGCCCATGCGTCGACATTGCCGCCAGTCCTGTCGAAACTTGAGACCCTATGGCTTGTATAGTCTCTCAAACATGGAAGAGATGCTAGATTGGAGTACCCGATCATTCTGCGACACCTCCAGAGACCAGAATAACCCTAAGGGCATATAAGCCTTCGTCAGAGGGATTAATACTGCCATGATTTTTAGGTTGAGACAAGTCTCAGTTGACATAGATTATTGATTTGACACAGATTGCCCATTCACAAATCCTTTATGGTGGCTAGTTGTGACATAAGCTGATGATGAGACCTTGCCGAAGAAACCTTTATTGATATTCTCGATTCTGCTTTTAGCCTTCACTGTTTTCCTTTGTTACGAGTACATGTGGGGGTTTCTTGCATCAAGGACAAAGCCGTCACAGCCTGACTTTGAGATATCGGCCAATCCAGAAACAGTATTCCTCTACAGTTGGGAGGGAAGTTCGAATACAACCATCATCTCGGTCAAGTCAGTCAATGGTTTTAGCGGCGAGGTAACAGTCAAGGTTGGGTATACCTACGTTATTGGCGATGTAAGGCTTTATCTCGACTCCTCCGGGGTGACTCTACGTGCTGGCGGTCAGGCTTACTGTTTGTTAACCTTATATACGATCACTCCTATCCATCCTGGACAGTACTTTGTAGATGTCGTTGGTAAGTCGGGCAATATAGAACACTCAGTCCGAATAACAGTAGTTGTCACGTACTGAAGTCTTGACGGAAAAAGATATCGGCTATTAGGCTTAAGCAATAATTGCATTCTTAACACATATTACCTTATCATGGTGTAAGTGATTTGGAATGATGGGTCTGGACATAGTCTCATTGGGCGAACCTATGGTCGAGTTCTGCGCTACCTCAACAGGCTTGTTGAAAGATGTCAAGTTGTTCAAAAGGGGTTGGGGTGGGGACACCTCGAATATGGTTGTTGCGGCTGCGAGGTTAGGCAGACATTGCGGCTATGTTTGCAGAATCGGTGATGACGAGTTTGGTAAGAGTTTCTTGGAGATGTGGAGACGCGAGAACATCGATACATCTCATGTTATTGTTGAGAAGGGATCGTTTACAGCGGTCTACTTCATCTCGATCATAGATGGCGGGAAACACGATTTCACATATTACCGTGCAGCCTCGGCTGCCAGCCACCTCACCCCTGACGATGTTGACCCCGATTACGTGAGGCGAGCCAGGATTTTCCATACCAGTGGCATATCGCAGGCTATAAGCACCACATGTAGAGAATCTATCTTTAAAGCAGTAGAGATCGCCAGAAAGTCTAAGGTTTTGTTTTCTTACGACCCGAATATAAGACTGAAGCTTTGGCCCGTTGATGTGGCGCGTGAAGTTGTCTCATATACTTTGGAGATTGCCGACATAGCCTTGCCAAGCATGGAGGATGCAAAGATCACCACAGGTTGCCGATCCTATGAGAAAGCTGCTAAGGCAATCTTGAAGAAAGGCCCAAAAATCGTGGCATTAAAGCTTGGGGCAGAAGGATGCTTGGTAATGACCGAGGAAAAGGCTGTGAGGGTTCCAGGCTTCAGGGTTAATGTGACAGATACAACCGGAGCAGGGGACGCCTTCGACGGAGCTTTCCTAGCAGGTCTCATAGAAGGACTGCCCATTGAAAAGGCGGCTGAACTTGCCAATGCTACTGCTGCTTTGAAAACCCAGGGAAGAGGAGCTGTTTCACCATTGCCAAGTAAAAGAAACGTTAGAAAATTCTTGTATAATGTCCATCAGAAAGATGACAATGTTCCTCGGTGAAAGGAAATTCATGACCGTTTCCTAAGAGAAGCAAGAGTTAGAGCAGACTCATTCAGACCAAGTTATCTTTTCACTGATATCAATGGAAAATCTAGGTCTTACAATTCTGGGAACGATCAGTTGCTATCTTTATCAAAGAATTATATGCATATGCCACAATTTTCCACTCCCAATTCATCCAGATGAGGCCGTATCCCGCTGGATTAATTGAGCTGATAGTGGCGACATAAGGCTCTATCAACCTAAACCAGTAAATTGTTACTAGCCATGGAAAATTGTCTCGGGCAAGCTGAAATGTATCAAGCAAATATTCTGATAAAACTTCACCTGAAACAAAGATGTCACTATAACCGATTTCACTGAAGACTACCGGCTTATCCCAGTCGCCATGAGCCCTTATGACTTCGTAGATGGCCCTGTTAGGATTAACCCAGTTTGGGATTGTCGGTTGCTCATTTGCTAAGTAGGGATGCCAACACACGACCTCGAAGAAATCGTTTGAATCTGTGCTAGGCCATTGGCCACTTTCAATGTTTTTGTAGATCATTTCGAGGAAGTTCGCGATTCCATATATGTTTGGATATGGGGCTAACCCTCCGAGAACCGTCTTGGCGTTGGGATTTCCTTCGTGAATGCCTAATGAACCGTAATAGAGGAGATCGGTTGTTATATCAACCTTTTCCTGAGGTGAAAACCTCGGTGAAAATGGATTGTTGGCTCTATATCCTTGCGGATGAAGAAATGGATCTGTGTTAAACTCGTTTCCAATTTCCCACATAGTTATATCGGGGAAGGATGCTGTAAGAGTTTTCCAAGACTCTCTGTAGATTACTAAGAACTTCATGTAATCTGATTCAGTCGACATGTTTCTTTGAGGAACAGCTTGTAGGTCATTAATAATACCCGTCATCCAGCTCGGAAAATCGTGTGACATACCCATGATTGATACGTTGCTTGCACTCATCTCTGAGATGACTAAGTCTAGAGTTTCCTTGAAAGTCTGATCCAGAGAACTTGGACCTGTTAGGAAAGCACTCATCCAAACCCATTCTCTAAGTCTTTTGACACCCAAGGATTTGACCGTCTCAAGACATCGTTGGATGTCTAACCCCTCCAACACGGATCGAAGTGTTATAGGTTCCCCTACCCCAAAGAATTCACAACTGTAACTGGCTATATCAGTTGTGTTCTTTCGTACGATAAAGGATGTAACAACGCTTCCCAAACAAAGTAGAGCCACAAGCAATACCCAAAGCTTCTTTGCCATCGGCTCATCTTCCCAATAGAGACTACTACATACCAACAGATTAATGCTTATCTTTTAGCAATAATTTATCTTAGGAGGAGAGTACGCAAGAATCTTATGCGATCTCTGTGATATGCCTTAGAGGGGAGAAATACATGAGGGGAGATGATGAACCTAAGGTTTCTGTCATAATCCCAACGTATCAAGAGGGAAGGTACATTGGAGGTTTATTACGGAGACTTACAGGATTGAAGTATCTAACAGAAATCATCGTGGTTGACAGTGGAAGCACGGATGGAACCGTTGAGACAGCAAAGCTATTCACGGAAAATGTTTATAAGATTAACCAACGTGGCATTGCCAAAGCCAGAAACTATGGAGCCTGTCGATCGAACGGCGAAATACTCATCTTCCTTGATGCAGACGTTACTCCTCCTTCAGACTTTGTAGAAAAAACGTTGAGAGCATTCCAAAATAGTATGGTTGTGGGAGCCACATGCAATATTGTGCCAAGGCAACCCCGGATACTGGAACTCTTCTTCTTTGGTTTCTATAATAAGCTCATACAAGTCTCTACCTTTCTTAAGCCACATTCGAGAGGGGAATTCCTAGCTATGAGAAGAAAATGTTTTTTTGAGATTGGAGGGTTCAATGAGCATCTGCCATGCGTAGAGGATCATGACTTGGCCCTTCGGGTTTCAAGGCTCGGCAAATTCGTGTTCATTTCTGAACTCTCGGTTTACGAGTCTATGAGGAGAGTAAGGAAATTGGGGATATTGAACGTTCTGAAGACATGGGTCACCAACTACGTTTCATTTATTCTCTTGGGACGAACGATAACCGGGGTTTGGAAAGCAGTGAGATGAAAGATGAACCCGCCATAGAAATGTCATGACTAGCTGTCTCCCGCTCTTGAGTGTGTTTCTTTAGGCCAGGTGCGTCTAGGATGTAAATCATCTAAGTAGGGTAGCGTTTTATATATATTGAAGATTCGTCTTAGCTCAGCCACAGGTTGTTTGTGTTCGTCTACTCTTAGGTCAATAGAAGGGTACTCTTCTTCTTTGACAGTTAAAAGGGCAGCCGATACCTTGCCACGGTGATCTCCACCGATGGCTTGACCGGCTTCTAGTGCAACCAGGAGCTTCTCACTAAGTGAACCCTGCGCTCCTTCAAAAGCTTCAGCCATTGCTTGGATCGTTTTCTTGTTGATCAGCAAGTTTCCAGCCACAACATAACCTTTCCCTTCATAATGGCCACTAATTGGTTCAACCCCCTTTCCGGTAAAAGCTACAACATTGCCATGTGCATCAACAATGCTAAGCTGGCGTTTTTCTTTGTCTGGGTCAACCCTGAGCAATTATTCTAGTACTTCAGTTGGTGACAAACCTTGTTCAAGGAGGTCTAATCCATCAATACCTAGGTAGGGATTCGACCATGCCTGGGTTGCGATTGCTCCTACTCGAGCTTTTGCAAAAGGGTTAATCGCTCCCACT
>Ga0315312_1003148_pt1 | contig 10800 bp, 10 predicted proteins | sample TDP7_MG_FD_203629 | JGI IMG/M metagenome (GOLD analysis project Ga0315312, IMG submission 203629) | Freshwater sediment microbial communities from Lake Towuti, South Sulawesi, Indonesia - TDP7 | ecosystem: Environmental > Aquatic > Freshwater > Lake > Sediment | place: Indonesia: South Sulawesi... | reverse complement strand
AAAGCTTTCAGCGTGTGTAGTCCCTGGGTCTCCAACAGTTCAAGCATGTGAAACAACGTCAGCGCCAGAGACTGGTTTATGATGGCTGTGAAGATTTGACCTCTCTCTTCTTCTATGCTCTCTTCAAGCATGAATCTGAGTTCGTTTCCAGCCTCGATCAAGCTTCTTCTAGTGACGTATTCTAGTTTACGCTTAATTATGCCCTTGTTGCAGAGCCAGTTGACCCTTTTGTCCAGCATCGACCTGATATGAGCTCTTATCTCCAAGTATTCTTTAGGCAGGTTTACCCGTTTCCACTCAACGTCTATGGGCTGTATGTAGGGCTTAACGTCCTTGTCTTCTTCGCTTCTGTACTCAACCCTTTCAATGTAAAGGTTTCTGCAGACCTCAAGAACCCTGCCCAGGTCTGAGCCGGGAGAAGCCGTCATGCCGAGTATAAGCGGATAACTGGCTTGAGAAACATAGAACTGAGCAATATCCGTGTACGCGTATTCTTTGACGGCTCTGTGGCACTCGTCGAAGACAAGTAAGCCATAGTTCTCAAGTGAGAGCCTATGTTCCAACAGGTCGTTTCTGACAACTTGAGGAGTTGAGAAGACCACTCTAGCCTCGCCTTCCCAAACGACCTTCCTATAGTCTGGCAAAGTCTCCCCAGTCAAGAGCACGGTGTCCTTTTCTCGAAGCTTCAGCAACCTTAAGAAGCTGTTTCTATGCTGCATTACGAGAGGCCTTGTCGGAGCCATGACAAGAACCTTAGCATCCCTGTAGTTGTACAGGGTATCGGCGGCAACCATCGCTGAGATAACCGTCTTACCTAACGCGGTTGGCAGGATAACCAGCGTATTTCCTTCGGAGGCTGCGTCCGCTATTCTCTTCTGGTAGAGCCGAAACTCTACTGTTTCAGGCCAGACCAGAGGGTGTTCAAGGTATTTTGGGCAGTATGCCTCCAGCATGACCACTACAGCTCTATAACTTCCTCTTCTCCCTTCTTGCGTTTTCCAGCCTCAACTTTGGGGTTGACGGAGTCGACGAGGCTCAGCAGCTTAGAAAGCTTCTCGTCCCGGAATATCTGTTGGAACTTTTCAAGCTCCGCTGTAGACCTTAAGACGAGTCCACGCCTTTTCGTAGGGCTTCCAGCCTCGTCTACCGGGTTGACTTCAACGACCAATCGGGTGGCAGCGCCTCTGTACGGTGGAAGCTTCAACACGAAGACGCCTGGAACACTAGTTCTAAGCCTTTCCCAGTCCTTTCCAGTCTTAAGGAAACCCGCAAGCTTCTCTTCAGACAAAACATATCACCATTCATGTTTTGACCTAGCAAAGAGTTAAGACTTTCTATTACCGCTAGAAATGAGTTTTCCCGTCTCCAAATCTCTATGCTTCCTTGTTTTCTATGATGTCCCTGAGAATCGTTATCGCATCTTCAGAATTAATCTTTAGGAATACCTGACCAAACGTTTTATTCCTTACCCTTCACTCCAGTCGTCGCAGTTGTGTTTCAGTACCCCCCTTGCCCTAGTCACCTTCTTTGAAAATCTATCTATTCCTTTTCTTCCGGTAATCGCTACTAATGGAACAATATGCGAGATTCTTTCGCTTATGGCCGTGTCTAGAAATTATGAGCCTCGAGTCTTTTCTAGCAGGGGTTCAAGTTTCTTTATTAAATTATTTAACCGCTTTTCTAGGACTCGGGTTTTCTGGTGAAAGTATTATTTGAACGAAAAATAATTATATCTTTGTGCCGCTTAAGGTGATGTTTAAACATGTCTGAATCTCAGATATTTAGGGATCAGGGTAAGCTTTCGCCTAGGTACGTGCCGAGTGTTCTGCCTCATAGGGAGAAGCAGATCAACTTTCTTATTTCACTTTACAGGAATGTTTTGGCTAATGTTTCTGAGTCTTACCTTCAGGTATGTCAGCTCATCGGACCTGTTGGTACTGGGAAGACTTCGACGGCTTTGAGGTTTGGCGAGAATGTTGAGAAGACGGCGTCTGGGAAGGGCTTCACGGTTAGACACATATATTTGAATGGGAAGCTTGAGGGAACTACAAGATTCACCCTTTACAGCAGTATACTGGATAAGATTGCTCCCGGAATCTCAACTCGGAGCTTAAGCCCCGAGGAGATGCTTCGCCGACTAGTTCACTTGTTGGAGGAGAATAAAGAATACGTTTTGATCACTGTTGACGAGATAGGCTACATCCTGCAGAGCTCAAAAGAGCGGCTTGTCTACGACTTAACTCGCCTAAACGAGCTGACGCTGGGTAAACCAAGCCGAATCTTAGGAGTAAACTTCATTGCTCGCGATGTATCCTTCCACAACTTTCTGGAGCCGAGTGAGAGGTCGACGCTTGGAAGGATCATCGTCGACTTTCCCCGCTACTCCGGAGAACAGATTAAGGATATCCTCTCGATAAGGGTTAAGGAGGCTTTCAAGCCTAGGAAGGTTGACGACGATGTCTTATCCTTCGTAAGCGACGTTACAGCTAAACCTCCGGTTAATGGAGATTTACGCATGGGTTTAGACCTGCTCCTTTACGCTGGAATACTGGCAGAGAACGATGGATACGATAGGGTTCTCCTCGACCATGTCAGAAGGGTTCATGGGGAAACCAATCTGGGAATCACGACTGAAGACATCCTATACATGGATGAGGACGAAAGGCTCGTTTTGTGGGGACTCGTCAGAGCTCTAAGAACGAACAAGACGGCGTACGTCAGCCTCGGCGACATCAGGCTTGACTACCGCGTTGTCTGCGAGGAGCATGGAGCAAAACCCGTCGAAGAGATAGAAGGATATGTTCAAGACCTCATTTACAGAGACATAGTGGACATGAAATCATTGACAGAGTTCGGAATCTTAGGCATCTCAACGAAGGACCTTGACCTATTTTTAGACATGATTGTTGAGAAGCTGAAGCGTGGTATGGATGAGTCTAAAGAAGAAACGTGATGTCTGGGCTGAGGTTGAAACAGGGCTGGGAAGCTCAGGCAGGATAAAGATTCTCCGCTACCTAATCCAGCATTCAAGCCGCCAATACACGAAATACAGTTTGAGGAGACCAACAGGCCTCAAAACAGAAGAGATTTCGCGTCAAATCCAGACGTTGGTTGAACTTGGATGGGTGAAGGAGTTCCCGATTGAGCCTAAAACATACGGGATCAACATGGAGGACGATGTTGTAAAGATCATATCAGACTTTTTCCAAAAATTGAAGCTTCTCTAGAAATTTTTACATCTTCTTCCTGTTATTGTCGTATCGCGCAAACCTAAATTTTTTGTTTTGCGTATTCGCTGTAATATTCTGGCTTGTTGAATATCATAAATAGCAATGAAGATGGCGATATTATGGTTTGGGAGCCCCCTCCCCCCAAACCGACCCGCATCTATTTATGCACATTGGTTCGAGTTGATTTTCGGTGATAAACCAATGCGTCAAGGAGGTGACGTAAATGCTGGGTGAGGATATTACTGCGATATCGGGAGTTGGTCCGGATGCGGCTTCGAAGCTTAGGGATGCTGGCTACACGACGATTGAGGCCATAGCCGTCACACCGCCGCGTGAGATCATGGATAAGACGGAGCTGGGGTTTAACACAATCCTGAAGATTCAGGAGGCTGCAAGGAGGATGGTTTCGGTAGACTTCAAGACGGCTCGAGAAGCATACGAGAAGAGGAAGGCTATGCAGAGGTGTACGACTAGTAGCAGAAACCTCGACAGAATATTGGGTGGAGGGGTGGAGACTCAGGCGTTGACCGAACTCATTGGACAGTTCGGCTCCGGAAAGACGCAGATATGTCTGACGCTTTCCGTAATGGCTCAGGTGTCACAGGAGAAGGGTGGACTTGCGGGAAGAGTGGCATTCATAGATACCGAGGGAACGTTTGTGCCTGAACGCCTATACCAGATAGCCTCAAAGATGGGACTCGACCCATCGGAGGTTGCGAACAACATCCTAGTGGCAAGAGCTTACAACAGCAGCCACCAATGCCTACTCATAGACCACTTATTCACCGTATGCCCCGAAAACAACGTTAAGCTCGTCGTTGTGGACAGCATGATAAGCCACTTCAGAGGCGAATATATCGGCAGGGAGGAACTCTCAGAAAGGCAACAGAAGCTGAACCAGTACCTACACAAGCTAATTAGACTTGCGGAAGCCTACAACCTAGCCATCGTAGTAACGAACCAGGTTCAAGCAAATCCAGGGCAGTTCTGGGGAAGCCCGGAACGTCCAGCTGGCGGAAACATCATGGCGCACGCTTGCACACATAGAATCTACCTGCATAAGGGAAGCAAGGGCGTCAGGTCGGCCAAAGTTATAGACAGCCCACACCTTCCTGAAGAATCTACAGACTTCTTGATAACGGAGAGGGGCATAGAGGACGCCCCAGAGGGCCAGAAGAAAAAGAAGGAACAAGAGCAAGAAGAAGAGCAAGCATAATTTGAGCATAGGTTACTGGAAAGCTTTTCGGAAGGAGTTAGAGCATCTGGAAGCGTGGTCCAAGCGGGCAGTCAACTCTACTTCATAACTAAAACACTAGTCGAAGTGAGCTCGACTATGAGTGGATTCGTGAATGCGTTGGAGGTTATGAGTGCGAGGCAGGCTAATCCAAGGTTGACGACTGGAGACGCCGACCTAGACTCTCTAGTTGGGGGCGGAGTTGAACGTGGTCAATTCTACCTTTTCTACGGAGACGAGGAAAGCGGGGTTGACAACGTAATACACGGACTTATTGTAAATGCTCTATTGCCTCCTGAAAGGTTCGGTTTTGGAGGCAAATCCCTCTACGTTAACTGCGGAAACTATCGTTACGAGAGGACGATGCTTGACACCGAACTGCTTTGCCGCCTCATTAAGTCCGCGAAGCTCGATCCAGCTTGCGCGTTAGAAAGCATATACTCGATCTGCGTCTTCTCGGAGGGGCAGGAGGAGAAAGCCTTCAACGAGATACTGAAACTCTTACAGAAGGATCCCGAGATAAAACTCGTGGCCGTTCATAATATTGCAAAACTGTTCACAGCAACGGAGGGAACCCCAAACCGTAATGCAGGTGAGAGGATCATACGCTTCCAGAGGGTTATCCACGAGATCTGGCAGGCATGTGCGGAGAAGAACCTAGCCTTCGCTGCGTCATGCCGACCAAAAGGGGGAAAGAACTTTCACGTACGGGTTCCTCCGCCTGAGGGGGGAAGCTACCTTCGCCACGAAGCAACAGTGATCGCCTATTTCGAGAGGAAGGGTGGAGGGTATGTGTCGGCCTACTTGGTGAAGCATCCTAACCGTGCGAATAGGAAGGTTGACTTAAAGTTTGGAGGTGATGTGTTGGGAAGGGTTACGGTCCCTTTTAGGACGTTGTTGAAGGAGGAGATGGACAACCTAAAGAGGACTTATCGTGAGGTCTTGATCGATGCTAGACGTAGAGAAGCGTTTGACAGCTTAGTCCAAGCGTGGAGCAGCGAGCAGGGAGCAATGAGCTACGTTAGGGTTCCAACCTTAGACGCCATGCTGTTAACGGCGGTCGTGGACAACCGGAGGCTCGTCGAAGATCTCGTTGGCAAGGTTGAAGCCATCCGATCCAAGCTTGAGGAGATCGAGAGAAGACTTGAGAAGATAAGTGACTAGACGGAGTAAGCGTTTGATGCCTCATGTGGAAGGATGGGTCCTCGACGTCTACGTGGAGAGCGATGAAGCTGTACTATGGTTTAAGACAGGTGATGGAGCCGCTGTCAGATTAACTGACAGGTACACGCCAAACTTTTACATAAAACCTAAGGAAGGCACTGAAGTAGACGAGCTGATAAGCGTCCTGAAAACCCATCCGCACATACTTGAGGCAGAAGAGGAGACGAAGTACACATCGCTAAAGATGGATAGGTCGGACATCATCCACATACGTGTCGATTCGGCGAGAAACCTGAAAAAGATGATGGGCGACCTCGATAAACTCGGCGTAGCAGAGGCTTACTTCAACATAGACCTGCTGCATGTTCAATACTACCTCTATCAGAAGCATCTACCCCCCACCAGTAAAGTATCCATTTCATACAGCGATGAGGGCGAGTTACATTCAGCTGAGGTTCTCGACGACAGTTCTGAAATGAAGCCGCCACCATTCACGGCGCTAATATTTGATGTCCAAATCAGCAGCGAGAAGCTGTCTCCCAACGTAGAAACCGACCCCATATCAAAGATCGTAGTCTACAACGAGGATTTAGAGCCCATCGCATCATTCGATGGGGAAGAGGATCTTCTACTCCCATCGTTCGAGAAGCACATTAGAACAATTGACCCCGACTTTCTGGTTTCAAGAAACATTGAGGAAACATTAACCTACATATTGAGGAGGGCTCGAATAGAGGGGCTGAACCTTCAGATTGGAAGAGAAGCCGTAGACGCTCTGAGGCTTAAGAGGCTTCTGCCTTACGCTCATAGAGGCCGAGTTTGCCTAGATTTAGAAACTTTCCTCTCTGTAGGCTTAGAAGGGGTTGTTGAACGTTCAAGGTTCACGTTTGCCCCACCCGGCTTAGCAGCAGAGTGGCCTGCCGGTAGAACAATAGATAGCAGGCAGTGCTACGAAGCATTCAGAAGGGGAATTCTGATCCCTAAGTCTTACGGCTTCTACCAGTATTCCGGAACTCTGAAAGAGATGATCTTCAGAGATAGGGGAGGATTGATACTTTCTCCAAAGGTTGGTCTACACGAGAACGTTGGGGAACTCGATTTCGAGTCCATGTTTCCAAACATCATAATCAAATACAACGTAAGCTACGAGACGGTATCTCCAGAAGGAATCGAGAGAAGCCGTAAAGGGTTCCTTCCAAGCCTAACCGAAACAGTTCTTGCTAGGCGACTAAACTTCAAGCATCTCAGAAAGAAATTTCCAAAGGATAGCAGAGAATGGGTCTGGTGTGATCACAGGCAGACATCTTTGAAAGGCATCCTTGTCTGCATATACGGTTATAGCGGCTGCTTCGCTAACAGGTTCAGCAATGTCCTATGCTACGAGGAGATAAACCGATTAGCAAGGGAGAACCTCGTCAGGGCAATGAACATAGCGTTGTCGGAAGGCTTCGAAGTCATCTACGGAGACAGCGATAGCCTATTCGTGAAGAGGAAAAACGCATCTGGGAAAGACTTCGAAGATCTCGCAAGAAAGATTGAAGCGGAAACGGGGCTGCCGATCGCCCTAGATCACCACTACAAGTTCCTAGCACTGCTTAAGCAAGAGTCCGACCCTAACTTGGAAGCTACTAGAAGATACTTCGGAAAGCTCGTGGACGGAAGCATCTACTATAGGGGTATTGAGCTCCGCCGCCATGACTATCCAGCCTTTATGAAGGATTTTGAAGAACGGCTTATGCAGATACTTTTCGATGCTGAAACGGCGGATGACGTTTTAAGGGTTCAATATGGGAAGAGCCTTGATTACGTCGTTGAAACTTGCGACGAGATTATGGCTGGCAAGGTTCCAGTAGAAGATTTGATCGTTAAGAAGGTTTTGAGGAGGGAGGTTGGAGAATATAGAAGCCTTTTCCCGCATGTAGTCGCAGCAATCCAAGCGATCCAGAACGGCAAGCGAGTGAGAAGTGGAGACGAGATCGACTTTGTCTACCTAAACGCTGAGCACAAGAACCCCTTCAGGCGTGTAGTTCCAGCCGAGATCATGAAGATCAGTCAACACTATGATAAGGAGAAGTATGTGGAGCTAGCCCTGGACGTTGCAGAGACTGTCTTAGGAGTCTTCGGATTCAATAGAAAACAACTCGGCTTCAAATCGAAACCCAAAAATTACGTTGAAGAACTGAACCTTGAGAGAATCAACGAGGTCTTCCTAGAACCAGATCTAAGGCATACTGAAAACTAATGGATTAGGCGGGGCCGTCAACTGCTGACCGTTTCGCCCCGGCTAGGAAGCAAACCGACCAGCGGCAAACGACCCCTAATCCTAAAGAGGAACACTAGAAACTTAAAGATTATCCCAGAATTGCATTGAACACTATTTTTTCCTAGCTAGAAGTTGGCGCATCTTTGTCTGACGCTGAGGTTCTCCGTGTCCTGCGGGAGCACACGGCGCCCGAACTCGCGGAACACTACCTAATCAACATTGAGAGTTTTTGTAGATTGCTTCTTAAGGTTCTGGATTGCGGCGTCTTAGCAACGAAGATCTTCATTTTGATGTATCAGTTCCGGCGAGATTGGACCTGTTCTGAGCTCGCAAAGGAGACAGGAAGTTACAGGCAGCATGTTAACACGAAGCTGCAGATGTTAAGAAAGAAAGGACTTGTAGAGAGAGTTTCAAGGTATAAATGGCGACTAAAGCTTCCCACGAAGGAGTCCAAATAGAGATGTAACGATTTTTGTTACATTTTGACACATCGACTTTTTAATTACTGAAGTCAGGCTCTCTAAAGATGGGATATGACTGAAAATCATGAGAAATACGAGAAGGTTAAAGCTGGGATAAGCTGCGAGATAAAGCGAAGCTCAGCACAGATCTTTCTGGACCTTAAGAAACGTGGACTTGTCCCCAGCGCAATTGATGCCATTGTTCATGGTCTCACATGCTTCTACGAAAAGGTGTTGCTGAGAGTCCTCCAAGAAGCTCAGTTGAAGGTGTCGAGGAAGCTGAACGAGGAATTCTAGATGTTTAGAGGGGAGAAGCAACTTCTCGAAAAAACTATGCGGATAATCGTAGAGGTGTTCAAGAATGGTTGAGTTTGAAGATTTGGGATCTGTTTCGTCGAATGTCGCTTCTCTCTTGCGTAAGAACGAGATAAACACTGTTGAGTCATTAGCGATGCAAACTTTTGAGCAGCTGAAGCAGATTCTAAAAGGCGTTTCTCATGTGCAGATTCGAGAGATGCAGGAGGAGGCTTGGAAGAAGACTGGTTACTGGTTTATTCCAGCCTCTAAACTTGAAGAATTGAAGACGAAGCCGATAACGCTTCCAACTGGGTGCAAAGCCTTAGATGAGGTTTTGGGAGGCGGAGTTAGAACTAGATCGATAACTGAGTTCGCAGGGGAGTTTGGTTCTGGCAAAACTGAGTGCCTCCTAACGCTTTTGATTGAAACGCTTGCCAAGAACACAGAGTACACGGCCTTATACTTTGACACTGAAGAAGCCTTCACAGAAGCCAGAGCTAGCGAGATAGCGAGGACTAGAGAATATAATCCACAGGAAATCCTTGACAGGGCGTTGCACATCTCAATTTGGCACACTGACCACCTTTTAACTAGCGTTAGAAAAGCAGATTCTCTTATCAAAGACCGCAACGTGAAGATTGTTTTAGTTGACAGCATAATTGCAACGCTAAGGGCAGAGTATCCTGGAAGAGAAGTTTTGTGGGAGAGACAGCAGAACCTAAACGTTGTCTTGAGACTTCTGATGAACTACGCTAAGGCCTTCAATCTTGCAGTATGCGTCAGCAACCAAGTCGTCGCTAATCCTCAAGCAGTCTACACAATGGACCCAACTCAAACAGACAAACCTGCTGGTGGGCATATAATCGGGCATGGTGCTGAGACCAGACTTTACCTAAGAAAATCATCTCAAGGAAACCGTAGAATCGCGCGGTTAATCGATAGTAGCTGGCTACCAGTACGCGAATGTGTCTTCCAAATCTCGGAGAAAGGCGTGGAGGACGTCTCAGACGAGAATAGACAAGAGACGTAGACAGAGGGGAGATGAGAATGAGCCAGCTTAATGAGGAAAAAAGGGAAGAATTGATCGAAGGCTTAAGGAAAAGCCGTCGCTTACTCGGTCCAATTTACCCTATTATAGTCAAGAGGGGAACTCTGGAGATTATAGATGGCAAGCATAGGAAACAAGTTGATCCGACTTGGCCGGAGAAGGAGGTTGAGTTTCTAGACAAGAAGTCTGAGCTCCTTTTCCGTATGCATTCGAATTACCGCCGGCAAGTCTCAAGAAAAGAGACTCAGACGCAACTTTTAATGATTGCAGATATCCTCGAAGAAAAGGAAGGTGTTCCGAGAGAACAAATAGCGTCTAAACTCGCAGAGATAACGCCATACTCCATAGTTTGGATTGAGAAACTTCTGCCCAAGAAATACAAAGAGCCTAAATTCATTCCAAAGAAGACCTCGCTTGGAAGACCTCCAAAGGACATGTACAAAAATGTACGTATTCCTAGTAATACCTCCGAAATTCGTAAATCCGAAGACGCTAAGCCTTCTGTGGGATTTGAATCCAAGATCCCTGAGCCTGCAGCGGAAAAGCTAGGGATCGACAAGGATGTTGCTTCTGGGAGGGTTTCTGAGAGTGTTAAGTGGATTCTTAACGTTTCAGTGGATGACGTCAACTACCGAACGACAGTTCCTCGTCTGACAGACGCCGAACTTGAATACTGCCTGCAGCACGAGACGAGGACAGGTGGGCGACAGCAACTTGAACGTGAGTTTAGGCAACGAACTGGAGATTTGACGCAACCACTTCAAGTTCGTCAGCCTATACAGACAGAGACGCCTACGCCTTCATCGATAAAGTCACCCGTGCCTAGGACAGTTGCTTGTCCATATTGCCATGTAGATCTCCAGGTTGTTCTCTGTTCAAAATGTTGGCGCGATCTAAAGGTTAAAGACCTCTTCAAGGAGGCGTTGAAAGACGTTCGCAGCTAAGCGTGAGGTTATTGAGGCTTTGCTGACGGACGAACAGTGGAGTCGCCGTCTAGAAGAAGCAAAGACAACCAGTGAAATCGTTCAGGTGTTGGTCAAGTTCTGTAGGGAAAACGGCTTCAGGGTTAAGGGGGTTTAGCGAAGGAGGTGCAGGTACAGAGG
>Ga0315312_1003147_pt1 | contig 10801 bp, 11 predicted proteins | sample TDP7_MG_FD_203629 | JGI IMG/M metagenome (GOLD analysis project Ga0315312, IMG submission 203629) | Freshwater sediment microbial communities from Lake Towuti, South Sulawesi, Indonesia - TDP7 | ecosystem: Environmental > Aquatic > Freshwater > Lake > Sediment | place: Indonesia: South Sulawesi... | reverse complement strand
CCCCAATATAGGAAACCCTCATCTCAATCGGCTCACTGCTCACATCAATCCCTCCCTAAAATATGGACGTATGCCTTCGTGCCGAATCCCTCAAGTTCAAGGACACATCCAAACCTTAAGTCTTCGTCCACTTGTCTATCTCCTGCTTCACCCTTGAGCTGCTTGACAATCTCAAAGACTTGAGCCCCGCCTGTAGCGCCTAAGGGGTTTCCGTCAGCCTTGAGCCCGCCATTCGTGTTCACAAAGAGCTTTCTGCCGTCGATCTCGTAATATCCCTTGTAGTCTTTGCAACTGTTGTAAATGTCAAGCCAAGCTTTTCCCATTTCAGAAAAGCCTAGGTCTTCAAGGGACAACATTTCTAAAAGTGTGGACTGATCATAAATCTCGGCCATTTGAATATCCTTTACTTCCAAATTGGCCGTTTCAAGCGCTTTTTTCATGGCTATTCTGGTCGCTATGAAGCCGGTTCTCTCCTCCCGTGAAGGAAAGGTAACGTAATCAGTGGCCGAAGAAGAGCTGATTATGTAGACGGGTGTGTTAGTGCATTTCTCAGCGATTTCTGGACTGGCCAAAATTAAAGCCGTGGCACCATCTGAAATGGGAGCCAAATCGTAGAGCCCCAGAGGTTTGCGTGCACTAGCCCTTGCCTTAAAGACCGCCTCTAAAGTGGCTGCCCTTCGATATTGTGCGTACTCGTTCTTGAGGGCATGACCGTGATTTTTGACTGCTATTTGGGCTAAAGCCGTGTTGAGGGTTTCAAGGGACTCCCCAGAAATCTTGTATTTCCTGATGTATTCCCTAAACATGAGTTCGTGGTTCGCCTCAGGCGTGCATCCCGCGTAGTAGCTCCACGGGTCTTCAAGGAGCATCAGGTCGTCCCTAATTTTATCCAAACGGTCGGTCATCTTTTCCATTCCCCCCACAAAAACGATATCATATTTCCCAGACTGAATCGCTTGACATGCATTTAGGAGAGCTGAGCTGAAGGACCTCATCTTTTCCATGGGAACATGTAGTTCCAGCCACTCAGACATGAAACCTTCTTCTATTCCGATCTTGTTTGTGATCTGGAGGAAGTAATCCGATAGGTAGCACGCATCTAAATCTTTTCGCTCTATTCCAGCCGAGTCTTCAGCCATGAGCCCAGCTTCCCATATCATCTTCTCAGGCGCTGTTTCATAGTGCTCACCAAACTTGGTTCTGCCAACACCTATAATAGCTGGGTGCCGTTGATCCATGAAATTCATAACTCCTTTGTCGCTAAACCTAAATCTTTTACGACCTGTCTTTTTAAATCTTTATTGTTCTAGAATAAATTTTTGAGCCGAAATCGAAGCAGCAAACATGCTACAATATCTGATTGCAAAAATATGTTTTGTCATAAGGGCGTTATGAAGGCTTTAATTACAAGTTTTCAGTGTAAGTGATCATGGTAATGGAGATGCTAGCACATGCGTTTAAAGTTGCCTATAGTGGCTGTGTTGGGCTATAAGGATTCTGGAAAAACAGCCGTCGTGGAAGGTATAGTGAAAGAATTGACGAAAAGGGGCTACCGGGTGGCAACCGCAAAACACGTAAACCTGAAAGGATTTTCCATGGACATCAAGGGAAAGGACACGTGGAGGCACTCAACTGCAGGCGCAAACCCAGTAGTCAGTGTCTCCGACCTGGAAACCGCCATACTGATTAAGAATGGAGAAAAGAAATTTTCCCTAGATTTGCTGCATAAATTCGTATCAGAAGTTGACGCCATAGTGCTTGAGGGCTTTTCCCGGCTAGTTTTAGCCAATGAACACGTAGGCAAAATCTTTTGCGTCAGAAACAGGCAAGAATATGAGGTTTATCGTCAGAAGACAAAGAGAGAAGTAATAGCTTTTTGCTGTAGTCAACCTTTAGGGAGGCCAATTTTAAGGATAAAAGAGGATTTCAAGGTTTTAGTTAGGCGGGCACTAAGGTTTGTCGAGGGGGAGCAAGGGATAGCCGAAATATTGAGTAGCCTTCCTGGGCTTGATTGCAAAAAGTGTGGATACAAATCATGCGAAGAATTGGCGGTAGCCATCTACAAGGGGAAAGCTAAATTAAGCGACTGTATACCCTTGAAGCTCAGGTCAAAACTGAAGACCAGAATAATGATCAACGATGATGAAGTTCCGATTCAGCCCTTTGTTTCGAAAATTATTCGCAACTCGATTCTAGGCATGGTTTCCTCATTGAAGGGGGTCTCCATAAAAGGAGACGAACTGATCCACGTGAGAATATCAAGCTAAACTTTTGTTCCTAAACTATATAAGGCACAAAGGCTACGGTAGGCGCAAGGTGGCGAGCATGGCATTAGAGTTGAGTCGAGAAAGAATGCGGAAACAAGTGCTTGATCAGTTCAAATTCATCAGAACCTGTGTTCTAGCCAGGGAACTTTGCCTCCTTGTTCGCACCAACCGCGTGACATTCAACAAAGAAGACGTTCGCGAATGCTGTGGCTCTATCTCCAAATTGTGTAAAGAAGCCGGTTGCGGAGAGGCAAGCGATTTATGTGCTAAGGCAGCTGAGGCAGTAATGGACAGCGAAGAAACGTATCTTGACATTTGCGAGCAAAGCTGTAAGAAATGCGGCGAAGCTAGGCGACCCAGCAGGCCAGGGATACCACAACCAGAAAGAAACGTATATGTTGCCTAAAATTCAGTGTTAGGTCCTTGTGCACATGTGCAATTGAAATTATAGTCGCAATACTTAATTGAAAGTCAATCTTGTAAAAAAGGAATATAGCTTGGGAGAGTGATTTTACGGAGGACGAGGAGCTTAAAAGGATTCATGAAAGGAAACTTAGGGAGTTAATGATGCAAAGCAGGGAAGTGGAGGAAAATAAGGGGGAAGGCGTAATTTCACTAAATGCCTCGAACTTCGATGAAACACTTAGGAAAACTAACAAGCCCCTATTAGTGGACTTCTGGGCGGGGTGGTGCGGGCCCTGCATAATGATGGCTCCTGTAATAGAAGAGTTGGCACGCGACTACGCCGATAAAGCGGTTTTCGCCAAGCTTAATGTAGATGAAAATCCTGAGGTTGTCAGTCGCTATAATGTTATGAGCATACCGCTTTTCATAATATTTAAAGATGATAAACCTGTGGAAAGAATCGTTGGCGCAGTTGGACGGGGGCCGCTAGAAGCGGCTCTGAAAAGGCACCTTTAGGCAGTACGATGTTCCATTAGGCTCTTAGTTTCTCTCCGCAGAACTTCGTAGGCGCTTTCTTCGCATTTATCCCAAGGAACCCGAGCATATTCGTCTATAATGTGCTTTTTCACGCTTACAACAAAGGCTGAATTGTCTGGTTTATTGAACTTGGCGACGATCCCGGTTCCCTTTGTGACGACTACTGGGGCGTTACCACCTAAAACGGCTTTCAAACCGTCTACAACACACAAATAGGGTTTTTTATCTATGGCTTCAACCTCGCAGCTCCGAATTTTCCCGCCTGAAAGCTCTTTAGCCAAAAGCCCCATTCTCAAGCCGAGGACCAAGAAAGGGCCAAAGTGTCCGTGCAACTTAACAGCTTTTTTCAGCAAATCTTGTGAAATCATCTTTTTCACCGCGAGTCCTTCAGGAGCGTTTCATGGCGCTATGGCTGCGACCTTCACTTGTTTTACTCCTCTCTTGGTCATCAGATTCTGGGTTAGTTTCTTAACTTCGCTGACTGAGCCGTTTACAGCAATTATCTCCAAGCACTTGTCTTCTTCCAGATGGATGTGCATGGTCGAGGAGATTATGTTCCTGAACTCATGCTGAACCTCGGTGATTTCGTTAAGTAAACTCGGTTTGTCGCGGTAATGAAGCATGGCTATAGCGCCGGTTATCCATCCGCCCTTCTTACGCATCCACTCAAACTCAGTTATGAAACTCCTTAAAGCATCATGTATAGCCTTTGACCGACTCTCATACCGCATGCTCCTACAGGTTTCATCCAGCTCTTCCACTAAGGCAGGGGGAAGCGACACGCTGAAACGCTTTACTTTTTCCTTTGGGGACATTAGACCACCAGTCCTACGGTGAGTTGCAAACCCAAAGCTTTTATACTTAATGGTGTTACTAAATCCAAAATAAGTGTTACTGAAATTGAGGCGACCTGACGTGACTTACTTTAACAGCCGTGATGTAGCCGCAATCGTTATGTGCATTGCGTTGTTGGGAGTTCTTAACGCGTTAATATCTCCCATTTTTTGGAGAGTAACTCACCTTCCGTTCCTATGCGACCTTTTAGGCTTCGCATCATTGATTCTAGGCGTCTGGTGGACTCGAAAATTTGGAACAGCAACCATCATCGGATTTATTTCAACCCCAATTAATTTCTACCTTAATCCAACTGGCGCGCACTTCCTCGGGTTTACTGCCGCAAGCGCAGTTTTCGACGTTTTGACAAGACTTGTCGGGTACAAAGTTTGTTTTGGCGGACTGAAATCAAGCTCAGTGAGCCTGGTCTCACTATCCGCTGTGTGTGCAGCCGTTGCGGGTTTTATCATAGGCTCCCTCTTCATGAACCCAAACTTTCTAGCCATGATGTTTGGAAACATCTTCTTTTTCGCTGGATTACATGTAGTAGGCGGAATCTTGGGCGGTTCAGCGGGGGTCATAATGATTAAGTCACTTGAAGCCCGCCACGTGATCCCAACCCGATGATGTAATCCAAACGAACTAAAACTTAATAATTTACATGGCTCTTTGTGTTGTTACGTCAATCATTTTCTTAATCTCTCTTCTTAAGGTGTCGGGAAGGCCGAAGATGCTGATGTCCATGAAACCTCGCACTATAAGGGACTCCGCTTCCTCTTCCGAGAAGCCCCTAGCCATCAGATACTGCACCTGCTCCTCAGCGATTTTGCCAACGGCCGCCTCATGGCTGAGGTCTGTGCCATCTGCTTTTCCTAGAAGCTCAGGGACCGCCCTGATGAGCGCCTTGTCAGAAAGCAAGAGACCCCTGCACTCTAGGTGCGCCTTGCTGTCTTTGTGTTCTCCTACCAGGAGACCGCGAGCATAAATTTGGGCGTTGTCATCAGCTATGGTGCGGGCAATTACTTCTCCTCGGCTTCCCTTACCCTGAAGAACCACTTTGGAGCCGACATCTAGGTAGGAGTTTCCGGTTCCGTACAAGATGGTGTTGAAACTGACCCTGGAATTGACTCCTTTGCAGTAGGCAACTGGATACATTTGGAGACTATTCACGGGCTTTAGACAAATGTAATTGCTTACAAAGGTAGCGTCGTCCTCTATGAGGGCTGCAGTTCTTGGGCGTACGTCGAAGTTTTGGGCCCAGTTGTGAATCATAGTAAAGGTGAGCTTTGCTCCTTTCTTTATGTAAAATTCAGAAATGCCCACATGTAGCCCACGATGAACATTAGGATGAACCACGCATCCTGTTATTATTTGGGCTTCTGAGCCGGGCTCCGCTATGATGATGTTGTGAACGTTCTGGTTGAGGTTATCCTTGGAAATGAAGAGGCAAGACTGAAGGGGGAGTGTAACCTTCTGGCCTTCTAACACTCTTAGGAAATATCCACGGTCCCACTTCAGCTCAGCCAGTGCAGTGTATTTGTCTGTGTCCACGGCGACGAGCTTCCACCAATAATCCTTTAACCAATCGTATTTATCTAGGGCCTCTTGGGTGCTCATCACCTCAGCCTTTCCCTCAAACATTTTTTGAATGCCCTGAAAAACCACGGAATGGTCTATTTGAAAATACGTTCCGGCCCTTTCCATTTCGTCGGACCTGACGCCGACACTCAAGGCCTGTTTAACTATATCTTCTGGAAGGGATGAAACTGGGCATGCGGACCACGGATTGGAGTCCCTTGAAAAATCCTTTAAATCTAGATTAGGGCCTAACGCTGCGGGTTTTTCTCTGGCTCGCAACGCTTTTCTCTTACTGGACACTTTTTGCACCATTCGTATCCCTCTTTCAATATTGTGCCTAAAACCTTGGTTGGTTTTCCTGAGCAGGCGATCGTCCCATCAATCAGCACGTGAGCTTTGTCGGTGTCCACGTAACGCATAATATAACCGAGATGGGTTATCAGAAGGCCTGTTCTCTCCTTTAAGAAGTCATTGATCATCTTGCCTATAAGCTCGAGGTTTTCCACATCCACCCCAGAGTCTGGTTCATCAAGCATGACGAAGCCTGGTTTCTGAGCGAGCACCTGCAGAATCTCGGATCTTTTCATCTCTCCGCCAGAAAATCCGAGGTTTAGGTCCCTGTCAAGGAACTCTTTTGGAAGGTTCATGGTTTCAGTTAACTCGTATTTTTTCTTCTCCGCTTCAGCTTCTTTTTCCATGAAGATGCTTATGACATCGCCTAGCTTAACCCCTCGAATGGCGGGAGGCTGCTGAAACGTCACGCCGATTCCGAGCTTAACCCTTTCATTTATTGGTAAATTGGTGATGTCTGTTTCGTTAAACCAGATTTTGCCAGAAACAATGCGGAAACCTGAAAAACCGAGGATGGACATTATTAACGATGTTTTTCCAGATCCATTGGGACCAAATAAAACGTGAATCTCGCCTTTGGGTATCTCTAAATTAACCCCTTCCAGTACCCTCTTTTCCCCCACTTTAACGCACAAATCCTCTATTTTCAATGCGTTCAAAGCAATGCAACCTCCTTAACTCAACGACCTTCCTTTTTATTTATACTTTCCGACTCTTCAGTTTAAGTGATTCCAGCTATTTTCAATATTAATCGTCTTAGAAATTTTCCCTGAACCTTCCATTTATAGTACGAGAGGTAAAAGAGGCTTGTAATGAATTGGAAGAAGAACTTAGGTAGCGTTTTATTGAAGGATCGCCAGGAATCAATGTTGTACTCCCAACATAAGGAGATTAGTTCCCATTGCGCTTTCGAAAGTGAACTTAGATTGGCTCCTCGTTTATTCTTTAAGATGCAATCTTCTAGTGGAACAAAAAGCAGGGGAACGAAGAAAGCCCGATATTTACATAAATCTTCGATTAGTTCGATGGTTATTATTACGTCGTCTTCGGTTTCTTCTGGGAGGCCCACAATTAAGGTGGCCAACGGATACCAATTGTTGTCGTTTAATATTCCAAAGGCTTGAGAAACAATCTCATTCCACTCTTTGGGTTTAAATGGAAGCGCCTTTCCAGCCATATACTTTTGAATAAGCCTTGGGCTTCCAGTTTCCAGTCCGGTTTCGGCGGTTATGATTGGTTTGCCATGGTGCTTTGCCCAAGTTTGGGAAGCCAGTATTTCTGATAGATCACGAATTAAATCGGTGTCAGCAACGACTGGAGCCAAGGAAATGTGGGCTGGTTGAATAAACTTTACCTCAGGGTATGATGAAACTGTTTTAAACAGATTCAAAACTGCTTTTCTGTTTGGGATAAAACTTCCTTCTTTAGCTCCATAAAGTAGGGCATCCTCTGTGCTGAGCAAAATCATGTTGGATCCTCCTTTGACATTTATTTCGACTTCCTTCATGATTTTGTCAAGGGGAAAGCTTATTCTGTCTCGCATTGTTGGAGTGCAAAACTGGCAATTGCGTCCGCAACCCCGGGAGATTTCTACACAACCGTAAATTGAGGCGTGCTTGATGGTTGGTATCTTTTCGTAATCAGGAGACTTTGCATAGACTACCCGTGGGAAGTTTTCTCCCTTTACGGCTTTAGAGAAAATTTCTGGGGCCACCTCTTCCCCTTCGCCGATTATGACGCAATCAACTCCGAGGGCCTCAGTTAATTTTAGCCTTTCAAGTTGCCACGATCCAGCGCCACCGATGATGATTTTTGGTTTGTACTTTCGTAGGCACTTTCTCTGCATCAATTTTCGGAGTTCCATTGCGTTGATGGGTTCTCCAATTCCAATTAGTGAGGAATATGTTGAACTTACGAACCCCATTCCTAAGGGATCCATGGTCGAAATACCAACGGCCCTTGTTTTTGAACCGACAAATCTATCAAGATTATTTGGATGAACAACAACGACATTGGACTCATCAAATCCGTTCTCTATTAGGGACGCCTCGATCTTTCTGAGCCCATAAGGTGCATATTTTGCGACGCCATTTCTATCACCGTCTATTGGCGGGTACCAATGTTTTCTGAGGAAAAAGGATGGAAGAAATCCTGTTGGAAAGCCTCCAGTAAAGGCTATAAATGGACTTTTGTTAAAGTCACTCATCTCCACCGCTGAGGCTGTTAAGACAATCTCAGAACCTCTCTGATTGTACAGCATAGGAAAACGGCCCTCTCTGAATTAACCAATTAAAACATAAGTTATTTTTATCTTTGAACCTTTTATAACTTTATACTTTAACATTTTATATATGATTAGGATTTTAGATCAACATTTGGGGATTTGAGGCATTAGAAAGGTAACTTTCATTTTTTCTCGTGGGGTTCCAACCCTACAGCACTCAACAATAAATGTACATATGTGTGCTCTTCTGAACGTGCCTTTAAAAAGAAAATTTTTCGGCGGTTCATATAGCGCAGGAATTTTCAAAGAATTAAATTCTTTTCTTAAGAGGTGATGCGGCCGCAGGTTCCCCTATAACCACTTTGCTAGCGGCTTTTCTTTTCTCCTTGTTATTGCTATGGCTATCAGGCATGTTGCAAAAAGAATTGCTATGACCTTTAGGGTTATGGTTTCTGGAACTATTCCTGGAAGATAGGTAACGTCGTCCACAAAGTCCAACCCAGCATCAAAAACCCCGTCGCTATCCACGTCTACCACAATGTCAAGGTAATCAGGCCACTCACCATCGGAAAGGTTGCCAGCCAAGCCAAGGCAAGTTAAAGGAAGGCTCCCATTAGCATCCGTCATGGTCACGTTATAGCCTAAAGGCCCCCTCACATCCGTCATATTGTCGCCATCAACCCAAGTCCTGTTCTCAGCCACATACAACCTAATGCTAGTATTAGCAGGAAAACCACCTCCCTTAACGTAGACATAGTCCTCAGCCTGAAAGGCATCCTTAGGCGAACCATAGGAATCACAGGAGTAAGCAGAAGGACTAATGAGGATGCTGGCCCACATACCCCTAGTCTCAACCGTGACCGTGGTGCCATTAACCCTGTAAACCCTGTTATTCAAAACGTCTGTAAGAAGGGCGCCGTCAGGCAGCAAATCGCTAACGTCAATCGTAACGTTCTGAGCCATATCGCCATTGTTGTAGAAACAAAGGGCCACAGAAGAGTTGTTGTACTTCCTAGCCAAGACATACATTTTCTGAACGGTGCTCAGATACCTCTTCTCAAGACTACCCACACTAAGAACAGGATAAGCCTTCCTAATGGCTATAAGCCTCCTATAATGATTAAACAAGTCCATGTCGGGGCTACCCCCAAGATCAGCCCAAGGATAACAACGCCGACAATCAGGATCATCACTGCCAGACAGACCCACTTCATCCCCATAGTAAACCACAGGAACCCCAGGATAGGTCATCTGAAAAATCACTGCCAACTTCATCTTAGTCTTATTTTCCCCAAGAACATTCAACGCCCTCTCAACATCATGAGAATCCAAAATGTTAAACAACGAGTAAAAGGCCTCCTCAGGATACCAACTCCTAATGTTATTCAAGGTATTATCAAGCGACCACACACTTCCACCCTTAGCCCAATCCAAAACAGCCCACCGAAAAGGATAATTCATGGTAGAATCCCACTCATTCCCCTGCAAGTAATCACGGGCATTCCCCCAATGCTCCCCAACAATAAACCCCTCAGGGTTCAAAGCCTTATAGTAAGCACGAAACTCCTCCCAAAATTCATGACTTACGCTCTCGCCTACATCGAGGCGCCATCCATCCACGCCTAAATCGTCCCAAAACTTCAAAACGGAATCATTAGCCCGATAAACATAATACTTGTAGGCGTCAACCTCTTCAGGTTCAGGCATGGCCTCATAACCATACCAACACTTGTAATCCTTCGTGGTCCAGTTGTAAAAGATAAACCAGTCATACCACTGCGACATATTGCTTTCGTAGGCGCCGTCGGTGGGATAGTCGTTGTCTATGTCAAACCATTGATTCTTGGCGCTGCAGTGATTGAAAACTCCGTCTAGAATCACTTTTATGCCATATTCATCTAAGGCTGCCGTCATGTTCCTAAAAACTTCTAAACTCGCATTATAATCAAGAATGAGTGTACCGTTGGCATCGCGATGATTAATGCCGAAATACCGCCCAACAGACTTGTAATCAATAACCGTGTAGCCATGGTTATCCGTGGAATCCATAGTTGGATTAAAATAAATGGCCGTAATGCCCAAATCCGCCAAATAAGAGGCCTTCTCCTGAACACCCTGCAAGTCTCCACCAAAGTAGTCATTGTTCCCCTGAGGCCTCGAACCCCAAGGCGGGAGAAGCGGCGTAATACCCCATTTTTTCCAAAGCCAGTCAGAACGCGAAGCACTATTGTTCGAGTTGCCATCCCGAAATCTATCAGGAAAAATCTGATAAAAGACGGCCCTCTTCACCCAATCAGGGGTGAAGGAAGGAACCACATTGACAATAGCCTCGTTATTTTGCGTCTCTTCCACTGCTGGAAACGCATACGGGACAAGCGAAAAGAAAAGGATCGCCATTAACAACACAGATTTCAACAATCGCATTTCCCTTACCCAGCCTATTTAGAGACGGAAACGTAATAAACCTTATGAAATCTTGTTCTCTCCACGCATGGAGAGGACTTGACCACGAAAACATCTAAAAACAAACTTTGGCTTGTGCGCCTTTCCCCTCCAGCCGGCCCTCAGCCTTTCTTAGGAGGTGATCCGGCCGCAGGTTCCCCTA
>Ga0315312_1003146_pt1 | contig 10801 bp, 7 predicted proteins | sample TDP7_MG_FD_203629 | JGI IMG/M metagenome (GOLD analysis project Ga0315312, IMG submission 203629) | Freshwater sediment microbial communities from Lake Towuti, South Sulawesi, Indonesia - TDP7 | ecosystem: Environmental > Aquatic > Freshwater > Lake > Sediment | place: Indonesia: South Sulawesi... | reverse complement strand
GTGCTTAGTTTCTCATAATTTTTGTAATCAGCCTTATTACGGCCGATGGCTTGCAGAAAACACTGTTCGGCTTTCACAAGCTGTGCCGGCTGCTTTTCTACGTCATAGTGCTGCAGATAAAGTCGGCCGTTCAAATTCAAGGCTGTTGGATCGAGCCGGTCGTATTCGGCAGCAGCGGTTAAAAAATCGTGGGCTTGAACAAAGCGGCTCAAAGAGGCGGCACGATGGGCCTGCTGGATTTTGGCGGTGCTTTTATATACCGGCCACCACGCGTAGCGAACAAAAACTATCAATAATAGAACGCCTGCCGCAATGGGCATTAATTTTGCAAAAGGAGCAATTGAAATTTTCGATTTTCGATTTTTGATTTGCGATTTTTGTTTTTCAATCGACAATCGGCAATCGTCAATCGTCAATGTTTTGCCCGGGTTTATTGCAATCAGGCAGGCTACAATTGCCCAAAAGGCGGTAAATACGCCCGGCTCAAAAATGGCAAAGTCTATCAGATTGTGCAAAAGTACTCCTAAGACACAACAGAAAAGGGCGCATTGCGTCGTGCGTACTGCGTATTGCGTATTGCGCCAGGCGCACGACGCATCGCGCACGACGGTTTGTAAGGGTGCTGTTAGAAGTAAAAAGCCGATGACAAAAGCGGCGACTGGTGCGATGTATAGTGTCAATATGATATAGATTAGCACATCCAGAGTATCAGCAGGTACTGCCGGCATAATCATTGGCCGCATCAGCAATAAGGCAGCCGATATGACAATTAAGAAAATTATAGCCAGGGGACGGTGATTTTCGATTTTCGATTTTCGATTTTCGATTTTTTGGTTAAGGGAGTCTGCAGGAAAAATCACTGCGGATAATGGGACCAAGAGCATAGCTAAGAATCCGATAAGGCCGAGCGGGCCATACTGGGTCAGGATGCTCAGCAGGAAATTGTGCGGGTCTGCAACGGATTCCAGAGCCGAGGCGTCTTTGTAATGTGGATAAAAATCTGTGAAGTTGCCTGGGCCAACGCCGGTGAACAGATGGTCGGCGTACATCTTTGCCGATGCGTGCCAATACTGCCATCTGACTAACATGCCGCTGCCGCCGGGCAGGCGGTTGTGCTTCAGGCCGTAAGAAATGACCAACCAACCACATGCAATGATTGACAGTAAGCAGAAAATCAATATGACTTTTCTATGTGATTTTAGCCAGTGACCAAAGTAAATATACGTAATAAATAGCGCTGCGGCAAAGAGTGCGCCGAGGATTGCGCCTTTGCTGCGGGTAAGAATAAGGCCGAGGATGATGATGGTAAGCGCTAAGAACCCCCCAATAAATTGGGGGGCTAAATATTTAGCCCCGCGATTTATCGCGGGGTTTTTCCTTAATTTGTCGATAAATAAGGCGATTGCAGCGAAGGTGGCCATCAATGCGAATGAACCGGCTGAATTACGTGTGGTGAAAAAGCCACGAACGCCTTGTGTATAGAGCCGATGTTCAAAAAGAAATTGGGCGAGTGTGCCCGGCTCTATGCCCAGCGGCTCAAGCAGGCTCTGCGGGGTCTGCTCATACTGCTCGATCATCGCCTGGTTGGTAAGTGTAAGCTGGTAAGCAGATTCACAGGCTGTCACCACGCCTAAAGCGGCGATGACAGTCAGGACCAATTTTATTTTTGCCTGGCAGTCCAATATTTGAGCCAGCAGAATCGCCATAAGCGGCGGAGCAAGAAGCATAACGGCAGAAGTTACCGCCAGCCGTTTATCCGATGCTGCAAGGCCGGCGACGATAGCCGCTATCCCGAACAGACACAGGCCGATTTCTATGCCGGTAAAGCGGTATATAAATCTGTTGCTACAGAAGCTCCATACAAACCAAAAGACAAGACAGAATATCAAGACAGCCGACACGGATAAGCTGTAAACAGCGTCCATGCCGTCCCCTGGCAGAGTCGGTGATTGTGCGGTTGGGCCTTCAGTAAAGGTAGCACGAAGTGCAAGCACGCAAAGGCAGATTGCGAGCAAAACGTATTCGAAAATCACTTTGCCTTTGCTTTTCTGGCATTTTGTATCTTGCATATCGTATTGCATCTTTTTGTCATTTGAAATTGCTCTGTAGAATTGATGATATGTCATTTCGACCGAAGCCCCGCCCAGTGCTGGGCGGGGCGAAGTGGAGAAATCTACTAAAAAAGCAGATTTCACTGCGTGGCTCTCCGCTTCGCTTCGTGTCTCGACTCGCCTTCTGGCTCGCTCGAAATGACAAATACCGTGTTTTCTACAAAGCAATTTGAAATTGCTTAGTTACTTCGCTCCTCGCAATGACACAAAACTCATGCAGTTGTTTCAAAGACAGCGATAATGGCTAATACAAAAACTATTTGGATAAAAATTAGAATCGCTCCGGCCAGATTGACCTGATACAGAAAAGTCGCGGAAAGGCCGGTGCAAAGCGTTGCCAGATATAGTGTTAGAACCGTTTGGGTATCTGTTAGTCCCCGCCTTTTTAAGCGATGGGAGAAGTGCTGAGTGTCACCGATGAAAGGGCTTTTGCCCGCTCTTATACGCAGCAATGTCACGCTGATAAAATCATACAGCGGCACCGCCATAACGACAAGCGGCATAAAGACCGAGTACCATTGCCCGCTTTGCGCTTCGTGATAATACGTAGTGCGAAGGGTCAAAAGTGCAACGAAAAAGCCGACCACCAGTGAGCCTGCGTCACCCATAAAGATTTTGGCAGGCGGGAAATTAAAGACCAAAAAACCCAACAATGTCCCTATAAAAACCAGTGCCAGGCCTCCTACAAAGACCTGGCCACTTATAGCAGCAGCGGTAAATAAAATGCCGGAAACGGCGGCTGCGATACCAGCGGCGGCGCCATCCATATTGTCGAGAAAATTAAAGGCGTTAACTATCAGGACTATCCAAAAGGCTGATAGCACGGAGGTAATTATCCTATTTTCAATGAAAAGCTCGACTCTGACCTCGCCCCAAATAGCAGCGATTGTTGCAACAGCGAACTGAATGACAAGTTTCAAAAATGGGCCAAGATGTTTTTTGTCGTCCCATAGGCCTAGCACAAACAAGACAGATACGCTGAGCAATACTGTCAAAAGCTGACCGATTTTGCCCAAAAAATCAGATAGGTCAATGTTGGCGGTTTGGGCCAGTGAATCAAGATAGCCGGGCAGAAATCTTATGGCAGCCGTCGCGGTCAAGATGAAGATTAAAAGTGTCGCAAAGATTGCGATTCCGCCTCCCAGTGGGACAACTCTTTGGTGGTATCTGTCAGCAGCCGGACGTGCGACAAAGCCGATGTGAGCGGCCAGTTTTTTTGCACCGGCTGTCAGAACAAGCGACAGCACGAAAGAGCCGATAAGTAAGGATATTGCCGATAAGTATATCATAAATTAAAAGTGCCTAAAGTGAACTAAAGTGAGCTAAAGTTATAAAAACTCAACAACTTTAGGCACTTTATTCACTCCAAACTTTAGTCACTTATTCCATTCAATAATTCACTGTGATTTTAATTGCTCCAGTAATCGGGTTCTTACCTTCTCAAAAAACTCGAAATAACACTGCTGTCTGTAATCGGGATAGGTAGAGGCAAGAGGACGCCACGAGCCTTTGTCGAATACAAGCGTTACTTCAGCGTACATTTTTCTGCCGATATATATACGATGCGAATAGTTTTTTGTTGAGGCCAGGACCAGCTTGGAAGGCTCAATTATGCCGGGGTCTAAATTTACCGGCCTTGGCAGCGGCAGGCCCAATTTGGCCGCCAGCTTTTGTTCGAGCCTGTTGGTCTTGTGTTTTATCTTGGAAAGTTTAGCTGGGTCAATCAGCCGTTCGATGCTAACGAATTGCCTCAAGATATTTGGGCCGGTCTGGTCTTTATAATAATCGGTCTGGGTGAATGGCCATACGTCACTTACCAGATCGACCTTGTCGAACTTGTCTTCTATCGCTTCCATCGAAGCGAGCAGACACTTTCGGTCGGCTGCCAGAATTCCGATTATGAGTTTTACTTTATTAGGTTTTTTTAATTCCCACATTTCACATATTTAGCCCCCCAATTTATTGGGGGGTTTTCTTACACATCACAAATTCGCACGGCATAAGCCAGAGATTCGAGCGGGTCGCGTGTCGGGGTAAACTCGTGCGCGACATAGCCTGCAAAGCCGGTCTCGGCGATGGCCCGCATAATAGCCGGGTAGTATAGCTCCTGCGTCTCGTCGATTTCGTTGCGCCCGGGGTTGCCGCCAGTGTGATAATGGCCGATGTAATCCTTATACGTTTGAATCGTGCGGATTATGTCGCCTTCCATAATTTGAGCATGGTAGATGTCGTACAGAATCTTCACGCAGTTCGAGCCGACCTTCTTACACACCTCCACACCCCATTTCATATTGTCGAACATATAATCTTTGTGGTTTACCTTGCTATTGAGGTATTCAAGACATATTGTAACTTTTTTCTCTTCAGCGTATCCGACAATCCGCTTCAGGGCATCTACGCTATTTTCTATTCCTGCCTCATCAGTCATGCCGGCTCGGTTGCCGGGGAAGCTGATGACGTTGGGAAAGCCGTATTCGGCGGCTGCATCAATGGCAGAGCGAATCTGGGCGAGACATTCGGCGTGATTATCTTTGTTGTTTAGACCCTTTGCCAGGCTGTGTGTACTTATCATGGAGCAGACAAGTCCATGATTTTTGACGGTCGCAAGGTCTTTGGGCCCAAGCAAGTCGATTGCTTTTATGCCCATCTTCTTGGCAATTGTGCACAGTTCGTCAAGTGAGAATTTCTTGTAGCACCATCTGCAGACCGATTGGTTGATTCGGCCGATCTTAACGATGCGCTCGACCTCGGCAGATGCAGCGGCTGCGTTACGGGTAAGTGCGCCACTAATAACGCCGGCAGCCATTATAGAGGTATTGCGAATAAAATTCCGCCTTGAGAGTTTATTGCTATCCATTGGTTTTTCTCCTTATATTTTTAATTGTTCTTTTAACAAATCGACTAACTGGATTACCTTATCCGGAGCTTTTTCGGCTGGTACTTTTTGGCTTTGAGATTCTTTGCGCAATTTAATTTCAGCATTGCCGTCAGCAAGGGACTTTTTGCCGACGGTAACTCTTATCGGAATGCCGATCAGATCGGCGTCTTTGAACTTTGCTCCGCCTCGCAATGGCCGGTCGTCCAGCAACACATCGATGCCTCTATCAAGTAATTGCTGGTAAATCTTCTCGGATGTCTGAGCAACTTGCGGCTCTTCCTGATTTACGCAGGTGACAATTACTTCAAATGGGGCAATAGAAATCGGCCAGATAATGCCGTCTTTGTCATTGCCAAGTTCGAGGGCTGAGGCCAGGATTCGGTTTATGCCAATGCCGTAGCAGCCCATAAGGCAGGGTTTTTCGCTGCCTGTTTCGTCAAGGAATTTTGCGCCTAACTTTTCGCTGTATTTAGTGCCGAGCTTAAAGACCTGGCCGACCTCGATGCCCTTTTTGAATAGCAGCTTTTTGCCGTTGTGCGTGTCACCTTCAACGGCGTAGCGGATGTCGGCAACGGTTATGTTTTGTCCTTGTAACGGGAAATCTCTGCCCGGAACAACATTGCGGGTGTGATAATCCGTCTTATTAGCGCCGGTAACTGCCACCGCCATTGCTGCTACCGCGTGGTCGATAATCATTTTCGAGACGTTATCAGCTATCCCCATTGGTCCAGCAAAACCGACCTTGGCGCCGGTAACTTTTTCGATGGTTGGCTCATCGGCTAAATCTGCGTGTTTGCCGCTGAGCGATTGTGTCATCTTTTCCGGATTCAAATCATGGTCGCCTCGGACAAGTGCTGCTAAAGGTCCATCTTGCGATGAATAGATGAGAGTTTTTATCATATCTTTCGGCTGGGTCTTAAGATATGCGCAGACCGCTTCGATGCTGCCGATATTGGGCGTGTGGACTTGCTGCATCGGCGGGATGTCTCGTCGCTCGTTCTTTGGAAGCGGGTCAACGGATGCACGTTCGAGATTTGCTGCGTAAGAGCCATCTTCTGTATAAATGATTGTATCTTCGCCGGATTCGCAGGGTACTGTGAACTGGTGCGAGCCGGAGCCGCCCATCTCGCCGACCTCAGCCTCTACAACGATGTACTGGAGCCCGCAACGTTTGAAAATCCTGCAATATGCCTCGTACATTGCTTTATACGATTTATCCAGGCCTGCATCGTCGGCATCGAAGCTGTAGGCATCTTTCATTATGAACTCGCGGGAGCGAATTGGGCCGAACCGCGGGCGGAACTCGTCACGGAACTTGGCGCTAATCTGATAAAGATTGATGGGCAATTGTTTGTATGAATTTATTTCGCCGGCAGCGAGGTAGGTCACGACCTCCTCGGCGGTAGGCCCAAGGACATTTGCTTTGCCGTGGCGGTCATCGAGACGGAACATTGTCGGGCCATAATCAACGTCGCGGCCGGTCTTCTGCCACAGCTCTATGGGCTGAACAGCAGGCATGAGAATCTCTTGTGCGCCGGCTTTATTCATCTCCTGCCGGACGATTTCTATGATTTTAAGCAAACTCCGCCAGCCTAACGGCAGATAAGTGTATGTTCCGCTGGCGACCTTGCGGACAAGCCCTGCTCGTATCATCAACTTGTGGCTGATTATCTCCGCATCGGCGGGTGTTTCCTTAGCTGTCGGTATGAACATCCGGCTGTATCGCATTTCTCATCTCTCATATTTGGTATGTCGTATTTCGTATCTCGTAGCACGTATATAGCCCAAAATCAGGATACTTGCAAGTATATACTGGCCAAGAGCAAAAATTGTTGTAAATGGTCTTGGCAGGTTCTCTTATTTCGGATAACATTTGCCGTGGCTTTAGTGGCCACAAAAGGAATCGGTATGGCACATAAGTTCATAAACCAGATCGAGCCGGGTGAGGCAATCGATGATATTTACTTGGTCAAAGAACCTATTCTGCGGAGCACTACCCGCGGCGATCTGTATATAGCAATGTTCCTCTGCGACCGTACCGGACAACTCAATGGCCGAATGTGGCAGGCAACTGAGACCATTTATAAGGCATTGCCTAAGCCCGGCTTTATACACGTGCAGGGACGCAGTGAGCTTTATCAAAACAGCCTGCAAATCGTTGTTAATCAAGTTAGTGTTATTGATGCAAGCAAGGTTAACCTTGAAGATTTTTTGGCGCGAACGGATAAAGACGTAAAGCAATTGTTTGAGGAGATAAAAAAGCTCGTCGGCCAAATTAAAAATCCGCAGTTAAAAGCTCTGGTGGGAGAATTTTTAACTGATACAAAGCTAATGGAGAAATTCCGCAATGCTCCTGCTGCAGTAAAGATTCATCACGATTATCTGGGGGGACTGCTTGAGCACACACACAATATGCTGCGGGTAGCGGTGGCGATATTGCCGCTATATCCACAGGTACAGCCAGATCTGGTTTTAGCTGGAATTTTTCTTCACGATATGGGCAAAACCGAGGAGCTAACGTATGACATGGCCTTTTCATATACCGATTCAGGCCAATTAATCGGCCATATCACTCAAACTCTGCTTATGGTCAACAAAAAGGCTGATGCACTGCGGGCAAAGGGAACGCAAATCGACCAGCAGATTTTAGATGCGCTCGGCCATATTATCTTATCGCACCACGGCGAGTACGAATTCGGCTCGCCAAAGCTGCCGGCAACACCGGAAGCATTTATGGTTTATTATATTGATGATCTGGATGCCAAGGTCAGCCAGGTGACTACGGCGATTGAGAATGAGCCGGGCGAGGCAGATTGGACGGCCTGGAAAAACGCCCTGCAAACCCGGCTTTACCGCAAACGCATCGAATAAAACAAAGATGAACTCAGAATAATGAACAAGGAATTTAGGAATTCGAAGTTCTTTGTTCGATATTCAATTGTATTTGTAGCGAATATAGGTAAGATTTTGAGATTGGCCCGGCCAGGCTTCCCCCCATAATAATTGGCCCGGCCGGGTCTTCATCCCTCTTACTGCAGTTGCCGCTCTATTTTCGCGAAACATTAAATGTAGATTAGTCGATAGGATTTAGCCAGGTTTTTTTGCATAGTGTGACAGCTTTATGTCACTTATCGCGGAAAAAATTTATGATTCGAACAGTATATATCCTGCTGACAACTTCAATTCTTGAACGGTAGAAAGCAGATCGCAGTTTTTTTAGGACCATACCAAAGTTTGCAGATTGATGATGGGATGGCTTTAGTTTATAATCATCAGTTATAGAGCAAAAAAGTTGGACAAAAGTGCACATGGTAGAAATAAAGCAGAGAACGAAAATATACACGGTCAGCCAGGTCAATTCTCTAATCAAAGAGATTCTGGATAATAATCTACCAGGATGGCTGACTATTACCGGCGAGATAACGGACTGGAAGGAGCATCATAGCGGGCACTGCTACTTTTCACTGAAGGACGAAAATTCGAAGCTTCCTTGTGTTATGTGGAAGGACAACTTCAGCAAGGTCAAATTCGAGCCGGAAAACGGACTGGCTGTGCTCGCTGAAGGCTATATCGATGTCTATTCTCCGCAGGGCAAGTATCAATTCTACGTTGAATCGATGACTCCTGCCGGCATTGGAGCGCTGCAGTTGGCGTTCGAGCAGATGGTTAAAAAGCTTCAGCGAGAAGGCCTATTCGATGAAGCACATAAAAAGCCGTTGCTGCCTTATCCGCAAAGGATAGGTGTCTTGACCAGCGAATCGGGGGCGGCGGTGCATGATATAAAAGACAGCATCTGGAATCGCTGGCCTTGTGTCAGGTTGTTTTTGTATCCGGTGCCGGTCCAGGGCGAAGGGGCAGCGGAAGAAATTGCGGCGGCAATCAGAGACGTAAACAGGCGCAATGAGCAGCTCAAGCTCGATGTTTTGATTATTGGTCGGGGTGGCGGGTCACTGGAAGATTTGTGGGCCTTTAACGAGGAAGTCCTGGCCCGGGCAATTTTCAACTCAAAGATACCTGTTATAAGCGCGGTTGGCCACGAGATTGATGTCACCGTAGCAGATTTGGTTGCCGACGCCAGGGCCTCAACGCCGACAAAGGCAGGTATTGTCGCCGTTCCTGATATGCAGGAAGTATTAGAACAGATAGCCTACTTTGAAAAAAGATTAGGTTCAAAGGCACGAGCAAAAGTGCAGCTTTGCCAGGAAAATTTGCAGACTATTTTAGCAAGCGCGATATTTCGAAAGCCGCTTTTACTTGTTCGCGATGCTCAGCAACAGGTAGATGAGCTGGCTATCCAGTTGATAGAGGCCATAAAAGAGATGCTCGTAGCGGCCTGCAATAGGCTGCACACAGGCTACCAGCAGATTGTCAAGATTGAGCCGCATCGGCTCTTAGCAAGGAAAATAGTAGATTTGAATGATTTGAAAAATCGGGCAATAACGGCGATAAAGACCGTAATCAACAGCCGACAGATGCAGCTTATAGCTCAGCAGAACCGTTTAGCCGGCTTGAATCCGAAATCCGTTCTGAGGCGGGGATACAGCATAACTTCGGCTAAAAAAACAGGGCAACTTTTGAGGACTTCGCAGGATATTGAGATTGGAGATTATTTAATTACCGAGCTGGCGGAGGAAAATTTGATTGAAAGCCAGGTGACAAAAAAGTATAAACATTAAAAAGGCAAAAGTATGGCTAAGAACAAAAGTCAAAATGATATAGCTAAGCTCAGTTTTGAACAGGCAATCAAAGAACTTACCGGTATTGTCGAAAAAATAGAGCAGGGCGAAATCCCTTTGCAGGATAGCCTGGCGCAGTATGAAAAGGGAATGGCTTTGATTAAGCACTGCAGGTCAATTCTACAAAAGGCAGAGCAGCGGATTGAGAAAATATCCAAGGAAGAGAAGACAGAAGACAGAAAACAGACGATAGACGAGGGATGAGGGACGATGGACGAAAGGACTAATATTTAGCCCCACGTTTTACGTGGGGTTCAACAACGGATGATGAGCGACGATATACGCAATACGATAAGCGAGCGTGGCGGAATTGGCAGACGCGCAAGGCTTAGGACCTTGTCCCGCTCGGCGGGGTGGAGGTTCGAATCCTCTCGCTCGCATTTACTTGAAAGGATTTGCGTGGGCAAGCAAAACTTGTTCCGACAAAGCAAATTGATTATTTTGCAGGCTGGACTTTTATTTTGTTGCGCCAGCGTCGCAAGGCCGGCGGTAACTTTGGTCTCTAACGGTCAGCCTAAAGCTGTTATAGTGCTATCCTCAAAACCTTCGCGTGCGGCAACCGAGGGCGCAAAGATTTTAGTAGAGCATTTGCAGCAGATTTCAGGTGCGGCCTTGCCGATCCAGAGGGAAAACCAGTTAAGAGGATTAAAAGTCATAGATGGCAGCATAGAACCTTTGAGTAAGCCATTTGCTGAATCATTTATTCTGGTCGGCGAAAGTGAGCTGGCCAGGAAACTCGGTGCTACCAGCGAAGGTCTGGGGCCGGGCGGCATCTTGATTCGCACCATCGGCAACGCCCTGGTGCTTTTAGGGCCTGATGACGCGATACCCGCAGACCCGGCTGGAACTCGATACGCTGTCACGACATTTCTTGAGCAGGAGCTTGGCTGCCGGTATCTCTGGCCAGGAGAGAGCGGAAAAGTTGTGCCAAAGCAAGAGACCATCGAGGTTGGACAGGTCAATGTGCGTTTTACGCCCATGCTGAAACAACGCAATGTTCGCTGGAGTGGCTACAGTAGCCGTATCCAAGAGGGCCTCGACCGCCTCGGCTTTACCAGAGAAGATTTTCTAAATGT
>Ga0315312_1003145_pt1 | contig 10813 bp, 15 predicted proteins | sample TDP7_MG_FD_203629 | JGI IMG/M metagenome (GOLD analysis project Ga0315312, IMG submission 203629) | Freshwater sediment microbial communities from Lake Towuti, South Sulawesi, Indonesia - TDP7 | ecosystem: Environmental > Aquatic > Freshwater > Lake > Sediment | place: Indonesia: South Sulawesi... | reverse complement strand
TAATCCAAAATCGAGGCTACGGCGAACGCAAGAATCTTTGCTAATGCGGTGGTCACAACCGGAGCGAAAATGTTGTAGAGCCAATGTATGAAGAAAGCGGGAAACAGGTTGCCGAACAGGTAGGTAGGCACCGCTTTGATGAAGACCGCTGCAAACGCTGAAGCATACTCGGCAGCGTAATGATAGTTCTTAAGTCCATGAAGCACAACCCAGAACCCACCCATCACGACGACAGCGAAAGCCAGGATGAGACGCCTCTGGTTCGGGCTTACAGTGCCTTTCCGCCAGTGAACAACAGCGTAAAGAATTAGGGCTACGGCGAGGGTCAACGCCAGTTGCATAGCTTCCTCCACTCCGCTCACCACAGCTTGCCAGCCAACCGCCTCAATGCCGCTAAGCCATTCAAGAGGAATGAAGCGGACAGGAAGCCTCGGAATCGGCAAAGCCTTGAACAAGGCGACAAGTTGCTCAATCAACTCAGGCACAGCAATCAACGCCATTCCGCCACCGTACTTCGCAATCCCCGCACTGGTAAGAATCATCGTGAACGCACCGATGAGCCCGAGAACCAACGCTAAGCCCAAATTCATGTTCTTCGGATAAGCACCGAAAGGAAGCCAACTACGCTGACCCGTAGCGCCAAGAAAGAACAGCACCGTAAGGATTGGGGAGACAATTATCCAGATCCCCAGAAAAGTCCAAAGCAGCTCGGACTTAGCGGGGTCGCCATGCCAAGCCACAAAGTACACTATGAAAAGAACTGAGACAAGCAACTCGTAAAGCAAAATCTGGTAACTGCTACCGAGGTCCCGCGGCTGACTCAAGCTTACTCAGAAGAAAAATCAGTCAATCCCAAAAAAGGGGGAAGTTAGGCTCCAAGATTCCTTGAAGCCTTCAGGCAGTCACCATTATGTAGTGTGTGCTAGTGACATCGTAGGTGTATCCGAAGTTGACTCCGACAGTGCTTGTCACAGCGTTGTCCTTCGTGTTATCCCAGATCTGGTAGTCCAAGATGTGAACTATCACCGAAAGCCCCGTATTGGTTGTCAACGCAGTCATGTCGAAATGTGTGTCTATGAGGATGCGATTCGGCTGCGTATCCTTCGTGCTGACCACATGTGGACTATATGCTGTGCCTCTGATGATTATGGCGCGTTTCATGCCGGTTGAGACAGAGATGCTTGTCCAATCAGCGCTCTGCCACGATATGCCAGTCACATTGAAAGTCAATGTGATGATGGTCACATATTCCCGTAGCTTATGGCCCTTGCTGGTCTTGGGTTGAGTCCACGGATCCATGCCGAAAGTGCTCCAAGTCACAGGCAAGTTCAACTGCACATAGCCCTTGAACTGCGCTGCGCCTGACGCTTTGCTCAACGAAGTGTATGATGCAGAGGTTTGGGTTGTTGATACGGCTGCGCCTGCACCAGTGTAAAGCGCACAGGTAGGCGTTGAAGTGGGATAAGGCCAAACGAAGATCGCTCCGAGCGGCGAGGCAGTTAGGTCTGCGGGTTTCGGAGGCACAACAGTCTCTATCCACCGGTCATAGGTGTACTTGGTTGCGCTTCTGAGAACATGGACCATAATCTTGGCGCCGACATCGAAGGCTACGCTGCTCGTGAACGCGCCTGTAGAAGCATCGCTTGTCACAGCCTCAATCATGTCCCATGCACCGGACTCAGTCTTGCTAGGCGTATAGATCTCCACAGTTATGCTGGTTACCGCTGTGCCGTTCCCCAAGATCAGAACTTTGCCGCTGATGGGGAACCTCCCTGATACGCCCGAAGGAATCTTCTTGGCGATGTACGCATCCATCTCAGCCTTAGTCTTGAAGTACAGTGTCTGCTTCAAGTCTGGGTCGTAGTATTGATACATGTCGCTGGGCGTAGTCGTGCCGCCGAGTAAGCCTCCCTTCCAGACAAAGTAGCCGCCCACAAAGAAGAACAAAAACACAACCAGAATGAGCGCTGCTCCACCTGCACTTATCGCGCGTCTACTCTTCAGAAACTGTCCCAATGTCGATCTTCTCCTACCTCAAAAATGCGCGATGCCTTCTATGCCGTAGTATCACGAGAGACGCTGCTAGCACGAATGCTAGGACTGTTGTTGCTACTGGGAACTCTGGAACCTCCATGACCATGCTGCTAGGCAACGCTGAAACAGGAACCATCGCCACGCCAAGTCCAAAGATTGAGATGACTATTATCACTGTCTTCAGGTATTGCGGACCGATGAAAGCCGTGATCACCGCTACAATAATGATGAATGCGCCTGCAAGCAACACCTTGCCCAAGGCATAGACGAAACCTAGGCTCAGATCCGGAAATATCGGTACGCCGAACATTCCGCCTATCAGAGATACAAACCAATGCCCAATGATGCCCATGACTAGGCCCCTACCAATGTCTTTCCCTTGCATTTTTCTTCCTTTTCTCCTTCTCTTCTCTTTCTGAACCATCCGCCCTTGGGCGAAGGCTCATTGAAAGAAAAATACGCCCGAACTAGCGCCTCCGAGCAAGCGAGAAGACAGCCACAAAGAACCCTAAAACCAAGAGCATAGAGACCAAGATGAGGTTCCATGAAAGCGGAGGCTGAACCATGTCCAAGAGGCTCATAGGCTTCAATGGGACTAGGGTTTGAGGCAGCTTCGCCATAACGATAAAGACAAGCAAGCCCACGATCATGAGAACCCAACCGCGCCCTCGGCCACCCGCAACCCACCTGATACGCCAGAGAAACACTATGCTCATGATGATGGTTGCAGCCGCTAGGGAGACCAAGTAGCGAGGCAGTATTCCGAAGCCCCCCAGAAGCACTATGCCTACGGCGCTGAAGAAGTTCAAAGAGACAAGAACTAGGGACCCAAAAGCACGACTGACCTTCGACACCGTTTCCTCAGCTACGGTCGATTCGGATTTCTTCGGCATCCTACTTCCTCCTAACCGCTAAGACTCCGAGAAGCAAGAAGCCAAGAACAAAACCCAAGACTATCGTAGGGCTTATAGTGAACTGTCCGTCTATGAATGAGAACGGCAAAAGCTGAAAACCCAACCCCTTCACAATGTCTTCCGCATATATCCAACCTGCCATAGCGAAAAGCCCCAAGCCTACAAGGAGAAGGGGCCATCCAGGAATCTTCACAATGCTATAGCTGAAGAGCATGTATGTGGAGCCGACAACAGCCGCCATAACCGCAAACGCAAGAATGAACTGCTGCAAAGCCTTCATGCCGCCGAGCACGAAGAGGCTGAACAAGGCACCGCAAAGAATCGACGCAGCGAAAGTCCGAATAGCATTCTCGCTAACCGACCGATACTTCACGTATTCACGAGGCATTTTCCATCAACAAAAAAATGGGGCATATGCCCCCATGTTTCCCATATCGTCTAGGGCATGGTTTTGATATGGAGAATTTGGGGGCCAAATGCTCTCCTTGTCAGGTTGATTGAAGCGCAAGGTAAGGATTACTTTCATCCGAATATTTATATCGGTCATACCGATATATCTCTAAGCGGGATCAAACATGAGACCCAAAACCGTAAAGTTGGTAGTGTCGGCCATGGGCCTGACGCTACCGTTAGCAGAAGCCCGAATAACCCCGTTCAGTCGAAAGACTGACGTAAGCGACTTCTTGGATCGTGTTTGCCCCAAATGCCTCAGCAAGCCAACATACAAAGGCGAATACCTATGCCAATGCGGAGAAAGGTTCTCACATTGGTCTAGGCTGAAAGAGGTAATCAAAGGATCGCAGACCGCCATTGTCAAAGCGGTGCTGAGGAAAGAAGGCGAATCGGTCCAAGCCTCTCTCTACAAGATCGGGAAGGAAAAATTCAGAGAGAAGGCAGACGCAACCATAAACGAATATGGCATATTGGTCAAAGACCAGACCAGTGCATTGAACCTACGCAAACTTGTCATAGCGACAGAGAAGCTAGGCTACGTGATCGTCCTCAAATGGAGCGAGCAGTATGAGCAAGTCATAGCTGTCCTGACGATAAGCCAAAGCGGAAGAATCCTAGTGCGAGAGATCATGCCAGCAAACTTAGGCCAGATCGAAGAAACCCTCCAGGCAAGCATGAACGAAATCTCCGAGAAGGAAATAGAGGAAGCTCAGATACTTGTGAAGCAACTACCAGACGCAACAGAGGACACCTTCAAGGTCGAAGATTGGAGAACACAGACCATACCGCAAGTCGTCACAACAGAGACAGCGAAAGTTCAAGACCTAAACCAGATCATAGCCAGCTTGCCGAAGCCCGAACCAGAAGCACTCGCACCAACCCCAACGGCCAAGTGATGAAACTTGGCCGCTTGTCCAAGATGCCAAACTGAGATCGACAGACTCATAGAGAACTGGAGAGGACGGGTAGAAGAAACCTGCGACTTCAAAGCCGACCCTGACTATGTTCCAGTGAGAGGCGAAAAAGACCAAGACTACCTACCTAACGAGGAAAGCACCTACACCTACCACTGTCCAAACTGCAAGGCTCTGATCTGTCACACAGAGGACGAAGCCATAGAGTTTCTACTCGGCCCACCACCAATCGAAAGCCCCCTTGTCCTTATTGTCAGGAGGTAAGGGAAATGCGATTCAAGGGTCAGGTCTTTGACAGGTGCGACACGCATACGAGCGTTGACAAGTCTAAGTATCCAATCGGTTCGGTTTGGTTCGACAGCCGCAAGAAACTCTTTGTCAGAGTCGTGGGCTACCCCCTCAACGACTACTACCATGATGATTATGTGGGAGTCTGCGAGTTCACCGCAAACGGAGAATACATGGGTTATAGTGCCTCAAGAACAGTAGGACTGCAACCGACAACAACCTTCCCTCAAGACTTCAGGCCGAAAGGAGAGCCACATGACTGTTGATGCTTCTCAAGTGAAAGCGGTGAGGCCGAGAGGCAGACTCATCACCGACCTTAAGGCGATCCCTCTCAAGGACACGGTTGTAACCGTGAAATGCGACGGAGAGTTTCAAGTCATAGAGTACGAGAACGGACAAGCAACCATGTTCAACCAGTGGGGCAGAACAAGAACAGACCTACCCTGCCTCATAGAACTTAGAGAGAAACTTCAACAGCAACAAGCGATCAGAAGCATACGGCTCTCGGCAGAGTGCTATGCTGTCAATGGCGAAAAGATGCTACGCTTGCCTGACTTGCTCTCCATCCTCAAGTCACCAAACAGCAAGCAACCTCTACGCCTAGCCGTATTCGACTTCGACCAACTGAACGGAAGAACAGTCAACGAAACCTACAAGTGGAAACTCGGAGAACTAGCGAACTGGCTAGGCTTGATAGCACATGATTCAAAGGCGTATGTCGTTCCTCATATTTTCCCAAATACGCTTCAGGACATAGAATCCTTTTGGAAAGAGTATGTAGAGCAAAGAGGATACGAGGGCCTATTCACACGGAGCAACAGCGATTACATGAAAGTCAAGCCACGCCTAGAGGCAGACGCAGTAATCATAGGCATCAACAAAGACCATGAGAGCTTCAACCAACAACAGGCAAGAAGCCTGAAACTAGCTCTATGTGACGAACATGGCGGATATGTGATTCTAGGCGATGTCGGCTCAGGCATAACCCACGAACTAGGAAAAAAGCTCTGGGCCCTGACACAACTCAAAGTCTCCGAAGATCAGAAGGTTCTTTGGCTCAAACCCCACGCCATAGCAACAGTCGTCTTTGAAGCCCTATACGAAAAAGAACAAAGCCGACTCATCTTTGAGCATGGAGAACTATTCGACACAGGGCTGAAAGTGCCTTTCGTGTCGATGAGGCATCCACGCCTAGAACGGTTCAGACCAGACAAGAAACCGACATTCGAGGACATACCGACAACGCAAGTCTTGGAGGCTTCAGCATGATCGACCCAAACTACAAGCCACCCAGAGACAGATTCGGCATACTCCTATCCATCAGAACCGACACAGATGACATTCGCCCGATCTTCACTTATCCGCCACCAGACCAAGACCACATCTGCGCCATCTACGACTACTGTCCCGTTCACCGTTGCGTACATGAACATCCGAAACCACCGAAGCCCCTACGCAGAAGAAGGAGAAGAAAGAACCATGACTAAGACCGTCCGATCAAAGAAGTCTGTCGCAGAGATCACAGAGAAACTTGTCTCCTGGGCCAAGACATGGCCAATGTACAAACATATCGAAAGCGAAGACCATGAGATCGCATTAGCCCGAAAGAACATCTACTTCTCGTTCACCTTGGAAAGACACGATCCGCAGCAAAGCCCCCACGCAAAGAACTGCCCCAAAGCAACATTCGGCCACTATTGGGATTGCTACCACGACCAATACAAGAACTGGTCTGGAAAAGCAGAACCTATGCCATGCTCCGAGGAACAGCAAGAACTATGCGAATCGTTCTCCGAGAGAACCACGATCTCAGGCAGAATAGAGGATCGAGACTACGGATCGACACCAGCAGTCGCAGCCATCATGCTCAGTATAGACGGAAAGCCAATGGATCAGAGGGCAAAGGAGAAGCAGAGACAGGAAATCGAAAGTGCCAGAGCCTTCTTCAAGCAGCTTTTCGGAGAGGACATACTCATAGAGCAGAGAGTTGGAAAGCTAAAGTTCCAACCGAAAGGCATAAGCGAAATTGTCAGTCTCATTCATCAAAGCGAGGAAGGACCATGAAGATCATAACTGAGAAGGAAGCCGAGAAACTAGGCTTGAAACTCAAGCCTTACGAGGTTCTAGTCTATGGCTTCCAATGTCAGAAATGCGGACGCACATGGGTTCCCGAAGATCCTGACAAGCCTCCAAAGCACTGCGCAGACAAGAACTGCAATAGCCCTAACTGGATGCGAGAACGCACAAAGAACGGCAGACTGGTCAAATAGTAGCCTTGCACGGTTGGGATCAAACATGAACCCTTCGCTAGAAAGGTTATGCTTGCCGTGCGAGGCTACCATATATGCTTGCTCTGTCAAGCCAAATAACCTTTACGGAGAACCCGGAGAACCAAAGCCATGACTCCTACGAGCGATGCCATCCGAGCGAAGGCAACTGAGTTATTCATGGAGAATCTTCCTGCGGGCCTAATACCGAATACGCCTGAAGACTCAGAACTCAAAGAGTCAGGATTATGGGAAGAAGCAAAGCGAACACTCATGTCAGGTGGAGAGGTCGAAGCTGAGATCACAGAGATTGGAAGATTGCATCAGGAAATCCAACGACTAGAAAGAGAACTAGCTAAGTCTGAGAACGCAGAACGCATGAGAAAGCTAGAGCAAGAGTTGGTGAAAGCCAAGAAGCAGAGAGATGAAGCCTTGGCGACCTTGGCACAGAAGCAACCTCAATTCGACGCAAACCAACTAAGAAACATGATTGAGAACACTATCAAGTCGATGCAGATACGGATAGCGGAAGCCCAGAAAACCATGCCTCAACCTCATCAGGAGACAGAACCCTTAGCTAAGTTCCTTGACAGACTCTACCCACCATACAACCAGATCGTCAGAGGCCAAGCCACAGACAACGCCATAATCCAACACAGCGTATTCATCCTCGGAGGCCCAGGTGAAGGCAAGACCGCAACCGCCCGGTTCCTAGTTCAGGAAGCAAGACGCAGATACGGCCCAGACAAGGTACATGACCATTGGGTGACAGGAGAAAACCTTCGACAAGCCCTAGATGAAGGATGGGGACACGGAAAACCCATACAAGTCAAGGTTGTCGAAGACTTGACGAATGTGACCTTCAAAGATAGAAATGGCGAAGTTCGAGACCTTTTCCGCATAAGAAACAGAATGATTCAACTCGCAGGAGTCAACGAGGGACTATGCGTACTCCTTGCGACTGGGCATAGGTTCTTTGATGTTCATGTCGCCTTCCGAAGCGACTGCGACTTCTATCTCGTAAAGTCGTTGACAAGCAACAAATACGACTACGACTTCTTGAAGAACCTGATAGGAGAAGAAGGCATAGAGCAACTGCGAGAATCAGAGAACCGAAGACTCATAGAACCAGAGCGAAAAGGCGATTGCTTCATTACGCATAAGATGGAGCGCCTAGGATTCACAACAATACCGAAGCCCATGATAGACAACTTCTCGGCAACCCCTTTGACGATTCCACCAACTGACAAGAATGACAGACAGACGAAAGAACAGTTCAGAATCCGTCTATTCTGGTGAAAGTATCGGAATTCCGAAAGAAATTCCAACATATGTGATCACAAAGACAAGAGGGCTTGAGGAAGGAGAAAGGAAACGTATCATCGAAAGAGTTGACCAAGGCGAGATTGAGCGGGCAAACTAGCGTTTGCGTTTGCGACGAGGCCTTTTGAGAAAGTGGAAGGCGACCAACGAGGCTCCCGCAACCGCTAGGACTATGCTGAGATATAGCAGCCAGTCATGCCCCGCAACCGGGGTTATGAAAGGCGTCGATGTCGTGTAGGTGTACCAAACGGGGCCAGTCGTGGTAGTAGTCGCAATGAACCCGGTGCCTGACGAGAATGAGTAGCTTTCCTCCGTTACGGCTCCGCTCTGGTAGATGCCTCTCCAAGAGACTCGATAGGCTTCTGTGCGAAGATCCGTGTAGGACACTTGACATGTGTAAGGCGGATTCGGAACAATCGGATAAGTGATTGAAACGTTCCACTGCCCGGAAAGATACTCGTATCTTCCCGCTCCAAGCTGCCCAAGCGGATAAGGCTTCACTCCACCCGACCAAACAAGATTCGCCATCAACGAAGCCGTCTCAGGATGCTGAACCTTAATCCAGTTCATGACTGCGTCACGCACATACGGCGGATCAACGTAGAAGGTGAACTGAGTTGAAACCGTTACGGGCGATGTTGCCGTGGTGGTTCCAGCATACGCTATGCTCTCAAGTCTACTAAGCCTAACCTGCCAACCAGCAACCAGTAGGACAAGGCCCGCAAGTAGAAGGCCAACTCCTAGCAGAAGGATCGTTTTCCTCTTGCGCCGTGGCATCTCAAGATCACTTAAGCAGTAGAAACTTGTTGACCGCATCCATCAAGCCGAAGACATTGAGACTCAGAATCCACAATGTGCCAAGAAGCACCCAGACCACCTTCGCCTTCAACACTTTGAGAACCATCAGAACCAACGCCACATAGACAGCGATTCCAAGCAGGTTCACGATGATAGGTGGAATATTGAACGGAAGAATCGCCAAAACCAACTGAGTCGTATGATTGCCTAGATTCATCAGATCCTGAATGATTGCGGCAATAATGTCTGAAAGGCTAGAAGCGCCAACCAACTTTGCACTCCCCCCGTTTGCCAAGGAAATGAAAGACGATTGGCGCCGCCACAAGAGCCAGAAGGAAGCATAGGAGATTCTCCAAAGGTGAGAAGGATCTAAAGGTAGTCTTGGTGATGTAAGCCTCCATCTCGGCGGTAGGCGAGAACCAAGGATCTCCAAAAAGGAGTCGAATCAGATTTGCCCAAAGAATAAGAGCAAACAAAAGCAGACCACCTACAAGTTTGTTCGGCTTCACCTTCTTTTCGCAGCTATGGCATAGGCCCGGCGTATCAGACATGGAAGTATGCGTAAGCGGAACCCCGCAACTACAAAACTCATACTCAGGCTTCTTTCCCATCACTTCCGGCCTCTCATAGACAGCCTTCGCATACCGGCCCTACCGTACTTCATTTTGCCTATGCTTGCGGCAATAGCGGCCCCAGCCAGCATCGCACCATCAGAAGTGTAACGCTTACCGTAGAGACGCTGATATTCCTTAGGAACCGGAGTGCCCTCAAGCCGTGAGGCAACTCTCCTCTGAAGAGTTGAGAACCTAGCGCCAGATCCGAGACGAGGAGTCCTACCCATCCGCTATCCTTCCTTCTTCGCGAACCTGTACACCTTGTGGCCCTGCGGGTCTTCGGCAACAAGCATGTCACTGTGCTTCATAGGGCGACGCTCAATAATGTCCAATTCGTAGGTCTTCTTCTCCTTCGGGCAGAGAAACTTCGCCCGGCCAAGCTTCGAAACCGTAGGAGTCTTACCCATGATTCATCCAACAGAAAAATGGGAGGCGTTCCCTATTGCCAAAAACTCTTTTATTGGATGAAGGAAGTACGCCGATTCCCTAGGGATACGCCTCACAGGAAAAATCAGACAAGGGAAAGAGATGGGAATAGAATCTGAAGAAGCAGAAGGCCGAACACTACGATGAGCACAACCAGAATGACCGCAAAGATGATGCCCGCCAGTAGGTTTACGAGAAACGCTTTGAACAGGCCACAGTGGAAAAGTGCTCCTATCAGAACGACATGAACCAAGGCAACCACGATAGTAGTCAGTATCAACACGAGGATTGAAGTGTTAAGATTCAACGGGCCAAGTGCTGAAGCGCAAAGATTCACTGCACTGCTAATTATCGTTGCGATAACCGAAATTGCCAGGGCGTTCAAATAAGTGACATTCTTGTTCTTCCGGCCAAGCACAATCCATCCGGCGACAAGAAGTAAAGGAGCACCCACAACAAGATCCAAGATAAGGCTTGTGATTAGGCCTAAGAAGTACGCCCCAAGCGACATCAAAGCCATTGCCTATCTAACTCAAAAATACTCAAACCTTGCCCCTCCAACCATGCCCGGCGGGCATTTTGATGGCTTCGATTCTGCGCAGTTCGTCGCTTATGCCTTTGACCTTGTCTTCAAGGTCTTGAGCGTTCATGGCAACTAGGACCACACGGAGAACATCGTCTTTCACCGCAACCTTCACCTGTCTGCCCTTGTCATTGGTCCATACGGCGAAGCCCTCATCCTCATTCCAATGCTCATCCCAGTCTCCCTGTGCCTTGTCAGC
>Ga0315312_1003144_pt1 | contig 10814 bp, 11 predicted proteins | sample TDP7_MG_FD_203629 | JGI IMG/M metagenome (GOLD analysis project Ga0315312, IMG submission 203629) | Freshwater sediment microbial communities from Lake Towuti, South Sulawesi, Indonesia - TDP7 | ecosystem: Environmental > Aquatic > Freshwater > Lake > Sediment | place: Indonesia: South Sulawesi... | reverse complement strand
CCCGTGGCTGTCCTTACCGTTGCGACTTCTGCAGCGTCTGGAAATTTTTCCGAGGAAAATGCCGGATGAAGAGTCCGGAGCGGGTCCTGCACGAGATCAAAAACATCCGGGAGAAGTTCATCTTCCTGGCGGATGACAATTTTCTCCTCAGTGTGCCCCGGGCCAAGCATATCGCTGAGCTGCTCATTGGGAACCGGATGAAGAAACACTTCATGTTCCAGGCCCGCAGCGATGCCATTGTCCAGCACCCGGAGGTCATTCCTCTCCTGAGAAAGGCCGGGTTCTGGAAGGTTTACATCGGGTTCGAGAAAATCGATGAGGAAGCCCTCGGCCTGTTGAACAAGCACAACTCCGTGCAGAACAACGAAGAAGCCCTGAAGATCCTCCGGGCCCATGGAATGGAAGTCATCGCTTCCTTCATCATCGACCCCTCTTTCCAGGTGAATGACTTCCGCCGCCTGCGCCAGTATATCCTCGACTGGAAGCTCTATTCTCCTTCGCTTACCATTCTCACACCTCTTCCGGGGACGGAGCTGTTTGCCCGGGTCAAGGAAAAACTGGTCACCACCAACTATGAGCTTTTCGATTACGTCCACGCCGTTCTCCCCACAAAGCTCAAGCTGGCCGATTTTTACCGGGAGTTTACCGAACTCTATAAGGTGGGCTATGCTTGGTCTCAGATTGGCTGGGAGGGGATCAGGGCGATCCTGCGAAATACTTTCTCCATCTCCCACCTCATCTCCATGAAGCGGGCGGCCTGGGCTGCGGTTGAGCCGCTGAATTACCTGGCCGGTCACGAGCGGAAAGTGCTATCCTAAAGAATCTCTCGGGGTTTTTCCGGATTTCTTATTAACCCCGTAGAGCATCCGGTAAACCTGGGCGCTGGTGATTACCCGAATCACATAATTTCTGGTCTCCGGGTAGGGAATGTTTTCCACAAACTCATCCTCTCGGGCTGCAGGAGTTTTGGCCATCCATTGCCGGACCATGTGCGGTCCGGCGTTGTAAGCCGCCAGGGCCAGGGTTTCTTTCCCCCCGAACTCTTCCAGAAGGCTGGACAGGTACCAACTTCCCAGGCGGATGTTTATCTCGGGGTCGAAGAGCAGGCCGTTAGAATAAGGGCGAACCCTCATCCGCTGGACGATTTGGGTGGCCGTGCTGGGAAGGACTTGCATCAATCCCCGGGCGCCAGCAGGGGAGACGGCCTGGGGGTTGAAGCGGCTTTCTTCCAGGATGACTGCGCTTAGGAGCGCCGGGTCAAGGTTGTTGCTCTTAGCATGGCGGTTGATCCAGGAAGAATTTCCCAGGGGATAGGCCAGGAGGTAGAGAATCTTTTCATTTTCCAGCAGGCGGCCAGCCAGGGGTCGGAGTCTAATATTTTTGCGGATAAGTAGAGCCGATCGATGATATTCCCCCACTTCCCGGTAGAGTCGAGAAATCTCCAGGCGCATTTCTTCAGAAGATTTTCCATTCTCTTCCGCAGCTTCCAGCTCATCCACCGCGACTGAAAGCAGTCCCAGACGGGCGAGAAGCTTGCCCTTTTCCAGGTGCCAATTTCCAGATCCAGCGGGCTGAGCCTTCAACTGGAAGAAGACCGAGATGGGTTGATCCTGCAGAGGCACCGCAGTTCTCTTTTCGGCTGTCGAAGAGCGTTTCCGGTTTGTGGCCAGCAAACTATAGTAAGAGGCGGGGTAATTCTTACAAAGCTGCTGATAATTTTCTTTGGCTTCCCCAATCCTCCCCATTTCTTCCAAGGCCCTTCCTTTCCAATAAAGCACTTTTTCCGTCCAGGGAGAATTGGGGTCCAAGCCTTGCAAGCGATCCCAGACTTGGATGGCCCCCAGAGCATCTTTGCCCGTCAACAAGAGCCAGCCAATTTGCCACATCGCCTGGAACCGCAGGGAGCTTTGCGGAAATTTTTCGACGATTTCCCGGTAGAGAGAAATGGCCTGCGCCATGCCCCCCTTCTCCTCAAGAATTCTCGCTTTCAAATAAAGGGCTTGATCCAGGAAAGGACCCCGGGGGTAGGCACTTTGGAGAAGGGCAAAAGAATTCAGCGCTTCTTCGCTGCGCCCCAGGCGAAAAAGCGCCCGCATCATCCAGAAGAGGGATTTTTCGGCCATCTCATCCTTGCGGGAATGGTGCACGAGCAAGTGGAAATTCTCGGCGGCCTGGGAATATTTTTTCAGGCGGAAGAGGCACATCCCTCGATGGAAGTAGAGTTCATCGATCCAGCGTTCACCAGCATAACCATCTGGATAGGCCTGCGGGAGAAAGCCTTCGATCCGCTCCATCTCCCCCAAGGCTGTTTCATGAAGATAGGCCTGGTAGAACTGTAACGATCTGCGCAGTAAGGCTTCCGGGGGAATTTTTTCTGCCGCTACTTTTTTTTCTTTAATTAATGAATCCCACCGATCCTTGGCTTCTTGAGCCAAAGGATGAAGGGGATATTTTAACCAAAGCTCTTGGTAGGTTCTGAAGGCCTCGGCCCATCTTCCCAGGCTCTCTCTTGCCTGCCCCAGAAGACTCAGCGCCTCCGCGGGGTAATCCTTTTTGGGGCTTTCTCGCAACAGATTCTCGCAGGCCTCTGCGGATCGCAGATAATCTTCCCCTTTAAAGTGGATTTCAGCTATCTTCAATTGCGCCCGGGGAACCAGAAGGCTCTTGGGATGCCGCTCGACCAGGGATTTAAAGACTTCCAAACTTTTCCTTCCTTCCCCGGCCATTTGCAGGGCTTCCCCCTGATAGTAGAGGGCGTAATCTGCCAGCGTAGGATGGACGGCAGCAGCCTGGGAAAAAAAATCTACGGCTTCAGGCCACCTTTGCAGCGCTCGCAGGGCTTGGCCCTGCATAAAGAGTAAGTCCGGCTGAAAAGGGGTGACCTTGTATTCTTCCTCCAATCTCTGGAAGGTTTTCAGAGCCTGGGCGTAGTCCTTTTTCTTATAAAGGGTGAGAGCGTTTTCGAATTCTTCCTCAGGGGTTAAGCCCGCCAACCCGGAAAGGGTCAGGGATAGGGGAAGAGCGATAGTCAGAAAAACACCGATAAATGTGCTGAGATCGTTTCTCTTAGTTTTCACAAGAGGCTAACCGTTAGCAGGTCTCCTGGCTTCAAGCCCAAAGTTTTTTTCGCATTCCCCCGGTTGATGGAGAGTTCCAGCAGCCCTGCGCTTCCAAAGAGCGCCATGGGCTGCCCGGGTTCGCCTTGACTGTAGGTCCGGTGGACCCACTCGATGCGCCAACCTTTTCCTTTGATTTGCAGGGGCCGGCCCTTAACCAACCGCCCATATTCTTGGCGAGAGATGTTAGTGATCAGGTTTCCGAAGGAATCGGAGAAGAGAATTCGACCCACTAATTTTTTCCCCCTCACCTGCGGTTTGGGCCACTGGGCCGGCAAAAAATCCCTGGCTGGAGGCCCGAATCGCTACGGTTCCATGCCCAGGGATAAATATCCGGCTACCGGTGCGAAGAGGTCTCGGCCATGAAAAGTATCGCTTAGAGGGGCAAGAAAAAATTCTTTGCGAGTGATCTCGTAGCCTTCAGTTTTTCCCCTGCCGGAGAGGACAAGAGTAAAGACGCCATTATCCGGCCCAACAAAAATATGTTCTTCCTTCTTTAAAATAATGGGCCGTCGGGAGGAGCCCACTCCCGGGTCAACAACCACCACATGGACGGTCCCGGCGGGATAATAGGGATAAGTATTTTTTAGAATAAAAGAAGCCTGGAGCACATCCTGGGGTTCGATTTGATGGGTTACATCCACGACCTGGCATCGCGGGTTGACTTTCAGAATCGCCCCCTTCATCGCTCCCACGTATCCCCCCAGAAGTCCGAAGTCTGTGATCAGAGTAACGATTCCCCTGCTTTTTCCCGGCAACCGATTTCTCCCCTAAATCCCGACGATTTATTTCCTCTCTTCGCCTTTTACCTTACGCCTTTATTTCGCATACATCTTCAGATAGTTCTGAATATATTGCTTAACTTCCTCCTCCGGCTTGTAAACCCCGAAGTGTCCCTCGCAAAGAATGTCTGCTTGTAAACCGAGGAGCACCTCCATCGACTTCCTCCAGGCTGCCAGATCAGAACCAAAGGAATCGGAAAATGGGCCATGGATATCCTGCCCAAAGAGCACTCGCTTGCCATCATAATCCAGGACGATCGAGATAGACCCCGGAGTATGGCCAGGAGTGTGGAGGCATAGAAGTTCAGCCTTCTCGAATTTTAATACTTCCCGAACTTCGCTTAATTTATAATCCACAGGAGTGGGGGGATAATTTAAATTATACCATTTGGCCGCTGTTTTCACAGAATCCCCCGATTCTATCGCTTCTGCATCCAGCTGATGGGCAATCACTTGGCATCCCGTTCGTTCCCGTATCTTCGGGATTCCTCCGACGTGGTCGATATGACAATGAGTAGCCAATACTGCGGAAATGGGCTTTTGCCCGAACCCGAGAGAGGCAACATTCTCCAGGATGGCCGTAGCGCTCCTTCCAGCGCCGGCATCGATCAAAACCAGGTCACCCAAATCCAGAAGGTAGACGCAGCAGTCTTCCGGGGCGGTGAGCTCCGGAGACCCCACCAGATAAACACCCCCATGCACTTCTTGAAGGCGCTTCATAAAAATTTTCCCCTCGATTCGACGGATTGCCCAAACGAATGATGAATTGGAGGAAGTCTGAACCCAGGATTTCCTTTTTCGAATGTAAAGAACCGAGAAGAGATTGTCAAGTTAATTTCGCGAGAGCTCTTCTGTCCTTTCCTCCAGGATTTTCTCGGCTTTCCCATGCTCTTTAGCTGCCTGGATGAAAAATTGGGCCCTCTGGATAGTGGCATTATAGGGAAGCTCGCAGCCGGAAGAAATGATGTAGGCTCCTCCTGGCGCAGCCACCCGCAGGCATTCCTTCACCGAAGTTTCCATCTCTTCTTTCGTGCCGCTGACAAAAAGGGATGTGCCCACGTTCCCCACCAGGGCGATCTTTTTCTGCGAGATTTCTACCATTCTTTTCAAGGAGGAAGGACTGTCCAAGCTCAAGGCCACAATGCCCAGGTCCGTCAGGTCTTCCATGATCGGGTCGATATACCCGCACACGTGCATGGAGAGTCCTTTTTTCTTCTCCCGGAAGAAACGGACGATATCCTGATGGTAGGGCTTAACAAATCGGCGATAGATGGCCGGAGAAATGAGGCTGCAGGAAGAGGCCGCCTCTCCCATCGTCAGGGAAAGTCCAGTAGCGATTACCTGGGAGCCCAATCTTTTTGTTATTTCGGTGGTGAATTTCATCAAGTCTTCTACGAAAATGGAATCATCCGCCGTATCGTAAATTAACTGCTGGGCTCCCCTCAAGCCTGTGGCGATGGTCCACGGCCCGGTTACGGTTCCCGATAGAGAACAGTCCTTCAGGGTAGTGACCAAAGATTTGCAGGCTTCTATGTATAAGGGGAATCTTCCACTCCTTTCTGGATCGGGAAGCTCCAGCGTCCCCAAGGCCGATTTTTGAGATAGGATATACTTCTTCACCCGGGGAACCCCATCCTCAGGGAATTCCAAAGGTGCCCCGACTGTCTCGGCCTCCAAGACGATATCCCAGGAGACATCCACGCTGTCGTGCTGGAAGAGTTCATAACAGGCCACTGTGGCCTCAGCCAATTTTTTCCCATCTCCCCAATAATCTTTCAAGGAACATCCCAGCACCTTCGCCTTAAAAGGACCCAAAATTAATCCGATGGGAATACGGTCGGCATAGGTTCTCTTCATGCAGGCCCGCACCCGCTCTCTTCCGGTTATCCCCGCCATTTCATCCCCCTTAGGGAATATGAGGGTACTTTAAAATCTAGCCACTGAGGGCCCAGAAAAGTTATCAGTTTTCGTGGAGCTAAAAAATGCCACTCCCTCTGTATTATAATGTGTAAAATCTGGAATTTTTATTAAGCAAAAAAATTTCCCCCCCCACCCTTACCCTCCCCCTCGAGGGGGGAGGGCAGGGAGGGGGTGGGTTTGATTGCGGCTATGCCGCGCTGTGTCCTCTAAATGACTAACTTCTCTATCCTTTTCCCTGACCGAACCACATTGAAAATCATCAACAGACCCACTCTCCTCTATCGGCTACCCTTAGATAAGTCAGTACCTTTACTTCGCACATGCTGTACCGTGTTTCTACAACTTTCAATTTCCCAGCAAATTCATCCTGTACCAGATAGCCTATTCTATGCCTCTCTTTGTCCTTTCCCTATATTCTTTTGTTTATCTCTTTTAAGGGAAACTCTTTTCTGAGGACACAGAGGATTTCTCTGAGACCTCTGTGGTTATAATGCTGAAAACTAATCCTTAGATGGGCAAAAAAGTAACGCACAAAATCCATATTAAAGAAAGGACAAAAAAGGCCACGAAACAATAACCCATGATGTCCCGCATGGAAAGGCCAGTGATTCCCAGCAGGGGAATTGCCCAGAAGGGTTGAATGACATTGCCTATGACTTCTCCAGCTGTGAAGGCATTGATAGCCCGAGGGATACTCGCATTCAGGGCCTGGGCAGCCTTGACTACCAGAGAACCCTGAATTTCCCAGATGCCTCCGGAAGTTGGAACGAAGAGGTTAACAAAGGCAGCATCGATAAAGACCCACAGGGGATAGGTGGCTTCTGTGGAGGCAGAAGTGATCCATTTAAAAAAGATCGCCGCCAGCCCGGATGAAGAAAGCATCCCCTGGATGCCGGCATAGAAAGGAAACTGGACAATGATCCCGTAAACTGCCCGCGCAGACCTTTCCATGGATTGCAAAAAGCGCATAGGGGTCTCGTGGAGAGAAAAGGCTAACAAAAGAAGGACAAAATTGAGAATATTCACGTTTAGCTCAAACCCCCGGCCATAGAACCAGTAAACGATGTAAGAAAAACCCATGATGGAAATTAGCCAAACGGGCCACCGGCTGTGCTCCAACCAAACGCTAAAAGACACCCCCCCTTTCTGGCGCATCTCCCTTTCGGCAACCATGGAGGCCTCTTCCGCCTGGTCTTCTTCCTCAAGGCGTTTCAGGAGTTCTGCCTCGGGCGGAATGGCTTCCCTCCCCTCCGGACAGATCATCCCCATAAGGGCTGTTACCGCAACAATTCCCAAACAGAATCCTACCAGGGCCATCGTGCTGAAGGACGTCTGGCTGAGGGGAATTGTACCGATGGCTTTCTCCAAAGAATGCCCTGCCTTGCTGACAATCAGAGGTTCGGGGGCAAAAAGCCCGAAAGTCCCGGTACACATGCCGACATAGGCGCAGGCCACGAGCATAGGGTAATCGATCTGCTGAATTCTCCTGCCCATCTCCCTGGCTAAGAATGCTCCAGCAACAATGCCAATTCCCCAGTGGACCCAGGAGAGGAGGGCAATTGTGGCCGTCAGGAACATCATTCCTCCGCGAGGGGTTTTGGGAATGACCGCCAAGGCTCTTAGAACCTTCTGTCCAATGGGAACGCTGGCCACGCTGAACGCCGCCGCCACCATTATCACCATCTGCATGGAGAAAGAAAGGAGGTTCCAAAATCCATTGACCCAGAACTTGATCATGTCGAAAGGGCCTTGGTAGGCTTTTAAGATTCCCAAGATATAAGCGGCGAAGGTCAAAAGGATCGCAAAGAGGAAAGAGTGGGGAACAAAGAAGGCCACTTGTGAGTTCATGGCCTTCACTCTCCTGGGGAAAGATGTCCTTTTTAAATTCATTGCGGGAGCAGTATGTTCAACTCGATGACTGCGAGGTTGGAAATTTTTATGGCTTGCTCGATAAAATATAGAGACCCCATGGGTGAAAAGTCAACAAAAAAGAAATCCTATGGCTATGGCGGGCTCGGTACGTCCGGGTTAAGAAAATGGGCAGGGCAACCAAAGGCGATTTGACTCTCCAATAGAGGTTTAGTAAAATGGCCATCCATTCGGGATGAAAAGAGCCTGGGATGAGGAGAAGAACTACAGAGATCGTGATGGTATCGCTTTTTGCCGCCCTAACGGCTGTGGGCGCTTTCATTAAAATACCCATTCCCTATGTTCCCTTAACATTACAAACTCTCATGGTAATGCTTGCCGGCTTGATCCTCGGAAGCCGGCTGGGAGCACTGAGTCAGCTTCTTTACCTGTCTATTGGGCTTCTTGGTCTCCCGATTTTCGCTCACGGAGGTGGGCCCGGGTACGTTCTACAGCCCTCATTCGGCTTCCTCGTGGGATTCGTCGCCGGAGCTTACGTCGTCGGTAGAATAGTGGAAAAAGAAGAAAAGCTCAGCTTTGCCCGCACGTTGGTCGCCTTAGTTCTGGGCCAAGCTGCCATTTACATCTTTGGCCTCTCCTACCTCCATTTCAACCTGAATTTTATCATCCACAAGCCCACCTCTTTTTTTACGACTGTCAAAATTGGGTTTTTGGTCTTTATTCCAGGAGATATTTTAAAGACCTGTGTGGCTGCCTCAGTCGTATCCCCTGTCCGCCAACGCCTGATGGCCTCAAAAAGCATAACTTATTGATTTTTTTAAATTATTTTTCATTATCTTTTCCCTTGACAAGGGGTAATTTTTTACCTATTTTTAATTAGGCTTGAGAAACGGAAACGGATCTTAGTAGATTCACTCAATTTCCCCAGCCTCCCTCAAAATTCTTAATCACTTAAGTTAGTTTTTGAATTTATTCCGCTCGGAAGGAAACGGTATCAATGCCAGAAACCAAAGAAATCCTGAATAACTGGGAAACCAAGTTGATGGAGATGAATAAGCCCCTAAGCGAGCTGGACCTCCGCATCGAGGGTACCGTTCTGGAGAAATTAATCAGACGGCTTTACGCCGAATTGAGCCGAAAAGACATCAGCTTTAAGCCGAAGTTTTATCTCACGGATACATGGGGTTGCCCCAACAAAGTTCCTGTAATTGGGATCCCTTTTTTTTACGCAGACCCCACCCTTTCCAGAATTGAAGATGAGATGAACGGCGACTTGGAAGATGAGCACGAGCTTATGATGACGCTGCGTCACGAGGCCGGGCATGCCATTAACTACGCCTATCGTCTCTACCAGTCGGAGGAGTGGCAAGAGACTTTTGGTCGCTTCAGTGAACCTTACCGCGATTACTTTCATCCCAACCCCCATTCCAAGGATTTCGTCAAGCACCTCTACCAACAAGTGGGCCAGTACGCCGGGCGAATCTACGCCCAGAAGCATCCCGATGAAGACTTCGCCGAGACATTTGCTATCTGGCTCACCCCCCGATCCAGCTGGCGGCAGAAATACAGGAACTGGGGAGCCTTGAAGAAACTCAAGTACGTGGACCTGTTGATGAAAAAAATCGGGCCGCGAAAGCCCCCCGTGACCAACGGCGAATTGATCCGTCCCATCGAAAGTCTCAACTTTACTCTCCTCGAATACTACAATAAGAGCGAGGAACGGTACCGCCAAAAGGCCCAGGGCTATGTCGATGACGTCTTGAGGGATATTTTCAGCACAAATGGGAAGGGAGAAAATAGGGTACCCGCCGGGTGGTTCATCGAGAAGAACCGAACTCACTTGGTAGAAATGATCTCTCACTGGACAGGGGAACGGATTTCTTCCGTGCAGCCTTTGATCGACAAGCTGATCGACCGAGCCAAAGAGCTCAACCTCAACCTTAGCCCCCACCGCCAGTCGCGCAAGCTAATCGAGGTTACTGCTTTGGCCACGACTCTGATCATGAATTACATCTACGAGGGAAAGTTTATCGTTCACTGAGACCCGCTCAGTGACTTTTTTTCCGCCACTCTTCGCGACGGAAGCACAGATTGCGGATATAAGCCTCGATCAGCTCAATCAGGGGAGCCCGGGGCAGGAGCACTCCAGCCAGGGAATATACTTGCAGGTGGCGCATGACCTGATAGTAGAGACTCTGGCTGTCAAAACATACGCACTCCAGGGGACAGAGGGAGCAATGGTTCTTGTAATCGAGGCAGAAGATGATCTTGGTCGAGCCGCAATGGAAAGCTTCCTGGAAGCGCGAAGGGTCCGGTTTTTCTAACAGGTACTCCCGGATACGCTCCCACTTTTCAATCGCCAGGTCAAAGGGATCTTCCCCGTTCTTATGACGGCGCTCCATCTCTTCCAAATCGAGCAGTTTCACCATGCGGGAAACTCCCACTCATTTTTCCCGGGGGATCATGATCAGGGCTTCCCCCTCCAGCACTGTCCTTCCCGCTTGATTTGTAACTGTGGATTTGACTGTCACGCGATTTTTGGTTACATCTTTGCTAAACACTTCAGAAGTAACGGTGACTGTATCCCCGATGAACACCGGTGCTGTGAATTTGACAAACTGAGAGAGATGGATGTTTCCAGCTCCCCCGATATTTGTCAACGTCTGGTCAATCAACCCGGCCGTAAGCATGCCATGTACGACCCGCTGCTTGAATAGAGAATCTTTGGCAAATTCAGCATTCACATGGATGGGATTGAAATCGCCCGTAATGGCTGCGAAGGCGAATATATCCGAGTCGGTCATGGTTTTGCTGAAGGTGGCCTTGTCCCCAACCTGAATGTCTTCAAATTTCTTTTTGATCATTTTTAATCCCCAACCCCAGAAAGCCAATCAGGACCCGGATCGTCGCTGATAGCTGCAGAAAAAAATTAATATTACAATATCTTGAAAATCTGCGTTTACCCTGTTAGATCGTATAAATCTAACAGGGTGAATCTGCGTCCAATAAGGAATTTATCCTATTTCCAGAATCATTTCGATTTCCACCGGGATTCCATTCGGCAATGATTGCATTCCCACAGCCGACCGCGCGTGCCTTCCGACATCGCCGAAAATTTCGACCAGCA
>Ga0315312_1003143_pt1 | contig 10815 bp, 10 predicted proteins | sample TDP7_MG_FD_203629 | JGI IMG/M metagenome (GOLD analysis project Ga0315312, IMG submission 203629) | Freshwater sediment microbial communities from Lake Towuti, South Sulawesi, Indonesia - TDP7 | ecosystem: Environmental > Aquatic > Freshwater > Lake > Sediment | place: Indonesia: South Sulawesi... | reverse complement strand
CTGAGATACTGAACTATGTGCACCTTTGGCCTAGGGGATGCTTAACCTTTAAGGGGGCTCACGAGTGGCGCTATCCAATCCATCCGATGGAGGGCTCAAAACACTCTATTGAAAGGAACACTGAGATAGCTTTTCGTCTGATATCTGAAGGAAGGCTTAAGGTCAATGAGCTGATCACCCACATTCTCAAACCGGAAAACATGAAAGAAGCCTACGAGGGGTTGCTGAACAGGAAGGAAGAATACCTAGGCGTCATAATAGACTGGAAGCAAGGATGAAAGGCGAGGGAAAAAGCTTATCGGAAAACTGAAGACAAGGTATCTCAACTCCGATGAAGTGAGGAATGCCTCAAGGTATCATAACGGCCATTAACCGACGTAGAGTTAAGGGCTATCTTTCAAGGCTGCTATTCCAGCTTGTTTCGCGGTTCTTTCCTTCAGAATTTCAAGTATGCCGGAGGCCCATATGCCCAGCCCGAATATTGGAAGCGAGATGAGCGAAAGCCACTGCCCCAGTGGTTCAAGCGGACGGTACGTCACCTCTCTGCTCAGAGTGATCTGCACAAAGCATGTGATAGCTTCTCTGTTTGGGTTTGCAGCTTCAACTCTGTAGACGCCTGTCTTCAAGGCTCTGATGTTGATGTAAGTATATGTTGCCGTGGTTTCTGACCAGACTGCGACGCCGTCTGGATCGTAGACGTACACCCTGCAAGCCTTTGCGGATGCGTTGGGGTCCCTGATTTCGGGTGAGACGGAGACCATGAGACTGTCTTCCTCTTCGACGCTGAGCGAGTAGCTCCAGTTTCCTAAGCCGTCGATCGAGACTGACTGGTAGAAACCATCCTTAGTCTCGGGGTAGGTTGCTGTGGGCGAGAGACCCATGCACCATAGTCCGCTCAGCAAGAGGACTGAGGCTAACGTTAAGGTGACAGCCCCGCCTGTCTTTACGGTTATTGTCACCCGTCTGGCTATCAAGAGGCCGAGGACTATCAGAAACATCACGCCGAGGATCACGACGCCCGCTATGATCAGAGGCAAGATTGAGTACCACCAGGTCGCAGGCTGCGTGTCGAGTACCACCTCAGTCATGCTGATCATAAGGTCAAGACCCCCGTGGAAACTGCGAGAACCACATATATAACTCTATACTGCTGTTAGACGACATCCGCGAGGAGAACGCCTCCCTTTGGTTTGGACAAAGTGATCATTTGCTTAAAGTCAGTACTTCTAGTGTTAGCCCCTTTTCTTGGCAGATTCTACTGCAAATCTCGGTTACCTTCTCTTGCCACGCAACATCTTCTTTGAGTATCGCAGTTTTCTCGTACTTCATGGCCTCAACGTATTCAGCAACTTGTCTAGCCACATACTCAACCGTCTCGCAGTCGGGCGGATAGGCATACACATATTGGGAAAGCGGGTAGACGCCTTCAAGTTCAGATGGTATGACGGCGAAGGGAGGAGCGTAAATGCAGACATGCACGCTACTCTCTTCAATGCCCATCTTCTCACAGACCGCCGCTACGGCTCTTCGGTGCCTCCTAGCCCTTCGAGTACGCCTAGGCCCAGGGTCAGGCAGCAAAAGGAGAACCCTAGTCCCCTCTGGCGGACGGTACCTCTCAAGAAGCCTCTTCCTATGCCGGGTCACCTCAGGTCTGGGAAGCCCGAGGTGGCTGAAGAAGAAGAGTCCGCTTCTCTTTGTGACTGGGCTGTGCCTCTCAATGTATTCGCTATACTCCTTGATGCGTTTAAGGGCTTGGAGCAAGGCTGGGTGGCTGTGAGCCCTCATCTCCAGATGCTCCCAAAGCCGGCCTTCGACTATGGCTTGTTTGATCCGCCTCATCTCGGAAAGGCAGATGTAGAGGTTGTGCCTGGTCAGCTCCCTCTCGCGTTCCTCTTTGGGCATGGTTGCTAGGTCCTTGGGGGCTCTTTTTGCGCAGACAGGGCAGGAGCAGGGGAGGTACTCGAGCCTTTCTAGGCGGTCAGTTCCGTGCTCTGTCAGATAACGGTCTTCGGCTGCGAACAGCGAGTAGGCTGCTGAGTCGAAGAGGTCGCATCCCAGAGCCACAGCTAAGGCGAACATGAACGGATGCCCGGCGCCGAAAAGGTGGAGGGGCCGACTGCCAGGTAGGTTCATCTTTGCCGTTAGGACCATGTCGACGAGCAGATCGAAGAGATACTGTTCCATGACAGGCGTTGGGCTGCCCAAGGCATGAACCTCGAAAGGCAACTCACTCATCCTCCGGGCTGACATGGCTACTAGGTCTAAGTATCGTCCGCCTTGAACAGGTCCGACCCAGCCGATGTCGCTCCGTTTCTTCAGGCTTTCTAGCATTTCTGCCCTTCTAATGGTCTCCTCAACCGTGTACTGGGCATGCTGTTTCGAGCCCTTCCATCCAGTTGGCACATCGAGAATCGTGGCGAGGTCGGAGTCGATCTCCTCCTGAAACCGGACAATATCCTCCGGCGTCACATCCACCTTTCCATAGGCAAGAATCTGGTAGGCTCCCGAATCCGTCATGACTACGCCGGGGAAATCGAGAAGCGAGTGAACTCGTAGCTTTGCCTTCTCTCCCTGCTGCTTCCTGATTATGTACGCGTTTGCTATGAGCATTCTGCAGCCGAAGTCGGTCCACATTTCCCTCGGCGTCACAGCCTGCTTAGCCAGATTGATGACGGGCAGGAAAACCGGCGTCTCAACCGTGCCGCTCTTCGTCTTCAACCTGCCTATTCTCGCGAGAAGGTCCCGGTCACGCACCTCAAACTGAACCAAACCTTACCACGCCACTAACTAGGAGTAAGACAACCGTCTTCTAGGCTAATGCCGCTTCTTCCTTGTCTAGTGCACGGCTTTGGCTTCCTGAACCTGCGAGTTTGTCGGTCAGGAATTGGACCCATGACTCGAAGATGGCGTACAATGTTTTCCCGGCATCATAAATCAGAACCAGCGCCACCACAAGGACTATGACCGACACCCCCAGAGAGAGCCAAGGGCCTACTCGGGGTATCAGGAGCAAGGCTGGAGAGGCTACTGTGTTTAGGAGCACGAGGAGGAAGGCAAGGATCACCTCTTTCAAGGCTCTGATTATGGAGATTCTTTTTCTGTCGTTCAATCCGGGAATATGCTTTACGAGAAGGTCTGAAGCCGTGTCCACAAGTTTAATGGTGTCCATCAAGATTCGTAAGGCGAAAAATGTGGAGATTATGACTAGAACCAAGATGAGGAAAGAGCCCAGAGAAAGCCCCTCTGCTGGAAGAATCGAGAACAACGCCACAATGCCGGGGATGGAAAGCCCGGAAACCGTAACAATCAAGGCTAGGACGCCAAGGTTGATTAAGACGCGGATGACTCTCTTTGTGATATCTTCCGACATTCCTACCACAGACTCGTGACGGATCTGGCTTCTTCTGGCTTAATCAAGATTGAGCTATTCTATTATTGATGCAACAGAAATATAAATATCGAAGATCATTCATGTTGCCTCTCGTTGAAGGTCCAAATGTCTGAAACCCCTGAGGCCGAAAACGAAAAAGTCGACTTAACAGATAGGCAAACCCGTAGCGGTCTGGATTCTCTGAGGCCGCTCTATATGCGGTCTGTGATAGCGAGCTTCGGAAGCGGCGTCATGGGACCCTATACGACTGTCTATGCTGTTCAACTTGGGGCTTCGCCGAGCGAAATGGGCTGGTTCCGTTCCCTGACTAACCTTTCCGCCAGCGTACTGCAGGTTCCTTGGGGAGCTGTAAGCGACAAGCTTGGCAGCCGTGTGCCCTTCATCATCCTCGGCGGCATTCTCTCTTCGCTTCTCTGGCTCCCAATGATCTATGTCAAGACATCTGAGGAACTCGTTGCACTGGCTGTTGCCCAAGCCTTCATCAGCTCAATGGTAGCACCTGCATGGTCAGCCTTGATCGGCGACACGGTTCCTCACTCCGGCAGAGGGTCAGTAACAGCGACGATCAACGCTACAGCGTCCTTTGGGTCTATTCTGGCGACCTTGGTCTCGGGATACATCATGACAATTGTCGGCGGCACGTTACCACAGATGTACACGATCCCTCTAATTTTGGCTGCGGTATTTGGCTTCGTAGCTTCGTTCACGATGCTTACTCTTCGCGAGAAAAAGGAAGCCAGTGCCAGGCAATGGGGCAGCTGGCGTTTGCTACTCAGAGGCAACCCCTACTTCCGAACCTTCTGCCTAATCAGCATCGTCCATAGCTTCTTTATGGCGATGGCTTGGCCAATCTTTCCGATAACCGTTGTGAAGGTGGTCAAAGCTGATACAATGCAGATAGCTTATCTCTCAGTTATCCAAGGCTCCGTGTCCCTTGTGGTCAGGCGGTTTGTCGGCCGACTCGTGGACCGGGCGGGCAGAAAGCCTCTCATCGTCTTCGGTCGTGCAGGGATAGTCTTGGTCCCCGTGATCTACGCAATCGCAACCAGCGTCTACTACCTGTATTTTGTCGACCTCTTTGTAGGACTCGTGATCGCCGCCGTTGAGATAGCGGTCTTCGCTTACCTACTCGACATCATACCTGAAGAACAGAGGGCAGGCTCCATCGCATTATTCAACACATTCAATGGGCTTTCCACCTTCCTAGGCTCTTTGGTCGGTGGCTACCTCGCAGACATGGCGGCCAGCAGAGGCTTTGCAGAACTGGCGTCCCTGCAGCTGGTCTACGCGGTCTCGGCTGTCGGAAGACTCGGGGGAGGACTTCTGTATGCAAGGATCAAAGAGCCCTACAAATACCCCTCCACGGTGAGAGAAGAGCTCGCCAAGATTATGCACGAAGACGCTGAACGTGCTAGGAAAGGCTTGGAGAGAATGGAAGAAAGAGGGCAGATTGCTGAAGAGGACCTTGAGAAAGACTTCGAATGGTTCGAAAACATCCTCAAGTGGAAAGACGACAAGGAAAGAAGATAGACACAACCTTCGTGCACTTTTCTCTCAGGCTGGATGATAGGCTGCTAAACTTCTGCGGGAAAAATAACGATGCCCTTGATATTAGATCTCTGCGCGGACCAAGTTTGCTTCTTCCAATAATCGGTTAGGGCTGAACGGCATCTTTACCTTTGGCAAGCAAAAGGCTCAAAAGCGTCTATTGCGTCTAGTGAGGTACAATTCACCAGAGGCTGACGAAATGGGAACACTGTCCACCCGGTCGTTCAAGGGCTTCTCGATGTGGGGCAGGAATGCAAAGGTGTTGGTTCTGACAGAACCTTTCTGGAGTCTGCCCATGAGCTGGATCTTCTTCTACAGGACCATTTTCCTCAGAGAATCCGTCGGTCTCTCAGAGGTGCAGATAGGTCTTCTGTCAACTGTCTACACTTTCTTCTCGATCATTGCCCCTCTAGCAGGAGGATATCTGGCCGACAGGTTCGGAAGGAAAAAGACCTTGATGCTGTTTGACAGCGTAGGGTTTCTGAGTTCGCTTGTTGTTTGGTTTCTCACAAGAGACATATGGTATGCACTGGCTGCCTACATGTTGGAGGCGGTGGCTTCTGTCATCTTTGCGGTCTGGGAGTGTCTCCTAGTGGAGGACACGGCGCCCGAACATAGATCCGGCATCTACGGGTACGTCTCCGCGATATACAACATCGGAGCTCTTTCCACCCCCATAGCAGGGCTCCTAGTGGGCATGTACGGCGTGGATTCGGGTTCCAGAATACTTTTCGTCATCGCATTCTTCTCTTTGATTCCAATGTTCCTGATAAGGCAGATGTACCTTAGGGAAACCGAGATAAGCCACCAAGTTATGGAAGAGGAGACGTTTTCTGGGCTCAAGGGATACCTAGCATCTCTGTCAATGATCAGAAGAAACCGAATAATGGCTGCTTTGCTTTTCACTTTTGTCGTCGGTAACTTCTACTACGGCGCCGCCAGATACATGTCACTTTTTCTGATAGACGCGAGGGGCATAGGACTGAGCGAGGATCTGGCCTCGTTGATGCCGTCCGTCTCTTCAATCTCAGCTCTCATAATAGTCTCTTTGGTGGTTCCGAAGCTTTCGTCCAGAGGAAGCTTCGTTAGGGCTCTGTCCGTAGGGTACGTGATGGGTTCCCTGTCGGTGCTTATGCTTTCATTCTCGCCCGCAGGTAACCTGCCACTGGTCTTAGTCTCAGGAGCCATTATGGGTGTCTACAGTGCAGTGGCATTCTCGGTATCCAGAACCTTTCTAACTAATGAGATTGACGCCGAGAACAATATGGCAAGGGCGAAGATTCTGTCCATTACGGTAACGTTTTCCTCTCTGCTGAACCTTCCTGCACCCGTCTTGGCTGGCTACCTATACACTCTGGACCCCAAGCTGCCCTTCCTAGTCTTGTCAGCCGTCTTAGCCGCAAGCCTAGGAGTCCTGCTTCTCGCAGTGAGACGAAGAAGATAGCATATTGTTGAGCAACGCTCCGGACGCGACGCGGGAAACCATGGGCAACTAAAGGCTAGCCGAGAATCTTCTTGACGATCTGGCCAACCGCCTTTCCGAGGGCTTCGTGGTCGCCTTTCTCGAGGTGTACTCCGTCAACATCGCTCGACCGGATCACGGTTGAGGTGTCAAAGAACTCGCATCCACACTGCTGCGCTATGTTCCTGTAGTGCTGCGAAAGCCTCCTCGATTTTTCCGCGCCGCCTTCAAACATCTCAGCAAACTCTGCGAGCTTGCCAAGCGGAGGCGGAGCGAGGAGCAGGACTTTCGGGGTTTTTCCCATTCTTCCAGCGGCGCTCTTGTTGACTATGTCGACTAGGACGCCTGCTCCACCAGCAATGTCGTAGGCCGACACCGAGAACCTCTTCTTGAGGTCGTTTGTTCCAAGCATGATGATGACGAGGTCGAGGGGTTTATGAGTCTCAAGGCAGGGAATCAGATAGGTTTTGCCGCTCTTGTATCCCTCAATGGGATCATCCCAGACAGTAGTCCGCCCACTGAGACCTTCTTCAATTATGTGGTAGTCAGGTCCTAACATGTTCTGGAGAATCCCTGTCCACCTCTCGTCTCTGTCAAACCTCTCCTTCGTAACAGGGTCATAGCCCCACGTGTTGGAATCTCCATAGCACAGGATTTCCTTCACACTGCGTCTCCTCTTTTTCCTCGGATTCCCTGATAACAGACTTCGAGGTCAGTTATATTACTGGTTGCTTCAAAGGGCGGTGACGGTCCAACTGTCAGAACGAGAAGAATGGAGTTCAAACCGATACCGCCGCTTCAGAACGCTAAAAAAGGGAGACTGAGACTATTTCTGAGACGCGTTGCCTGGCGACAAGGGTTTTCCGAGCTTGAAGGCATAGGGACGTGTAGAAAGATGGGGAAAGCTGCATTCACACCGGTTTACATTTCTTTTGCCTAGATCCTGATGATTAGCTATCAGCTGTTCACCCAGACAGCTGTGGTCACGGTTGTCGAAGCCATTGACGCATCTTGGCACTCTAGGATAAGCTCATGGCTTGTTTCACGGGTAGATATGATAGTCTTCATCCACGCCTTTGCTTGGGTCTTTGTCCTATCCTCTGTCATACCGTCTATCCTTCTCCGAAAGAAAGGCAGCGTCATAATCCAGTTTCTCGCCTGTCTACTGTTGGCTTTGGTGCCAATCTGGGTGAAAGACAACTTGGCTTTGGTTGCGGAAAGCCGGATAGTTGACCAGATACTCGGTCTAGCAGACTTCTTCAACAATCCTATCTGCGCTGGGCTATTCCTGATGGCGCCATATCTCTTCATGTTTTCGCTTGATCTCTATCCGAGGAAAGCCGACCGCAAGAACGCAGAAACCGGAAGGGAGAATCCCATCCCCGAGAATAGCCCTGAACCTGCTGTAGAGAAGAACGGTTAAATCCCAAGCCTCCCATAAGTTCCAGACCGTGGTCCCATTGAACAGAGCACTCACATTCATACGGTTCCATTTCAAACGAGCGTTCAAATCTGGACTGGTCGGAGCTGAAGGCGCGCTTGTACAGCTGGCAATCACCTATTCGCTGACAGAGTTTCTGGGAATATGGTACATCTATTCGGTAACGTTAGGCATTATCGTGGCCTTCACTCACAACTACTTCCTCAACTACTACTGGGCCTTCAGAGACGTGATAAAAAAGCAGGGTTAAGCCTCTTCTTTGAAGCTATTGCAGTGTATGAGGCCTTGAGAACAGACAGCCCATGTGGATAATATTAAAGGCGTGCTGACCGCCAGATTCTGTCCATGGCTTTGGCCACTTTTTTCACCGCCTCTTCCTTGGGCATTTCTTTGAGGCTTTTGTCAAAGGGCTCTGGCGTGACCGGTCCGTCATATCCAATCTCCTTAAGGGCCTTTAGGAAGCCGACTATGTTGATAACCCCTGTCTCGCCTGGCAACCGTCTGACCAGGTCCATCTGCTCGTCAATCGGTATTCCCGGCGGAGCATCGTTCACGTGCACGTAAACTACGTCCTTTCCCTTCAGCCCTTTGAGTTGGTCCACGGTTCCGTGCGATGTGTACCAGTGCCAACAGTCAAGTAGAAGCCCTACATTCTTCGCTTTCATGGCTTCGCGCAGCCTCAAGATGCCGTTCATGTCGTGGATGAACTCATACCTGTGGCCGATGCGCGAGGTCTTGGGCGCAACGAACTCAAGCCCCAAAACACATTCACAACCGTCAAGGACTTTCGCTATGGCGCCAAGCCGGGTGACGTGAAGCTCAAAGTTCTCTTTGAAGGGCAACTTGTCTGAGAAAGGCGTGATCCATGTGTAGGCGCGGGGGCACCCCAATTCGCGGGCACTTTCCGCGACGGCGGGCAAGTTCCCAAGTTCTTTCCGGAACGTGTCTTCGTCTCCTTTGAAGTCCATGGGCAGACCCCAGCCGCCGAATTTCAAACCCCTATCTTTGAGGAAGCCCTTGACATCATCAGCTGATTTCGTCGCAAGGATCTTCCTCATCTCAAAAGTGTCTAGATCTATTCCTTGGAAGTTGCCGACCTTTGCCAGTTCTGCGGTCTCGGAAAAGTCGGCTTCGAAACCTAGTGCTCCAGGGTTCAGGTTTTTGAACATGGCAAATCAATCTTCCCAGTTTCGTTTACCTATTCTCTTGGTTCATCGTATATAAAACAGTATGAGCCATGTTACCGTGCTGTCTGTTACGAGAGCTCGCCGCAGATTTCTGCATGGCTTGATAAGGGTTTTTGCGTACTCAGAGTCGCTCCATCTCATCATCACATAGGCTCAGAAATGGTGTCCCTCATCATGCAGTATAATGACAAGGTCAAACTATCTAAAAAACCTATGTGTCCGGACTTTGCGGTCGTGGATTTCACTTTCGGTAATCTTCTGCGGTGCTTGGAACGGATCTGGGGAACGAAGACTCTCAAGCCTACACCATGAGATAATCTTAAATTCAGTGGTGGATTACACATAATCCAGATTAGAACCTTCCACCTGAAGAACCTTAGAAGCTGACCTAAGCGCTTAGGTGCGACTCGATCAGAAATAAGAAATCATGGTTCTATGAGAGGTCAGACGACGAACTCGTTTTGTCTCTTTGAAAACTTCTGGAGGATCCTCTTGAATTCTTGGAGGTCGCTTATTGTGTGGTTTATGGCGCTGATGTGTGAGTTCACGAGTTCGCATATCTCTGGTTCCAAGCTGGCTTCCATCAGATCGTTCTCTATCTGGTCAACGATGAGTTCAGTCAGATCGTTCCGTCTCGTCACTGACCTCAGGAAATCCAGAATCTTCGTCCGGAGCTCTTCAGCCGCCGGGTTCGGAAGTCTGCCTTCGTTGATCTGATCAGCGACCTCATGGACGACACCCTCTTCGGAGAGCGATACGAATCTTCTAGCAGCTATCTCGCCTCTCGGAGTTAGGAAGATTATGAGTGGAACAGTGTTTACGCCGTAGAGTTCGGTTAGCTGTTCGTTTCCAGGATCGTCAATGTTGACCAGCCGTATCTGGATGTCTTTCCTTTTCTGGCTAAGTTTTCTGGTCAACCTTGAGAGGCTTCTCTCGTCTTCGCACATGTCGGAATAGAAGTACATTATCTCGACTTTTCTGTCGCTCAAGGCAACTTCACATGTCTACTCTGGCAACTTTGAAGAGAAAAAAGAGGGTTTGCGGGTCCTTGGCATGGCTGCTCCTTTCTATGTTTTCTTGGTGATCTCCCTGACAACACCCGCGGCAATCGTTGTTCCCATGTCGCGTATTGCGAATCGTCCAAGCTCTGGAAATTCCGTGTAGACTTCCATGGGTAGGGGACGCAAGGGTTCCAGCTTGACCAAGGCGCTGTCTCCGGTCTTGAGAAATGCCGGCTTCTCTTCAACAGTGTGTCCTGTTCGTGGATCTATCTTCCTTATCAGCTCCACGAACCTACATGCGACCTGAGCTGTGTGGGCGTGGAGAACTGGCGTGTATCCTGCTGCTATGGCGGTTGGGTGGTGGATGACTATGATCTGACCGATGAACTCTCTGGCAATGGTTGGCAGGTTGTTGGGATGGCCGCATACGTCGCCTCTTTTTATGTCATTTTTGGCTACTCCTCGAACGTTGAAACCGATGTTGTCTCCAGGCTCGGCTGCAGGTATCCTCACATGGTGGGTTTCTATAGACTTCACTTCGCCAGTAACATTCGCCGGCATGAAGACTACCATGTCGCCCTCTTTCAAGACCCCGGTTTCGACCCTACCGACGGGCACTGTTCCTACGCCAGTGATGGTGTAAACATCCTGGACTGGTAGCCGTAGGGGCTTCTCAACCGGTTTCGGAGGCATCTCGAAAGTGTCCAAGGCGCCATACAGAGTTGGCCCCTTATACCAAGACATGTTGGGGCTTGGTTTGACCAAGTTGTCTCCTGTCCATCCAG
>Ga0315312_1003142_pt1 | contig 10817 bp, 12 predicted proteins | sample TDP7_MG_FD_203629 | JGI IMG/M metagenome (GOLD analysis project Ga0315312, IMG submission 203629) | Freshwater sediment microbial communities from Lake Towuti, South Sulawesi, Indonesia - TDP7 | ecosystem: Environmental > Aquatic > Freshwater > Lake > Sediment | place: Indonesia: South Sulawesi... | reverse complement strand
TAAGACATTAACAATAACCTGTCTGATTTTTTCTCTATCTAACAAGATTTTCGGAAATTTGTCTTTCATTCTTTCAAATTTTAAATAGAGATTTTTTTCCTCTACTCTAATTCTCATTTCTTCAATTACATTCTCGATTATTTTTCCCAAATCTAATTTTTCCCAATTCATCTCCATCTTTCCAATTTCAATTCTGGAAACATTTAAAAGGTCATTAACTAATTTTATCAATCTTTCGGTAGAAGTGGAAATACTTTTAAGCGGCTTTTCCATTTTTCCTGGTAATTCTCCATAAGTCTTTTCAAGTATCATTGAAATATATCCCTTCATCGCGCTCAAGGGTGTCCTCAACTGATGCGAAGCAATGGAAATAAACTCTGATTTTGCCTCACTTAATCTTTCTGCTTCCTCCCTTCTTTTAACTTCTTGGTGAGTTGCTCTAATTAAGAAATAACCGAAAATACAAAAGAGGAGGAATACCACGGTATTTAAAATTCTTCCCCAAAAAGTCACTGCGGTAAAAATCGGCAACGCCAAAATAAAACCCATTACGCCGACTAAAAGTTCAGTTAAAATAATTCTAATTTCAAAAAGATGGTATCTCAAAACAGCCAAGGCCGTAAAGCTTACAAAAAATAGAACAGCTATAGGACTAACCCAAAAATATTTTGATATCCCAATAAAAATTGGCAAAACAATATCTAACGTAAATCCAAAAATTCCAAATAAAGCACAACCTATAAACATGTATTCTATTTGGAGTTTTTTCTCTCTCTCACTTTTTCCGTGTTTTTGTAAAAGAATTAAAAAGAACCACGAAGAGTAGATTGCAACTAAAATTGCAAAAAATGGATAGGCTGGACCTACAATAGTATGCATTCCCCAGGGCTCAGAAACCACATCTTTTACCCACCAATCTGTAAAAAATAAAATTAAAATGAAAGGTAAAAAACAAAACCAATAAATTCGAAGCATTTTATACATAAATTCAGGATTTTTTTCACTAAAATTGGCAACAAAGTAAAAAGCCGTAAAAGGAATAAAACATGAGAAAAAATATGTCATTTTTATCCACCATAAAGCTTCAAAATAAACAGGATGGGTATAGAAAAACAGAGCGATGGACCAAATAAAAATACTAATAGTGAAAAGAAAAAAACTTTTATTAATTTTATTTTTTGGATTATTCCTATAAACAATCAGACCCAGAATAAGATTAATTAAAGCAGAAAATATAATTGAAAATTCTTTACCCATAATTTCAAAAAGATTCTATTTTTTGAGTTAAGCAATCTATTGAAGCTCCCAAAAGAGAGTATTCTTTACTTATTATTTTAAATTTTGCTTCTTCTAACATATTCAAAATTTCTTTTTCAGAATACATAGGAAACAGGAAGTGGAGATTTTTTTGCGTCTTTAATCCCTCTCTTAATATGTCCATTATTGTTTTTAAGTCTTTTCCTAAAAAATCTTTCAATGCCTCTTTGATAACTTTTTTTTGAAAAAGAGATAATATATTTCCTTTTATTACGGCCGTACATATGAAAATTCCATTTAATTTAAGAACCCTATTAACTTCTAATAATGCTCCTTTTAAATCTTCGCGATGTAAATAGAAGATTCCCCAATTAGAAACAATTTTATCTACGCTCTCATTAGGAAGAGGGATACCCCTTTTTAAATCATGTTTAATTAACCTGAGCCTTCCATTTTCTAAATACCGAGAGTTTAATTCTGAAGTTTTTTTTAACGCTCTAGCACTATAATCAATCCCGATTATTTTTAAATCTTTATATTTATTTTTTTTAAATATTTCATTGATTAATACGCCACAGCCACAACCTAAGTCTACAATTACCTCATTATTTTTAACTGAAAGAAGTTCAATAAGGCGAGTAAAGTGATTTGGGACAAAGGGCGAATTTGGATAAATTTTAGAATAGTATGTTACGATATTTGGATTATCCCAAAAATCCTGTTGTTTTCTGTATATATTGTTAATGATTATTTTTTGCTCGGTACTTGAAAAAGATGGAAGGAAAGCCATAACTTGTTCATAAGAAAAATTTTTTCCGAATTGCTCTATTATTTCTGTGATATTAGGTTTGATTTTATTTTTTCCGAAATTCATGTTCTATTTTAGCATCTCCTTAAAATATTGTATAAGTTATATATGTCGCCGGCGCCCATAATTATTACCACTTCCCCACCCTTTAAATTTCTCTTTAAATAATCAATAATTTTCTGTTTTTGAAGGAAAATCACACCCTCTCTATTAACTGCTTTTACCAGTTTTTTTGCCGAAACTTTCTTTTTAATTTTGGCAGTTTCCCGACCGGCCACACTATAAATATCGGTCACAATTAATTTATCTACCGGCGCCTCTCTCAAAACCTTAACGAAATCATTGAATAAATAATATGTTCTTTGATATTGGTGTGGTTGAAAGATGCACCAGATTTTCTTTTTGGGATACTTCTCGCGAGCCGCTCTCAAAGTCACTTTAATTTGAGTTGGATGATGTCCGTAATCGTTAATTACTGTTACCTGTTTTCTGTTTACTGTTAATTGCTTTATCTCGAACCGACGCCAAGAACCCCTATATTCTGAAAGTGCTTTAAAAGAAATTTTATCAGGGACGTTTAACAGCCGTGCCACTTTCAACGCTGCCAAAGCATTAGAAATATTAAATTCTCCCGGAATTTTTAAAATTCTTTTTAATTTTTTACTCTCTTTATCTTTTAGCGAATACCACCCGACACACACATTTTTCACGATCGTAGAAAATGTGTGTAAGATGTTTTTGTCATCTCTATTTGCTACAAGCCAACCATTTTTTGGCAGATGGGAAATGAATTTTTTGAAAGCTAAAACATAATTTTTGAAATTTTTATAATAATCCAGATGGTCGGGCTCCAAAGTAGTCAAAATAATTATTTTTGGCCAGTAATTTAAAAAAGAAGCCAGATGTTCATCGGCCTCGATGACTAAGTATCTAGTATCTAGTATCTGGTATTTAGTATTTGGGCTTTCGCCCATCCGAAAGTTGCTATCCCCGAACTCTCTAAGTTTTGTGCCTAAAATAACGGTGGGATTTAGACCAGCTTTAGTTAGTAATAATCCGATCATTGCTGCCACCGTGCTTTTGCCATGACTTCCGGCTACGGCAATTGTAAAATGCTTTTTAGTTAATTCACCCAAAGCCTCGGGATATGATTTAGCTTTTAGCTTATAGCTTCTAGCTTTTAGCAATTCGGGATTATTTTGTTGAACCGCTGGACTATAGATTACTAAATCTATATCTTTTGCCAGATTTCTTGCCTTTTGGGGACCAATAAAAATTTTAGCCCCTTTCTTTTTGAGGGCTTCCGTAATTTCTGAAGAAATCAAATCCGAGCCAGTAACATCATATCCTTTTCCCAAATAATATCTGGCTAAAGCCGAAACCCCGATCCCGCCGATACCAATAAAATGAATTTTCATATTTAATCTTTTAAGTTAAAACTTTCTAAAATTGTATACTCCGGGCCGGTTCTTTTTAATTGACTTTCCATAACTTCGATTGATTTGACTTCAAAACTTAAAGAAATATCTTCGTCAATTCGAGGCCTTTCTTCCGGCTCAATCTGGCGGAACTCCCATTGCTTGATTCTACCCAAGGTTATGTGAGGAGTGTAGGGGCGTGCTTCACTTACTAAATCCTCCTTCGCCAAGGCTTCGGAGGACGCAAGTGCGTTTTCTAAATCTTTTTGTAATTTTCCTAATTCATTACTCTTTTCTCCCTCAACCCAAACCATTCGTGGAGGCATTTTCCCTGGCGGTCCGTAAAAAATTTTATTCAGGTTTATTGAAAAACCTCCGTGTTTTTGTGCGACTTCTTTGGCAATTTTTAGAATTTCTAAAAGTTCTTCATCCGAAAGATAACCTAAAAAAGCCAGAGTGATGTGTAAATTATCCGGCTTCACCCACCTCGCCGGCAATTCAGGCCATTTAGATTGATAATCTAAAAGCTGTTTTTTTATCTCTTCAGGTAAATTTATGGCAATGAAAATTCGATGTCCTCGCATTTTTTAAGTTTAACAAAAAATATGATAAAATTAAAGCGATGAAAGAAGTTTATTTATACAAAAAATTGCTAAAAAAACAGGTCCGGTGTCAGACCTGTGCTCATCGTTGCGTTATTTTACCTGGCAAAAGAGGGATTTGTAACGTAAGAGAAAATGTTGATGGAAAACTTTATGCCTTAAATTATGGAAAGGCAATCGCTGTTAATATTGACCCGATTGAAAAAAAGCCGTTTTTTCACTTTTTGCCGGGGAGTCATTCATTATCAATTGCCACAGTTAGTTGTAATTTCAGATGCTTAAATTGCCAGAACTGGGATATTTCTCAGGGCTTCAAAGGAGCTAAAGAAATTCCGGGTGAAGATTTGTCTCCAGAAGAAATTGTAAATCTGGCTTTGAAAAATAATTTGCCCAGCATCTCTTATACTTATACTGAGCCAACCATATTTTTAGAATATGCTTTAGATACCATGAAATTGGCAAAAAAAGCAGGATTAAAAAACAATTTTGTCTCCAACGGTTTTATGACCGAAGAATCAGCCAAATTGGTTATCCCCTATTTAGATGCCAACAACATCGATATTAAAGGATTTAGTGAGGAATTTTATCAGAAAAATTGCGGAGGAAGATTGAAGCCAGTTTTAGATACTTGTAAATTGATGAAAAAATCTGGGGTTTGGGTTGAAATTACAACTTTGGTGATTCCCACTTTAAGTGATTCTGAAGAAATGTTTAGAGGTATTGCCAAATTTATCAAAGAAGAATTGGGTTCGGAAACTCCCTGGCATGTCACCCAATTTTGTGGTGCCATTTCCTGGAAATTACAGCATCTTCCCGACACGCCGGTTGAGAAATTAGAGCTGGGCTATAAAATCGGCAAAGAAACGGGTTTAAAATACGTTTACACTGGCAATGTTCCTGGTCTTCTCTCAGAAAACACAATTTGCCCCAGATGCGGGACTATTGCGATTAATCGAACTAATTACATTATCCACCGCCACGACAAATCCGGCAAATGCCCGAAATGTGGCACGGATTTAAATTTAATTATAAGATAATATGCCAATTGTTTTCGCTGCCATTTCTCCCCATCCGCCGATAATTCTGCCTTCGGTGGGCTCGCCAGAAGATAGAGCTCAGGTTAAAAATACAATAAAAGCCTTAGAGGGGCTTGGTACAAGATTGACTGAATTAAAGCCGGATTTAATTATAATTTCTTCACCCCATCCCGATTGGGGTTTTAATGTTCCGTTATTCTTTTTGGCTAAAAATTTTAATGGAGAAGTAAAAACTTACTTAATGGGATTGGAATCGCCAAAATTTTATTTTGAAGAAGGAAAGAGAATCTATAAATCCAAAATCCAAAATCTAAAATCCAAAATCGCGCTTATTGCCAGTGGCGATATGTCTCATTGTCTAAAAGAAGAAGGTCCTTACGGATTTCAACCCGATGGTCCGAAATTTGATAAAGCATTAATTGAAGCTCTAAAGAAAAAAGACATTGATAATATTTTAAAATTAGATGAAATGTATCCCGAAGCTGGCGAGTGCGGACTTCGCTCTTTTTGTTTTCTTTTGGGAATTTTAGAAGCTTCAGGAATAAATTATCAGCCCGAAATTTTATCTTATGAAGGTCCTTTCGGTGTGGGTTATTTAGTAGCAAATTTTAAAATAAAATAAAAAAAAGAGCGGGGATATACATGTTTATGTTTATCCCCTTCTGTGGAGAGAAATGGCGGCTGCTACGACAAGGAAGAATGTAGTGCTGGCAATGAAAGTTATGAACAGGTTGATGGTGTTAGCAAAGAGTTGTTGGACTATTTCGTCAGCATCTTGCAAGCTCAGAGTACTAGCACTATTCAGCCGGTGGGTGAACTTTACCACTCCCGAGGTAGCCATGAGGGCTACTATTAGAAGCGGCATGAGTATCACCACAACCAATTTTTTAGCCATTTTTTCATCTCCCAAGGTGCTAATACTTCAATTATACCTCATATTAAAAATTTGTCAAGCCCACTATGAGGATAAGTATGCCATTATGACAATTCCAAAACTTATAAAAATTGAAAAGGCAGAAAAAGTCATTTTTGTTGGAGATACTCATGGTGATTTTGACGCCTCTCAGAAAGTAATTAGAGATTATTTAAAGCCGGCTGATATAATAGTCTTTCTTGGAGATTACGTTGATAGAGGTTCCCATTCAAAAGAGAATTTAGATTTTTTATTAGAAGTAAAAGAAAAAAATCCAAATCAAATTTATCTACTACAAGGGAATCACGAAGGTCATCATATTTTAAAGTTTTCTCCAGCCGAATTCTGGCAAAATTTATCAAAAGATGAATACCAAAAATATTCTTCAATTGTTGAAAAATTTCCTTTAGCAGTAATTATTGGAGATTTAATTGCACTTCACGGGGTTTTACCGGATGTAACAAATTTAAAAGAAATCAACCAAATTAAAATTGGAAGCAAAGAATGGCAGCAGATTAGCTGGGGAGATTTTTCTGATGAAAAAGGAGGAGATTTGGGCATTGACCTTTTAACCGGCCGACCAAAATTTGGTCGGGATTATTTTTCAAAATTAATGGAAAGACTCGATAAAAAAGTTTTAATTCGTTCTCATCAACCAGATTGTCCTCAGTTTATGTTTGATGATAGATGTTTAACTATTTTTACCTCTTCGGCTTATACTAAAGAAAGAACCATCACCATTTTAGATTGCCAAAAAGGAATAAAAACCGCCAGAGATTTAGAGATTATTAGAATCTAGACATGCCAATAATTCCAACTCAAATATATGGGAAAACAGTGGGACAGGATATTTAAAAAATACGGGAGATTTTATACTAAACCCCAAGAAGATATACCAAGAATAGCAAATTTTTTTAAAAAACATGGTGTTAAAAAAGTTCTTGATTTGGGTTGTGGTTCGGGAAGACATTTGGTTTATCTGGCAAAACAGGGATTTAAGGTTTATGGAATTGATATTGCTCCGGAAGGAATCAGAATTGCTAAACAATGGTTAAGAAAAGAAAAACTTAAAGCAAATCTCAAAGTTAGTTCTGTTTATAAAAAATTACCCTATAAAGCCAGCTTTTTTGACAGTATTGTTTCCACTCAAGTTATTCACCATGCAAAAATTGAAATGATTCGAAAAGTAATTAAAGAAATTGAGAGAATTCTCAAACCGAGGGGCTTAATTTTTGTAACAGTACGCAAAAGAGGAACTAAGAAAGAAATCTCCAAAGAAAAATTATGGAAAATAAAATTTATTGCTCCGAGGACTTTTATTCCATTAAGTCACGAAGAAAAAGGATTAATACATTATCTTTTTAATAAAAAATTACTGAGAAGGGAGTTTAAAAATTTTAAAATTCATAATATTTGGATTTCTTCGAATAAGAGACATTATTGTCTTCTCGGAGAACTAAAGGCAAAAAATTCTTTGGCTTGAAAAAAAATTAGATTATGAAAGAAAATATTGAAGTAGAATTAAAATTTCAAATCCTTGACGAAGACCAAATTAATAAATTTCTTAAGAATCTGAAATTTATAGACACAAAAAGGGTGGTTGATGTGTATTTAGATACGAAAGAAGGAGATTTATACAAAAAAGGTATTTTCATAAGAATTCGGGATGATAAAAAGTTAGAAATTAAATTTAATTTGGTCGCTTTTCAAAATCAAAATGGATTAAGCCGACACGAAGAATGCAACGAGTTTTCATTTTCCCTTCCTCCGTCGAAAGATTCAGTTGACTCCATTAATAAAATTTGCAGAACGTTAAATCTTAAAAAAATTGCCATTCCAAGCATAGAAGAATTAAAAAATAAAAATAACCTCATAGATTCCATGATAATAGATAAAGTGCGCCGGAAATATACTGATAGCAAATTCGAATATTCCTTCGACGATGTAAAAGGATTGGGCAAGTTTATTGAAATAGAATTTTCAGCATCGAAAGAGGATAATTTGGAGATAATTAAAAATGAAATGCGAGAAAAGTTAAAGAGTTTAAAATTAAAATTAATTACCACGGGCTATAATGAGGTTTATTGGCGGAAATATAATTTTGATTTATATTTACAAGGCCGGTATTTATTTGAGGAAGATTATAAAAAATATCGCCCAGAAATTAAATTTGATTAAGACCATGATGAATCCGTATGTTTTGTTGGCGAAAAGTGCGGTGGAAAGTTACATAAAAGAGGGAAAAATTATTGCTGTGCCGGATGATTTACCTGAAGATTTTTACAAAAAGAGGTCAGGGACTTTTGTGACGATTGAGAAAGAGGGACGGTTGCGAGGTTGTATTGGAACTTATTTGCCTCTTCGAGAAAATATTGCCGAAGAAGTAATTTCCAATGCCATTGCCGCGGCTACTGAAGATTACCGCTTCGGCCCTATTCAAAAAGAGGAACTCAATTTTTTATCTTATACTGTTTACATTTTGAGTGAACCGGAATTGGTTAAGGACATTAAAGAGTTAGACCAGAAAAAATATGGAATAATCATCAAAACCGTTCCACTCTCGCCTTCTGGAGACGTCGTTTTCAATGGCCATTTTGTTGCCAAAACTGGACTTTTGCTACCTGATTTGGAAGGTGTGGATAATGTTGAGCAACAAATAGCTATCGCCTGTCAAAAAGGCGGAATTAATCTGGTTCAGGAGAAAATTTTAATCTATAAATTCACGGTTGAAAAATATAAATAAAAAAGTGGTTTGCTGAACCACTATTTAACTGTGTCTGAAAGTTGTACTATTAGGTCTTTCCCCACGTTATTTTTCAACTGATTGGATATTGTTTTTCCTAAGTCAGAAAGACAGCATTGACTTTCCTTCATCTGAGATAAAATACCGAGGGATGATAGATACCATCTGTTGTAATCGAATTGATAACGAGATAGCTGAGGCATTTTTCCTAAGAGTAATTTAAATACATCTTTAGACTTTAGAACTTTTTCTGATTCTCCTATGATTCTTATTATTTCCGGACGGATTGGATTAAGATTTATCTTCTCAGAAATGATTTTAAGATGGTCTGGATTTTCGGTATCTAAACTGTCTAACCTGGCATGGCGAGTCCCAACTACAGTTGGTTTTAAAGAAAGACACTTTTGGTTTAAACGAACATTTGTTTTTAATAACTTACACCAACCATCTTTTGATTCCCTCAATAGATTGCGCAAGCCATTAGAAGAACTAGTATATTCCTTAAAGTGACGTGGGCATTCATCTTTTGAACATCTCTTGGCAGTTTCTATTTTTAATCCCCTCTAATTGCTATTTAAGAAATAACATTTTAACTTTATTTTGTCAAATATAAATAAAAAATGCGACTCACCTTGAGCCGCCTATTATTTAAAAAAATAGTGTTTCGTAGAACCGTTTCCGCCACCTCCGACGGATTTCTCGTTTTAGTTTCCGGAATAATTTGCCAAGATAATATATTATCAGGCTTCGCCCTGTTTTATCACAAGTTTGATTTCTCTTAACTTCTCTCTTTTTTCTCGTACACCATCCTTTCTGACCATTATTGTTTTCGCTGTATGGTTTAAAATTAGGACAATTGCTGCAACTATCCCTTTTTAATGTAATCCGCTCCTCAGGCGATGGACTAAGATTATCCATTGACATTACCTTACCATCTCCAACAAATACTATTTTGATAATAACAAAGATATTTTAATTGTCAAGTGTTTTGGTTGAAATAAATTCCTCTACCATTTCCTTTGCTTTTTCATCGGTGAATTGTAAAGGTGGATGTTTCATCAAATAAGCTGAGGCAGAAATTAAAGGACCACCAATTTTTCTATCAAAAGCTAACCTGACCAATCTTATGGCATCAATAACAATTCCGGCACTATTGGCTTTATCATCAACCTGTAATCTCATCTCAATTGAATAAGGAATATCAGCAAACATTTTCCCCTCAATTCTGATAAAAGCTAATTTTGTGTTTCCCAAAAATGGAATGAAGTCGCTGGGCCCGATATAAACATTATTTTGATTTATTTTTTTAGCCAGCTGACTGGTAACCGCTTCGGTCTTACTAATTTTTTTACTTTCTAATCTTGCTTGTTCTTTCATCGAAAGGAAATCGGTATTGCCTCCGACGTTTATTTGATAAGTTCTGTCAATCGTTGCCCCTCTATCTGAACAAAGTTTTGCCAAAACCCGATGGACAATTGTGGCTCCAATTTGGCTTTTGATGTCGTCGCCGATAATAGGAATTTTTTCTCTTTTGAATTTCTTTCCCCAATTTCCATCAGAAGCGATAAAAACCGGAATACAATTTATAAAACCGCATTTTGTTTTCAAAGCCATATTCGCCCAGAATTCGGTTGCCTTTTGGCTTCCCACCGGTAAATAATTAACCAAAACTTCTGTTCCGGTTTTTTTGATTTCTCTTTCGATTTCTTTTTCCAATTTTTCTACCGAACCTTGATTTTTTATGGGTTTTACCTTATTTTCGACATATACCCCTATTCCATCTAAAGTCGGGGCCTCTCTGACAATCGTTTTTAATTCTGGCAATTTTGTCCAGTTGACTAAATTCGGACCGGCATATACTGCCTTATCTAACCTCTCCCCTATTTTATTTTTACCGACATCAAAAGCCGAGACAAATTCAATATCGTCAAAATTGTAAATACCTACTTTCTGGTGCATTAAACCAATTATTGGTTTATTATTATGTTTTTTGTAATATTCAATTCCCTGAATTAAACCGGCGAAACAATTGCCAACGC
>Ga0315312_1003140_pt1 | contig 10823 bp, 6 predicted proteins | sample TDP7_MG_FD_203629 | JGI IMG/M metagenome (GOLD analysis project Ga0315312, IMG submission 203629) | Freshwater sediment microbial communities from Lake Towuti, South Sulawesi, Indonesia - TDP7 | ecosystem: Environmental > Aquatic > Freshwater > Lake > Sediment | place: Indonesia: South Sulawesi... | reverse complement strand
CCGAGGGCGTCCCTTCGACTCCGCTCAGGGTAAACTCCGTGGTGGAACAGCCCGCTCTGGCTCACCAGTTCCCCATATTCTCGCGGGTTGTAGGTGTAGTCCCGGTCGAGCGCGTTGTTGATATCGGTCTGGAAGAGACTGTTCTCTCCGTTGCTCGTAGTAGCCCACCTCACCCTGGTAGATAATCATGCGATTGATCTCCGCCTGTCTTCTTGCCGCCACTGAGCTGGAGATGGCTAGAGCCAGGGTACCGATGGACAGCAGAGCGGTCAGTGGTACCAGCAAAGGAAGCAATGTCCCGAGCCACTGTCGCAGTGGACCCACACCCCTTGCCTCTGGGTGCCGCCGACGATGCAAGAGCACCCCCATCAACGTCGTTACCGCGAGTAGAGGTAGGCCTATGACCACGAAATAGCCACCCCAGGGGCGAAGGCTCCAGGGTACTGGTGGGCTTTCTGCGCCAAGGAGTTGGGCTAACTCCTGCAGACGCTGCCAGGCAGGCGAAGAGCGGAGAAGGAGTGGCTCGCCAGACCACACGAGCCCCGTAGCGGCCACCGCGCCCAGGCACGCAAAGACTATCAGAAGCCAACCCCATCTAAGCCAGCTGATCTGGCGAACGGGATGACGCAGGAACCATAGGGCCGCGGCGGCGAATCCGCACACCACCAGCAACAGCAGCGATCCCACAAGTGCTACTGCTAGCCAGGCTAGGGATCGGAAGAGCAGTGCGCGCTTGCTCGCTAGGGCCTGGCTTCTCTCTCGGTAAAGGTCGGTGCGTTCATACCCGGCCTGCATCGCGGAAGTCCAAGACGCCACTTCCTCGGCAAGATCCTCCCGTCCATGCTCGCGGAAGTACTCTGCGATCTTCACTGCGTCTCGGGGCCAAGTCGCCTGTGCCGACACAATTCCGGGATCCTGCGAAGCAGAACCGCTTCCGCTGCCTCCGGCTATGTGATGCGCGGTTCCTGCGTCGGGTTCGGTCGACGCTGGCCTTGTCGCAAAGATCCAGGCGAGGACTGCAGTCTTCACATCGAAGATATCGTATGCGTTGCTCAGCATCAGCTGAGCTTGATGCATTACGGACTGGCGCAAGCAGATAGCCGACGAGTGATCGCCGGCGCGTTGCGCGAGGATGGCCATGCCGATGAGCAGTTGCGGGAGTTCCAGGAAACGAATGCCGGTAATGGCCGTCGTGCGGACGCCAATGCTCGAAGCTTCGAGCATTGGCAGGAACTTGAGCCCCGTCCGGTACACTGCAATGCGCGCGTCACGCCTGTAGGTGTTCCAGGAGTGCTTTCCAAACGCTCTTCGCAAGTGGGCGAACGCGTCTTCGTCCCTGTGGTCAACAAGCGCGGCGTAGGCGTGGAGATAGTCTACTGCAGCATTGCCCGGATCGAGTTCCGATGCGCGCCCGAGAGCCTTCTCGGCGCCGGCCAGGTCTTGGCGCTCTTGGGCCGTCAACGGCTGTTCGTTGAGCCAGTCATATCCGCCCGGCTGCCCCTTCAAGGCCTCCATCCCTTCGCGGCGGAGGAGGCTGCCTGGCATGACCCGCACTGCAAAGAGAAGATGGGGCACAGGACTGCGAGGGTCCAGTTCCGAGGCGTGATGATAGATCCTCGCCAATTCGGAAGCTGAGAGTTGATAGTGAGTGGCGTGGGAAAGGGCCGCAAGCCACGCGGTTGCGTCATCAGGTCGCTCTTCCGCCACTGCAAGGTAGTCCGGCTCAAATGGTCCGCGGATGCGCTCACGTAACGGCGGCACACCACAAGACGCGGCAAGTATGACGACGATAACAACGACCCAGAAGACGTTTAGGAATCGGCCACGCATGGCACGCCCTGTTCTACGGCCATAGCAAATCCTCTGTGCGCAAAACGCCATTCAGCCCCCAAGGGTTGTAACCTCGTTTCCTGTCACCTCCTCCCGTCTGGGGACGGGGATGTGTACTCCACCGACACATTACCCGGCTGAGCCTCTTTGGCGGTCTCTCAGTTCGCCAAACGAAGGCCTTCGGATTCACCCCAGGGGGGAAGTACAACCGGTTCCGTCGCGTGCCGCGACCTCAGGCCCGCCCAAGCACTGGCACGCTGGGCACGTACAGCAGCGACTAGCAACGGTGCAACATGACCTCAAGTGGATCGTGAGAACTATCACGCCAGCACACCTCGCTGCGCTCCAGCCATTCCGGCACAGCAAGCGTTCTGCGAGGCCATTTTCATGCCCGGACGAGGAGCAATTGCAGGATTCCTTGCAGCATTGCCTCAAATCCCGCTGTTCCAGCATATCCCAGAACGCAGTCCAAGTAGAACTGGCCCGCTTCGCCAGGAGTCTTGATGAAACCGAACTCTGCAGTCAGCACGCAGTCGGCGTAGCACTCTGCGAAGGGTGTCTGGCCTAGCCCATTGGACCAATACAGAAGGTCTCCCATCTGGTCCGCGATCCAGTCACAGCAGGACGATGCAGTGCGGCACGGCGGTGGTGGCGGTGGCGGTGGCGGCGGTGGTGGCGGTGGCGGTGGCGGCGGCTGGCACGGCCGTCGACGAGGCTTGCACCTTGGGTCTCCGTGGCAGGTGGTGCCGATGCAGATATGGCGCGGTAGATGAATGCACCACATATCAGAGGGATCGACAGCGCCAAGGGGCCGATTGGCCACATACTCGTAGCAGGTTGCAGGCCTCATCCGCCTCTTGGTTCGATGCAATAAGCCGCAAAGCGGATCCCTACGCACCCACCTCCCTATGGTCGGCTTGTAGATCCTCGCTCTCACCCAATAATCCCCCGTATCCGGCTGTCTGTAGTATCCCAGCCGGCCCACCCAGCCGAAGCGGTTGGCGGAGGCGCCGGAGAGGATGGTCTGCTCGCCGAAGGCGCGGTAGAGATACGAGACCACCGCACCCTGGGTGGCGTCGCTCAACTGCATGCTCGATCCGAGCGCATCATAGTGGTGGAACAGCCCGCTCTGGCTCACCAGCTCGCCCCATTCGCTTCGCTCAGGGTAAACTCCGTGGTGGAACAGCCCGCTCTGGCTCACCCACAGGACTCTTGGGCGAGTCAGATCAGGTGCACTCTCGGCTATGGGGTTGGCTGATGACACTACAGCCCAGCGGCCCTCCGAGAGTCTGGCAGCGCACGTCGGACAGCGCATACATGGTAGTTCGAGACGGCTCCGCACGACCCCTCTAATCGTGGAAGGCTGGTTGACTCGGAATCGGCGCAGTGCCTACCGTGGCCGTGATCTAAAGCCGCTTCCCTACCCCTCGCGTTACGCAGCGCCTCCCAAAGTTTTCTCGCCTCCTCCGCTGCTAACTGCTCCAACCGCTCCGACCCAACCGTGATCTGTGCTACCATTTGGCTGCTATCCTTCCTGCCCGCCCCAAGCGGGCTGTGATGGGTCAACGGAAGGACAGCATTTCTTTTGCCAGCCGATTCCAAAACTTTGCGGTCACCCCCCCTTGCATCTGGGACGACAAACGCATTGCTCGCATTGGGCACGCGGAGGACCTCGCGCCAGGTTGAGGCATCGATAACGCTCACCGAGTCATAGCCATAGGGGGGTTGGTGCCAGGTGAACGAGAGGTAGCGCCCATCCCGGCTCCACCTGATGTCGCTGAACCAGCATTCCTGAGGGTCCACTGAGATGTCGGTTGAGCCGGTAGACTGCCGAGGCACCGATATCCCCCATAGGCGCCTACGCGATGAGAGCTCGTACACATCAACCCGCGCGTCGAACGTGTTGACCGCCTTCGGTCCATCCTCGGTGTTCCACCATCTCCTCAACTCGAATACCTGACCAGTCCTCAACACCCCGGCTCGGGCGATCAACCTGTGGTCGGGCGAAATCGCCAGGCTCGGCCAGACGCGCTTGTCCCACCTCACCCACCGCCCCCAGAGGCCTACCACGCCCATCGGGCGTAAGACAAGGTCGTCCAGAGTCTCGGGCTTCGAGGCGCCGCGCGGCTGTCGGTAGCCAGCGATTCCGAGTTCCGCGTGGGGACTTCGCAAGGTCTGCTCCAGGACCTCGAGATCGCCTGGGAAATGTCGGAGCAGGTACTCTCTGCGCCAGGCCACTGCGGCCTCGGTGTCGCCGTCAACATCCCGATCATGCGCCTCATAGTAGTCTGCCGGCGGCGCCGACTGGGCCGGCAGTGCGTTGAGGAACTCCCGGAAGGAATGCAGGACGTAACCCTCACAGGAATCCTCAAAGGTCAACCTGAAGGGACAGGCATCGAAGGTTTGTAAGTGTCCATCGTAGGCAACGTCGTCTCTCAAGTGGAGAAGCCCCTTGGACTCCAGGTAGGCGCTGTATGGATCCCTTTTTCCAATATACATGTCCCGATACTGATCGCAGTGGGGCCGGAGCCACCCCTCTTTCACGTGGATGTGACCAACTATCCCGGTTCTGTAACCCTCCCTCCTGAAGACGCTGAACATCGAAGGTAGGCTCTCCAGAAAAGTCTCGTTACCCGACAGCCCGTAGACCCCGTGGTTGTGGACGTACTGGCCGGTCAGGTAGCACATCCGGCTCGGCGTGCAGATGGGGTTCTGCACGAAGGCCTGGGTGAAGTTGACCCCTTCTCGAGCGAGTCGGTCGAGGTTGGGCGTCTTGACTTGCGGATGGCCGTTCACTCCCAGGCAGCGAGCATTGTGCTGGTCGGCCTTGATGATGAGGATGTTTGGTCTTCCCGTCAGGCCGCCTCGGCCGTGCTTCGGTCTGTCAAGCGCAGATCCGTCTTCCCTTGCTGCCATGGTCTCCCTCTCTCCAGCGGATCCGACCGGAACTGCCGTTTTCTCTAGCCGCTATAGCCGGTTGGAACGGACTCACAGCTTTCTTCTCGTCTCGAGCAGGGCCTGAGAAGCGCCCTGGGCCAGGAGGGTGGAGTAGAACTTGGCGTGGAGCTCCTTTGCTTTCGCCCGGTTCTTCCGAAAGACGTTCCTCTTCTGCTGCGGATCACGAAGGGTGTGGTAGAGCTCGACCGGTTCGCCCTCGACACTATAGATGAGCGTCCATTCTCCGTCGAAGATCGTGGTCGCGAAAATCTGCCTCGTTGGGCGGGCAACCCCGTCAACCATCCTACTGATAGCGCCGATCTGCGCGATGGTATACAGTTGCCAGGAAGAGATCACGACGTCGTGGAGAGGCTTCCGACTGCCTTTCATCAGGGGAAGGACCGACTTGCCGAAGATCCCCTTGGGAGGCTTGACTCCGGCAAGCTCAAGTATAGTCGGCATCAGGTCCGGGTGCGTTACCAGCGAGGAGACCCGGTTAGGCTTTATCCCCGGTTTTCGAATCAGCAACGGAACACGAGTGACCTCGTCGTAGAGTTTGGACTGATCCCAGCCTCCGTCTCTGAGCGAGGCCTTTCCGAAATAGCCGTGCTCGCCAAAGTAGAAGCCGTGGTCACTGGTAAAGATGACCGTGGTGTCGTCGAGCAGGCCAAGCGACTCCAAACGGTTCATCAGCCGTCCGAACCAGAAGTCAACCATCGTAATCTCGCCGGCGTAGCAGGCGTGGGCGATTCTTAGGTCAGCCTCCGAGACTCGGCCCCGGTACTTGCCGTAGACGGGATCCACGACCTTCCCGTCATATCCGGGAAGGTAAGGTTCCACATAGTAGCTGGGGGGATCCCAGGGCTCATGAGGATCCCAGGTGTCAATCAGGAGGAAGAATGGCTTGGGTTGGGGCAATTCCCTCGGTTTGCCATCCTCTATCAGCCGCAGCCACCAGGATGGGTCCGCCACAGGGCGGGTCTTGCAGTTCCTCTCAAGCCATTTCTCGGCTTCGTGGAAAGTGCGGGGAGCGCAGTAGTCTATCTCGTCGTGGCGGCTGCGATTGTAGTCCTCTCGCTCAGCCCCCTGCCCTCGAATCCAGACGAAGTCGGCGAATCCGCGATCGTAGTTCATGTCAGCCCGCAGGTAGAAGGGGGTGTCCGCAATTCCCATCGTGAAGTAACCGGCCTCGGCAAGCCGTTGGGGGAGAGTGGTCTCCTTCGGCGGCAGCGGGGCCCACCCGAAGTCAATCATTGTTAGCTTACCGGTGAGGAAATCGGCGCGTGTCGGCACGGTCGCGAAAGAGGCCTCATAGGCGTGATCGAAGACGATCGCTTCTTTGGCGAACCGGTCGAGGTTGGGGGTTCGGATCCACGGGTTCCCGTAGCAGCCAAGACGGTCCCGCCGCAGTGTATCCGAAACCACGAAGACAATGTTCATTGTTCATCTCTCCTTGTAGCAGGGGTTGTCGTCGCATTCCCTCCGAGGGAGGGGTTCGCTTGCCCAGATGCAGAGTTCTTCTTCACCGGCAGAGCCAGTGGGGAGAGATTGTACTATCTCATCCTCGGCATGACGGCATTGAACAGCATTCGATCCGGTTCGTGGCCGGGCGCAACTCGGACGCACACCGGCACGCCGGGCAGCAGGTCGAACCAGTTGTCTGAGATCACCTCGCGCCCGTGGTCTTCCAGATGAACGGCGTGGCAGAATACGGAACTCGACACCTCGAGTTGGTTATCCGGGAGTGAACGCACCGAGATTGCCGGCGCAGCCAAGGTCAACTGCCGGTACGGCGCTAAGGTCACAACTGACTGATCAAACGGCACACCGTTCGCTCCGCGCAACACGGAGGCATAGACCCACGCTTTCGGGTCTCGTTCGTTCTCGGGGGGAATGGCTTCCGACCCAACTTCCAGCATGCTGTTGGCTGAAACGTTAACCGGGCGTGATTTTGCCTCCTTGCTCCCGCCGTCCAGCTGCCACCAACCGGATTCGACAGTGACGTTGACCGCTTGCAACGAGTCGTTCACGATGCGCGTCACCAGTCGGTCCGCCCGCCGTCGCACGATCACCTTCACTGGGGCACAGGCCCGGCGGAACCAGTAGTAGCTCGCCTTGCGCCGCAGATAGTAGTCCAGGATGGACCAACCCGTCTCTCCCCAGCAGTCCGAAAACGACCAGATCAGCGCTCCCTGGCAATCGTCCCGCGGGTCGTGTTTGCGGAAACGCAACGCTTCAAGGGCGTACCCATGGATGAAGGCCTGGAACATCTGGCCGTAGACAACATAGTCGGCGACGCTCAGCGACTCCGGGTCTCCGTAGTGCAGGCGGACTGCGGCGGGAACCGTCTCCTTCTCGAAGGTGTTGGTGTGCATGCGCCAGGCCAGGCTGTCCGGCCGCATCTCTTCCGGGGCCAGATACTCGCGAATCGAATCGAGATGGCACGGGCCAATGACCCCGTACTCGCTCACGAACCGAGCGCGACACTCATCGAAAGTCTCGTGGTGGATGCGACGGTTCATGTCCGGATTCATGAAGAACGGGGCCCACCAATGGTTGTCCCCGGACAGTTCATCGTTGGCCTTGTCCCCGCCGCAGGGGCTGCTCGGCCAGTAGGGGCGCCGCGGGTCGAGTCGCCGGCAGATCTCGGGCAGGAGCTGGTTGTAGATCATCTGTCCGCCAAGATCGAGAGGCTTACTCTTGTCCGGGTTCCACCAGTCGGTGAAGCCCTGGTGGCATTCGTTGTTCCCGCACCAGAGCGCGATGCTGGGGTGATGTCGCAGGTCCCGAACCACCGATTCGGCCTCCGCGCAGACGGCCTCGCGAAAAGCCGGGTTCTCCTCCGGGTAGGTGGCGGCCGTCAGCATGAAGTCCTGCCAGATCAGGATGCCGGCCCGATCGCAGGCGTCGTATAAGGCCGGTTGCTCATAGATTGAGCAGCCATTGATGCGAAGCATGTTCATGTGCGCGTTCTTCGCCTCCGCCACCAGCGCTTCATACTTGGCGTCGGAGATGCGGGCGAGTATGATGTCGTGCGGGCCGATGTTGCCGCCCCGGCAGAAAACCTCCTCCCCGTTGACGCGGAAGCAGAATCGGCCGCCCTCACTCAGGGGTAACCGATCAATCTCAATCTCACGAAGGCCGACAGCAAACTGGCGGCGGTCGCAAATCGCCCCCTCTCCGTCGGTGACCTGGGCTGTAATCTGGTAGAGCGGCTGGTCGCCCAGGCCGTTTGGCCACCACAACTCCGCCTCGGGGATCTCAATCACTTCGCGGATCGGCATCCGCCCCGGCGGGACGCTGACCACGTTCCGGCGCTGAATCGCTGCGCCGCCATCCGGCGGCTTGATTTCCAGTTCGTAGACACAGGCGCGCTCGCTCCACGGGTGCAGGTTCTCCAGCACGGCCTCCATTTCCAGGCACACCCGGCCCTCCTGCCGCAAAGTGTCGAGGCGCAGGTCTTGCAGAATCACATGGGTCCGTCCCTCCAGGCGCACCCCACGCCAGATGCCGATGCTGGGCAGAGCATCCACCCAGTCCCAGCCGTACTCGTACTGGGGCTTCCGCAGCCACTTCACCCCGCACCACCTCCGATGCCCGTAGAGATCGCCTTCCTGCATCGGGTTCGGGATGTCGCCATTGGCGCCGCGGTTTGGTTCGAACGGGCGGCCCTGGCCGGGCGGCGTCTGGTCGAGCGCCAACTCGCTGCCAGCCGTCAGGCGCACCATCAGTTCATTGCGCCCGGCCTGCAGAAAAGCCTTGACATCGAAGATCGCCGGGACGAATGCGTTGGCGGCCTCCCCCACCAGCTTTCCGTTCACGAACACCTGGGCATTCAAGTCCAGCCCGTCACAGACGAGGTGCTGACGCTCATGGCGGAGGAAATCCGCCCCAACCTCAAATGCGGTCCGGTACCACCAGGATTTGGTCTCCGGCCAGCGGCACTTGGGCATGTTGGCGCCAACCGCGGGTTCCGGCATCTGCCCGCCGCGTATCAGATCCAAGTGAACCTCACCCGGCACCTGCGCTTCAATCCAGCCGTCCTGCGTCTCCCGCACCCGTTCGAGCCCGGTCTGTCCAATACACTGGAACTCCTCAGCTCGCAGGGACCAGGTTCCATTCAGATTGATCGTATCCATACTCTCTCTCCTCTCATGGCACACAGGTTGAGTCACTCTCCCAGCGCCTTGATCTCCCTGTTGATGGCCGCCAGGTCCAGCGGGTAGTGGCCAAATTCCGCTACGACTCGGACCATCTCACGGATGTTTTCGTCCGGGGTATCTCGTCCGCACTGATCTCCGGTTGACAGGATGAAGCCGCCATTCTCGCCCGCCGCCCGGATCGCCTTCAGGCTTTCCCGGCGCACATCCTTGACGCCCCCTCGTAGCATCACGTCCGTGGTGTGCAGATTCCCCATTAGGCTTAGCTTGTGCCCGAAGGACTGCTTGATCTCTGCCAAGTCGCAGTCCCCCATAGGTGGCCTCTCCAGCGGGTTGATAGACGACAGATCCGTTTCCAGCGCGCACATCTTCACCAACTCCCGCTCCGGACCGCAGCAGTGAACTTGCGAGGGAATCCCCGCCTCTTTGCAGACCTTTGTGATCTCCTGCAGCGCCGGTAGCGTGATATCCCTAAGAATGTCTAGCGTATTGAACACGAGCAATCCGGACCCGCCGGTTAGGATGAAGTCAGGCCGCACCGGACCGGCTAGCACGCGCTTCAGAAACGCGACTGTCGTCTCTTGGTGCGCTACACTCCAGGCCTTTACTTCGTCATACCTGTCGCAATAGTCATAGATGGAATAGCTGCTCCCTTGTTCGGGATTGCCGAGTTGGGGCGGCCCAGCGAAGACCCCGATAACGCCACGATCCGCAAAACGTGCCAACGCCTCCCAAAGCAGGTCGAAGCCTTGCTGCTGCGGCTTCACACCCTCGATTGGCCACCACTTCTCTGGGGTGTGCTCCAGGCCAATCTTGCTGGCGAGTAGGAGCGTTGGCGGATCGTACCGGGGATACACCGTTACGTGGGGCGACCATTCTCTGCCCTGCCCTTTTCGCTGGGAGTAGCTGCGGGTCACTATGCGTTCCGCGGCGCGTTCAACAATCACGGTTTCGTGATAGGTACTGTCACTACCCAGCTCCATCGCCGCCGATGCTGGATCGGGCAGCCAGAATCCCTCCAAGCTGTAGATCCATCCATCGGTGCCGAAGTGCTCGACGGCGGCGATGTAGGCCTGCCACAGAGGAGGGTCCTGATAGAGGTAGATATCCCAGAACGGCTTGCCCGTCAGCCGGCATGGGATCATGTTCGACATGTCCGGCGCGACGGGCACCCGGTCCGGAATTTCGTTGCGCATCGCGGTGATCATACGTTGTCGTGGGGTCATGGTTTCCATGGTTCTGTCGGAACTCACTTATGCCTTCCTCCCACAACCGGCCGGAGAACCCGGCGGCAAAGGCGCTGATGTTCAGCTAGCCTGTGCCAACTCAGAGATCCAGGCCGGCTGATCTGGAATGGGCTTGATCTCAGGCTTGCCGTACTCCTCCGACGCCTCCGTAAGCGCGGCCAAGTTCTCAATCGGGGTGCCGGGGCAGACGTTTGCGCCATCCGCCAGCGTGAACCCGCCGCAAGGGGCCATCCACTTGAGGGCCTCGTGCGCCGCCGCCTTGACCTCCTCCTTTGTGCCCTGCAGCATCAGCATGGGGTTGATGTTACCCGTGAGGTACATCCTGCCTCCCAGGTTCTCGGCCGCTACCTTTGGCGGCACCAGATAGCCAAAGAAGTAGAAGCTGGTCAACCTGGCGTCTTCAACAAACACCTTGTGGAGATGGGTGCTGTCCCCGCACATGTGTATTCCCCGGCCATTGCTCGACCCGGCCCCGAACCGGTCATGGAGGGCACTGGTGTAGGGGAGACAGAACTCCTTGAACAACCGCGGAGACATAACCTGGGCGGAGTCCTCGGCCAGAAAGTAGGCCCCACGGGGGCTTGGATCGAGGCGACGGAAGTTCTCCTCAGCGCGGATGATAGCCTTGGTGATCCGGTCGAGGAACTTG
>Ga0315312_1003139_pt1 | contig 10828 bp, 9 predicted proteins | sample TDP7_MG_FD_203629 | JGI IMG/M metagenome (GOLD analysis project Ga0315312, IMG submission 203629) | Freshwater sediment microbial communities from Lake Towuti, South Sulawesi, Indonesia - TDP7 | ecosystem: Environmental > Aquatic > Freshwater > Lake > Sediment | place: Indonesia: South Sulawesi... | reverse complement strand
CTTCTTTTTTCGCTCTCTCTATCAACCTCGTAGCTTCGGCAATTGCTTCCTTTGTTAGCTTTTTCCTCACTTTACAAAGCTTGATGAAAATCATCTTTCATTGCCTCAACGCAATAGTATCGCCTGTACTATAAAAGCATTCAAGTGTGTGAGAGAGAGAGAGAGAGAAAAAGATAGAATTTCTATCCAACCAACCAAAACCCACACACTGTCTATCTACCATACAAAATCCAACCAATAATAACACCTATTGTTAAACTACCTATCAGATTACTAATTCCTATTCCACCTCCTGAAATGATTCTTATGCAGTCGACTCATCTCACATACTTCTCGCTAAGCCGATAAGCGAATTAGAAAGAAAATCTCTGTCAGAAGAAGACGTAAGTCGGAAACGAATACCTCATAGAACTGCCAAAGAAAGTATACGACTTCTACCGCCTAGACGAAGCCGACTACACAATAATGGCTTCTGAAATAAACCCAAAAACAACAGAAATACTCATCTAAAAACCAAAACTCTCAACCTGTTAAGAAAGTGTAGATGAAGAAGAAACCAAAAACAATTCTCACTCAAAGCAATTTTATGATGCAATTTAGCTAACCTATTTAAATGTCGCAGAGAATCAATTTCCTAAAGGCTACGGAACATGACTTCACAGCGACTCACAAAAATCAGCAAGGCTATCTACGAAGCCCTCAGCAAAGAAGAAAACATAATACTCGCCTACATATATGGATCAACAGCAAGAGAAAAAGAACACCCATTCAGCGACATAGACATAGCCATACTACTTAAAGAACCATCCATCGACAAAACAATCAAAATACACAGTATCCTAACCGACTCGCTCGGAGAAAAAGTAGACACACTACTTCTAAATCTCGCCCCACCAATCCTCAGATACCAAGTCATCAAGAACGGAATCAGAATAATATCCAAAAATGAAGAAGCAAGAATTGCATTTGAATCAAGGGCATTAAGCGAAGGACTAGACGAAAACTTTCTAATAACAAAGGTCAAAGATGCCATAACCAAGAGGCTTTCAAGTTGAGTGAAGAAACAGTCAGAGACGCAGTAAACAAGCTGAAAGAAATATCCAAGGTCAAGAAGGCAGAGTTCCTATCCAACTGGAAACTCCACAACTCGGCTTTATGGCTCCTCTACACAGCAATCCAAGGCTGCATAGACATAGCCATGCATGTAATATCCTCAAAAACTCTCCGCACGCCCGAATCATACTCAGATGTCTTCTACGTTCTAGCGGAAGCAGGAATCTTAAACCCAAAAGAAGCAGAAGAATTCGCCGACATGGCAAAATTCAGAAACGTACTTGCACACACCTACGCCAGAGTAAACCTAGAAATCACATACAGAATTCTGCAGGAAAAGCTCAACAACATCGAAAAACTTTACACAAAACTCTTGAAAGAATCCCTTCACAGAAGAAGATAGAAAAACCAAACCCTAGTAAAAAATCTCATAGAAACCCTCGAAATCCTCGGCGACGAGGAGCTCATGGAAAGCATCCAGAAAAGCGAAAAAGACATACAAGAAAACAGACTAATCGGCTTCAAAGAGCTCCTCAAAGAACTAGATATAAATTGATCAGAACAGTCGGTCACCGAAAGACGGTCTACAAAAAATAAACACCCAACAAATACTCATCTGACAACGGAATAAGTGAAGAAGAAGGAAAAATACATCTACAAAAAATTTCAGGGCGTCCCTTGACATTTGGAGAATCGGCATACCACCTACATAAACGTCAGTGTGAACTTTGTTGTATGTTCTTCAGGTCTTGACGTTAGCCAAACTTATTATGTGACTCAGCAATTCCTCTTCAAACTCTAAGATAGCCTCTCCTTCCGAAGTGATGGTGTACACCCTTCTCGGTTTCCCATTACAGACCTCCAATCTACTCTCAACATAGTTTTTCTTCTCAAAAACGGAAAGAATGGGATAGATGTTTGATGGAGCAGGATAATAACCATAACGGTCTCTAATGGCGCACAAAAGTCCATAACCATGCATAGGCTTGTCTTTCAAAAGTCGCAAAATCAAATAGTCTAAGAGATCCCTCAACTTTTCAGTCCAAAGATTTCTTAACTCTGCCTTGAAAAGAATCGACCTGGTCATTTCTGATCCAAGAATCCACTCCTCACCTCTAACTACCTTCACGTTTCCCCCTTCTCTCTGCAATGTACGAGCTCCCTCCCAACAAAAACTATGTATTTTGTCACTAAAAAACTTTATTAAAAAATATATAAAAAGATACTAGAACTTTATAACAAAAAAACTAATAAGCATCTAGTAACAAAATCACCGAGAAACAACCCAGGGAAGATGATTCAATGAAGAACAACAACCAAATTGAATTGGTGAAGATACTCAACGGAGGAAAAGTCACCATTCCACGAAGTATCAGGAAAGCTCTCGGTCTACGGGATGGAGACTACCTCGCTGTAACTCTACACGAGAGCAAAGCAAAAATCGTTTACTTTCCTGTAAACATCAAACCTGTCCAGTAGTGGTTTCCTAAAAGCTGAAAGTCACTCTGAAAGCGCCTCCTTAGCCTCCTTCAAAGTTTCTTCTATTCGTTTCCAGTGAGCTCCACGCCAATATATTTGTTCACAACTCGGGCACATCCAAAACTCATCATAATACAAGGCAGTGGCCTTCGGAATCCTGTCAATAACTTCCTCCTTAGAAACTGGTCTAATCGGAGTGTTACATTTTGGACAGCGCGAAACAGTCACATCGATCTCAAGTCTAAAGCTAAATCGCTTTGACAACAGAGCAAGCTTTCCAGCCTCCGTGTCACCCTCCACCAAAAAAGCATTAGCTCCACGTGTTGCGGCTCGCTGGTAAAGCTTAAGATCGCGGGTAAGAAGAATTCGATTCTCCGTTTTCACTCTTTCAATCAACTCCTTGTCGTCAAGAGACTTGGAATACTCCACATCATGACCGAGCATGCGGAGCCATCGAGTCAGCTTGCCTAACATGCCATCCGTAATGAACTTCAATTCATTCACCTTATGATTCGACCAGTTCCAGGCTTGGCAACGATCTCTCCCTCGTCATACACCAAAACTCCATTAACAAAAGTTTTCAGCGGCTTGCCCTTAACTCTCCATCCATCAAAAGGAGAATACTTAGCCTTCGAAAAAAACTTTGACGAATCCACTTTGTGTTCTTTCTTGACATCAACAACCACCAGATCGGCCCAGTAATTGTTCTCTAGTCTTCCTCTGTCATTTAGATGAAATATCATCGCTGGCTTTTCCGAAGTCAATCTGACCAGATCCTGTAACGTTAGGCGTTTCTTATTCACCTGGGTTAACAGCAGAGAAAGCGTCGTTTCCAACCCGGGTATGCCAGGTTTTGCATCCCAAACGGACTCGGTTCTCTTCTCGTCGATTGTGTGAGGAGCGTGATCAGATGCTATGGTGTCGATTAAGCCAAGTTTAATGGCGCCCCAAAGAGCGTCAATATCCTTTTTGCTTCTCAACGGAGGATCAGTGAGGGCAATAGTCTTAGATTGTTTTAGATTTTTGGAAGACAACAGGAGATGGTGGGGCGTAACCTCACATGTGACAGAAAGACCAGCCTTCTTCATAGCCGAAAAAGCTTGTAATCCAGCGAGTGAGCTAAGATGGCAGAAGTGAACAGAGGCGCCAGTTTTCCTCGCAAGGCGAGCGACACGATTCATTGCCTTTTCTTCCGCACTGGGTGAGTGAACTTTGATGTAGGCTTCTATGTCATCTCGTCCAGTTCTTTCCATCTCTTCTCTGCTTCTTTCAAGCATCTCCCTGTCTTCTGCGTGCACTGCAACAGGAACGTTCATTTCTCCAGCCTTGTTGAAAGCACGCATTAAAGACTCGTCATCGTTGATGTTCAGACCTCCCACTTTCTCTGACAAGTAGAGCTTGAAAGCCACCGCTCCTTCTTCAACTATTAAAGCCATCTCTTTCAGATTCTCAGGAAAAGCCGAGTAAAAGGCAACGTTGACAAATACCTGTGTTTCCGCCAACTTCATTCTTTCTCTCAAAGATTTCGAATCCATAGTCACAGGATTGTTATTTGGCATGTCCATAACCGCTGTGACACCACCGGCTGCCCCTGCTGCTGTCCCACTCGAAAAGTCTTCCTTTTGTGCCAGTTGCTGGTCTCGAAGGTGCACATGAGAATCAATCATGCCTGGGAAGATTATGTTTCCTCTGAGGTTCAGTTCTGTTGAAGACTTTGGAAGGTTTGTCTCTTTGGCTATTTTGAAGATTTTTCCTTCATCGATGGCAAGACCTGCTGTAAACAAACCCTTGGTGGTGTAAATTTTAGCGTTACAAAGAACCAAATCAACTAACAAAGCTAATCCTCAAGTTCACCCACAATCAAGCGTTGTGGAAAAGTGAAAGATCATTCAGCAACTAGTTTGAAAAAGTCTCTTTCAGTTATTATCCCAACTAGTTTTTTGTTGACGACCACCGGCAGTGAACCAACATTCTTCTCTTGCATTGTTTTTGCGGCCTCCCCAATGTCAGCGTCTGGCTCAACCGTTGCAACGTCTTTCATCGTTACCTCAAGAACCGATGTTTGTAAAACTTGGTTGATTGTTCCTGATTGTAAGTGTTTGAAAACCTGTCCTGAACCGAAAAAGCGTAGTATACTTCTAACAGTAGCCATACCTACGAATTCATTGTTTGAGATGATGGGTAGCCGTCTGAAGCCGTGCTTAATCATTGTCTTCTCGGCTTCTATTATTGATGTTTCCGGCTTTGCCGTCATAACCTTCGTAGACATGAGGTCTGCGACTTTTGCTCCTCTGATTTTTCCACTGAAGAGTGTGAGTATGTCCCTTTCTGTCACAATAGCCCATACACGACCATGTTCATCAACAATAGGCAAGCCACCAACTCTATGCTTTTTCATCAAGCCTATGGCTTCACTGATTTTTGCAGTTGTAGGAATCGAAATCACTTTGGAAGTTGTGAGGGATTTTATTGGCTCGTTGATTGCCTTAAAGAAGTTGCCAGCATACTTTTTTTGAATTATCTGGAATTTTTCGCCACCCCCGAGATAGTTGATGATATCGGTTGCGGTTACTATACCAAGCAGTTTTTTAGTGCCAGGGTCTACCACGGGCATACGACGAAAGCCTTCTTTCACCATGATTTGGATAGCATCGTATACTGGTGTGGTAGGCGCCATCGTGACCACTGGGCTCTTCGCAACGGTCATTATTTCTCCTTCACGTCTCTTAGAGGGGTGAGTCTTCAATTCTAGAGGTCCCCCTTCTCTTAAGACACGTCGAAAAGTTTCCCGTGGTCTTCCACTTCGCTTTGCAACCAAACTTAACCCTCCATTTGTTACAGGAGCGCCCTTGCGATATCTTCTCGGTCAACTATGCCAATAAGCTTGTCATTATCATCTACGATAGGTATGCGACCTATGTTCCTCTTGAGCATAAGTTCAGCCCCTTCCTTAATGGTCGCGGTCGGTTTGAGAGATGCAACTGAAGTTTTCATTACGGATGATATTTTTGGCGGAGCCCTAAATCGACCTTTTTTGGCTTCGAAACCGGGAAAAACCGCTCCAGTGTCTAACAAGTCTTTTTGTGTAACCATTCCAATTAGTTTCCCTTTTTTCACCACTGGCAACCCAGCGAAGGACCGTTCTTGCATTAAACGCCAGATGTTATCCACCTCGTCTTCTGAGGAGCATGTGAGGAGTTGATTTGACATTACCTCAGAAAGAGGTTTAGAAAGGTTTGAGAGATTTTTTTCGAGAGATGAGCGAATGAAGGCTTCTAATCCAAGTATTCCCGTGTATGTGGAATCGTGGGAAGAAGCTGTGACTGGAATATACCATTCGTCTAAGCGAATCATTTCTTTGAGAGTGGCATAGGCATCCATGTCCATAGTTGCCACAAATTTTGGGGACGACATGATTCCTTTAACTTGAATCGGTGAGACTGAGGAAGTTATGGTCATGATGTCGGTGCGAGAAACCACACCCAAAAGACGTTTATGCTCATTCACGATAGGAACAACCCTCAGTCCTCTGTCACGCATAGCTGCTCGAGCCTTTGTCGCCAAGTCATCTGCGTAGAGGAAAGGATGTTTTCTGTCTGTTAAGTCTTTAACAAGCAAACGATTGACCTCTAAAACTCACTTTTCAGTTCCTCTTTGCAGTCTTCACAAAGGAAGTTCCCCTCAACCTCTTCGAGGCTATCAGACCAGTGTCCACATCGATCACAGTAGCCAGCCAAAGGAGCTTCTGGAATCGCCTCTGCGACTTTTCCTCCTTCAATGCGGGCTTTCTCCTGAATGATTTCTAAAAGCTCGGGCGTGATCGCTAGAATGTCCTTACTGGATATCAGTCCAACCAGATTTCCTTTATACATAACCCCTAATCTTCTGATGTTCAGTTGACTCATTCTTCTGGCAGCTTCGCTCAGGGTTTCGCTTGGATCTACGGTAATTAAGGGGGAAGTCATTACTTCTTTTGCGACAAGTTTACTGGGCTGGTTGTTTCTGGCTAGAACTCTTACGACTAGGTCTCTTTCGGTTATGATGCCTAGGGGTTTTCCTTGTTTGCTGGTTACGACAATGCAGCCTACATTGTGTTTGTCCATCAGTTGGGCCGCCTTGGCTGCGGTTTCGTTTTCGTCGATGGTTGTGACTGGGCTGCTCATTACGTCCTTGACTAGTATTCGTTCTCTTATGCCTATCTCTGCCATTGCAACTCCTCCAACGAGAATAAAGGAAAAGCCCTATTAAATCTTGTTCAAGAATCGGGGTAGTTGCACTGAGATTAACTGTCGTTGAATGTGTTACTTGTTGTAGAGGTGAGGGCAATCCTTCTAGGAGATGTGTGGAGTGCAAGATTTTGTCCATAATGCTTTTTCCCCTTATCAAATACACAAGATAGAAGGATATACGCCTTCAACGCTATTGAAAACAGGCTTATCAAGTGATATCATAACGAAGTCACCAAACAGAACCAAAAAAGAACATCAGTTCCAAAAACAGAAAGCCAAAACCAAACGATTCCTAACCAATTGATAATGATAACCGAATTTCTCACAAATGTTATCACAAAGAGAAGAAGATGAAGAAGAAGAAGAAGGAACAAAAATTTTCCCAGCATTATCATCTCGAGAGGTAAACTAAAAATAACATGAACCCTCAAGTTAACTAGCAGAAACATATGCAATGAAAACTCTTCGGCACCTTAGGAATAAGAGCCATAATAAACAAAGACCTAACCTCAGAACACATAGTAAAGATAGGCTTAGCAGTAGCCACAAACTCAGGAAAAATCATATGATAGTCTTATTGAGAACCTTTCACAGTTGCGTTTCGAGGTAAAACTACAAGGTTAGCCTTTACAATTGTCAATGGCTTTCGCGTTTTTTTGCAAAACACAGAAAAATGTTCCATAATCTTTTTTAACTAAACCACACAATAGTGTATGCTGAAAGATAAAAAAGAGAGAGGAGAATTCTAATGAAGATGAATAGAATAGCTGCGATTATGCTGTGTCTTTCTTTGATGATGTCTTTTGTCTTCGCTAATTTTACCTTGAATCTTCGTCCAGTGTCTGCTTCACCGATAGCGACGATTTACATAGACCCGACTCCAGTTACTAAACTCGTATGTCAGAACTTTACTGTTGCCATAAACATCAAATATGTTACGGACCTTTGGGGATGGAATATTAAACTGACATATGATCCCAGCCTATTAGAGGTCTTAAGCATTACCGAAGGACCCTTCCTAATGTCATCAGGACCAACGATTTTTGGGGCCTATATCGACCCACCCAACATAATCGTCGCATATTGCGTGCGAATGGGTCCTCCTCCTGGCTCGAGTGGCAGCGGAACATTAGCCTACATAGAGTTCCATTGTAAAGGTGCAGGAGAATGCGATTTGACATTCCTTGCTTCTCCCAACACTATGCTGGTGGACTCTAATGGGATTGAGATTCCTCACAGCGCAGTCAATGGGCATGTCATACAGAATCCTTTGACTCTAGACGTAGAGTTGTACCCAAGAAAAGTCGTAGACCTCGGAGATCCAACGAGCACTCAATGGCACGAGCTCCACCCAAGCAAAACCAACTACTACCACCTGATGAGCTGGGAACCAGGCTACGTCCTCAGCCCCGAAGACCAGATCGACATGTACCTCATTGATCCGCCCGTGCAAATATACCTGGAGAGCTACGGACCCGTTGACCTATTCGCTCCGATATGCACCATGTGGCTTGAGATGATGCCAGAGCCATGGGAGTGGCATCTCACTAGCTGGGAAGACACTAATGGTGACGGTTACCTCAGCGCATGCGACCAAATCGACATGACCAACATGATAACTGGAGATGTGGTTTGGTTCCACGTTCGGGAAATCATGCCTCCAGATCCAGTTCCCCTACCTCGAATGATGATCCTTGATGTCAAGTACTGGTTCCAAGTGGACGAAGTAACAGTTGACATGACGCTCTCGCGAGTTGATGTTCCACCACCAGTAATCCCGATTTTCGTGGAGTACAAGTGCGGCTACTGGACCTTCGACCCAAAGAATCCCATCTGCACCAAGTGGAACCAGATCGACCCAGAGATGGGTCCAACTCGCTGTCTGCACCTAACCAGCTGGTATGACAATGAGAATGGCGTCCTCGATCCCTCTGACATAATCGACATGACACCCTTGTACCCAACCCCAGGACCTGTCGAATACTATCACGTAGACTTCGTGTCGATCTCCCTGAAGCTAACTCCGAAGCCATCACCTCCTGTAGTTCCGCCGCCACCTAGCGGTCCCATGTACCTAGAGTCTAAGATAAGCTACGATATGTTTGATCTATCCCACCCAGTGTGTACCTACTGGCATGAAATCTACCCGGTTTACAGCAGAATCTGGCATCTGAGCAGCTGGGAAAACTTCTACGGTCTCAGTCCCTGTGACCAGATCGTGTTGGCGCTCAAAGATGAACTCGGAGAACCCATACCAGGCACAGAGGCTGAGTACCATGTGGACAAACTGACGGTCGCCATGAACATAACATCTGTGGAGCCACCGTTCGTGTGGCACATCGTGAAGTTCGAGGAATCCCTCAAGGAATTCAAGCAATACCATTGGAGATACCCTGTGTCCACTCAGTGGCACGAGGTTAACCCGGAGTACTGCAGGCAATGGCATATCATGGATTGGTGGGATGATGGAGACGGCTTCCTCGGTTACTGCGACTACATTCTAATGATAGACAAACACACTGGCTATATGGAGTGGTTCCACGTAGAGTCTCTGAGCACAGACATGTGGCTCACCCTCAAACTACATGACGTAGCCGTAACTGCTGTTTCATCCAGATACCCAGTTGTGTACCGAGGACTAATCGATCCCATCTCCGTGACCGTTGCAAACCTAGGCGACTTCAACGAACCAACCGTCGACGTCTACGCCTACTATGACGGAAATCTCGCCGCACCGAAACAAACAACCAGCCTAAACATAGGAGAAACCAAAACCCTAACCTTCAATTGGGACACAACAAGCGTGCCACCAGGAGTCTACACAATCAGCGCAAGAGCCGTCATTCCAATTGACGATGTTCCAGGCAACAATTATCTTTCAGATGGCACACAAGAAGTTAAGAGACCTCCACCAGAGATTCTGGACGTAGAGTTGTACCCAAGGAAAGTTGTAGACCTCGGAGATCCAACGAGTACTCAATGGCACGAGCTCCACCCAGAAAAATCCCATCTCTACCACCTGATGAGCTGGGAACCCGGCTATGTCCTCAGCCCCGAAGACCAAATCGACATGTACCTTATTGACCCGCCTATTCAGATTTATTTGGAGAGCTATGAACCCATTGATCTATTCATGCCAATATGCACTATGTGGCATGAAATAATGCCGGAGCCTTGGGATTGGCATCTCACTAGCTGGGAAGACAATAATCATGATGGCTACCTCAGCCCATGCGACCAAATCGACATGACCAACATGATTACTGGAGATGTGGTTTGGTTCCACGTTCGAGAAATCATGCCTTCAGAGCCACTGCCACCACAACCTCGGATGATGATTCTCGACGTCAAGTATTGGTTCCAAGTAGACGAAGTAACAGTTGGCATGCAGCTCTCGCCATCTGTTCCTCCAGGACCACAGATATTCGTAGAGTACAAGTGCGGCTATTGGACGTTCGACCCTAAGAAGCCCATCTGCACCAAATGGAACCAGATCGACCCAGAACTAGGTCCCACTCGCTGCCTGCACCTAACAAGCTGGGAAGACAATGGCAACGGTGTCCTCGATCCCAGCGACATAATCGACATGACGCCCCTGTACCCAAATCCAGGTCCTGTCGAATACTATCACGTGGACTACTTGGTGATTTCCTTGAAGCTAACTCCGAAGCCGTCACCACCTGTGGTGCCGCCGCCACCTAGCGGTCCCATGTACCTAGAGTCCCAGAAACTCTACGATAAGTTTGATCTATCAAATCCTGTGTGTACTTACTGGCACGAAATCTACCCAATCTACAGCAGATGGTGGCACCTAAGCAGCTGGGAAAACTTCTACGGTCTTAGCCCCTCCGACCAGATTTGGTTGGCACTCAAAGACAAGTTCGGAGAACCCATACCAGGAACAGAGGTCGAGTACCATGTTGACAAACTGACAGTCGCGATGAACATAACATCTGTGGAGCCACCGTTCGTGTGGCACATCGTGAAGTTCGAGGAATCCCTCAAGGAATTCAAGCAATACCATTGGAGATACCCTGTGTCCACTCAGTGGCACGAGGTTAACCCGG
>Ga0315312_1003138_pt1 | contig 10829 bp, 7 predicted proteins | sample TDP7_MG_FD_203629 | JGI IMG/M metagenome (GOLD analysis project Ga0315312, IMG submission 203629) | Freshwater sediment microbial communities from Lake Towuti, South Sulawesi, Indonesia - TDP7 | ecosystem: Environmental > Aquatic > Freshwater > Lake > Sediment | place: Indonesia: South Sulawesi... | reverse complement strand
CAAGTGTTGAGTTCAAACCTCCCGTTGCAGTCTGACCCATATAGAGATTTTCTGGAATGGCGAAAAGTCGTCAATAAATCTCTTGCATCCATCCTTACAACCCTGGATTCCGTAGCATCGCTTTTGGGCAAACATGATGCACAGATGCGTGAGTTGGGCTCCATCCAAAAGGAGACCTTAGATGTCCTCCGTTCCTTGAACAACCGCTTGTAAAGGTGATTTTTCATGTCCGAACAGGTGAAAGACGAGGAAGTTTCAGCAGAGAACCGGAAAGAAGAATATGTCTGCAGTGCTTGCGGCGACACTGTGGTTCCGGAAGAGCACCCGACCGACAAGGGAGTAAGGTACAGGTGTCCCAGTTGCGGGAAGTTTATGAAGCCCTTAACCCCAGAAGATCTAGAAGACAGAGAGGAAGAGAGTAGGGAACCTCTACCTCCACCACAAGTTCTCGCTACGCAAAGGGTTAAAGAGATCTTGGTCAAGGAGCTGCCGAGAGTCTACGGGATCCCAAAGAAGGACGCAACTAAGACGATAACCGCCATTACTGATACGCTCACGTCGGCGTCGATTATGGATCCCTGGAGCCTTCACAGCCACATCAAGGATTTCGCGCCTAACGCTAACGACCGTCACCTAGAGTCCATAATAGAGAAGATCTTCGACCAGCTACGGGAAGAAGGGTACCTGCCGAGAGATCAAGAAGGATATAGGGTTAGGTACGATCGGAGAAGGGCGATCGATCGATATCGACCTGGATATGCGCCGCGAGAAAAGAGACGGTACGACGAGGAGGATTACGAGGACTTGATTGAACGATCGAGGTTTAGGATGGAGCTGGCGGAAGAGAGGAGGAGACAGGAAGAGCATGAATTGAGGATGAAACGGTTGGAAGCTGAGATCCTGAAGATCACCAGAGAGACGGGCGGCAATCCCCAAACAGGACTGTACGAAGAGACCAGAGAGTTCATTGACGCTGAAGGGAATCTTTGTGCTCCAGAAAAAGCGGTGAGCGTCCGCATAAAGAGGACTCCAATAGAGACTAAGGGCGGGTTGACCGCTGAGGAAGTCAGGAGGATCGTGAGGGAAGGAAAAGAAGAGATAACGCCTGAGAAGATTCGAGACATATTCAGAAGTGAATCTAGCAGAGGAGAGAGCGAGGAAGTTAAGGTTTTAAAGGCGGAGCTCGGCGAGTCCCGTAAGTCCATAGAGGATTTGAGGGGCACAATAGAGGCCAAGGATAGACAAGCATTACTGGACAAGGTAAGCGGTCTGGAGAGAACCGTCAGCGATCTTGCATCTGCCGGGATCGGCGAGTGGAAGAGCGACGAGATACGGCTCATAAAGTCCGGCATCAGTGACATTAAGGATATTGTCAAAACCTATCTTTCGGGAGAAAGACCTTTAGACCGAGCTGAAAGGATCATAACAGGAGGACCTCAAGGAGGCAGGCCGCCTTCCGAGATGGCTGGGGAAGCTGAGCGCGGAGGAGTCATTGATGAGCTTAGGAAACATGGCCTCGTGACGAGAATTGTTGAGCGTCGGAACCCTGGAAACGGTTCAAGTCCGATCCCCGAACCCCCAACCCTGAACGAAAAAAGGGTCCCCACCGGCGTACGCGACTCAAACCCTGAACTCCTAACGCAAATACGAGAGCAAGGTGTTCTCACCGTCTTAGAGGAGAAATTCCCTCGCGTAAAGGAGATAAGGCAAACGAGATTTCTTGGCAGACCGGCTTCCGAATCGGAGCGAGAACCAAAAGAACCTGTTGGAGAAGAAACAGACCTGCCAAGAGGTAAGACGGGCTCAGACACACGTACGGAAGACCACATCGGTGTAGTCACATAGTGTGAAGATTCCCGAAGTAAGGATGGGAAGAGAATCGATCCCGACATACTGCAAGTACATTCATAACCGCCTGTTCAGGGACGACTATGACGCCCTAAAAGTGTCGGCTAGGGGAAGAAGAATAATGACTTGCCTTGGATCGTAGCCTCCTCGCTGGATTCCTTTCTGAGGATATCGTAGAGCCTAAACCATACGCTTCTCCCCTAGTCGAAACCGGCTCAAGTTTCGTCAGACTTAAGTAGTGCTGGATTGTTTTGACGCTCTCCTTGTTACCGGTCATGTCTTCTATGGCCGTTGCTAAACCCTGGACGTAATAGCGGCGTCCTGCAGAAGTTTCAACCTGAGAATAGCGGAGACACAAGTGACCCGGAGACTCAATAGATTCTCACCGGTGAGAAAATGCTCCTGAGATATGGTCTTGAGATCCTAAGGATTAAGAAGCCCGAGAAACAGGTTGAGGCAGCCAAGGAGATCAGCGAGCGCAGTAAACCCGACTACCAAAGCTGGCAAATTAGGAACGTAGAGCCGTTAAGCTGGAAAGAAAAGGGAAAGAAGATCAGAAGTTTCGAGTACACATTGACTCCTATGCCTGAGGAATGTAAGGACTATCCGAAATTGGGAATTGAATCACAGAGGAATTTCTATCGTTGAAGCGTAGATTCATCGTTGAGGTTAAGCTACCTGACGATCAGCCGGGAGCGACCTTCGAGCCCTGTTCCAGATTAATGCCAGCCTCGACAAGATGCAGAAGGAAGGATGGAACACCTTAATGCTTGAAGGTTCCTAAGTGTTTCCTCACAGCTTTCTCCTTCTCTTGGTACAGTTCTTGATAATTGATTCCTAGGGCGTCGCTAACAGCAACATTCCAAGGACACTTCCGAGATGGAGAACAACAACCTGCGTAGCTGTTCCAGCATAGAATATTAAACGCCTCTTGGATCGATCTCCCGATTGCTGAGTCGTTCGCCCTTGAGCCGTTTGACCTTGATCCTTTCGAGTTCTATGAGCTGATCGAGTTTCTTTTTGGCGGCCTGGGTATCAGATATCTTCTCTTCCACCACCCGCCTGGACTCTTCAATCGCCTTTTCGACTACCATTCTCAGCCCTCCTTTTCTGCCGTTAATGTTCTTTAATGGAAATTTATATGAGAAGGTATCCATGCCATGAGTGGCGGATACAGGGCTTACGCTGAGAAGAAATTAGAAAGTGATAAAAAAGGGTAGGGCGTAGGGCGGAGAGGTAACCCCCTATACGTGGAAATCGTCTAGGTCGTACACTAGCCCACAGCTTTTACAGCATATCTCTGCGGGGATCGTGTAGTGTTCGTTTTCTCTTGCCACTATTATCGGTGATCCGCATTCGCCACAGTAGAGTTTGCCCTCCCAGCTTATCAGGTAAATTCTTAGATAGACCGCTTCATACTCGAACTCAAAGAGACCGCCGTTAAACGGTTGCCTATAGAAATGGTGGGAGTTAATGGCTATGTGTTCCTCAAGCAGGGCAGCTCCCCGCACTCGCCCGTTCTCAATCTTCAAGTACCTCTCGCTGAATGTTCCCGCCTTGTAGTCCTTCCCTGAGTTTCTCGCCCTTCTTTCGTAGCGTCGTGCATACTTGCGTTGGCGTATAGCACGGCGTACCCTCTGACATTCACGGCAGTAATGAGCCTTAGAACATCCCGTTGTGAAGGGTTTACTGCACTTCCTACAGATGCGTTTAAGCTTCCTGTTGCGAGCCACCGTACCGACTATCTTCCTGTGCTCTTCAGAAATCATCGGAGTTGTCGGGTGTCTCTGCCTATACTCCTGAGGCGTTAATCCGTGCTTCTTCAAATGGTTGGTAGTGATGGACCCTAGCCTGTCCCTGCACTCCATACACTCTACATAACCCAATTTCCTAGCCCCTGAAAGACCTAAATCTCCTTATTTTGAGTTGCTTTCAGGGAATAGTATGGAAAAATGAGATTAAATAATAACAGAGTTATGTTCTACTCAGAAATAGGCTGACCTTTAAGGTTAGCTCTTAGTTTTTCAGAATAGAAAAACCCATTTATTGACTTTACACATGTAAAGTCGCTAAAGGCTCAAAAAACTGAGATAATAAAGAAGCGGAGTTTTGAGCTTACCGCTTGACCTCTAAGCTCTTAAAGGCTTTCCAATTTCTTCTTTAAAACCTCTACGGCTTCTTGAAAGTTCTTCTTGTTTGCGATCTTACCGTTTAAGGCTTGTTTCTGCTTGGACAATAAGGCTATTTTCTCGGCGATTTCTGTACGCTTGGCTAAAATATCCTTGTCCTCAGCTTCTACTTTCGCTTTTAGCTTCTCGAAATTTGTTATCGCTGACTTGTGGCTTTTCTCGTATTTTGCCACTAGCTCCTTAAGGCTTTCAATCCTCTGACTGCCTTCAGTGAATTGCCTGTCCTCAGCCTTCAACTTGGTTATCTGTTGTGTCAGTGCTGAAGCTTGTTCTCCTAGCTTCTTATGGTCTTTCCTCAACATCTGAAGCTTCTCGTTCAGATCGTCAATTTGAGCCTTCAGTTTCGCCTGTTGCTCATAGACCTCTTTTCGTTCTTTCTCTAGGCTATTGGCGAACTGTTCAATGTCTTTAGGTCTTGTTTTCCGTAGGTCGCTAAGCTGAGCTGTTAAGGTCGTTATTTCCTCAAGAGCAGGGAAATACCTCTGTTCTAGCTCCATGATATTCTTGATGTTTCTGTTAATCTCCTTGTTCTCGGTCTTTAGGGCTTTAAGCTCTCCTTCAAGCTTGTCTATGTCGTTCTGTAGCTTATCCCGTTCTTTCTCGAAGTCTGCGATAGCCTTGATCTTTTCCTCGTAATCCTTGATCTGCTCTTTTATGCTGTCCTTAACGTATTTCGCTTGTGCCTCTGTAACTATTTCCCTAGTTTCCTTAACGGTCTTGCCTTCTACCTTCGGGATAACCTCTTTCAGTGCTTTCGTGTTAGGCAAAACTCTAAGCATCCGTGCTTGTGGCTCTGACACTGTTCCTTTACTTATGGCTTCTCGCAAAGGCTCTTTGTCCTCCAGAAGCTTCAGCTTAAGACTGACGTAAGAAGGGCTTAAAGTGAGCCTTTCAGCTATGTCTTTCTGTTGAAAGCCTTGCTGGACGTAGATGTTAAGGATATTTGCCTCATCAAGATCGCTGAGCTCTTGACGGTGAAGGTTCTCTATCATCAGAATATCTGTAGCTTCCAAGTCTCCAAGACCTTCATAGATGACCGCTGGAATTGTTGAGAAACCCGCTTTCTGAGCTGATAGAAACCTAAGATAACCTGCTACTAGCTGATAATTGCCTTCTTTGAGTTTCCTAACGATTATTGGCTCAATGACTCCTTTAGCCTTAACGTTCTCGATAGTTTCGCCGAGTTTAACCTCGTCTATCTGTTCCCTTTGGTAAACAAAGCCTTTAATCTGACCTAACGGTAAGTCTTCCGTATAACTTCTTTCCATGTTCTCTACCTCTTTGTTTTCCTTTTCTGTTAGGCTTGTTTTCTTTCCCATGACCTTTTGCGGTAAAGCCTAACACTTCTAAAAAAGGCAACAGAATATATAAAGCTGATAGCTAAAAAACACAAAAAAAATTTTAAACATTTTGCCACTTTACACGTGTAAAGTCAATAAATGGTCTTTTCTGTTAATATTTATTAACGGAAGGGCGAGAAATACGCTATTCATGGTTGAATGAAAAAATAGCCATTTTTTGGTTTTATTTTTTTTAAAATTTTTATGAAAAACCTTTGGTCATAATATAGGACAGCTAGCCAGATCACGGAATTGACCTTCTAGGATTCAGAGGATAGTTCTCCCGAATGTTGACGGAGATCCCCGAGCCCTGCGGATCAGCCCCAATCGCAAGAGGTGGGCAAAGATGCTTCCGTTAATAGGAATTAACGGAACATAAGCGAATTTGGTTATTCCATTAATGACAGAATCGCCCCATTCTAGTACAGAAAGTGAAAAAGTGGGCCGGGAGAGATTTAGACCCAAAAGGGTTCAAGTCGAACTCTTCAATACCTTGAAAAACAGTTTCTCCCATGACCTACTTCAGCATTCTTGGATGTTTACTTCTTTTCAGAACCGCCCGGATTTGGACTGAGTCCCAAAAAAACCTTGAAGCTTTCAGTTAGAAGAGTAATGGTAGAATTTTGGATTCAAATAAGGCTATTCATAATGAATTTATCCCAAAATATAAATCATCCCTACAAAAAATAATACTTCACGAAGTGCAAAGTGGAACGTATTATCCTGGAAAACATGTACTAAACAAACTCGCAATAGATTTAAATTGGTGCGAGTTATGTAACGTAGGAGAGGAAGATGGAAGCATCGTGGTACAAAGTCAAGCAAAGGGAAGATAGGCACAGATTTTCTAGCATGGCAAGCGACGCTCTTCTTGGCATTAAGATAATAGAGGTACGGCTGAAAGTTGGTGCCGCGATTATGTATTCTAGCTCAGAACTCAAACAGCTTCTGTACACTGGGCAAGATTTAGTCAACTATATTCTCGCAGGTATAGAGTTTCTGAGAGGTAGCGCAACAACGAAAAGTTTGAACCCGGAATTGGTTTTTGTTATTAATCGTATTCGGCGAGAAGATTACCTTTCTCTCGATGAACTTGAGCAAAAATGTAAAGTTACATTAGAAGCACTTCAACTTGGAGAGAAAAAAAAACTTAACCTTGAAAAACTTCGCGTGGCTGAATATTTGTTCAATAATGTTTCTGCCTCCTCAAGAATTGAAGGCGAAACCTCATTTTAGATGAGGCTTCCGGAGTCCTCTCTTTGATTCACTTAAACAGCTTGATACGAGAAAGGAAGAGCCACTTAATAAATCGCCTTCAATATCTTCAAACAAGACTGGAACATGAATGTTCAGCCCAAGTTTATCAGCTCGTCTTAGATGGAATCAGTTTGATCTATAGTCACTTTCAAAGGGTAGACGAAATCTCAGCCCTTATAGAGAAGATACCTGCATCTGTTAATGACCCAGCATTAGGTGTGAATCTCTGCGTGCCTTTTTATAATCAGATCTTTTCAAGGTTACAGGAAATTGAAGCTGTAGTTGAGGTGTTGGATGATGTTTGGGGTAATTACGTTACTTCAGAGAGTTTTTCTAAAAAGTTCAGTGAGTTATATCAGGTGTTTTCAAAGTTTTGCGATGAAATTTCTGTCCCTTTGGGCGCACACTTCAACATGATTCTACCTGGCAACTGTTTTATGTACTCAAGATTCCCGACAGTCGCAAGGAATTTGTTTAGAACATTTGTTCCAATATCTGCTATCCAGAACCCTTATGTTTGGCCCATTTTGGCACATGAGATAGGTCACGCCTTCTCGTTCATTCCAAACATAGAAGAACTGATAGAGGCCGAATGCGGGCCCTTGATTTCTCAACACTTGAGGTCTATCAGAGAAAGAGTTCAAAGGAGTAGAGAGGAGATTGCAGACATAGAATATATCTTATCCCGCTCTTGGTATCAATGGGTTTCAGAGATATGGGCAGATTTGTTTGCTCTGAGGAGAGTTGGACCATGTTTTGTCGACTCCGAAATGTTTGAGTTAATAACGTCTGATCCCTTCTCGCCCAGCATGGAAGCGTCAGGTCGTTTGTATATCTTTTCGCATCCCCCACCTGATGTCAGAATAAAAATACTAGTACATAATTCTAATCAATGGTTTCCTCAACTGACAAACCACGTTTCAAATTGTCAAAAACTATGGGATGAAATGATATCAAGCCGTACAAGTCAGACCCTAGAGGAACACCGAGAATGGTTTGATCTCCTTTGCGATAACCAATTGCTGCAACCAATGGAACAAAGAGTCGTCGCTTTACTTGACCAATTGGTTCCACTGCAGAATGTCACGTCATCCTCCCTTGAAACCGTGATGAGCACTCAACCTATTAGTGTCACAAGCGCCCTCTCCTCTCTGGTCTGTGAAGGAGGGACATGTGGACACTTTATCGAAAAACTCGCCCAGAAAATTAGACTGGCAACTTAGAAGCGGGTGAAATGCCCTTCTCCGCAAATATTGCACGGTTTTCTGCGAGTTTAATAACAATTGGCAATTTTGTCGGTTTATCTCCAGCTATCCAATTCAATTCCGAGAGATAAAAAATATCTTTAAGCACGTTCTCTATGTCTACTTGACCATAAAGGTTGACAAATTGAATAAGTAATGGCTGAGCGACTCTTCCACGTATCAAGGGATAGCCGGTTGTGCAAAGGATCCCTCGATTTTCGTCGATGAGGGCGAAACTCCCCATAAGGGGATTCCTAATGAATCTATCCTCTTTCTTGAATAATCTAAATGGAACATTTTTCCGAATCTCTACTACCGAAAGATTAAGCGTTTGGCGAATATCTGGCTCTATGATACTTTCAACTGCTTCGATTATACCTTGCCTTTCTTCCTGCAATAATCGACCATCTCTGTAAATAATGATTTTCATGCCTTCTTGATGCTTGATCTTTGACAGAAGTTTCTTGACCGCCATTTTTATTCTACTACTTTCAACAATTTCACCTGTCTGTACAGCCCCAATGTCAGTTCCTACAATTCTTCCCTGTTTGTCAAAAAGATATCCGTAACACGCCACCTTCGCTTCTTTTCCTCCAATATCGATTCCAATATGGCAATCACCATGTAGGGCGTCACCTAGAACCCAAGGCAAGCCACCAGCTTGAACGAATATGCCTGTAGCCATTGTCAAAACAATCCCGTAATAGCGTGCAAGCATTTTGTTTCTTATTTCTGTATCCATGACTTTCTTGACTGCGTCTTTTAAATTGACGTTATCGATTGAAATAGCTTGAGAAGGAGCTGGTAGTTCGGCCTTAAGATAGTCGTATTCTGGTGCTTCTTTTGATGGAAGGAAAAGAATGAAGAAGGAAGTTTTCATTCTGTCTCTATATTCAGCGATTTTCATAGATAGGTCGTAGTAATCTTTGGTTGCGATCTCCTTTGGTTTCGGAGAAAGCAAAGTTCGATAATATTTTTGCATGTAATCCTTCAAGTCATTATAAAATTCGAAAATGGTATCACGATTAAAGTCAGCCCGATATATTAAACATGTTTCCATTATGGTGGGCTTTTCGAATGGGCCGTACTGCCTTAAGCAATTTGTCTTGAAGTCGTTCGTTCTCTCGTAGTTACCGATTTTGGCGACTTGTCCGTCTCCAAAGACTAAAGCAGGAATCGGAATAATTCCAAATGGAAAATCGTGTTCATTCGCCATGCACGCACTGAACCTTATATTAATATTAGCGAGCCCTAAGCTAGATAAGGCATTCCTGTAGTGAAGAATTGCATTCCACTTTTTATGAGGAGGTAAAAATATGTATTCTTTTTGTATTACAGGCGATATCTCGTCCGTTGTTAATGTTGGCTTCAACAGACTAGGTGCATGATGAGCCGGTTCAAGGCTCTCTCCGTACCTTAGAAAAACAATAGGCTCATTTGGTTGGATGGTGGTTATTCCGTACCTTTCTTTTTGGTACTCAATGACACTTGTCAACCGCTTTGTGGTTGGGTCGATGAAGGAAGGAGTATCTACTGTCTTGTGAGGGTCTAGGCCCACTATGCGACTTATCCTTTTTATTTTATGCTCAAATATATTTCTTCCCGGCTTCCCTCGTTTTCGACCTTTTGGTCTCGCAGCTACCCATTTTTGAACCGATTCGACTCCATCCTGCTGTATCCATTGCCATAGATCAAGAGAACCTACTTGAGTTGTAGTGGGATCAATGGAAAGACCCACCTTACCGTAAGAAAAAACGTCTAGTCTAAACGTGAAGCCCTTATACAACTCACATTTTTCAGACTTATATGAGGGTTTGTTTTCCATGAAAACATTGTAGTATTTTTTCCAAAAGCCACCACTTGTCAACTTATCCCTCGCAGACTGATAGAGCAGATGACATAGAGTTTCTTCGTCAGAGGAGGAAAGGGGGGTTAGCTTTCTGAGGCCCACTTTTTTAATTGGGTGGTTGTCGATTCTAAATTCCGTCTCTTTTATACTTTGAGGAAAGACAACCAAATAATTCTCTTTAAGACTAGGAGCATACCAAGTTGCATGGGAAAGCCTGAATGTCCTCATCATCGCTCCGGAAAGAGAACGTAGAATCTTATATCTCTCTTGACCCAATGGTATCTCTCCAACAGAGAAAAGATCAAGGTCAAATCCTTCATGGAATGGGGTGTCAACCGACAAAAAAAGATTCAGTTCATCATGCGGCATTATTCTTGGCTCCTCAAAGTTGAATATATGATATAATAATAAAGGGACAGATTAAAGCACTATTGCTTCTAGCCATCTGAATGTTTTTGTCAATTGTTATTAGATTGCGTTGCGTAAGGACATACCCTATTAGCAACCAGTGCCACTAAAGCTCTAATTTAAAGGAGAGGGCAACGTTTGAGTTCAACCTTCTGCCGTCCGACCTTGACAATGGCTGATCCTGTTTGATTCCTTAAATCCCCACTTATTTCGACTTCATTTAAGCGGTCTAAAAAATCTTTCAAACCTCTTCCAATTTTTATCATTGCATATTTGATGCCTTGTATTCTTATGGTCCGCTCTGTTAGCCGTCCCTTGTTCAAGCACTCCTTACAAGCAAAGATTACGGAGAAACATTTCCAAATTCTATCTTTTCTGTCTCTAACTGCTTTCACATCAATATTCCTCGGGGCCCAATTGGCAAGCCCGCATACAGGGCATGCAAATCCTGTAATGCGAAGTATTGTCGGAAGGTCTTTCCGGAACCTGACGAATTCCGCCGTGTCTTTGAACACGGCAATAGCTTCCACGTATATCAGGTTCTTGTTTTCATCCCAGTAAAGAACGTCATCTATAGTGTCCTCTACATTTTTGTATGACTTTTCGATCTCGAGCAGGATCTCCGGTTTTAAGTGGAATTTTTCTTTAAGTTCTAACCGATATATTTTTTGGGTAACTTGAAAAGTGGTGGAAA
>Ga0315312_1003137_pt1 | contig 10833 bp, 12 predicted proteins | sample TDP7_MG_FD_203629 | JGI IMG/M metagenome (GOLD analysis project Ga0315312, IMG submission 203629) | Freshwater sediment microbial communities from Lake Towuti, South Sulawesi, Indonesia - TDP7 | ecosystem: Environmental > Aquatic > Freshwater > Lake > Sediment | place: Indonesia: South Sulawesi... | reverse complement strand
AGAACAGGAAAACTCAAGCGAACGCTTATGATTTTGTGCAGTTAGATGGTTTAGCGTACGATAATATTGTCGTAGGCAATCGGATGTATGACTACAGTAGTCCAGCCATTCAGGTCCGATATGCTATTAGTACAACAGTCACAGTTAATCGCACTCTCATTTTGCATAATAATTTAACTAACGGCTATTATACAAAGGGTATTAATTCGCTTGGGATAGGAGATATAGTTAGGCAGAATATTGGCTATGCAACTGAGAATAGCGGAACCGCAACAGGTACAGGAGCCCAACAAACTATAGCCCACGGATGCGACTTTACGCCTACAAAAGCCCAAGTTATAGTCTCAAACATTGATGATGGGGCAAACCCGTATCTTAGTGCTAATCCTGATGCAACGAACATCTACGTTACAGCCGTTAACAACAAACAGTATAGATGGGAGGTTAAACAGTCACCATGAGTTATGTTAGCAAGGTTGTTTATGTGCAGGGCTTTTACGGCAAAGATATTGAGGGTCAGGCGGTTGACGACAACGGAAACGTCTTGGACCTCACAGAGTTTACTACGATAAAGTTTCGCATGAGAAAAACTGGCGAGTCCACAAAGGTTGACGCAGCGGTTACGGTTGTCGACGCCGTGAATGGGAAATGGAAGTATACTGTAGCCAGCGGCGACTTTGACGCTGTTGGAACCTATGAGTGTCAACTAGTCTGCCAGAAAACCGGTGCAGAAGTCACCGTTTCAGGCTTAACGATAATAATCAAAGAACAAGTGCCCGCGAAGAGCTGATCCAAATGGTTGATTACTGCACAATCAGAAACATCAAGATCCGTTTGAACATCGATTTAGATAACGCAGAGTTTGATGACGAGTTAACGGAGTTAAGAGACGAGGCAGAAGCCTACATAGACATTAAACTTACGCCATACACAACTGTGCCTTTGACCACGGTTCCAGAACTGTTAAGCCATGCTTGTGCCGACTTGGCTGCAGGACTTTTCCAACGCCGAAGACAGCCTCTAAGCGAGATTGTAGACGTGAAAACAAGTGGGGTAACTGTAAATGTTTACTGGACGCTTGGAAACGAAAAACTCAACGCCTACATTCGGGAAACCTACAAGGCAGGCGGACTTAAGAGGATTTAAAATGGCTAAAATTGAAATTGACACTTCAAGGTTCGAGGTTTGGTTCCGAAGCTTAAGCGAAGAAGGAGAGGAAGCCTTAAGGCTGTTTCAAAACGAAGGCTCCATCCTTGTTATGGCTGAACTTGCTAAACGGGCTCCTCGTCGAACGGGACAGTTAATCGCCAGCATCATGTCTGAAAACACTGGAACAGGCTTCGAGGTTTATCCCACGGTTCCCTACGCTAAATACGTGGAGTATGGAGCAGGCCTCTTCGGCAAGACACCTCATTTAATCTATCCAAAAAAGGCTTCAGTTCTAAGATGGGAACAGGCAGGATACCCAGTCTTCGCCCGATATATTCGTGGGCAACCTGGACAGTTTTTCGTTGCTAGAACATGGCAAGCCGTGATAGAGCCACTTACTGATTTAGCCCGCAAAATCTGGAGGACGATCATAAGTGCCACAGGACCCTAAAGCTGCTAGAGACGCCATAGTCGCCATGCTCGAAAAAGCCTCTACGTTAAGGAATGTTAAGAAATGGAAGAGGGCTGAGCCTCCTAGGGGCAGGTGGCCAGGTTTCCCGTGGGGATGGGTTGAATGGGTCAGCGGACCCGTATCGCCGTCAACAATGTCTGCAGCGAAGAAGCGGTATGAAGACCGCTACTTTGTGGTTGTTGTGGATAGGCATGTAGACGAGGAGAAAGCCGAAGATGAAGCGGTTGATTTGATGAAGTCGATTGAAACTGTTTTGGAAAGCGATTACACGCTTGATGGCAAAGTTGAAACTTCTTATGTCGTTAACCGTGAGAAAGTTAAGTTCTTCGAAGGCGACTACAGCCTAGTCGCCGTCAGGCTTACTCTCTATACACGATCAAGGGAGTAAGAAGGTGAGAAATTGGCTGAGAAACGCTATGTTGGTTTGGGAAAAGAGACAACGTTCGGCACAGCTGCTTCGGCAACGCGCTACATTGAATCGGTTGAGAGCATCGTGCCTGATCAAGGCTGGATAATACCGACGCCGGTGGCTCAGAGAGCCTACCGAAAAAAGAACTTGGGCAAATACCGAGGCTCTGGAAACATTGGCGAAGTTAATGTTGAACCTGAGAACATAGGCGAACTACTTCAAGCCGTCATGGGAAACGGTTCTGACAACAAGTCTAACCCTGCGACAGGAGTTTACCTGCACACCTTTACGCCACAAGACACCTTAGACGGTTACACAGTCAGAATCGGGGTTGAACAGGCTGAGCGAATCCTTCCAGGGTGCCTTTGTAACTCACTGAAGTTCCGTTTTCCACACGAAGACAACGTTAAAGCCGTGGCTGCCATTTTACACGGTGGAGCCATAGAGGCAAAGGGCACATTGGGAACACCTACACTTTCAACACTTCAACCCTTCCCCGTTGCTCCAGTTACAACTTTGACAATAGCTGCATCAGACAAGAAAGCCTATGTTTATGACGGTGAGATCACAATTGATAACAAGATACCAGATAGAGATTCTCTTGGAAGCCGTTTCATGCCTAAGATCAGGCAAGGTGAACGGCTTGTCGCAGGAAAGATATCTGCATACTTCGATGAAACCACTGAGTATGATCGGTTCCTTGCGGGAACAGAGTTTGCATTAATTGTAAAATGGGAAGGCCCCGTGATATCAGGCGCATACAAATATTATCTTGAGTTTCACCTTGAAAAATGCGTTTACCTCAAGGACGCGGCGCCACACGTTACGTCAATAAGCGAACCGCTCGTCATTGACGCTCCGTTCCAAAGCTTCTATGATTCGACTTGGAAAGACATCACAGTTGCATTGCAGAATACTGTTAGTGCTACGTATTAAGGGGGAAGAGGCGGATGAATGCAGGGGCTTGGCGTAGTAAGCGAGTAATCGCATTTAAGGGGCCTAGTGGAAGCACTTACAAAATCCGCCTTCCAGACCCATTAACACTGATACAGGCATGGGTTGAAGCCGGCGTTGAAAAGCCTTTAGACCAGAAGGATCTCGGCGAAAAAGTGACGAAGTCTGAAGTAATTGCAAAGATTCTGATGCGGTTCATTGTTGAGCCGAAGATTACGGCGGAGCCGACAGAAAATTCGCTTGGCGTAAATGAGCTTATAGAGGATCAGACAGACTGCATCGCATTATACCGCAAAATCATATCACCTTTCGTGAACCATGCAGACGACACAGCGGAGTTTTTTCGCAGCCTCGGACTTAGCCCTGAGACTGGGGTTACTAAGCCTACACGTGCAGAGGCTCCCAACAGAAATCCTCGGCTTAAAATTTAATGACCCAATGAAGATGTTAGCATGGAATGAGGTGGCGGTTGTTAAAGCCCTTGAGTTTATCGCATCAAAAGGAGAGGAAACACAGGAGATAAAAACCGAAAAAATAAGGAGATGGGTTAAAGACGTCAGAGGAACTTAGGCTTCAAGTCGCATGGGATTATGATGCTTCAGGACTGGAAAAACTAAAGACTGATGTGGATTCTGCTGCCGAAAAAGTTAGTGGCACCAACGTGAAGTTGATCAGCAGTTATAGAAGCCTCACAATAGCAGTCAGTCATGTGGCGTCGGCAAGCATGGGACTACAAAATATATGGGAAAGAGTAGCGTCAGGCCAGACAAGTGTTATAGAAGGCATTATTAGGTCAATCCCTGCCTTAATCAGTTTAGCAACAGCAATCTGGACGGTTGTAGGAGCGGAAAAAGCCCGAACTATAGCAAGTTCAATAGCCCACGCAGTTTCCTCTCTCGGCGCTGCTGTACCTCTGCTTATAGCAGCGGCGGCAGCAGGAACCGCTTTAGCCTTAGCTGCTATAGCCTCTGTTCCAAGCCGTGAATATGGTGGAAGAATCTGGCAGACGGGGCCCTATTTACTTCACGCAGGCGAAACCATAGGCGGTGGAACTCGAACCGTCAATATTTATTATCCACAGTTTAGAAGCCGAAGTGACATGGACGAGTTAATTGAGCGATTGAGAGCTGCTGGGGTGATTTAAACGGCTCTGGCACCGCCAAAAGTCAGGGTTGAAATTTTTCGTGGTCCACCTAAGCTTTTTGATGACCATTTTGTTAAGGATTGGACTCTTGAACTGGGGTCTTTTAGCTCTGACGGAGACCTGGTTACTTTGACGGCGCCCCCTGGAGGAATAGGCACGATTAGTAAGTCTGTTGCTTTCAATACGGGCACTTACAAACACTGCATTCTTAGGGTTGCAACGTTCAACAGCACTCAGTGGCATATTTACTTTAAACTGGCAGGTGCCGCTGTTTGGAGCAAAGTACAGTGGACGACAGGGCTTTTTCAGTACGACGTTTACAGCGAAGTAGGTGCCCAGAACGTTGATGAAGTTGAATTGTGGGTTTGGGGCATTAGCGGAACCCAAGTAAGCTTCGATTATATAGCGATTTGTAAACAAGCGCTTCTTAATCCAGATATCGACCTGGTTTATGATTTAACAGTAAACCGACGGATACTAAGTAAGGGAAGGGGAACCTTTAGGCTTACTCTTCCAAACTCTGCAGGAGAATACACAGGTGCCGTAAACAAGTTTGACAATATTATCATCTGGGTCAGTAGAGTCCAAAGCGAGTTAGGAAACGTCGCTGCTAAGGTTTTTGGCGGAAAAATCTTGGAAGTGGAAAATGAAGGTGAAGGACCAGAGTTTTACGTTAACCTATCCGGGGAAGATTATGGCTTCGAGTTGTCGCCTGCTCCCGGACTCCATCAGAAATATTACTCGGCAGTCAACGGAAAAACAATTATAGAAGACGCCTTAACCCTCTGCTCCTATTTGGCGAAGGCTCCAAACAAGTTTTTCGACTGCCATACTAACTGTGGAATAAACAGTACTCACACTGTCACATTTGAGGAGATTCAGCCATTTAACACCATAAAGGAAATGGCTGATAAGGTTCAAAACCCTGCAGCAGTCAAAGGCTACGACCTATATGTGACGCCTGCAGGCTGCGTTGTAGCCCATTTGAAAAACAGTAGTGATCATAATAGTGCGATCACTTCGCTTACACCTGAAAGATATTCACAGTCAATCGACGTGCAAAGAGTTAGAAACAAGATTAAAGTTTACGGGTCACAAAACAAGAAGTATCCATCTGACGGCGACCAGTATACTGAGCAAGCAGCGAGCGAAACGCCTGCCGATGATGGATGGAGCGCTGATGCTGACGCAACCTTGTCGTGGGATACTGGTGAGCCTCAGAGAGGAGATGAAAGCCTTAAAGCAATTAGAACAGGCTCATCCTTGAACGTGTGGAATGATTTGCCTGGCGTAACGGCGATTGACTGCAGCGGATGGAAACGAGACTCTTATAAAAAACTGCATTTTCACATTTATTATGAGAATAGCCTCGGTGAAGAGGGGACGATTATTGTTTGGATTTGTGCGCCAAATACTTCAAACCGTTATAACAAGAAGATTGTTTTGAAAAGTGGGAAATGGAGAGAGATAAACATTGAACTAGGACCTGACTCGACAGACATAGATGGCGCCGTCGGGTCGCCTTCATGGGACAACGTTCAAAGACTCCAATGGTTCCTTACAGTAGGCTCTTCCGCAAACTTAACGCTCAAAATCGACGAGTTATACTTCGGCGACCGGTATTTCTCAGGTTCAAGCGAAGACACATATTCACAAGGCGACTACGGCACCAGAGTCGCAGACCCCGAAATAGATGGGAATCTTAACAGCGACGCCGAATGCGCAGCAAGGGCAGAAGCAATAAAGGATTTCTATAAAGACCCTACAACAGTTTTAAGCAATATTCTAACTGACGGAGACTACCGTTTCACACCGGGAGACAGGCAACGCATAGTTGTAAGCAACGATAACCTTGACGCTTATTTCCGAATAGTCGAAGTTCAACAAGTCATCCGAGGCGCCGAATGGGACTCAATCTTAACGCTTTCAGACGAACCTCAATTTGTCGACTATGTCTTCCGCCTTCTGAAAGACCGTCAGAGCCTCTTGGAGAGGAAAAGCTAAAGTGATGAGCAAAAACGTCCTAAAGCAAATTAATGAATTGAATCGGGGAGATCTAGTTCGTGTTGAGTGGTTGGATGCCTCAATTGGTCGAAGTCTCGCAAGCGGAACCGAAGTAGATATACCGGTCAAGAGCTGGGGTGTCTTCATCGCGTTGTTAGGCGAGAAGAGGAAGCACATCGTCTTGGCTCAGAACAGTTTCCGTTACACGGACAACCTATATGATGTTGACTATACGAGCATCCCGCTTTCCTGGGCTCTTAACGTCACCGTTATCAACAAGGCGGAAGTCGATGACGACGTTGCCAATCGTCTTCTACAAAGCTTCCTCACAGGCCGATGCCGGACGATCAAGAAGAGGACCAAGAACCATGCACAGATGGATTAAACATGCGTTGACAAAGACCCTGACCGTTAAGGGTCCTAAAGGATCAAGGAAAAACATAGAGGTTGAGCCGTCCGAGAAACTCGTGTATGGCATAGCTTTCGCGTTGATCGCGTTGATCTGCTTGACAGCGCTTGAGGTTGTCCACATCCTCGTGCTGGGAAAACTTAACAGCGAGATACTCTCGGCTATAACCCTACTCATCGGCACAATCATGGGAGTCTTCTTCGGAAAGAAAGTTTAGGAGGCATGATGATGGGCCGTGGACCACGCTGGACAGACGCTGAGAACAACCACCTGCTTGAATTGGTTAAACGTGGCGCGAGCATCGAAGATATTTATAAATCTGGGAAATTTCCGGGAAGAACCTACAAAGCTATTCTGCATCAGATTCAAAGGCTTGGCGCACATTTGGGGACCCAATCAAAAATTTCTTTGGGGACCCAAATCAGCGAGGCTGAGATTGTTGATTTGGAGACTGTTGTTAAGCGTTTCGTGGACGCCTTCAACAAGATCTGCGGCTTAACCGAATGTTCGAAGGAGGATCTGGAGCGTTTCCGCACAATCTTTTCGGCTGCGCGGGTTTACTTCGACCTCTACTTTAAACTCGAAGAGTTCAGCGAGGTGAAGCAGCGTATTGAGAGACTTGAAGCGATGGTGGCTCAACTGGCGACAGAGAAAAAGGCAGGAACTTCTCAACAAGCGGCTTGAAGAAGTTGAGGCTAAGGTTCGAGAGTCCCTCCAGGAGAAGAGGGAAGAAGTTACTGCCTCGCCGACCATATTCGCCGAGATGGTTCTGGGCGTAAAGCCGTTCCCATACCAAGCAAGGCTCCTCGAAGACCAGAGCAAACGTATAGTGTCCTGTTGGGGTCGCCAAACCGGCAAGACGACAACCATCGCCATGAAAGCCATCTACTTTGCCCACACAAACCCTAATGTAACCGTGCTGATAACAAGTCCAAGCCTCCGCCAGAGCATGATAATGTTCGACCGCATAGCCACCTTCGTCTACTCGACGCCTTACATAGGCAACAGGGTTGTCCGGGCGACGAGAACAATCATCCAATTCGACAACGGAAGCAACATCATCGCCTTACCCTGCTCAGAAAATCTGCTTCGTGGATACACCGCCCATCTAATAATTTGTCTACCGCCATATGCCATAGTAACGTTAGCAGATGGAGAACGAGTCCCCATTAGCCATATCAAAGAAGGCCAAGACGTTCTATCATTCAATCAATCTACTCAAAGAGTTGAGCCGAAAAAAGTGCTCAAAATTTTCCGCAATCCGCTTAACGGAAAGATAATTAGGGTATGCCATGAATTTGGCTATTTTGATTGCACGCCTGAACATAAAATTTTGACGGTAAATAGAGGATATACACCAGCTATGTTTCTCACTTCACGTGACAAACTTTTGTATATCGGAAAAACTAATGAATTTAGGTATGCATGCCGACAAAGAATTAAGTTTTCTTCAGGAGCAATTTCTTTATGGCGGACTTTTGGGCGACTCTTCTCTTTCAAAAATAACAAGGACGGAGGGAAGAAAAAGAAAAAACAGTTACTTACGTATACAGCACTCCTCAAAACAAGCCAACTACGTTCAATTCAAATACTCAATAATGAAGGATTTTGTCAGAACATCACCTCGAACAACGATAAACAAAGGTTGGGGGAAAGAATTAGTAAGGTTCTCGACTCTCGCGTATCCAGCATTCACAAAGGCGCGTCAAATCTGCTACATGGATGGAAGAAAAGTGATATCTCAAGAATGGCTTGCAAAGATAACGCATCCCTTTGCTTTAGCAATCTGGTATATGGACGATGGAAGCCTCGCTTGGAATTTGACAATGACCATCAACACCCATTCATTCACGTACGAAGAGAATCTAATTCTTCAGAAATGGTTGAAGGATCATTGGAGCATCAATGTCAAGGTGAGAGAGGACAAAAGAGGAAGAGGCTACTTTATGCTTTTTCCCGCGAAAGACAGGGACAAGTTCATGGAATTAATCCGTCCTTACATAATCCCAAGCATGAATTACAAGACACTCTCAAAGCTAACGACAGTTACATGCTCAATATGCGGGCAAAAGTTTACTCCAAAGAGGAACATTCTTTCCATGTGCCGCGCAACAGGGAAAAGACCGATATGCCCAAACCTAAAATGCAAGAAAATAGCACACTTAAGACTCTACTACAATCCATCGCCCATACCATGCAAAATTTGTGGAAAAGTTTTCACTCCCCACACAGGGAATCAAGTTACATGCAACAAAAAGTGCAGTCGTTTGTACCACTTGCAACGCAAACGCGAATTAAGTCGAGCTTACAGACAAAGGAAAAAATTAAAGAAGTTTACAATCTGAACGTTGAAGGAAACCATAATTATTTTGCTAACGGTATTCTAGTCGGAAACTGTGATGAAAGCGCCTTCATGCCTGAAGAAGTTATAACGCAGATTCTCTTCCCAATGCTTAGCACGACAGACGGCTACGCCGTGTTTCTGAGCACGCCTTGGGGCAAGAACCACTTCTTCTACAAGTCTTTCATGAACCCGGCCTACAGCGTCCACAAGGTCAAGTCCAGCGACTGTCCCCTGATTAAGCCTGAGTTCTTGGAGGAGATGAAGGCTAACATGACCCGTGAAGCCTACCTGATGGAGTATGAAGCCGAGTTCGTCGAGGCGCTTAATAGTTTTCTCCCGCAGGACCTGATAAGGCGCTGCGTGGATCCGTCGCTGGAGTTCATCCGCAGCTTAGAAGGGGAGGTTCCAAGCGCGGAATACTATGCTGGAGCCGACTTTGGCAAGTTACAGGATTACAGCGTAGTGACGGTTGTTAAGCGTGAAGGCGACTTGCTTAAACTCGTCTACCTAAGGGAGTTCCCTCTTGACACGCCTTACGCGGAAGTTATTGGATACCTCGTCCGCGCTAACCAGAAGTTTAACTTCCGCAAGGCGCTTATCGACCAAACAGGAGTAGGCGAGTTTGTCCTCGAAGAGCTGAAAGGTCAAGGCGTCCCCGCTGAGGGCTTAACCTTCACGGTTAAGACGAAGGAGGAGATGCTTACATGTCTCAAGATCGCCATGGAGCAGGGCAGGCTGCGCATGCCCTACGACCGAAGGCTTTGCCAACAGATCAACGAGCAGCAGTATGCATACACGAAAAGCGGCCACCTGCAGTTCAGCCACTCCGAAGGCAGCCACGACGATCAACTATGGTCTTTAGCCCTCTCAGTCTATGTCTCGACGATGAAGAGGGAGGAACCAGCTAAACTTGTGAGGGCTTGGGCTTTCTAATGCGGAGACATGAATACTTTAAAATACAGAAATTCATTAGGCGTTACGATAGGCAGAGTGGCAAGTTTGTTTATGATATTAGTTATAAGACGGTTACTGATGTTACGCCTCGAACAATAGGTGTCTCCGAAGCCTTCGGTCTCGGCATAGACGAAACCCGCGAATATGTGATCTATGATAATCTTGAGTTGAAAATAGATCCAACCGACATCATCTATCTCACAGGCGATTCTGGTTCTGGAAAAAGCGTCTTGCTGCGAGAATTAAAGAAGGATCTTGGACCAGATAAAGTAACAGACATAACGGAAGTAACAGTGGACCCGGATAAACCTTTGATTGACCAGGTTGGCAAAGACGTTAACGAAGGGCTTATGCTTCTCAGCCTAGTTGGGCTTGGAGACGCCTTCCTTTTCATTAGGCGTTACCGTGAGTTAAGCGACGGCCAGAAGTATCGGTTCCGTTTGGCCAAGGCTATTGAGAGCGGTAGACAATACTGGTTCGCCGACGAGTTCTGTGCAACTCTGGACCGTGACACTGCTAAGATTGTGGCCTTTAACGTTCAGAAGCATGCTCGCAGACTTGGTAGAAGCGTGGTTGTGGCAACAACGCATACTGACCTATTTGAAGACTTGAAGCCAAGCGTCCACATCCATAAAGGACTCGGCAAAAAGGTTCAAGTCAACTATTACCCCAATGAAATCAACAATTATTGCAGTGTGATTAAAGACGTCAAAATTGAGGAGGGAACACGACAAGACTGGCACGAACTCGCTTTTTACCATTACCGCAGCCATAACGTTCCTCCCACAAGAAAAATCTTTAGGGCAGTTCTAGGAGACGAGGTCATCGGCGTTATCGTCTACAGTCACCCTGCGCCGGCAGTTCAGGGAAGAAAAGAGGCATTGGGCAGAATTCTGTTGATTTGTGAACTTAGAGATAAATTAAGTCTTATCAGCCGTGTTGTGGTTCATCCGAAGTATCGCAGTGTCGGCTTGGGACAAAAACTCGTTAGTGA
>Ga0315312_1003136_pt1 | contig 10833 bp, 7 predicted proteins | sample TDP7_MG_FD_203629 | JGI IMG/M metagenome (GOLD analysis project Ga0315312, IMG submission 203629) | Freshwater sediment microbial communities from Lake Towuti, South Sulawesi, Indonesia - TDP7 | ecosystem: Environmental > Aquatic > Freshwater > Lake > Sediment | place: Indonesia: South Sulawesi... | reverse complement strand
TGTATCCTTACAGCCGAGTGTTGCTCACGCCGGTTGAGCCTGACCCCGCTGGTCTGGTATTGCGTTACGAATTTGAAGGCAACCTCAACGACAGCTCCGGCAAAGGCCGCAACGGCACGGGAGTAGGCAACCCCACATTTGAGGCGGGCAAAGTCGGCCAGGCCGTTACTCTCAACGGCAGTAACTATGTGGAGATAACCGGCTATAAGGGCATTCTGGACGTGAATGCCTTCAGTATTGCAGCGTGGGTTAAAAGCACCTCTACCGGCGATGTCACCATGGTATGCTGGGGGGCAAATGTAGGTGGTCAGAGAGTAGACTTTCGTCTTTACCAGGGTAGGCTGCGTGTAGAGCATGGAAACGGGAACTTGCAGGGCAGGTCGGTACTGGCGGACGGCCAGTGGCACCATGTCGCAGTAACAGTCACAGAGAACGCTTCGATTTCATATCCGGATGTCAAATTGTATCTTGATGGTCTGGATGACAGCCAGACAACAACAGACCCTGACACGTTCAATATCGTCGCTAACGTAGACGTGAATATAGGTCGTCGTGGTACAAACAATGACCGGGTTTTTCCAGGTTCTCTTGATGATGTTCGAATCTACGAACGTGTGTTGACACAAGAGGAGATTGCGTGGCTTGCCGGCAGGACGAAGCCTTTTGACAAGCCGTTTTGACATGGATGAAAACGGACTGCGATATGCTGAACTAACGGATTCGTAGCTTGATGAGCAACTGTGGCCGCATCCGTAATGACGAATGGGCCCGATACGTCGGGATAAATTTGCACCAATTCGGGGCCTATACTGGGTGAGTCAGTATAGGTCCCTCTTAATTGATTATTGACCGTTGACTATTGGTTATGCTCTGTTGAGAACTTTTGCACAAGTCATTGTGAGGCCTGCGGAGCACGCTGTGGAAATCTTAAGACATCAGACGGTCAGTTTGAGTAAATGGTTGTGTTTGAGTTTCTCCACATCGCTCACGACGATGCATTCATATTGCGTTGTAGGTGATGCATATTGCCATAGCCCTACTCGTAAAACACATCCCGCAATACAGTCCTAAACACTTCGTAACAAATGATATGTTGGTGTCATTCTGGGTGCAGAAAGCCAGCGGTCGCCACGGCGCCCAGCCAGGGATACTTCGCTCCCCAGCTTTCTTGCGAAAGCAAGCCCGCCGTGCGTCTGGCGAGCAAGAAGAGGGGCTCAGAATGACCGCACCTCATATTATATATGACAGAATACTGAATATCGAATTGCCGCTTTCTGCCTTGCTATTTGCCAGCTTTTTTGTTTTATTAAAAGGGCATGGAAAACGGCCTTTTCAGTTTGTCGGGGAAAACGGCTCTGGTTACCGGGGGCAGCAGAGGTATCGGCTTTTCAGTTGCGAAAGGCCTGGCCGGACACGGAGCCGGTGTTGCGATAATAGCTCGCGACAAAAAGCAGCTTGAGGTTGCTAAGCAACGGATTCAAGCTGAGACTGGCGAGAAGGTGTGGGCCTTCTCATTCGACCTCAGAAATACAAAAGCGATAGAGGCCCTTTTCGAGAATATAATCGCCGAAACCACGGCTATAGATGTGCTTGTCAATTGTGCTGGGACGACTGTCCGAGGACCGAGCGAAGATTTTGACCTCAAGGCCTGGAGCCGTGTCATTGAGGTAAATCTAACTGCTGCGTTTGTAATGTCACAGGCTTTTTGTCGGCATCGAAGGCAGGTCGGTAAAGGCGGTAAGATTATTAATATCGGCTCGTTGATGTGTCAAGGAGCTCGGCCTGCAACCGCGGCGTATGCAAGCAGTAAAGGCGGTTTGCTTATGCTCACAAAATCGCTGGCGGTGGAGTGGGCAAAATACAACATAAATGTCAACGCCATCGGGCCTGGTTATATATCGACGGAACTCACAGCACCATTGCAGGCCGATGAGGATTTTAACAGGTGGGTTGTTTCGAAAACCCCGCTTGCTCGATGGGGACAACCGGAGGACCTTGTTGGGACGGCAATCTTGCTGGCGTCAAGTGCCGGTGACTTTATCACCGGACAGATCGTGTATGTCGATGGCGGCTGGCTGGCTCTGCTATAAAGGCTGAAATTTCACGAGAAAAAAAATTACACTTATTTGGAGGCAATTGTTATGAGTATTGGTAAGCCGAAGATTATGAGTATAGTTTCTTGGCTTGTGGCTGGTTTGCTGCTGACCAATTTTGCAGCAGCGAAAAAAGTCACTGAGGCCTACCCGACGGACAAGCCTCTGGGTAGGCAGGCTGCTGCAAGCGAAGACAATCTGATTCTTACCGCCCGCAGCCGGGCCGAGACCCCCGAAGCCAGCGGTGAATTCGTGGTGTTGTATAATAGGTTGGAATGGAACCCTTCAAAGACGGCTATTATCATCTGCGATATGTGGGACCAACACTGGTGCAAGGGGGCGACGCGACGAGTTGCGGAGCTGGCACCGCTAATGAACGAAGTTATCGCCGGAGCGCGTGACAAGGGCGTGTTGATTATCCACGCGCCCAGCGGTACGGTCGAGCATTATGCGAACCACCCCGCCCGCAAGCGGGCTCAGAACGCACCAATAGCGGCAAACCTGCCCCAGGATATCGCTAAATCGTGCAAATGGATTGATGAGCGGGAAGAGAAAACAGGCTACCCAATCGACCACTCCGACGGCGGCTGTGACTGCCAGCCGAAGTGCGAACAGGGCTCCCCGTGGCGCAGCCAGATTGATACGCTCCTAATCCGTGACGAAGATGCCATCAGCGACTCGGGCGTCGAAATCTGGAATCTGCTGGAACAGCGAGGCATCAACAATGTCATCCTGATGGGCGTGCACACTAACATGTGCGTGCTCGCTCGGCCATTCGGCCTGCGCAACATGGCGCGATACGGTAAGAACGTGGTGCTGATGCGAGACCTGACCGATACAATGTACAACTCACGGATGCACCCCTTCGTCAGCCATTTTACCGGCACCGACCTGATAATTGAGCATATCGAAAAGTACATCTGCCCGACGATTACCTCGACGGTATTTACGGGCCGGCCACAGTCCGCCTGCCCGGAGCCCGCCTGCCCAGAGCCCGCCTGCCCAGAGCCCGCCTGCCCAGAGTCTCGTACGGCGGGCAGGTCTCGTACCGCCGTAAGGCGTCCCCAAGCGGAGGCGGGCAGGTCTCGTACCGCCGTAAGGCGTCCCCAAGCGGAGGCGGGCAGGTTTCGTTTCAAGGATGACAAGCGTCCTGTCGTTGTGTTTATCTCCGCAGAGAACGAATACGACGCGGCCAAGACGCTGCCTGAGTTTGCGCAAGAGCTGGAGACAAAATACGGCTTGTACTGCGAGATACTTCAAGGCAGCACAGATATACGCGACCCGGGGCGGCACAATATTCCGGGTGCCGAGGCGTTGACGGATGCAAATCTGGCCGTGGTGTTTGCGCGTCGTCGGGCACTGCCGCCGGAGCAGATGAAATACTTCCGTGATTATATGGATAGCGGCAGGCCGCTTATAGGGTTGCGCACGGCCAGCCATGCGTTCGACGCCCGCGGCGAGGCGCCCGCTGGTTACCTCGAATGGCCTAAGTTCGACCCCGAGGTGTTAGGCGGAAACTATCATGGTCACTACGGCCGCGGCCCTATATGCACTGTTACGCTCGCTGCTGGCGCCGAAGCTCATCCGATACTTGCCGGTGTGCAAGTGCCGTTCACAAGCAATGGTTCACTGTACGAGGTAAGCCCACTGACGGAGTCAACCAAGCCGCTGCTTATCGGCACAATTCCGGACCACGAGCCTGAGCCGGTTGCCTGGACCAATACATACAAAAAGTCCCGCGTTTTCTACACGTCGCTGGGTCATCCGGACGACTTTAAGAACCCGCAGTTCCGCCGTCTGCTTGTCAACGCCGTGTTCTGGGCGATGGATAAGCCCACCCCGAAAGTGGGCATCGTTATACGTTGATCGGTTGCGAAGCTCGTATCGGTTACGTTGAACGTATGACGATAGACGAAACGAGCAGTGCAACCGTAAGACGATTGACGAATTTTATGTCAACCGATGGGCTACTATAGACGTCTATAGCAGTAGTGGAGCAAATAGCCTCAATGGAAGCCACTGACAAAAGCTTAATAGACGCCCATCTTCACGGCGATAAGATGGCTTTCGCGGAGCTCCTGCGCCGATATGGCGATAGTATATTGGGATATTTGATGGCAATGAGTCCAAATCGAGAACAGGCTGAAGACCTTTTTCAGGAGACTTTCAAACGTGTGCACGAAAAAGCCCATACATTTCGCGGCACACAATTTAAAAGCTGGTTATTTACTATCGCCACGCGTGTGGCTATCGATAGTTTGCGTAAGGCAAGACGATTGTCAGTGATATCGCTGAATCAGACATTAGATTGTGCTGATGGTAGCCCCCGCGTCTTCCTGTCGGAAGACAGGAGCGGGGGTGCGGTCGCGGTGGCAGATAATTCGTATGAACCTTCGCAGGAGGCGATAAGGGCTGAGCAGACTAAGCAGGTGCGGCAGGCTATTAGATTACTGCCCGCTAAGCAGCGGGCAACGCTTGTTCTGGCGTACTATCAGCAGCTCAGCTACCCGCAGGTCGCCGAAGTCTTGGGTTGTTCTATTGGGACTGTGAAAACGCAAATGTACAGGGCGCTTAGAACGCTGGCGCAAAGATTGCCTGATATTTCAGGAGGCACGAAATGAAGCCCGCCTACCCAGAGGCTTGTCCGTCGGGCAGGCCTCATCTTACAGAGCGAGAGCTTATCGAATACGAGTTCAAACTGGTCTCGGACATTCGGGCGGAAAAAACCGCCACACATCTGGCTGAATGCCGCCGGTGTCGTGAGTATCTCGAGCAGTTAAAGCGCAAATTTGCGGCGTTGGGTTTGCTGCGCGAAGAGGTCAAAGTTTCTGATGATTTGGTTTCACAGGTGTTAGAGCAAACGTCACGGCCGGCGCAGGCGAGGGTTATTTCATTTAGAAAGACCGTTTGGATTGGTGCGGCTGCGGCGGTAGTGGTGGCTGCCTTGCTGCTCTTGTCGGTTCCTAACCTGACAAAGAACCAGATGAAGAAGCGTGAATTTGCGAAAAAGCCGACCCAGCCAGTGGTGAAATACAGCTCGGAACTTGAAGAGCAGAAGCAGATTGCACCAGCCGAGGGTTTGGCTAAGGACGCAGATACCAAGACCCCCGCTCCCCCCTTGTCTTCCTTCGTAAGACAGGAAAGGGGGAAAGACGCGGGGGCGCTGGCGCTGAAGGAAAAAGAAGCTGGTAAGTATTTAGAGTCTGCCGCAATTGGAGAAGCTGCGGCTGATGTAATGCCGCAGCCGCCGCCTTTTGTGCCGGCAAGTGCAATAGAATTAGTAGTGCTGCCGAGGCGGGAAAAGGTGCAGCTTACGATTTACAATTCCTCGCCAGAGAATCATCGGAAAATCGAAAAGCCTCCTCAAACTTTAAAGGGACTTCCAGATGAGCAGGCAAGAAGTGAATCTTTGACACCGTCAATTGGTTTGACACTGGTGCGGGAACGGCGGAATCTGACACTGAAGAAGGGCTGGAACTGGCTGCAATTTATGTGGGCCAATACCTTGATTGACCCCACTTCGCTATCTCTGGAGCCGTTGGAGCAGGCAGACAAGATTGATGTTCAGCAGTTGGTGTTTCCACCGAGGCTGCGGGAGCTTGGCCGCTGGCTCATCCATTCGCAGGTTAACGGCCAAGTACCGTTTGAGATAACGTATTTTACCAGCGGGCTTTCCTGGCGGGCATTTTATATGGGAACGCTCTCGCAAGATGAAAAGACAATGAGCCTGAACGCCTATGTGCGAGTCGACAACAGTAGCGGCGAGGATTACGAAAACGCCCAGACCCGGCTGATTGTCGGCAAAGTCCACATCCTCGACCAAATCGCCGAATTAGCCAAACGCCAATACCCGTATGACAGGCCGGGAATTGTATTTAGGGACGATAAGGCCCTGATGGATGCGCTTCAAAAACGCCGCGAAGAGGTAATTTTTTTTGGTATAATGGGTCGTTATGGCGTCAGCTACGAGTACGAGGAGGAATTGAAACGTAAGGAAATCAGAAAAGAGGGTTTGAGTGAATATTTCCTTTACACTATTGAAGGGACAGAAACAATTGCTGATAAGTGGGGCAAGAGACTGCTTTCGTTTGAGGCTGATGATATTAAGGTCCAGAGTCTATATAAATACGACCAAGAGCGCTGGGGTAACCAGACAATAAGATTCGTAGCGTTTGCAAACGACAAAGAGCACAATCTTGGCCAAACACCAATTCCGAATGGGTCTATTAAGATATACAGCCAGGTCGATAACGAAGGTTACCTTTCGTATGTTGGCGGGACGGATATTAAATATATTCCTGTCGATGAGGAGGTTGAGCTAAATCTTGGCCCGGCCCGATTGGTTAAGGTTGAACCGGTTTTAATGGATTATAAGAAGGATAATTTTGTATTCGAGTGGTGGAGAGGAAATATTACCGGCTGGGACGAAATACAAACCTGGAAGCTCAAAATCGTGAATACCCGACCGCTACCAGTAGAAATTGAGATTACCCGCCGAATTGACTATCCATACTGGACGCTACAGGCTGATATACCTTACGAAAAATACGATGCCAGACATGTTCGTTTCAAGATAAATCTTGAGCCGCGTAGCCAGCAAACATTTGAGTACACGGTGAGAATATATCACGGCGAACGGAAAGAATTTTGGCAAAGGATACAAAAGAGCTAAAAAAAACAAAAAATTTTTAAGGAGACAAAACTATGACCAGTAAAAAAATCAAGTTAATTGTCATCGCATTGCTGCTTACAAGCTGTGGTATCACACAAGGCAGGATTAAGTTGGTGGCCCTGCCGGAGCGGGCCGCGACGGTCATTCGTCTGGACAACCCGCAGGCGACATTGATTGAGGAAGAGCGCGTCCTTACCCTCCAGAAAGGGCTTAATAAAGTTGACTTTTCGTGGAAGGGTGTCAGCATCGACGCCGACTCGATTCGGCTAAAAGCCCTCGACCATCCGGCAAAGGTAACCTTGCTCAATGTCAGCTACCCGCCTGATGAGGCTGCCCTTGTCTGGGAAATCAGCAGTGACAGCGACTATGTAGAGACCGTGCGAATCAGCTATCTTTTGAGCAATATCGACAGGCTGATTACTTACAAAGCCGTGGCTGACAAGCCTGAGACTGTTGTTGATTTGAAAAGCTACTTGGTACTGCGCAATTTCTCAGGCGAGGATTTCGAGGCAGCGCGCGTGCTCCTGGATTATGGCGAGTCTTTCGAGCAGGGCATCGACCATGAGGAGACCAAGCAGATGTTGTTTCTAAGCGCAGCGAAGGTGCCGATTACAAAGGTTTGGACGTTCGATGCGGCCAAGCTGCCATGGGACCCCGAAAAGCTGGATGAAAATGTGGGCATACCCGTAAGCTATCGAATTGTAAACGAGAAAAAAAGCGGCCTGGGTGAATTTGCCCTCTGGGGCGGTAAAGCACGCCTTTTCCAGGATGACGGCCACGACAGCACCATCTTTTTGGGCGAAGACGTAACGGCACTGGTGCCGGTCGGAGAGAAGATGGAACTTTATATCGGCGACAGCAGGGATATCGTCGTTACACAACGAAAAATGAAAGACGCCCAGATTAACGTGCGGAAGAACAATAAAGAGCAGGTTGTCCTTTACGACACTGATGAAATAATCACCGCGAAGATTGAGAATTTCAAGGATAGTCCCGCTGTGCTTACGATGATACAGCATATTACCGGCCAGTGGGATATGGAAGAATGCAACATGAAATACGAGAGGAAGGACGCCAATAAGCTTGAGTTCGAGATTACGCTGCCTGCTCGCACTCAGTCCGGCCCGGCCACCAAAGAGCTGACGATGCACTACCATCGCCGAAATATCAGGCCCGGCGTAGAGCTACGAACGACGATTCGTTCTCGACGCTTAGAAGGGCAAATAGAGCAAATACAGCCAGAACTTGAGAGTGAGAGCCTGATGATGCCACAGCAGGGAACACAAAGATAAAAAAATGTTCTCTCGAAACTAAAGGAGCAACAAAATGAAACGCTTAGTATTGATGTTATTGATAGTCGTTGCGATAGCCGGCGTCAGCCAGGCGAAGGTCGATCTGGTTACGCTGCCTTCGCGGGATACGGTACAGCTTACGATTTATAACTCTGCGGATATGACACTCGTGCGCGAAAGTAGAGCGCTCACGCTGAAAAACGGGAAAAACAAATTGCAGTTCTCCTGGGCCAATACGCTTATCGACCCGACCAGTCTGGAGATGCTCCCCAAAGCCGATGCGGATAAAATTGACATCGCCGATTTGACTTATCCGCCGAGAGTCAGGGACCTGGGCTTATGGAATATCCAAAGCGGCATAAGCGGCAAGGTGCCGGTAGAAATTACGTACCTGACCAGCGGACTATCCTGGCGGGCCTTTTATATGGGAACGCTCACAAGGGATGAAAAAACGATGCGCCTACAGGGCTATGTGCGAGTAACCAACAATAGCGGCGAAGACTATGAAAACGCCCAGACTCGCCTTATCGTCGGCAAGGTCCACATACTCGACGAGATTGCTGAGCTTGCCCGCAGACAATATCCTTACGGCCGACCCGGCGAAGTAGTGGCCTTGCCCAGCGTACCTCCTGAAGAACGAGTCAGATTATACAGGTTGAAAGGTGCGGCGCTTGAAGTCGCTGCTGAGATGGCTGCCAGGCCCAAAGAAATCAAAAAAGAAGGCCTGAGCGAGTATTTTCTTTATACCATTGAGGGCACTGAGACGATTCCGACCGGCTGGTCGAAACGCCTGATTAGCTTCGACGTCGATGAGGTGCCGGTAGTGAATTTGTATAAATATGAGCAGCAGCGATACGGCGATTCCGTAGTCAGGTTCCTTAGCTTCAAAAACGACCAGGAGCACAAGCTCGGCCAGACACCCATCCCCGGCGGGGTGCTGAAGGTTTATAGAAGCGTCGATGATAAGGGACACTTATCTTATACCGGCCAGTCTTCATTTAAGTATATTCCCGTGGATGAGGATGTGGAGCTTAACCTTGGGCCGGTCGCCGACGTTGTTGTTGAGCCGACTCTTATGGATTTTAAGACGGATAACTACAGGTTTGACAGACGTCTTGATGTTGACGGCTGGGATGAGGTCCGCACCTTCAAGGTAGAAGTCAAAAACACTCGCGAGATTCCCGTCAGAGTCGAGATACGGTGCAACTTCGACACTTCGTATTGGACGCTGGCCAAGAGCGGCGACTTCGGTGAATATGAAAAGGTTGACCTCGATACTGTCAAGTTTACTCTTAGCTTGCAGCCGAGAGCAGCGAAGAAATTTGAGTACGTAGTGACTACGTATCACGGCACCAGACAGGAAGATTCGACAAGAACTTCACAGTAATGATTTGAGAGTGATACGGAGCACGAAAAATATATGTGCTTCACCAAACAGAGCCGCGACTAAACAGAGCCGCGACCATACAGAGCCGCGACCGTAAGGGAGCGGTAACCATTAGAAAGCCGCGACCAAACAGAGCCGCGACCGTAAGGGAGCGGTAACCATTAGAAAGCCGCGACTAAACAGAGCCGCGACCAAACAGAACCGCAACGAAACAGAGCCGCGACCGTAAGGGAGCGGTATCAGCCCTTACGGTTATACAGTAGTCAAGCTGCTTCTGTTTCGAGGCCGAAGACGTCAAATTGTGGACCGAACTGTCGCAGGTAGAATAGAGAATAAGCCCGTTCGAAGACCAGCAGCGGTAGCATCAAGACGGTGCCGATATATGGTATCACTAAAATACAGCAGGCGCAGCAGCAGGTTACACAAAAAGCCGCCAGGATGATTGCTGCAATGGCAATTGCTATGACAATTTGAAAAAGTATGTACAATGCGAAGCGGCCTTTATTTGCCGATAGTAGTGCAAGGAATTCTCGCCAGCCGCCTGTGCAGCTTGTTGTTCGCAGGAACATAATTGGTACGACAAAATCCATTGTGAATTTGCGCACAAGGATAAAAGCAATCGAGATAGCAAGAACAATAAAGCAAATCATTACAAAACCCAGCGCAGGGACGACATGTGGCCCGTTGCCGGCAATTGTTATGGCGATAAGCACACCGGCTATAAGCAACGGCACTCCTATTATAGCAAAACCTATTAAGCCCAATACGATTCTGAACAAAAATAGACTGTTGCCGTGCCGGCGGAATTTTGTCCACGGGACCTTGACCTCGGCCTTGTTGTGAGCGACACAGTGCAGGAACATAAATCGGCCTCGGCTGCTGAGCCATGTAAGAACAAGCCACAGAATTATTCCCATGACTACTGCGATTAGGGCTACGGGGATAATCCAGTGTAAGTTATCCAGCACGAATTCTTTTGCCTTATGGAAAGATTCGTCAGGCTTACCTCTCCACTGAAAATTGGGGCCGCCCCCTTTTCCTAAGTACGCCAGCCACGCACAGAAGCCGATAACAAACCATTTACCCAAGTCGAAAGGTTTGAAAAGGATTAACTTCACCCTTTCGATGGCGGGGCTGATGGGGTCAATTACGCTTACATTCAACTGCTGTGAGTTCATAGCACAAGTCCTCCAATATAGACCAGCCAGTTTACTGACAGTGCCGCAATAATTAAGACGCCTATCCCAAGGCCAATCTTCAATATTTGTAAGCGTTCAGGAAGATTTGGCTAAATTGCCTGCTGTTTTTATTAACGATGGAACAGGAATACCGTCTAAATGACAACGGCACACTTCTCGCAAATATTCAATAATGCTTCGCCCCTGCAAG
>Ga0315312_1003135_pt1 | contig 10839 bp, 11 predicted proteins | sample TDP7_MG_FD_203629 | JGI IMG/M metagenome (GOLD analysis project Ga0315312, IMG submission 203629) | Freshwater sediment microbial communities from Lake Towuti, South Sulawesi, Indonesia - TDP7 | ecosystem: Environmental > Aquatic > Freshwater > Lake > Sediment | place: Indonesia: South Sulawesi... | reverse complement strand
TGGTGAAAGGGTAGTTGGCAATCTCAACTACGGCAAGAGTTGCGGCGCTGAAAAACGTAGATTTGCCGACGTTGGGCTTTCCTACGATACCCACCAACATGGCTTGTGCTCCCAAGAGGATAATGGAGGAGGGATTTCCTAAATAGTTTTTCCGTTCATATTGTAAGATCAAACAGATTTTGCCCCGCTACGGAGTAAAAAATTTATCCTTAGGAGGACAAATATCATTTCCCCGAAGTCAAAGGGCTGGGCATAGTGAAGATCAAGGTTCTTGTCACCGACCCTATCGATGAAGAAGGAATAAGAAGGTTAGAAGAGAGAGGTTTTGAGGTCGTCGTAAAGGACGGACTCCCGGAGGAAGAGTTGAAAGAGATTATTCCGGACTATGACGCACTTATAGTTCGAAGTCGCACCAAGGTTACAAGAGAGGTCATCAAGTGTGGAAAGCGGTTGAGGGTCATAGGCAGAGCAGGAACAGGCTTGGACAACGTTGACATTGAAAGTGCAAGAGAGGCGAGGATAACCCTCGTGAATACGCCTGAAGCCTTAGCGACGGCTGTGGCTCAATTGGCGATCGGGTTTGTTCTATGCTTGGCTCGGAGTATTCCTCTGGCTGACCGCTCCATGAAGGAAGGAAAGTGGATCAAGAGGGAGCTGCAAGGTTGGGAGCTGAGAGGTAAGATTTTAGGTCTCGTCGGTTTCGGGAATATTGGGATCGAAGTCGCGCGGATCGCGAAGAGCTTAGGGATGAGTATTCTTATGACGAAGAGGACTCGTCCGAGCGAAAAGCTCCTGAGGAGAATTGGGGTGGAATTCGTGACGCTGGATGACTTGCTTAAGAAGAGCGATATTGTTTCCTTGCATGTTCCTTTCACAAGGGAAACGCATAGGATGATCGGTGAAAGGGAACTGAACCTAATGAAGCATGGGGCTTTCTTGATCAATACCTCGAGAGGCGGCGTCGTGGATGAGGACGCGCTCTTCAGGGCTTTGTTGTCTGGCAAGCTAAGCGGAGCCGCATTGGATGTCTACGAGAGTGAGCCACCGACTGATTCTAGGTTGATAGGGTTGCCAAATGTCGTCTGTACTCCTCACATAGGAGCACAGACGAGAGAAGCCCAGAGAGATGCATCCATCAAACTTGCTGAGAAGATTGCGAGCTTCTTCTCAGAGGAAAACATTGGGGAGCGTCAAACCTGAAGGTCGGAACATCTAATCTTGTTTTGAGAAGACGGAAATGCGTACTCATACGCATACGGAACGGCGGAATGTTGCTCCAGCCTTTGGGCGTGGCTACTGCCTCTTGAGGGACTTTAGAACTCGTACGGGTAAGGATGCGGGAATAGGCCTCTTACCGGTTCTGAAGTCCTCGATCATTGCTTTCAAGTCATAACCGTACTCCTCTTCGCAGAGTCGAATGGCATTTCTGGCTTCCTTGACTCCGTACGAGAAGAGTGTGCTCACTCCATGTCTTACCATTCTGTGCCTTAGGGACATCCTAGACCATCTTCTGAAGAGTATGGGAAGCCATTCTAGGTTGTGCTTCCAGCATTTTAGCAGAAGCTCGGAGTGTCTGACCGTCAGCTTTTCTAGGGTGAACGATTCGCATCTATCTGCTAATCTACCCGTGGCCACTAGAAAGAGTGGAATAATGAGGCTTCTGAAGGATTTGAGCTTCTCGACGAGGGATATCGTGAGCTCTACATCCTTCTCGGTCTCTTCGGGAAGGCCGAAGATTAGCGTTCCACAAGGAACCCAGTTGTTTTCTGCGAGGGTCCCAAAGGAGTCTAGGACTACATCAGGCCACTGCTCCGGTGTAAATGGTCTGCATTTTCCTCTCATATGCTTGCTTATCAATTGGGGACTGCCGGTCTCGATCCCTGTTTGGCCGCCGATCCATCGTTCCTCGGTCGCCCCCATTATGTCTGAGAGTTCCTGTATGAGTTCGGGTGCTGATGCGACTGATGAAAGGGCATAGTGGCTGATATTGATGCGGTTGACGCCGGGATGGTTCTGTACCGATCGGAAGAGATGCGTGGCCGTCTCCTTGTTGACCTCTATGCCCTTGCTGCCATACCTCAGGATGTCTTCTGCGTGTAATAGGGGTTGCCTTCCTGCTCTGAGGTTGAGCTCAACCTCCTTGAGGACATGGCCGACTGGTATGCACCTGAAACGGAGAAGTGTGGGGACGCAGAAGTCGCATGCGCGTCCGCATCCGCGGGCGATCTCGACTATGCCGTCTATGGTGGCGCCCCTATTTACCGGGATTTCTTCTTCAGGCACCACATCGCCGTAGACGACATGGGGCAGATCTCCGCCGTTCAGAGCCTTCTCGAAGAGTGGGCCAACAACCCTCTCCCCCTCGCCTATTGTGACGCAGTCGATACCCATCTTTTCCTGCACCTCTTCTGCTTCGAGTTGCCATGCTCCGGGTCCGCCTACTATTATCTTGGGTTTGAATTCCTTTATTGCTGGATGATTCAAAAGCTCTCTGAACTTTGTTGCCATGTAGGCTTCTCCGCCGAAGAGCTGTGTGAAGGTGGATGTAGCCGGACCCATCCCTAATGGATCGTTCTCGGTGATCCCTACCGCCTTTGTTTTGGCTCCGATGACTTTGTGCAAGTGTTCCGGATGGGCGACGATTACATCTTCCCTTGAGAAACCCCCATTGAGCAGAGCAGCTTCTATCTTTCTGGTTCCGTTTGGGGCAACGTCGACTGAGCCGTCCTCGTTCACGTCGATCGGAGGGCACATATGGGAGAAGTATACCCAGTCTGGAAGTGAGCCTCTTGGAGCGCATGCGGTGAATCCTAGAAATATGGCTCCGCCGTACTCGCTCATGAGGGTTCGATCAGCCGTAAGTACGATTGGGTAGCCATCATCACCTTTCATCGGGTTTCCCCCGCCCTTGAGGTCTGTTCCGACTGGGAATCATCACGTCTATAGGTTATTGGGAGCGGGAAATTTAAACTTTGATCTGACTCTACAACTCTTCTCGATGATGATGTTGCGGAACCTTTCCATGGATTTGAACATCTAGATTGAACATTGAGGATCACTGTGTATCATCTTAAATAATCGGTCTAGATTAAGTAGGAAAGGAAACGGGAGAGTTGAGCGCCTATAAGACTTGTTGAGGGAGGACATATAAGGGGCAAATGATTTCAAAGGAAGTCTTTGAAAAGTATCAACGTGCAGGGAAGATTGTCGCTCATGTCAGGGATGAGATGAAGCGAATCGTACACGAGGATATGCCGATAGCTGATGTGTGTGAAAGGGCTGAGGACTTGATTGTGAGGTTGGGGGGGAAGCCGGCTTTTCCGTGTAACGTTTCCGTCAATGAGGTAGCTGCCCACTATTCTTCACCTCCAAGTGATAAGACGAGGATCCCGGAGGGCTCTGTCGTTAAGATAGATATTGGTGTGCATCTCGATGGATATATTGCTGACACGGCTGCGACTGTTTGTTTCAATCGAGAGTTTGAAGGTTTGGTTCTTGCCGCTGAGGACGCGTTAGCGAGAGCTGTCAAAGTGATCCGTCCAGATTTGTCAATCTCTCAGTTCGGATCAGAGCTTGAGAAGGTCATAAGAAACAAGGGTTTCAAGCCTGTCTCTAATCTTACAGGTCATCAGGTTGAGCGTTACCTTTTGCATACGGGAAAGTCGTTGCCAAACGTTCATCATATTTCGCTTGGCAAGATACGGAGTGGTGAAATATATGCGATCGAGCCCTTTGTAACATTGTCAGACGCTGCTGGAAGGGTTGAAAACAGGCCTGATGCCTACATATTCAGGCTGGTTAAACAGAGGCCGTTGAAAATGCCTGAATCTAGAGGTCTATTGAAACACATTGTGAAGAACTTTGGAACTCTGCCTTTCTCGGAGAGGTGGCTCCGCACTTATATCAATAAAGATTGGTACAAAGCCGCTTTTTCGGAGCTCCTGTCCACCAAATGCTTGATGAGCTATCCTGTCTTCATAGAAGCCAGTGGCAAGCCTGTGTCCCAAGCTGAGCACACGGTTCTCGTTGATGAAAAGGATGTTGTTGTTCTGACTTAGGATCTCTTTTGCTTCTTTTCTTTCTCGTCAGGTTTGCGGTAGATCGATGAGATCAGGGTTGCTTCGTTGCATTTCGGACATGTTTCCGCCGGTTTGTATATGAAGTCTCCTTTTTGGAAGTCCCTCGTATTTGAGTAGCCGCATTTTTGACACTGGATTGTCGTCAATACTTCCTGCGTCTCGAACCCCAGTTTGAGAGGCTTCACCCTGAGTTGGAAGAGCATGTAGGATGAGATGGCGACCGCGCTTAGGCTTATTGCAATGTTCGCAAGGTTTAGTTTTCCGCCTCTTATGTCTTCTACCACCTGGAAAAGGGACGCCAATGCCAAGGCTAACATTATGAGCGTGATTATCATGAAAATGGATGAGATTCTCTTTGTGGAGGATGGAACTTTGCCCGTTTTTTCCATGTTTTCACCTACTGTCCTACTCCCATGGTGTTGCCTATCCCTGCGATTATGATTGTGTCTCCTTCTTTTGTCTTCTCTTGGACCAGTCTTCTGATCCGCTCTATGGCGTTGTTTGCTCCGTCGACTATCTCCTTTCTCATCACGGATACGACGTCGCCTATGTCCTCCTTTATGAGGACAGCGTGAAGTGGAACCCTATACTTGGTCGCGATTTCTTCAACCTTGTATTTTTCGACTTCGGGTCCGCCGATCGCGACGCCGATTCCCTCGGCGACATCCCCTGGTTCCTCGCCTTCGAGCTTCTGTGCCGCATCGACGAGGACGACCATAGCAACGTTTCCCCCATTCTCCTCTAGGATCTGCTTTATGGCTTCTCCAGGTTTGCCGACGTTTCCACCTGGACCCCTCGCCTTGAGAACGTATGCTTTTCTTCCCTCAATTGTTGCCTCGGCGACAACGATGTCTTTGGCTATCTCTCTCGTGTTTTTCCCCGAGATGAGCCTTGCGGCCACTAGAGGACCGGCCCCGTCGCCGATTGGCTGTCCATACGTGAAAGCCCTGAGGGCGTTGGCGAAGGCCTCGCACTCCTTCATCACGAGTGGTAGGATCATTTGGAGTTGCATCACGATGTATAGGCTGAGGGTTTTCTTTCCTTGAAGGTAGAAGTGTCTTACTATCTTGTAAACTTGGTTGAGTGCTAGGGCTGCTTCGAGAACGTTTGTCAGGTTATTCGTCTGGGTATCGTCTGCCTGGGGCGCCATCAGCTTTACGTCGTCTTTGAACCGTAGATCACGTATGTCTATTATGTGTTCGAGCCGTTGGATTATTCCCACTGGGTCGAGGCTTACAGGGCCTATATCTATGTGTTCCAAGAATCGGTCAATCCTGGCCGCTGGATCCTCAGTCGGTTTCCCCAACTCCTTGATTGTTGATATGGCGATCTCTCGTCCTCGATCTCTCATGAGTTTCAGTTTGTGCAGGGATCCTTCGATCTCTTTGAGCATTATGGTTATCTGGATGCGTTGTCCGTAGAACATGAAGATTACAAAGACGATTATCCAGACAAGTTGGAATATCCACCCTAGGATATTGTCCTGCGGTATCAGTTCTTGGAGTAGATTTGGCGGGGCGTCACCAGGCATCCGTTGCAGCACCTTTCCTTCACAGAAACTCTGCTTGGTAAGTAATAAATCTTCAGTAGAAACCCGTATGTTGCCAAGTCTTGTGGGAGATAACACTTTCCATAGCTTCGTCCATGGTTACACGTGGCGCTTACGCAGCGATTTAGCTAGACCTTGGCAAGAGGATTGAAAAGAGAGTTTCAAAAGAATCAGCTTACCGAGGATGACGTGTTGGACGGGCCACATGGCGGTACGTAGAATGGTACCACCCTACTGGAATCCTTCTCACGCGTTCAGAACGGTCGCCAGCGAGATGCGATGCGCCATTACGATGATCCCAGCATCTTGCGTGTTACGAGCTACGAGGGTATTCTTAAGGTCATTGAAGATGGTCGGATGGAGAAGATAGTCAACGAGCATGAGAAATACTGGAACGAAACCGAAGCTGACCATACATTAAGTTTACGCCATCATTGCGTTATCAACATCAGTAGGCAACATCTATTTCTGGTATTATCGTTTAGCAATGTCGGTGAAGCTCAGCACTTTTATGTTGTGCTTCTTCTCTATGGTTTCCGCGTTATTCAAGATTAATGAGTCTTCTGTAACCAGGTCTTCCTTCAATACGGTGGCTGTGGCCACTATCACGCAGTCCGCATAGTCGGGAATTATCTTTTTCAGTTCATAGCTACTCTTGATTATCTCAGGCTCGTGGAAAGGTATAACCCTCAAAGCGGTGAATATTGCTTCAACAGCTTCGATTGTGAATCTTGCCGGTATCATTAGCTTCGCAGCTTTCGCTTGGAGTTCAAAGAGGGATATCTGGCTTACCGCGATCTCTTCGAGTCTCAGTTTCGCTTGTCTATTGGCTATTGTCGCCAAGAGGTCTACGTCTATACCTATCCGCGCTAAAGGTAGAAGATATGTGGTATCTAAGATCAAGATTCTAGCCTTCTCGATATTTCTCTTCGAAACTCCTCAAACTCTTTGGTACTTGTCTCCGCAACCTTCTCGGAACGAATGAGGTTCAGAATCTTTGCTTCTCCTCTGAAGGCTTCCTTAAGTAACTCGTTTGCGACCTTTGATATCGTCTTCGTCGTTCCATATCTTTTTAGACTTTCCTCGACTAGCATTCTATAGACTGACTCGTCAAGCAGTATGGTTGTGCGTTTAAGCATACAGTCACCTAAACATTAGAAACTCAAGAATGAATATAAACCTTGCTGCGGAGGCCTGCATCTCAGAGAGAACTATGGTTCTTCGTTCCGCGCAATCCTTGAACCTTGGGCGAAGTCTACGGCAAGCCCGGTTTCCATGTCTTGCCGTTGGAAGAAGAGACGACGAATGAGACTCCCTTGGATATCCAAATTGAAAGCGCAGTCCTTTTCATTGCACGCTGGGGTCTTATGATTGCGGTTCAGCGATATTTTTATACATGCTTTGGGTTGAATCTTGGGAGGAGCGATCTATCCGTGGTTCAGGTCGCGATTGTAAGGGGCGAGAAACCTGAGAACATGACTGTCAAGGCTCTGGAGATGGCTGGTGCGCACAAGACTCTCCTCAAGACGAAGCCTGTTCTAATAAAACCTAACTATATCAATGCGAGCCATCCGTCGACAGGGATCACCACCGATAGCAGGGTCGTCGAGGGCATAGTGAAGTTCTTGAGAGAGAACAGTGTGGAAGATGTGACGATCGGTGAGGGAGCTGGTTTCGCAGACACTTTTAGAGCCTTTCGGGTTGCAGGCCTCGATGTGGTTGCGGAGAGGTGGAACGTAAGGCTTGTCGATCTCAATAAGGATGAGTTTGTCCAGGTTGAACCTGAGGAGCCCTTGGCCTTGAAGAAGGTGAACATAGCCAAAACGGCGTTGGAGAGCACGATAATAAGCGTCCCGAAGCTGAAGCCTCATAGGCTGGCTCGTGTCACCTTAGGCCTCAAGAACATGATGGGCGTGATGTCTCCGAAGGGTTCTATGCACAACCATCTGAGCGAGAAGATAGTGGATCTGGTGTCGGTCATAAAGCCTAGCGTCGCCGTGATAGATGGTTTGATCGCGGGTCAAGGCCATGAGACGGCTGGGGATCCCGTTAGGATGGATCTGGTGATTGCGGGAACGGATCCTGTCTCTGTGGATGCTGTTGGCGCAGCTGTGATGGGGATCCCGCCCGAGAGCGTTAAGCATCTACGCCTTGCGGAGGAAAGGGGACTTGGAGTGTGCGATCTTAAGAGGATAGAGGTCTTGGGCGATCCGATAGAGAAAGTCAGCAGAAAGTTTAAGACCTCCTTCTTATCGAACCTCTTTGTGCATCTAGGCTAGAATGCAAGGGTGTTCCGTGAACCGGTTGAAGGCAACAGAGATATCAAGGGGTTAACCTGGCCCTCTTTGGATTGTTTGAAGTAAATACGGATGGGATTGCAGCCTGATAAGAATCTCTTAACCTTTAGTTGGATTGCCAGCTTCCTTGGCTTCGCACGGCCGAAGACCGCACTACAACCAAGAACGGAGCGCGGCTTAACTTCCGTGTTCGGAATGGGTACGGGTGTTTCCCGCGCCCTATGGCCGGCAACCCATTCTATTTTGAGAACATTGATTGATAAAGTTTACTGAGGAGGTTTGAGGAAGGCTAGGATCAACAGGGCTTCTCTATGTTAGGTCCGATCAGAATCGAACTTGGAACCGTCTGCAAGTGTTCTCTCTCATGAGTTCGCTTCTTTGCCTCCTGTAGAACTCCTCTGATGGTCTTCTGGCAATGTTATTTGTGCTCTCCAGATTCCTCTAGTTCTTCGAGCGTCTGCATCAGGCGTCTCAGGGCGAGGCTCATCATCATGAAGGTTCTTTGTCCGAACTCTGAGCATTCGTATTTTCCTCTTCCTATCTTCTTTAGCAAGCCGCCTTCGCTTAGTCTTCCGGCGTTCTCCCAGACGAGTTTTGGGTTCAGCTTCAGTTCGTGCATGAAGTCTGTGAAGTTCATGGTCCGGGTCTCTTCTTCGATCAGTCTCTTCATCATTCTCAGTCGGGTCTCGTTGGAGAGGGCGTCGAAGATGCGTGAGAGTCTCTGGAAGTCTTGTTCGAGGGAGGACAGCTCGTGTTCGAGGTGCATTCTCGGCCAGTCGCTTGGCGAGAGCGGAATATCAAAGATCACTTCTCCATCTCGAACCAATTGGAGTTTCAGTTTCACGGGAGCTCGCCTCAATTATTACTAAGAAGTAATTGTCTCGGGGCTAGATATAAAAGTTACCTTCAAGTAATAAATGTCATGCGCTATAAATGGAAAGATATCATAATGCGGCATGTAACCCCTGAAGAGTTCATTCGTGAAATGGAAGGTTGCGTCAAAGAGGGTTCCGAGATTCCTAGGACTAATCCGTTAGAGATGAAGAGAATCTGGGAAGAACAATGATCTATGTGGATGCCAACTACTGGATCTATTGGTTTGACCAACGCTCACCAGAACATAGACACGTCATGAAAACGATGAGGTATGCGATCCATGAGGGCATAGCCCCAAACGTGGTACCGCTCATGGAAGTTGCGCGTTATCTTCGCCTCTTGCCGAGGGAAAGCTTCTTGAGAGGACCATTCGGATTTGATCAACACATTTCATGAAAAAGATTAATCAACTGCTTGAGAAGTATTGAAGTAATCGCCTATGTATCTATCTGACTTTGGAATAAGGAAAAAGGTAAAAGGTTCCAACAGCCCTCTTTAGTTTTATCTCGTGTAGGAGTTCCTTATGGTCGTCTGGCTATATAGTCTGGTGAGCGTCGTTATTGTTAGCTTGATCTCCCTAGTCGGCATTTTGACTCTTTCTCTAAAAGAGAAAGATTTGAAGAAGATGCTCTTGTATTTTGTAAGTTTTTCTGCGGGTGGACTTTTCGGAGATGCCTTCATTCACCTGATTCCGGAAGCAATGGAGGAAAGTAGTTTTGGGATAGATGTTTCCCTATTGATTATCTTCGGCATCATTTCCTCCTTCATTGTTGAGAGGTTTCTTCAGTGGAGACACTGCCATATACCAACCTCGGAGGAACATCCCCATTCTTTCGCATACATGAACCTCTTTGGCGATGCTATTCATAATTTCATGGATGGTCTGATAATAGGTGGGAGCTACCTAGTAAGCATACCGTTAGGTGTAGCCACCACGCTGGCTGTCGTTTTCCATGAAATCCCTCAGGAAATCGGAGATTTCGGGGTTCTTATTTACGGGGGGTTCAATAGGTCTAAGGCTCTTTTCATAAATTTCTTGATCGCCTTAACAGCGATACTTGGAACAATCGTGGCTTTCAGCTTGGGTTTTGTCATTCAAGATTTTGTTCCATTTCTGATACCTTTCGCTGCAGGTAACTTCATTTACATAGCAGGTTCAGATTTGATTCCCGAGCTCCGTAAAGAAGAACCTCAACCGTTGGAATCGGTAATGCAGTTAACAGCCCTTGTCCTCGGAGTTCTCATTCTGTTCTTACTCGTCCTCTTGGAATAAGCTTCTCTGCCCAAGAAAGAGAAGAGAAAGGCTAAGTATGTTCGCCGTACCTCAGGATTCCAACGCGACTTTGTATACTCTCCCCAGAGGGTCCCAAGTGCGCGAGTGCATTTTCTTAGATTACAAAACAAGTCTTAGAACCAGAGTTATCACGTATATGGAGTTTGATAAGGCGACTCCTGGCAATATAGATTCTGTGCGGCGACGTATTTCTCCGAGGACAATTCCCATAACTGAGGCAAACAGGACGAATACCAAGAGGTTTCCGTAGACTTCAATCATAGGGTCGTCAAAATAGATTAACATGAGCGGGGTTGGAAGATGCCAAAAGCCGAATGCAAGACCGCTGAAGACAGAGGCAACTGATATCTTGGCGGCATCTTTGATCTGAAGGACATCTTGGCTTCTTTTGAACAAATACCCGCGGAAAAGCAGTTCCTCAAAAAATGGACCAAACGTTAGAGTGAAGACTGCAGCGAGGAATAATTCAGTTAGCGTCAACTCACCTTTTGCCTCTGAAGGAAAGACCAATTCCGTTGTGAACGCTAGGCGATCCTAGGAGCTGGCGGATATCAAATCAGAAATTCGACTTCTACATCAAAGCTTCTCCTCTTAATCTCCTTTTCCATCTCCTCCTCCATTTTTACGAAATATGCCCTGCAATCAAAGATTCTCGCTAGAGCAAGCGTGAAAGAATCAGGCAACGATAAAGCTCTCTCACACTTTACCTTAGCGGCCTCAGTCATGAGCGCACCAGTCTCTACG
>Ga0315312_1003134_pt1 | contig 10841 bp, 9 predicted proteins | sample TDP7_MG_FD_203629 | JGI IMG/M metagenome (GOLD analysis project Ga0315312, IMG submission 203629) | Freshwater sediment microbial communities from Lake Towuti, South Sulawesi, Indonesia - TDP7 | ecosystem: Environmental > Aquatic > Freshwater > Lake > Sediment | place: Indonesia: South Sulawesi... | reverse complement strand
TGACGAAGGTCTTCGCCACGTCTGCCATAGCCTCTATCACCTCGGGTTCCAGGTAGGTTCCACCGATGTTGGTGGACCAGTTTCTCGCATTTATCATGGATCTTACGCCGAGTTTGTCCAAGATTTTGCTTCTATATGGATAGGCCATCGAGGTCTCAGCCTATCCTTTTCTGTCTAGGTCATTTAAGGCTGCTTGGGACGACACAGTCCCAAATGAAACTCCATGGTGCGGACGCGTCTAGGCGCTGTGAAGAGAATCCTTCTAGATCCTACTAGTTCCTTTCCTATGGCATTGTTGGAGAGTGCCGAATATGAAATGAATCGTGCTCGTTATTTTCTCTCGATGATCTCAAGCCAGATGCCATTGGGGTCCTTGATGAAGGCTATTCTCGTCGTCGACCCCTTCAGTGTGTAGGGTTCCTTCGCTATCTCAACTTTATGCTCCGTGAACCTCTTCATAGCCTCGTCCATGTCAGGCACTGCGAAGGCGATATGATCGAGCTCGTCGCCCGTGGTCCAGCCCGTCTTCTCCTTCCAGTAGGTTAGCTCCAGCTGGGCATCGCTTTCTCTATCTCTGAGGAAGGCAATCTCCGCCTTGTTCTCCGGGATCTCTCGCCTCCTCTCGAGCTCGAGGCCCATGATGTCCCGGTAGAATCTTATGGACTCGTCCATGTCCTTGACGGTTATTGAGGTATGCAAGATTCTCATAGTTCATCCGAAGGTCACTATAGCGAACAAGCCAATTTATGCCTTCCATCCCCTTCTCTTTCCCATGATTGGGGACGCTCGGGTCGCATTAGAAGAGTTCTCGGATGACGGCAGCGGCCAAGGTGCTTGGAACTAGAACCGGGACATCCGTGAGTCGTCTAATGAGGGTCTTGGTCTTTTCCGTGAAGCTTATGCAGTCAAGGATGATGGCGCCTACACCTTGTTCCAAGAGTTTTCCCGCGGCCTCTAGGACAGCCTCTTCCTCTTCGTAGGGCGAAGCCCACCCCATTATGGGGTTCAGGCCTGCTGTCCGCCACTTCTTTGCCATGATCTCCAACTGCTCGGGTATGGGGACGAGAATACCGACCTTCTTACCCATTGTAATGGTGGCGGCCACGCTGTACAGGATTTTCAGCGGCTCCACAATGCGACCCTTCGGAGAGAGCCCTTCAAACTCTCCGGTGCATAGGAGGATGATGATCTTGGCGCCTCCCACTTCCAGTCTGTCTATGCATTGTTGAAGCCTCGGAGTGATCGTGTCTCGGGAAACCTTTACCGTTCTTCCGTCCCTTAGTCACGAGCACGTAGTCCCCAGACCGAGGTGGGAATCGAGCAATCTCTTCACTCCTAAGCCCGTCTAGGGCTCCGCACTCGAGGACCTCGAAGCCTTCGCCTAAGGTTCTCCTGATGCCGGGGACCACATCGTCCCTCGGGCTCTGGCCTAAGGTGACCGCTCCTATGATATGCTTCAACCCTGTCTTCCCATGGTCTGGAGATGCCCCATACTCCCATAGAGGGCGACGATTCTCTGGAACTCCTCTGGGTCGTAGAACCGGCATTTACCGCGGCCGAAGGCCTTCGCCACCTCTAAGCAGAATCTGCCCGCCTGCTCGATATGGAGTAGGTGGTTCGCGCCGGTTGCGCATCCGGGGACTGGGACGCTTGTGGTCGTCGCTACGCCAACGACGGGGGCTGTGGTTACTGTCGCTGGTTGTACGATGCTGTTGATGTGGTATAGGCCGTTGCCGTAGGGCGTGATGTCCTGGGTGGTTATGGGCACGACCCTTGGGGGTTGGCCTGTGACTATCTCCATGATGGTTAGGAGGTCATCGCTGACCCTGAGGATGTAGCCGTCCTTCACCGTCGGGGTTATGGCGAAGCCGTTGAACTTGATCACACGGTTACCCTTCGTCGCGTCCACGGAGAGGATGGCGTCCATCTCTGGCGAGACCTCGTGCTTATTCATGGTGGCCATGTCGACGGGGGAGTCCATGAAGGGGACGGGGTCGTGGGGCTGGGTTGGAGCATTGGGACAAATATGGGTGGCGACGATCACGTCACCCTCCAGAAAGTCACCCTTTGATCGCATCGACGCCAGCTTCAGGGCTACGCCTATCGCTGTGATCGCGCCGTCGGCATCCGAGACGATTCCTATGGCCTCTGGCCGCGCACCTATGCCTCCTAGCCTTCCTATGATTCCTAGGGTTGGGGCTTCGCCTCCCTCTGTCTTGCCTCTGATTCCCGGGACGAGGACGCGGAGGAAGTCGGTTGTGCCTCTATCTCCCTTTATGGTTGTGGTTTCAGTTCTGGTCAGGCCCCGTTCCTTGAGGAGGACGGCAACCTCCCTTCCCGCGACCTCGGCGCTGTCGAGGAGTTCGGCGGCCTCGATCACTTGGCTCAACACCTTCTCCACCAACCGATACCTTTCTAGTCGTCTTGATCTAATGAGACTTGCCGTAAAGAATCTTTAACTAGCTCCGAGGACGCGATTAACTGCTGGGCGGGGGTTGCCGAGATAGGTCAAAGGCGCGGGACTTAAGATCTCAACCAGATGGGCCAGAGATAGGTGATCCCGTGGCGAAGGTCTTCGTGGGTTCGAGTCCCACCCCCCGCATCTACCACCGAACCTCCCGCAACAAAGGGAGAAGAAGAGGCAATGCTGAGGAAGGTTGAGATAGCCTAAAGAGTTCCGATGAAGCCAGGAGAGTTCAGTCTTCTGTCCTTTCCACAATCAGGGTAAATTGTTTGGCTGTGCTCCTGAGGTCCCGATATAGGTCCCTGACTTTTATTCTCCTCCGCGCTACGGGTATAACTAGGACTATTCCCATGTCATCCATTATAGTTATCTTCCGTATGTCGCCTTGGCGGGTAAACTCATTGATCTTGGTCTCCAATTCATCATAAGAGACCTCTAGCTCCTCTGTCTCAATTAGTAGACCGGCTCCACAGACGTGGCAAAAATAGGCGCCTTCCCTGACCTTGGCCTTACATTTAGGGCAACGAACGACTAGGGCCAGCTCCAGCTTGCGGTCTAGGTATCCTTCTATGATGCCGACAGTGCTGGGGATGACAACAATTACAGCTGCAAGAACGATTATAATTGGCGGTGTCCGGGTAAGGTCGGGGTCAAAGATTCTGGTAATCCTCTCTGTTGTCACTTGGCCAGAGGCGTCATAGACTTTAACTTGTATCTCGTGCCTTCCTGGAGGGTACTCGTTTGTGTCGAAACTAAACCAGAAGTATCTCGCCCTTTCATCCTTACTGGGAGGAACGTACCATTTGGAGGAGTCTGTTTCCATCTTGAGCGTCTGGTCGATGTAGAACTCTACCCTAACAACATCAGAGGACACATGGACTAGTAACTGGAATTCACCCCAGATGGAGTCCCCACTCTGGTAGCCGCTGACTTTGTAGATGTTCCACCATTGGACGGTAGGCGCGCCTCTGACAGGAGCTATTGCTGTGCCAAATATCGTCACTGAAACAGTCAGAATACTGAGTACCCCTAAAGCCCAGACTGGACGAAGGCGTGTCTCAGTCTGGAAGGCTCAGCCCTCCTCAGGATGCTCTTTCACACATCCTTTGTAATATTCCTATCGCGGAGGTAGCTTGCCTCGGCAAGCAGAGTTAAGGCGTGCATGGCATGTGCCAAGAAATGCCATTATCGTTTATGAAGCCAGAATCCTAGTAGTCGATGGGAGGACCGCCGCTGTTGCCCAAGTATCTTTTTCAATGCTACAAGCAAGTCCGTAATACCATAGGGGTTCCCGGAAATTGTTTGAGGAAGTACTGGAGAGTCGTTGGCTACGTAATGGGGAGTCTAAAGCATCTTCACCCTTCCTGGTGGTGGGCCGTTATCGTTCTTCGGCTTCATGTTGGTCTGCATGCTATTCTCAGAGTTCGAACACGAGAAGCCTCTGAAACCCTCTGAGCCTAAAGACGCCTCTTCCTAAACTCATCTGACCCACAATTCACACACTTCCATTCATCCTTCTCACTCCTCTTGAAGACGTAAAGCCACAACCTAGTTAAGCCACTCGAGCCAGCTTCAGGAGAGACCGCCTAGTCTTATCCACGAGTTAGTTTCTTAGATAGATAGTCGGTGAAACGCGGGGTGAATTAGCGCGTTAACTTATGCTAAGCCATCTACAAGATAGTTTTGCAGCCTCTTCTCGAAGTGTACTCTTTGTGATTCAAGGAGTCAGGTGTGGTCAACAGTTTGTTGCAAAGCTTTATATGAAACGTATGGAGTAGTCACTCATCATCTACAGTATTCGGAGGTGTCTATCCTGTCGAGAGAACAGATAATGGGATGCCTAAACAACTCGAAGAAAGGGGAGAACAACAGAAAACTGCTGGCTTTCTGCAGAGAACCGAGAACCTACGGTGAACTAGCAGGTGCCGGCGTCAAAGGAGATTCGTTCAAGGTCTTGGTAGAACTGAAGACGGTTGGTGCCATCATATTCGCAGATGGCAAATATGTTGCTACACAGGAAGCCCTTGACATCCTAAAGTCCTTATCCTGAGAAAGGGCGATCCATTTCTTCCAATTCCAACGAACACTTTTCTCAGCGAGAGAAATCTGTTTATCCTCTCTCCCCGAGTCTCCTCTCTGGCAACTTCAAAATCACCTAACCGAACAGAACTCACCGGCGCGCTATCGTTCAAGTTGCATACATCCTAGAATGTGAGTTCAAGAGGTCGACCTCATTCCCAAACAAGGGGAAAGAACCCACCCGATGGGTATCCCGTGGGAAACAAGACCTCGATCAGTCGTAGTGCCCGCTCGCCTCCATTCACCTCAACACGAGGGCCCTCGATCAATTCACCGATCCCCTCATACCCTGTTACAAGAGGATTCAAGGACGCCAACGGAATGACAAGTTGGCAGTCGCATTCGACGTTGTCTGTACTAACCGATATCTGTCCATCATCAATATCTAGAACAGCGGACTCCTCGCTAAGAACTCCTAAAGTGCATTCCAGATCGTGGAGCTCAGAGCAGGATAGTCTACGCTCAAACTCCTCATCCATCTTGGTCAAGAGCGGAGCAAGATTCAGGACCCGAGCCATACCGGCCCCTCCCCCACTCCGTATTCGAACCTCGCCGCCGCGCCAGAAGGCGAAGCGAGCGAAGGGATGATCAGGATGAACCAAGCAGGGAAACTCCTTCAACTCCTTATCCCTCATCGTTTCAAGGAGTCTGTTAAAGACAGCTTCGCAGGCTTCATCATTTAGGACACCTACTTCTAGGGCGCAAGGACGGCCCCAATCCGTCCCAAGGGCAAGGTACCCTATCACCACACCGCTATTATCGGTAAGGACCTCAAGTTTGGCTTCAGGGCCTCGAGGCTTCCACTCCCACATCCATGGCGAACGTACTTCAGCGCAGGTCCTCGTGGCCGTATTACTATGATAGACCCGCGTCACCTGCTCCAAGTCAGAATCTGAGAAGGGCCTAAACTCGTAGGGGCTCTTCTTCACCGAATAATGCTGTTCACACTTCATAACTACCTCTGTCTTCAGCATGGCTGGCGAGTATCCGTAACGCTGGTAGAGCCATGGATGTCCCCAGAGGATTGTTATGTCGAAACCTTGGGCCTTCATGTATTGGATAGCGTCCCTCATGACCGCCGAACAGTAACCCCTCCCCTCGAAGGCAGGAAGCGTTGCCACAGGAGCGACGATCGCACCATTCACAATAGCTGTCCCGATCCTTAGCGGCCGCCTCATGAGCATCATCATGCTCACAATCTTCCCATCAACCTCAACTACACGCAAGTCTCCCCTCTGGAAGTTCGGGTCCTCACCCGTTGTTACTTGCATGATGGTGCGTTCCAGTTTGGCATGCCTGAAAGCCCTGTCTACTATATCGTAGATATCCGCGTATTCTTCAGGTTCAGCGGCTCTAACTATCATCCTCTTGTCAAACCTGACTGAGATTCACTATTAGCCTAGCGCGGAACGCTCCTAGAATCGGCCTTGACTCTATTAATCATTAGCGCGGCTAACCGTCGCCCAAGGTCGTAACAAACCGAATAAACAACCAGCAATCCCTAGTGCTGTGGATGCACCTTGCCCGAAGGCTCAAAGGTCAACTTCATAGACGCGGTCTCAAGGAGATACGGCGAATCCTGGGTCGATAAGATCAAACGGCTCCTTGATGTCACAGGCATTGCCGGCAATATCGAGAAGGGAGACAAGGTCGCCATAAAGGCCCATATGGGCGAGGACGGGAACGTTGAGTATCTACCCCCACCCTTCGCCCGAGCCGTCGCCTCATGGATCAAGGAGGCCGGAGGTATGCCATTCCTCACCGACACAACAACGCTCCCCTACCACCCCTGGACCTCAAGGGCGATAGGCTCAGACCACCTGAAGACGGCAGTTGGGAATGGCTTCACCCCACAAACCATCGGCTGCCCCATCGTCATAGCCGATGGAGAGGACGGATTAGATGATGTGGCTGTCGAGGTTCCCGAAGGAGGCAGGCTGAGGAGACAGTTCGTTGCCAAGGCCATAGCCGATGCAGACGCCATGGTCGTCCTAACCCACTTCAAGGGTCATGGCATGAGCCCGGGCTACTCCGGTTCCATCAAGAATGTGGGTGTCGGATGCGCCTCTAAACGGGGTAAATACATGATCCACGCGGCCGGTGGAACTCAGCCCGTTCCTGTTCTGGAAAGATGCGAGGGGAAGAATTGCCGCTTCTGGCGTCTCTGCGAAGCCTGCTGTCCAGAGGAAGCCATCACCGTGAGAGACGAGGTCCAGATCGACCGAGAAAAATGTGTCTTTTGCTTCTCCTGCGTCAACCTCTGCGCGAGCACTGGGAACTTCGCCATCGGCTTACCACAGGGCTACAAGGAGGAGGAACACGCGAGGATCGCCGAGTCCGCGTATGCCTGTCTACGAGGATTCAAGCCTGGGAGAGTCCTCTTCCTCAACGTCATAAAGAACGTGACAGCAGGATGCGACTGCATGCCCTGGGCAGGCGTGCCCAAGTGCCCAAACCTTGGGATCATCGCGTCCGAGGACATCTTGGCCGTGGACCAGTCATCCCTGGACCTCATAATCAGGTCCTCGCCCGAGGAACCCTCAAAGGAAGACCTTGATATCCTGATCGAGTTGAAGAGGGCAGAGCCTCTTCAAAGACCGCTCACGAAACTACACGCTCACGAGGGTCGAGCCACGTTTCACTCCTCCGCCCCTCACACAGATGGAGAGGGTTAGAGGAATGTACAGAGAGCGGCACCCCGTGAGGGACCTGCCGGAACTCAAACCCAAGCATGACAAGTGAGGCCACCTTAGGCTCGACACTTCCCAAGATTAGAAAAGAATCGTTCGGCCCTCCCCGCTGTGGGTCGGGGAGAGCCGCTCGGAGGGCATTGCCGTGGTGCTAGCGGACGTTGAAGGGGAGCACAGCAGGTATCCAGGTCGTCCCTATGGTTATCTTGTAGCCGAAGGCGAAGTAGACATGTTTCACGGCATATTCTAGGGCGCTGATGGTAACCTCTTGGCCGACGCTCAGGGTCCCATTCTTGAAGAGTTCACCGACTGGGCTTCCCCACTCATTCCAGTGATCGGGGTATCTTCCAGAGGATGGAGAGGAGCGCGGACGAGAAGAAACAGACCGCCAGGTAGGAGGAGGCGGCGAAGATGGTTTGGAGGCCGTCGAAGCGCATCACTATTCCTAGGCCTAGGGCTATGAGGAATCCGAGGACGCCTGAGAAGTCTAGGAGGTCTGTCGCGTCCCTCCTCGACTGGTATGAGGACATTCCTTATTCAAGAGGGATGGAGTGTATGTCTACCCTAATCAATTATGAATCTTAAATATATGGTCGGCGCGCATAATTCTGATTCATAGGTGGGGTCATTTACGTCTTCTCTTAGAAAGAAGGCAATGGGAGTTATCCGTCAGTCCCGCCTCTTCTTTCACATACCTCCTGTGCTGTCCATAGTGTCTGCCTACGTCGCCGTCAAGAACTACAACCTCGTACAGCTATTCTCGGTCATCCTCTCATTACTCCTAATTGAGACTTTTGTGAGTAGCGTCAACAATACCTACGACATCGAGACCGATAAGAGTAGTCTGTTAATGAAGACTCAAAACCCGATAGTTACAGGGGAGCTCTCCCTTCGCGAGGCTCAGGTCATGAACCTTGTGTTGCCAGTGCTGTCCATTGCGGTGGGAGTCTTCGCTGGTCCGTACTGGATTGGTTTGCCCCTGATCGGCATAGTCCTAACTGTACTCTACGATATCAAGCCCTTCAGATTCAAAGACAGACCCTTAGGTGCCCTCATGCCACCTCTGAGCGAGTGCCTCCCCTTCCTCTTCGGCTACGCTGCCGCCACTTCAAGCTTCGTCTTACCCCCGTGGGCTCTATGCGTCTTCGCTTTTCTTTACTTCAATGGTACCGTAGTGACAAAGTTTCTTCCCGACAGGGAAGTTGACTTGAAACTTGGGATACGCAACTTCTCCACAACCTATGGGGTGGAGGCTACGAGGAGGGCTGACATAGGTTCAACGATCCTTGCAGCAACCATTCTAATGGTGGGCGTGTTCCTAGGCGGTCTCTCTCCAATAGGCGTACCACTCCTCTTGATCTCAGTCGCCTTACAACTTAGAACCTTGGCCCAAGGTGCCGAAGCTTTGAAGAATCCGGCTGTCTTTAGAAGGTTCGCCTCGGGAATGATACCCAACTCAGTATCTATGGCTCTTAGCGTCATCGGCTCCGTGCTGTAATGGAGTCGACGCTCACGTTAATTTGCTTGTTCGGAATAGGTTTGGTAGACTTATTGGAATTATCTTTATCCCTGTTGATTCAATTTCAGTTGGGAAGGGACCTTGCCTATACTCTCCGGAATACTTTACGATTTCAATTAGGCTCGACTCGGAAAGAGGCTCGTTGTTTCGGGTGAGTTCAATTATGCCATCCGCAAGGGACTTTAAAGTCTCCTCGACTCTCTTTTCATGTACGCCGCTGTGTATGATTCCCATTCCAGTTGCCTTCGTGAGTCTCGTGGCAAATTTCATCGAATTCAGTAGCGGGAAGACCTCCTCCGGTTTTGTCGAAAGAAGCGGTGAAAGGCTGTCAATCACAACGATCCTTGGAGTACTTTCTAGGAGCGTGGTCGGAGGTAGGAATCGAATTCCCTCCTTATACAGGATGTTCAGGTCGTAGAGTCCCTCTTGAAACGATGTATTTTTGACCTCATTCTTATCGATCCCTTTTTTCAAATGCATATCCATTTTCTCAGCCGCGTCGGAGAAGACATCCACAAGTCTGAGCTTACCTGCAGTCTCAAAGGGTTTGACATCCCAACCGTAGCTGGCCATGTCGTACCGAAGTTCCTCTGCAGAATGGTCAACAGCAAAGTAGAGGACTTTAGCTCTTTCTTGGAGGAGATTCCAACAGATTTGCCTCACCAACAGTTCCTTGCGTCCGTCTGAATCTCCCATGACGATGATGGCCGAGGATCTGATGAGTCCTCCTCCTGTGATTAGGTCGAACCCCGGCACATGGGTCTCGGTCTTTCCACCCGATCTATTGGCCAGCATATGAGTGCAACATTTCAACAGTTGGAGTTATGATTTGTTAAGCAGCCGTATATATGCAGAGTATATGGCTCTCTGCTAAACCTCTGAGAAACCTTATTCAACTATTCGAGGCAGGCGTTTGCTCGCCCTGCTTCAGCATCCCTTCAGGTTCCCTGAACTGCATTCTGTAGAGGAGGCTGTAAAGGCCCCCCTTCGCTATCAACTCTTGGTGGGTTCCCTCCTCCTCGATGACCCCCTCATTGAGCACGACGATCCAGTCGGCATTCCTCACCGTGGACAGCCGATGCGCTATCACCAAGGCCGTCCGCCCTTCAAGAAGCTCCCGAAGCCCCTCCTGAATTAAGAACTCCGTGTACGGGTCGACGCTGGACGTAGCCTCGTCTAGGACGAGTATCCGAGGATTGGCCAGAAGGGCTCTGGCAAAGGAGATCATCTGCCTCTGTCCGACCGAGATGTTGGTCGCGCCCTCTCGGACAACCGTATCATAGCCTTGGGGAAGACGCATGATGAAGTCGTGGGCTCCCACGCGCTTGGCAGCCTCAATGACCTCCTCATCCGTGGCGTCGAGGCGACCGTACCGTATATTGTCTCTGATGGTCCCTTGGAAGAGGAAGGTCTCTTGGAGGACGACCCCCATCTGGCTCCTCAGCGACCGCTTCGAGACGAACCTGATATCGTACCCATCAACCATCACCGTCCCTTCCTGGGGCTCGTAAAAGCGGGCTAGAAGATTGATGAGGCTGGTCTTCCCTGCGCCTGTCGGACCGACGAGAGCCAAAGTATAGTTGGCAGGCACCTTGAGGTTGATATCCTTCAGCACCGGAACCTTCGGGTCGTATCCGAAGGTCACACGGCTGTATTCGACATCCCCCACGATACGGGGCAGTTCCACCTTCGACGAATCATCAGTCTCCGCCGCCTCAGCTGGCTCATCCAAGAGGCCGAAGATTCTCTCCGAGGCTGCCATCGAGGACTCGTACTGGTTGTAGAACATGGAGACGCTCATTATCGGGCGGAAGAGCTGCTGGAGATAGAGCTGGAAGGCGAAGAACTCGCCGATCGATATGGCTCCTGAGAAGTAGAGTTGGGCGCCGAAGAAGATAATGACGATCTGGGAGACAGCCATCAATGCTTGAACTCCGGAGCCGAAGAAGGCGAACATGGCTGAGGCGCTGACATTCGCCCGAAGGTTCCTGATATTCGCCTGCTCGAAGGTTTCCTGGCTCTGCTGCTCCCTAGTCAGGGATTGGATGACCCTTATTCCAGAGACGTTCTCCTCGATCTGGGATGTGAC
>Ga0315312_1003133_pt1 | contig 10845 bp, 12 predicted proteins | sample TDP7_MG_FD_203629 | JGI IMG/M metagenome (GOLD analysis project Ga0315312, IMG submission 203629) | Freshwater sediment microbial communities from Lake Towuti, South Sulawesi, Indonesia - TDP7 | ecosystem: Environmental > Aquatic > Freshwater > Lake > Sediment | place: Indonesia: South Sulawesi... | reverse complement strand
ACTCATGCCTGATCTGGTGGTCTTTCTCTGTAACCCAGAGCAGGCATGCCGCCTGGTCACTCTGGCCACTTACCCTGATGGTAAACCACCCCGGGGTGAGCTAGCGGGCTCCACATGCCACATGGTTATTGCTTATCCTTTGGTCTCCGGGGAAATCAACGTCAGTCTTATGGACTACACCTCCCGGAAGTACCAAGACTACAAGGCAGAGGAACTATTCGTCACCATCCCTTACCACATGATGCCAGGATTGATGTGTAGCATAGACCGCTGCAGTGCTGGCACCGCCAAGGTGGAGTTTCCTCCTGAGTTGCCAGAAATCGCCAGGTAGCGAGAGATACACTGTAGGGTGGGTGAAGCAGAGCAAAACCCACCCTATGGTGCTTTTTGTCACTACTTTCAAATTAGGTTAGGTACTACCCGAAATCCATTGCCAGCGGTATAATCCAGATAGCTCCTAAAAAGAACCTGGGGCACAATCTCTATAAGATAAGTAGCGAAGAACATTCAAGCAAAACCTATGCTTGAGGCTTACTTGGATATTGAGACCACGGGGTTATCTCCGATATACAGTGATATTACTGTAATTGGGATCTACCTCACCGATGGCAGCTATTATAGATTTGTTCAGTTAGTGGCTGAAGAGGTAACCAAAGATAACCTTCTGGAGGCTCTGCGAGGCGTGGATGTAATCTATACTTATAACGGTAGCCGGTTCGACCTTCCTTTTATCAATGCCTTGTTGGATATAGACTTAGCTAGATATTTTAGGCACCACGACCTAATGCTGGATTGCTGGAAAAATAATCTATACGGTGGCTTCAAGGCAGTGGAAATTCAGCTAGGTATTGCCAGGCAACTGAGGGGCATTGACGGGGCGGAGGCAGTAAGATTATGGTGGAAATATCAGCATGAGCAGGAGCAGGAAGCATTAGATACACTGTTACAGTATAACAAGGAAGATGTCATGAATCTAAAGACCCTGAGGGAGATACTGGGAATCAGCGAAGAATGAATTAGGGTATATCGGAAAGGAAGGCAAGAAATGCTAGAAAAGAAAATTGCAGAAATGTGGGCCAGAACACAGAAATGGATCGAAGAGGGAACCTTTGAAGAACACTTACCGGAGTCTCTAGAATCTTTCTCCAGAGAGATTCTGCCACTGGTTGCAGTGAGGACATTTTTCAAAGGGGTTGGCAAACTCAATGAAAAGGCAGCGGATATTGTTTTGCAGGAAGTCGGCAAAGCCTGTGGGGATTACGAGCTAGGGTACATGGCACTCCAGGGCTTGACAATCCCCTGCTCCGACATAGATGCGTTTCTCCAAGCTCATGAGAAGGGCGAGAACACTGCCAGTGGAGGACAATCAAAGATAACCAGGGAAGGCAATACTGCTACGCTGGTGATTAAGGGAGGCTGTGTATGTCCGCTGGTGAAGGTTTTGAACATTGAGCCAACCCATAATCACTGCCTATGCACGCTCAACCATTTGAAACATGTCTACCAGACTGGCCTTAACAGGCCAGTCAAGGTCGAGCTGGTTGAAACTTATCTTCGCGGTGGCAATTCTTGCACCATTAGGATGTCGTGGGAGTAAACCCCACAAAATCTTCGATTTTGCGGGGGCCCTGCTTCAAGGGGATGCTGCGCCCCCTTAGAACCCATTGAGACATAGAATTTTAGTAACTATGAGAGTGTTTAACTGTCACCCTGAACGCTAGTGAAGGGTCTCAGATTCTTCGCTTTGCTCAGAATGACAATTGGATGCTGTTAAATGGTCTCTAATTATAGTTCTTGTCGATTTGGCTCTAGTGCGGCGCGTTGGGGGCCACAGACTGCTGACGTTGCTATAGCTTACCGAGAGTTGCTCCGTTGGAGGCAATAACCTTTTTGTACCAGTAGGCAGAGTCCTTGAGTATCCTCTTCTGCGTTGGGTAATCTACGTAGACAAGCCCATAACGCTCCTTATAGCCTTCCGTCCATTCGAAGTTATCCAGAATTGACCACTGGAAGTAGCCGTGGACCTCTACACCGTGTTTACACGCCCTTTGCAGCTCTAGAAGGTAACGGTGGAGAAAGTCAATCCGTTGGGGGTCATGAACCTTGCCATCCAGAGAAGCCCAATCAATGTTGGACATGCCGTTTTCCGTGATAACAATGGGGAGCTGGTATCTCTCCCAGAGGAACCTCGGTCCCCAATAAAGCGCCTCTGGTGACACTGGAAATCTAAACGCCGTCATAGCATGGCCGACCGGAAATGGCACAGCCTCAGGCTGACCGTCTTTGCTGGCGCGAGTCCTCTGGCCGAAGTAAATGTTCACTCCGAGGAAATCCTGGGGCTGGCAGATGGTCTTCATATCCTTATCCTGAATTGGGGTGATATCGCTGCCGAATAGCTCCCAACCATCTTCGGGGTATCGTCCAAAGAGCACCGGCTCGGTCCACCAGGTATTGTTCCAGCAGTCCTTGCTGGTTACAGAGAACATGGCATGTCTGGCTGCTTCGACGTCTTCAGAGCTGTCTGTCGCTGGCACGTTGACAATCCCTACAGATGCCAGACCTATCCGGGATTTAATCTTGGAATAGGCGCGAATCGCCTGTATGGCCTTACCGTGAGCCAGCAGTGCGTTGTGGGCTGCTATCAGCACTTCAGCAAATTCCAGCTTGTCTCCTGGCGCATGAAATCCGAATTGGTGTCCCAGACCAATGAAACACTGTGGCTCATTGAGCGTTATCCAGTATTTGACCCGGTCAGAAAGCTTCTCCACCACCACTTTGACATATTCGGCGAACCAATCAGAGCTATCCCGGTTCAGCCAGCCACCGCGGCGGTAAAGTTCATCGGGATAATCCCAGTGAAAAAGTGTGACATAAGGGGAGATGTCAGCAGCCAGTAGTTTATCCGTCAGCCTATCGTAAAATTCAAGTCCTTTTGGATTTGTAGCCCCAGTTCCCTGTGGGACCACACGGGGCCAGGAAATCGATAGTCTGTATGCCTGCAGACCGATTTGTTTCATCAAGCCTACATCCTCTTCATACCTGTGGTAATGATCACAGGCGGTATCGCCAGATTGACCATTCCAGATGGTTCCAGCTTTCTGGCAAAACGTGTCCCATGTGGAAAGCCCTTTCCCATCTTCCTGGACGGCACCTTCTATCTGATACGAGCTGGCTGCTGCTCCCCAGACAAAACCTTCTGGGAAACTCACTTGACCTCCTTTCTGCCGACCTCTGTTATTTTACGATCTGCGTACTGCGAAGTAGACCATGACGATGCCTATTGTTAGTGCCGCTATACCTCCAACGAGAAATCCAACGCCAATACCAAATAGCCAGGGAACCTTTACGCCGACAGCTCCGCTCAGGCTAACACCGGCAGACCCATCAGCGTTCATTAGCACAAGCATCCAGTTGCCTGTCTCCGGTTCCCACTCCAGAGTCTGGGTTCCAGCGCCGTGTGCTGACTCTGCCCAGAATGTTTGGGTGGTGGGGGCTGTGGGTACGGAATCACCCGGGTAAGGTGTGTATTCCACTCTATAGGGGTGGATGCTCCATTCTGTGATCTCATCGTACTCGACACCATTGAGGTAGGCCCTCACATCTGATTCCTCGGCTATTCCTATTAAGATTTGTTCCTCAGAGTAGCACCGAATCAGTGGATTAGTCAAAAGCTTGCTTCATGATTTTACAACAGATGTTATAAACTCAGTCGTTGAAATAGAAGGGCAGTTTATCCCCTCTCCTTCGAAGGGAGAGGGTCGAGGTGAGGGTGAAATGTCCCCCTCCCTCTAATTCCCTCCCGCTAGGGGAGGGAAAACCAGCATTATCTCGTAGCACTGGCGACTATTGATATTATGTGCCGCCTCAGGAGAGGCGACGCTACGACACTCTTGTTTCTAAAGGAATGTCAGCGTAAAATGGGATGGTGGGCTAAAATAAGACCCTGTAGGTTGGGAGGTAGTCATGGATAGTATTAACCTTTTGTATCTAGTCTTGGTTCTCTTGTGTATTGTGCTCTCTGCCTTCTTCTCCAGCTCAGAGACAGCTTTCATCTCCCTGCAGAGGATCAGAATAAAGCACTTGGAAAGCGTAGGGGTAGCGGGAGCAGGTCGGGTGGCAAAAATATTAGAGAAACCGGAGAAGTTTCTTTCTACTGTAGTTCTGGGGAACAACTTTGTCAATACCGCTGCAGCCGCTTTGGGCACTGCCATTGCCATATCGTTATGGGGTGGGAGTGAAGAAGTAGCGGTGCTAATGGCCACAGTAGTGATAACGGCAATTCTTCTAATCACAGGCGATATTCTACCCAAGATTACCGCTGCGCAGCACAGTGAAAGGATAGCTTTGCTATATGTTACTCCTATCACGGTGCTGTCGTGGTTGCTATCACCAGCAGTGGCTATGCTGGAGTGGCTTGGCACTGCCTTCAGTAAGCTGGTAGGAGGGACGCCTGTGCGTAGGGCACTGGTTACCGAAGAGGAGCTTCGCACTATGATTTCCGTAGGAAAGGAAGAGGGGGTAGTGGAAGAAGCTGAAGCAGAGATGCTCCACAAGGTTTTTGAGTTTGGTGACCGTCCTGTCCGTGAGGCAATGACACCGAGACCCGATGTTGTTTGGGTCGAAAAAGGTATGAAATTGGCAGACTTTCTCCAGGTTTACTCTCAGTCTCCTCACAGTCGCTTTCCGGTATATGAGGAAAGTTATGATAAGGTAGTCGGCATACTCTCCATTAAAGATGTGCTTATGGCTCAAGCCAAGGGTACACTCGATGAAGAAGCCTCTCTTGATAGCTTGATTCGACCCATTATTTTCGCTCCTGAAAACAAGCGCATAGGTGAGCTCTTCATGGAAATGCAAGCAGCCGGCAATCAAATGGCAGTGGTGGTTGATGAATACGGTGGCATTGATGGGATAGTGACTATGGAGCAACTGCTGGAACAGGTTGTCGGTCAATTTGGGGATGAGCTGGCTCGACGAGTTAAAGAATTTCAAGCTATTGATGAATATACCTATGATGTAGATGGAAGTGTGCGAATTGAGGAAATAAATGAGGAGCTCAGCTTGGATCTACCTACTGGAGACTATGAGACAGTAGCTGGCTTTGTGCTCAATCGACTAGGACGTATTCCCAGGGAGGGTGAGCAACTGAGGTACGGTGACCTGAAACTGGTAGTGAAGGAAATGCGGGGGCTGAAGATTGAAAAGCTCCGCGTTATCAAGGAAATTAGGTAAGGAACCCTCCTAATCTTTGCTGCCAACTCTCCTGCTCATTACGGGCACAGCTGCATTGATACTTCACCAAGACGATTCCTATAGGGTCAGTGCGAACACGTCCCGGTTACTAACACTTGAGTTTTACAGCATTCATAGTTAAGCCATAGCTCGCCGACCAGAAGGCGAGCTTCAAAGATACAGAGCATGGTCTGCAGTATCTCACCGGCGACAGGGCACTAGGGCAGTTTCCCTGTGTGGAGTATGAGGGCGGTGGAGCTGACATTCTCAGTATCCAGCTTCCGAATATCTTGCTTCTTGAAGAGATGCATCATTATGTTGGCAGTGGGTATACTGCTGAGGAGATAGCCTATAGCCAATATGGTGATGAACAACGATACTGCAGCCAAGTCTCCTCTGACAGAGCAAAGAGAGAACGGTTGGATTGCCTGTCACTCTAGTATCTTCGGTAACCTCGATAGCCCGTTCTGCGTTCACTTCTAGGCGGGCGAGCTTCGTCAACTTTCAAGGCGCGCCCTTCAAAATCGGAACCGTTCAATGCTGCTTTTGCTGTTTCAGCTTCCGATGAGCTAGACATATCAACAAATCCAAAATCTCTACCTGGAATTATTCTGACGCCCTTAACTTCACCATAGTTGGAAAACAATTCTTTCAGCCGCTCCTCAGTTACAGAATGACTAAGATTGCCTACGTAGAGACTGCTACCTTGCATTTTGCCCCCTTTTTGGTGTATTTCTTCCTGTCTAATAATGCTCCTTTTGAAGGTAGAGGCAGGAAGCAACTCTAACTCCTCCAATGGCAATATTATTAAACGCTAGAGAACCACCCTTAACACAACTTGTTTCCGAAGGTCCATTTGAGTATTCCCACCACCTCCCTTCAGCGTTTGCCAGCCCTTTCACATGATGGCGAATATACGAGCCTCGGGTTCGCCCAAGCCGGCTGGGCTAGCGGCTGCCCTGAGTCTCGTGACTCGCTCTGATACTTAGGAGACTTCTTAGACTTGTCTTTACTCTTCAAGCCTGGGCAATGCTTTCCTTGGTCTACCTCTGGGCCTTTTTGGTAGTCTTATGACCAAGGGTAAGCTTGGCTTTTTAGACGTGGTAAAAATTCTCGATTTTGGTTCCTCATAGGGGAAATCGGTTTCTGCACCACACTTCTTGCACTTGGCGTGGTAAAAGCCATTGATTGGCAGAGTGTCTATAACCCAGTGGTGGACCTCACTATTGGCGGCCATTATCCCCAAACCTGCTTGGCTCGGATTGGCGGAAGGAAAACCTTATTGGGTAGATAAAAGTAGTCAACGGCCATCCTTTTCCCTATACAGACCGTTTTGTTTGCCTACGCTGTCTGCGCCGTTTATCCCATCTATGTTGCCTAGCACGGCGTTTTTGCTGTTCATGTTGGACTCTGCGTCTATTTCCGTCGATAGCCACCAATTAGCCTCCTTCTTGCAGAAGCTTACAGCCCTGTGCTCTTGATATCCCTGCTATATTATAGCACAGTCAGCTCGAGGTGTTCACTTGCTGCCCGGCACAACTCGGACTATTGTTCAGTGCTAGACCAGGAAATTTGCAAACCGTAAGCCGTGGGTTCGGATCCTACTGCTGACTTAAACTACAGCCAGCGTTCGAGTCGTCCCGGGGGTACTACAGCTGTTCCGCAGTATAGCTTGCTAAAGCGTTAGGGCACTGCATTATGCCAAACTCACCTTGGCTGTAAATTCAAGCTGCGTGAAGCATGACTAAACCAAGAGCATAAAGTCTGATGATAGCTTCAGGCTCCATAAGGCAATAGTGTAGAGGAGCATTCTATTTGGATACTCAAACACCTCTTGTACCTTACCTGCCGATAGGTAACCGTTTCACCCTCGAGTGACCCGTTAGGCTCACCAAGTCGAGGCTATTTATCCAGTTGCATTAGCCCAATTAGCCTTACGGAGTGCCAGGCAACACGAGTAAGATAGGGCATCTTCGAGATATGCCACACATGCTTTTACAAGCACAAGGAGAGTTGAATGGCAGTCACCTGTCCTCCCCATGACTGGGAGGTTAAATGGCAAGCCGCTGATTACATTTATCTTGCTCACTGCAAGAAATGTGGCCATAAGAGAACCTTTCCCCTCCCCGCCAAGGAGAGGGAGGGGGTAGCTGTGCCTGTCAGCGAGAAGGAGACCATTAAATAGAAACCAGGCAAACGGAGCGGGGGGGAAGGGGTCTACGAAAGGGGAGTGACGGTAGCTAGAAGAGAAGGGAGTAGTAGCAGATGAAACTGAAAGAAACTCCTTTTGAAGATCTCACTGTAGGAATGCTGAGGCAGTTCGGGCAGGACGGGATGATAGCAGTTGTAGATGGGGACAAGAAAGTCTTTCGGATTATGCCCAGGAGGGCAGTCGATAAGCTGCAAATAGAGTCCGAAACACTGGACGCATTCCTTGCAGCTCAAAAGTAGGATACCTACAGATAGGGGATCTTAAGGAGATTCAGCTGCTAGTGCGGTGAGTGTCAGTGGAAGGTGGGCTAGCCGAAGGAGTCTGTCATAATCGCACGTGGGGCGCGTAAGACCTTTCTCTTACGGTAACACTGCAAAGAAGTGATTTGCCTTGCTCTCTATTATGAACTCTTAATCGTCCAAAGGCGCTTAGCTGGGCTCTTGGTTTCTAGCAAGTTATGTGAATGATGGCTGACACCCGCTTCCCTTCCTCTACCAATCGGGTTAGTCTCTCTACGGCTTCATGGGAGGGGACGGCCATCAGCTCAATGTTAGCTTCCTTCATAAGAAGTTCAGCGTCAGATGCTAACTTAGCCCTGGCGTTTGTCCCTGTGCCTAGCACTATCACTTCAGGATTAGCTCTTACTAGCTCGTCAATCTCTTCTTTCTTGAAAACATGGCTGCCGAACTTCCAGAAACCGCCTTTCCGTTGCTTTACAGTGCCATCAGCTAGCATGAGAACATCACGGCCATATTTCCTTCCCTCGATGACAATGGAGCCAAACCTGAAACTGTCTATCCTCAGCACTTCTGACCTCCTTTCTGCAAATCTGCTTGGCTGGGCTTACTTCGCTACCATAGAAGATGTAGAGACGTTCACTATCTCTTTATTCAAATTGACTAGCATTCTCGAGGGAGCTGCACCCTCACATTGAATAGGACTTCAGTTCCATAGTGGTTCCGTCTTCATAGACTATCCTTTTGACATATGTCTTCACCTTGTCAGAGTGCCACGAAGTGTGGATTTTCTCGCCGGTTTCATCATACTTGACAATTTTGAAGCATTTGAATGTTCCGGCGGGAACCGTGATTTCCTCCATCCTTTCCACTTTCTGGGTGCTGGTTTCTGTTTCGGTCTCTGTTTTCGTTTCACCCATCATGGTAGTAGTGCTGGTTTCAGTCCGTATTACCTTGATTTCTTTCCCTACCTCTAATGGCCAAGGCGCTGCCTCAGGAAATGTGTATGAGAATTGTAAATCTGCTATTGCTGAAAGCCCCATCATTGTCCCTGTCATTTGCGTTCTCAGAGAAAAGTAGGTTGCCCTGTCTCTCTTTTCCGTGAGGCTATCAAAAATACCCCCGAAAGCAGGGTCAAAGTGCCACTCGATGACATAGCAATCCTTACCCTCAATAACATCCTCGTCGGTTACCTCCCACGTGACGGCATATTCAACACCCTCAGACACCATCTCGTAAACCCATTGGTCCCCCACCTTAAGCGTAGGCAGTTCCCCTTCTTTTGCTTTGTCACAGGCAATCCCGGCCGCTATCATGGCTACCAGCAGGACAGCAACTGCGAGAACGATAAACAATTTCTTAGATTTCTTAATTACTCTTGCCTCCTTATGTCCCTCTCCTGGTCCAAATCCGCCTGGCTGGGATTAGCAGAACAAACCGTTGACGACATTATAGCACGCCCAACTCAGCTTGGATACAAATTCAGGTCTGGGTGTAATGCTGACTGTTTGAAGACTTATAGGCAATACACGAAGACCGGCTGCTGGGTAGTCAAAGCATGCAGAGCTTCCACGTAAAAGAAAAGCGCCAGCCTTATAAGTTGGCGCTTTTAGATTTCTTGGTGGAGACGGGGGAGAGTTGAACTCCCCGTCCAGAGGAATTTGCTCAAGATCTACTACAGGCTTAGTTGACTCTTTGCTCTCACCCAGCTAGCCTCTTGTCAACCGAGTTTAGCTGAGCCAGTCGATTTTCCTTAAGCTACCCCTATCGACTTCGGGGCGGCTGCACCTCGACTTTACGGCGCCCATCCCTAACCCATCGAGGAGAGGTCAGGGTGGACGGTGCAGCGTGTATTAGGCTGCTACAAGTACAGGCTTTTCGCCGTTTATTTTTTGCCACTTGTTTTATGAGGGTAGTGGCACCTCAGCCTGCAATCTTGCCACACCTTCCACTGTCGAACCCGCTCGTCCCCACTAAGACTTGACACGGCTTGTTTTTAAGGTTCGTTCTATTTCTCGTTTTGCCTGGCGTTGGGCAATGGACTCACGCTTGTCATAGAGTTTCTTGCCCCTTGCCAGCCCTAACTCCAACTTGGCCAGACCCTTCTTAAGATATAATCTAAGGGGCACCAGGGTAAATCCCTTCTGGGTAGCTTTGCCTGCTAACCTATCAATCTCATCGCGGTGCAACAGCAGCTTCCGTGGTCGTGTCGGCTCATGATTATATCGGTTGCCCGCTTCATAGGGGGCTATATAGGCATTGAGTAGCCATAACTCCCCCCTTTCCGGTCTGGCGAAAGACTGGGAAAGGCTTACCTTCCCCGCCCGAAGGGACTTAATCTCAGTGCCGCTAAGCACTATACCTGCCTCCATGCTTTCCTCAACACTATAGTCATGGCGGGCTTTGCGATTAAGGGTTATCGTCTTTTCTGTTCCCATACAGTTGCAATTATACCACATTGCTAGGAGGTGACTCAATACCCATACAGGGAGACCGTTTAATAATGAATACCCTGTAGGGACAGACCTTCAGGTCTGTCTGCCTCTTCGGACAGGTCTAAAGACCTGTCCCTACAATTGTTAAACATCCTCATACAAGGAGGGGTTACTGTTTCAGTTTGGTCGGTAGATGAGCGCCTCCCATTATGTCATTGCGAGAACCCCGACTGGTCGGGGGACAAAGCAACCTCGGCAGGAAGGGGAAAATGATGAGATTGCTTTGCAAAGCCTGTCCTGAGCACCATGAGATTCTTTGTGGAGTTTACCCTGAGCGAGATTCTTCGGTCGCTTCGCTTCCTCAGAATGACAAAAAGCAAGGTTGTTGAATGACCTCATACCGGAGAAAGCGTTGAGTAATGTCATTCTGAGGAGCCCGTTTGACGAATGCTGAGGTTGTTTTATCGGTTTTGGGCACTTATACTTGTAGCCAAGCCTGGTGTTTTGGTTTACAATATTATAGTAAAGGTTTTACCTGAAAGAAAATGCTAAAGAGTATTTCTCTTCTTCTCCTAATTCCCATGCTTTTAGCTGTTGTAACAACAGCGGGTGTGGGCGCTGTTGACCCCCAAGTTGCTGTGCTTGAGGTCAAGGGGACGGTCAATCCGCCTCTCGCCGATTATATTGAACGGGGTATCAGCCAGGCAGAGGAGGACGGCGCTGTAGCTTG
>Ga0315312_1003132_pt1 | contig 10847 bp, 8 predicted proteins | sample TDP7_MG_FD_203629 | JGI IMG/M metagenome (GOLD analysis project Ga0315312, IMG submission 203629) | Freshwater sediment microbial communities from Lake Towuti, South Sulawesi, Indonesia - TDP7 | ecosystem: Environmental > Aquatic > Freshwater > Lake > Sediment | place: Indonesia: South Sulawesi... | reverse complement strand
AAACAAGGAATCCAACCGGCACCTTTAAAGATAGAGCTATCACGGTCGGGATAACTTACGCTCTTCAGCGTGGCTACAAAAAGGTGGTTACTGCTTCAACCGGGAACGCTGCGGCTGCGCTATCAGCCTATGCTGCAAGGTCTGGAGTGGACTGCTTGGTTTTAGTACCCGGAGAAGCAAGCGTTTCTAAGCTCTTTCAGATATTGTCCTATGGAGCCACCGTCGTACCAGTCGAGGGCACCGTTGATGCTGCCCTTACCTTACTAAGAGAAGCACACAGAGAACTGGGGTGGTATCCAATACCCACCTCCACTCCCTTTAACCCCTACCAAGCTGAAGGAAACAAAACGATAGCATACGAGATATGTCAGAATAATTGGGTCTCTCCTGATTGGGTCATACTTCCCGTAGGGGGAGGCGACTGCATCTCTGCAAATTGGAAAGGATTCCAAGAATTCCACAGACTTGGGTTCATCAACAGCTTACCATCCATGATAGGTGTGCAGGCCGCGGGATGCAATCCTTTAGTTAGGGCATTTAGGGAAAAATCGGAGGAAATTGAGTCATTTAAATCCCCGAAAACGATAGCCCACAGCATTCTTGTGGGGAGTCCACCCACTGGGCTGCCAGCTTTAAAGTCTATACGACAGTCAGGGGGAATAGCACTAGATGTCACAGAGGAAGAGATGTTGTCGGCTCAAAGGCTGTTAGGAAGCACGGAAGGGATTTTTGCTGAGCCGGCGTCCGCAGCCACCGTAGCCGCCTTAAAGAAGCTAGTTGAAGGCGGAAAGATAGATAAAAGCGATCATGTTGTTTGCGTCATCACAGGCACAGGTCTGAAAGAACCAGAAGTTTTTCCGCTGCTTTATGAAAAGCCTAAAATTATAGAGCCCACCCTAGAAGACCTAAAAAGGGCGCTGCGTCAGCAGAAGCAAGGAATATGATAAACATGCATGCTCGTATTGGGAATTAGAGTGATTAGAGCGCGCGCTCAGAATCGATTGATGAATTGAGGGAGAAAATGCGCGCACGCTACTTTACGGCTCCCCTCATGATGCCTTTAATTATCTGTTTTTGAAGTACTAGGGCTAATGCGACCACTGGAAGGCTTGACAGTATGCCTGCGGCTGCCATCTGGGTGTAGAGGACTCTAGCACCGGACATGAACTCCAATATTCTAGGTTGGAGAAGCTTGATTTTCACTAATCCAACGGTGTTGGCGAACATTAGGTCATTCCATGAATTAATAAAGGAGAACACTAAGATCATAAGGAAGCCAAGCTTAGTCAGCGGTATGACCATCTTAAACAGGGATTTAAATCTTGAATAGCCATCGATCCGACAAGCTTCGTCGATATCCCCTGGCACAGACGCAAAGATTCCTATAAGGAACCATGTCATGAGGGGAAGAAGAATTATGCTGTGGGCAAACATCATGCCAATGAAGGTGTCTAAAATACCCAGTATTTTTAGGGAGACGACTATGGGTATCAACATCGCTAGAGAAGGCAACATGTAAACAATAACAATGATGTTAAAGAGAAGATTTCTTCCAGGAAACCTTATACGGGCAATGGCATAAGCTCCTAGGGAACCCGCGAGCAAGACGAAGGCCGTGGTCATCACAGCTACTATCGCACTGTGCAGAAAGCCTGTAGAGAACGGTTCGTATGACAGGATATACGTGTAGCTGTCTAGGGTAAATGTGACAGATTTAAAAGGGAAGGGGGGCCTTGAAGTAAGGTCTACCTCGCGCTGGAGACTTGTAAAGATCGTTAAAATATATGGCGCGAGGGTAAAAAGGACAACAGCGATAGCTCCTATGTATATCGCGGCTCTCTTAACTCTCGATTTTCCCATGTAGAGCAGTTCCTCCCTACACCCTCTTATACCACAATCTTAAGAGCACCATGGCGAAGACCACGGCGATGATTGTGACAATGTAAGATATGGTTGCCCCGTACCCTAGATTATCCCATGGAAAAGCAGTCATGTAACCCAAGTAGTAGAGCATGTAGGTGTGGTAGCCGGGTCCTCCCCCGGTGATACCTACAATTATGTCGAAGGCCTGAGTGCCTGAGAGCGCGAGAATACCTGAAAGTATGCAGTTTACGGCTAGGGTTGGCTTCAAGAATGGAAGAGTGACTTTTCTAAAGACCATGAAGCTTGAGGCCCCGTAAACCTTGGACGACTCTACAGCTTCGATGGGAAGATTTTGAAGGGCCGACAGAAATATGAAGGCAAACAGGGGAGCGCTTTTCCATAAGGAAACGACCGCCAGCCCAAACAGAGCTAAATCGGGGTTGCCGAAGATGCGAAACTGGTGAGGGAATATTCCCAAGCGTTCAAGGGCGTAGGTAAAAGGGCCAAAACTGGGGTTAAAACCTATGAAAAATATTAAGGCTGCAACTATAGGCGGTGTGGACCAAGGTATTAGGAGGCAAGCCCTAGCAAAACTTCTTCCTCGAAACTCCTCGTTCAGGAGCAGGGCTATCCCGAGTCCTAAGGGTACCCCCACCGCCGTATGGAAAGCTAGATACAGTAGGGTTTGGGTTAAGGCTTGCCGGAAAAGCTTGTCGGAGAAGAGCTTAACATAATTGCTTATCCCTATAAACTCGGGTCTGAGGTGGCTTAGGGTGATATCGGTAAGGGTAAAGTAAAAAGATGCTCCAATTGGATAGATTACAAAAACTGCGAGAAAAATAAAAAAGGGGAGGAGGAATTTTAGGGCATCTTTCGTTTCTCCACTCAGATGAGGCGTATGTTTGCCACTCCTTGAGCATTTATTCTGGCAATATGTATTCTTCTGGCGCCGGAATTTGTTTTAGAAGATCGTCTATTTTAGAACGTTGTTCTTGCACTTCAAGCCATGGGTTCGCGAAGGGCCAGAGATCCCCAAACTTCGCGTATTCTTCTTCCAAGATTACGTCGCATGTCTCGCGAGCATCCTTCATGGCATCCTCAGGGGTTTTTTTACCTGTAAACGCATTCATAATCTCAGCTTCAATAGCAGCACAGTAGGCAGCATAGCGTGGTCGGTGCTCGTAGCGGTTTGCCTTATATTTTGTCTGAGCAAGCTGTGCTCTTACCATTAAATTGTATGGATACTCCTTTAACCTATCATCTGTGATGTAAGACCATCGGGTTGGTAGAGGCTCTTCATTCTCTTGCTTCCAAAACACGTTAAGGAACATTTGGACTTGAACTTCGCGGCTATGGAGGTATTGGACGAATTTCATTGCCTCCTCCTTGTGGATTGCCTTTCTTGGGATGCCGTAGCCTTCGCAAGCCACCTCTGAGGCCGAACGGACCACACCCTTCTTTCCAGGCCATAGCCACGCATAGGCGTGTTTAATCTTTGATTCAGGATCCAACACTGCCATTACGGGCCAGGGGTAAAATAGACCGAATGCGTACTCTCCTCGCCACCACTCGACACTTGCCTCGGCGAACGCGATTTTTTCGATGGCTGCCGGGGACATATAGTTTTTGTATACGTAGACCATGTCTTCCACGGCCCTAATTGATTCCCTACTGTCAGGAACAAAGGGCTGCATCGGATCATCCCATTTCACTAGGTCTCCACCGTTGCCGTGAAGGAAGCAAAGGTATGGGGGAATGAGGTATCCTTCCTTCAAGCCAACGCCAAAGGCGTATTTCTCGGGCGGGTTATGGACTGCCTCACAGCACTCCAAAAACTCCTCAAAGTCTCTTGGAAACGGAAGGCCTTTAGCGTCTAAAAGGTCTTTGTCAGCGAAAAGACAGAATATCTCATACATCCTTGGCAGGCCGTACCAATGCCCCTTAAGGTAAACAGCGTACTTGGAATAGGGAATCACGTCGTCCTCCACCTCTTTTGGAATTTCGACTCCCAACTCATCAAAGGGTGTCCAATGATCTCTGAACTCGTTCAATAATCCACCATGTATATATGCTACGTCCCAAGCATAAACGCCTGCTGCAAATACGGTGGCCTCCTTAGTAACAACGTCGAAGTACGAGTCCACAAACTTGTTTATTTTGATGTGAGGATTCGCTTCCATGTACCTCGCTATTGGCTTCCAGCCTAGACGACCAACGTCATAGTAGAAACCGGAGTGTCCCGTCGTGTAGAAGTTAAGCTCTACTGGCACGGGCGGTGTTGTTGGCGTCGGGGTCGGCGTGGGCGTGGGTGTTGGTGTTGGAGTTGGCGTGATTGGCGCCGTAACCGTTTTCGTCACCGTGGTCGTTGGACCAGGAACTTCAACCCTTTCTGGTGCTCTACTAAGCCAGCCAGCGGCCCCGCCGACGGCGAGGCCCACCACCAGGGTCCCCACAGTCTTTAGGTACTTCCTCCTCTCCTCCTCCGGGGGGTCCAAGCGTTTGATGCTTCCCTTACCTTCGTCGGATTTTCTACTCATGTTTCCATCTCCTTAACATATTCTATTCTTACTTTATATATAAAGCTTATATGTGATTTCTTAAAGACCCGAAAGATATGGAGTTTCTCGTGTGAAATCTCTCTTCTTGCCGTTCAATTTCGCCCCATCAACGTGTAACATAAATTTAAATATATTTTGTTGATTAAGATTATAGCTTATAATAACCCTTAAGGTGATAGGATGGCTAGGTTGCGGGTTGAAAACCTCACCAAGAGATTCGGCAACGTGGTGGCCGTCGACCACATGAGCTTCGAGGTCGGAGAGGGAGAACTTATGTGCATGCTCGGTCCCTCCGGCTGTGGGAAGACCACCACCCTCAGGTGCATCGCGGGGCTGGAGACGCTTGACGAGGGAAACATCTACATCGGCGACGCCTTAGTCAACGATGTTCTACCGAAAGATAGAGACGTTGCGATGATGTTTCAGTCATACGCTCTATACCCTAACAAGACCGTATACGAAAACTTGGCCTTCCCCCTTAGGGCTCGCAAAGAGCCAGAAGGTGAGATCAAGAGGAGGGTAAAAGAAGTTGCTGAGATTCTCCGTATAACTCCACTCCTAGACCGTCTTCCTAGCCAACTTAGTGGAGGTGAGAGACAAAGAGTGGCCATAGGCAGAGCCATAATAAGAGAACCGAAGGCCTACCTATTGGATGAACCCCTAACCAACCTCGACGCAAAACTGAGAGTGCATATGAGGGCTGAGTTGAAGAGGCTCCAAAAAGAACTGGGGACCACGACGATCTACGCCACCCCAGATCAACTTGAAGCCTTAACCGTGGCCGATAGAATTGCAGTTATGGATCATGGTAAGATAATGCAGTACGATAAACCAGACGTTTTGTATGATCATCCAAACAATCTGTTTGTCGCCAGCTTCATCGGCAGCCCGTCTATGAACTTCATTAACTGCTCTTTCGTGGAGGAAGGGGGGAAAGGTCTTCTGAATGCCGGAGAGTTTCTCTACGATGTCTCAGAGCTTAAGAGCCTGATAAAAGAGCAATTCACGAGTTCCGAGCTGATACTGGGTGTGAGGCCGGAACACATCTCCATAAGCAAGGAAAGAGCTGGAAAAGACTCCATTGAGGCAGAGGTTTACGTGATAGAGCCTGTAAGGCCGGAGATGATCCTTTATTTGAGGGTTGGAGAAAAGAAACTTATAGCAGTAGCTCCTATCACCTTCCCTTGCAATCCGGGAGAAAAAGCATGGATGACTTTCGATAGAAGCAAGATACACATAATTGATAAAAAGACGGAAAAAGTGATCGTGTGAACTCATTAAAACATTGTATTGAAATCGGGTGATGATATGGCTAAGGTTCGGGTTGAGGATCTAACTAAAAAGTTCCGAGACGTAGTGGCTGTCGATCACGTGAGTTTTGAGGTTGGGGAGGGGGAGTTTATGTGCATGCTCGGTCCCTCCGGCTGTGGGAAGACCACCACCCTCAGGTGCATCGCGGGGCTGGAGACGCTTGACGAGGGAAACATCTACATCGGAGACACCTTGGTTAATGACCTTCCACCAAAGGACAGGGACATCGCCATGATCTTCCAATTCTATGCTATGTACCCGGATATGAATGTCTTCAATCAAATAGCCTTTCCTCTACAGATGCGTAAAACGCCCAAACACGAGGTGGAGAAGAGGGTAAAAGAAGTGGCAGCTATGCTCGGTATCGATCACCTGTTAAAAGAACCAATTGCACGCCTCACAGTTGAACAGAGGCAGAAGGTAGAGGTAGGGAGGGCAATTGTAAGGGAACCTAGGGTTTACCTGTTCGATGAGCCCTTAACCAACCTAGATGCCAGGATTAGGGCATATATGAGGGCTGAGTTGAAGAGGCTGCAAAAAGAACTGGGGACCACGACGGTCTACGTGACCCACGATCAGCTGGAGGCTATGGTTCTGGCGGATAGGATTGCAGTTATGAACTATGGTAAGATCATGCAGTACGATAAACCAGACGTTTTGTATGATCATCCAGAGAATCTGTTTGTCGCCAGCTTTATTGGCAGCCCCTCTATGAACTTCGTCGACTGCACTTTCGTGGAGAAGGGTGGCAAAGCCTTCCTGGACGCTGGAGAGTTTCTCTACGGTGTCTCAGAGCTTAAGGACCCGATAAAAGAGCAATCCACGAGCTCCGAGCTGATACTGGGTGTGAGGCCGGAACACATCTCCATAAGCAAGGAAAGAGTTGACAAGGACATGATCGAAGCCGAGGTCGACATAATAGAGCCTGTTGGCGATCGAATGATAATCAACCTGAAGATAGGGCAGCACTTACTCAAGGCTAATGTGCGAAGGCTAGAGCTTGCGGTGGGAGAAAAAGTATGGATAGCCTTTGACAAACCCAATCTGCATGTGATCGATAAAAAAACCGAGAAAACCATCATTTAGTCACCATCTCTTGCCCATCTGCTTAACGTTGGTTCTAAAAAATACCATAACATTTGGGGTTTCCAGCTAGATTTTAAATAGATGCAGTTTATGTCCGCTCTTATTCTTTAAATTAGGAGTTATTTCTTACTCCAAGCCTTCTTTATGGGCACATAGTTAAGCCTTAGTAAACACTTATAAAACAATTCAATGATGATACTAAAATGGGAGGATGAAAATTCCATGGAAAAAAGGGAGCTTTTCGTTAGGAAGGCTAGCGGTCTAGTGAGGGGAATGTCAGCGTTTGATACGTTCATAGGGAACATACTTCTGGCGAACCTTATATTCGGAGCCGTTGGCTTGTTGTTTGTTCCAGTGACATATCCAGGCGCTCATCTGGTGTGGTCAATAGTCTGGGCCATCATAGCAGCGTTATTCCTAGATATAGTTTACGTGTTGTTTGGATCTAGGTTCCCAGTCTCGGGTGGGGATTACGTATTCATAAGCAGAACGTTGCATCCTGCCTTAGGTTTTGCATCCAACGTCTCTATGATACTTACTGCGGGTATTTTCGTCACCATCTATGGCAACTGGGCCGTGACTATCGGAGCGAGCAGTTTTCTAACAACCCTTGGTTTCTTCACGAATAATCCAGGGTTAATTGACTTGGCCGCATGGGTATGTTTACCAGAGGTAACCTTTGCTATAGCAACCATCATGAACATCTTGGCTCTAGCCATAGTTCTAACCGGATTGAAAGCGAGCATGATCACTCAAAAGATATTCTGGGTCATCGGAATGATCGGTGTATGTTTGGCTATATTTCTAATAGCGTTCACGCCGCACGAAGTATTCATAAGCAGATTCAACGCCTACGCATCATACATGGATGTGATCAGCTCAGCTTCTGCTGAGGGTTTTCCGGTAATAGAACGATGGAGCGACGTAACGCTAGCTCTCATGGCCATTGGATATTCGGGTTTAACGGTCATTTACACTCAAAATAGCGTTTACTGCGGTGGAGAGCTTCAGAACCCTAAGAAAAACATGTTTTGGTCAATAATGGGATCTTTGGCAGTACTAGCTCCATTATGTCTAATAATGGCTTACGGTATGCAATTCGTCATGGGTGACCAATTCTTAGGCAGCCTTTACTACTTAGATTTCATAGGTAAGAGTCCACTTCCGATACCAGGTTCATACAACCTACTTGCCGGCATAATAGCTCCAAATACAATCTTGATATGGGCTTTGGGGCTCGGCTTCATGCTATGGCCGTTCGGAACGATGATCTTCGTTTATACATTCACAAGCAGAGCGGTGATGGCATGGTCTTTCGACAGGATTCTCCCGGACAAGTTTTCAGAGGTAAGCAAAAAATACCGCGCGCCAACATACGCGATACTATTCATATGTGTTTTAGCTGAGATCGCTCTAATCTTATATACGTGGTGGGTGCCCTTCGTAACTTGGATTGCAGGAATCACCATAAGCTGTACAATGGCGTATTTCTTCACTTCCATCGCCGGAATCTTCTTTCCATTTAGAAGAAAAGACTTATACAAGGATTCCCCTGCGCAGGTAGAAATTGGCGGAATACCACTGATGACGATAAGCGGTATCATTTCAACAATCTTCATGGCTGCGCTTCTCTACGGTTTAGCCGGTTGGCCATACACCGGGTTGAATACGCCAGAGGCTATACTGAGCTCACTGATATTCTTCATAGCAGCGTTCGTAATCTATTACATCAGTAAATACGTGAGAAGGACGCAGGGAATAGACCTCGAGCTGATATACAAGGAAGTACCGCCGGCGTAAATTCCAAATACCCCCCTTTCTTTTTTCACTCTAAGGATTTTACTATAGAATACTTCAGCCCGATGTGAAAAAATACGATTTCAAACCTCTCTTGTCAAGGTTTACTATAATGCCTTTTAATATTCCTTGCTGATACTCGGTCCCAGGGTTTAGGCAAAGTGTTCTATCTATTTTACGTGCACCCTTAGACTCATGGATGTGGCCATGTAAGCCAAGTAATGGTTGATGTTTTTCAATAGAAGCCCTAACGGCCTTGCTTCCTACCGGAATCATAATCACCTCTCCAGCCTTCACTACCTGTCTAAAGTTTTCATTCAGTTGTGGTGCGAGATCAATTCCGCTGTCGTAGGGTGGGCAATGTAAATTAAAGATGCAATTTTGCATATTTTCTACTCTGGAGGCCATGGCGTCTATTCTAATTCTTAAGGCCTCTTCGCTCTCTTCCCTGGGTGTGTTCCAAGGTGTGGGATTGCTGTACCCGGTGCTTATCATCTCATGATGATCGTCCACATTAAGAACTTTACCTTCAGGATTTACTATGTAATCTGACTTTAGCAGCGCTTTGTCTATTTCGAATCTATCATCATTTCCGGGGCAAACAAAGCACTTGATTCCTGTGCCTTTCAAATTTTGCTCTATAAGTTCTACCCAATGCTCCATCGTTTTAACCATAAGATTGCTAAATAACTCATAAACCCTCTTTGGGTCCGCCCTAAGCTCTTCTACCTCTTTTTCGTCGGTAAGATATGGGTAAAAACCTAGATTGGCAATCCTCCCTTCAAGTTTCTTAACTTCTTCGAGGCTCGTAGCAGTGTATTTCGTCTCAAATATGGTGGTTTCGAATGTATTATCGGATTTTTTCACTATCGGAACAACAGCCTTTCCTGTCAGATCACCGTCTAAAATGACGGTATCTGCCTTATAGAACTTCCCTGCGCTTACAAATTTCCTAAAAACTATATCGGAACCGTGAATATCCGTTGCATAAAATATTCTGGTCATCATCGAGCTACGCCACATTACAAACGTTTATTTTTGGACAGCACATAGTTCACATTTAATATTGTTGGCTCTTAAAAACCTAACTAGCAGGGCTAATCAAAAACTCCTACGTTACTAAATGAAGTCTGATTCGTCTATTAATTTAATGTTTAATATCTTCAACCTGCTTATACCACTTCTTCTTTGGACCTATTTTTGCACGCATCCTCCATCCCATTGATTTAGGGGCTTCCTCTATTCTTTCTTTCAGTAGACTGATCTTCTTTTCAACGTCTGATTTATCAACATCGGTTAGGGTTGCATAACTTTGAAGAACCTCCTTGATTTTTTCTAGGTTTAAAGTCACCGTGTAATAAAAGCCCCAATCGCGTGAGAGTATGTTTGAAATGTAATTGCTGTTGATGGTTTCTCTTTCCTCCGCACCAACTTTATGCTCCATTAAGAGAACTATAACGTCAATTATATCTTTCTCGTTAATTTTCACGATCTGAAGCTTCTCCAATAAGAGGTCTGTCAAGGAGATAGTGGGATAATCGATTTCAAGTCTATTCCTAAAGTCGATTGTATGACACATCTCAAGCTTATCGAAAAAAACATCAGCGTAGCGGCTATTTTCCGGGTCATCGAAGATATATCTGCCGTAATACCTCATTAATCGAAGCCTATCCCTACTAACCGCGTAGCCCATCTTCTCAAACAAATCGATTACATTATCTCTTTGTTCGCTATAAGCCATAAAGTCTATATCGGAAAGCTTCCTTCCCATCGCCTCATGTAATGCGGTAAATCGGGGACAGTGAATTCTAAAGGCTGTTGCTCCCATAACTCTTAACATGATTCCTTGATCGTTAGCGCTATCGACGATTCTCCGAGCTTCTTTTAAGAAGTCTGCCAACGGCATTAGACAACCTCGTGGGTTCCCGATTTAGGGTCATGAATTCGATGCTTTAAGATTTTATAAAAATTACCATGCAAGTACCCAGAAAACATATCGTAACTATATACCTTTCTGAGGAAATTAACCTTCAAAAAGGAAATGAGAACAAAAGAGAATTTGGAGACTTTAAAATAGGAGTTTATTTTCTTACCTCAAAGCGTACTCTACAGCATTTGTCTCCACAGCACTGGAACTTGTCCATGGTAAAGGAGTATTTGTCGAAAACTCCCAGAGCCTTTAATATGGCGTCATAGTAATTGACTGAAACGGCTGCTTCACATTTTAGCGTC
>Ga0315312_1003131_pt1 | contig 10849 bp, 9 predicted proteins | sample TDP7_MG_FD_203629 | JGI IMG/M metagenome (GOLD analysis project Ga0315312, IMG submission 203629) | Freshwater sediment microbial communities from Lake Towuti, South Sulawesi, Indonesia - TDP7 | ecosystem: Environmental > Aquatic > Freshwater > Lake > Sediment | place: Indonesia: South Sulawesi... | reverse complement strand
ACCGTCCGGTGCCAACGTTCGATCTTCCCCGTGGTCTGGGGATGATGGGGCCGAGTGCGCAGGTGGCGGAGCGCATGGGCCCGTAAGAAGTTCTCCATCACCTGGGAGATGTAGCCACTCCCATTGTCGGTGAGGAGCACCGGCTTCTCCGTGGGCGGCGCCTTGGTCACGCCGGTCGCCTCTACCGCCAGCTGGATCACCTCCGCGAGATCCGGAGACTGGATGGTCTGCACCAGCTGCCAGGCGAGGATTCTCCGGGAGTAGTCATCCAGCACACTCACCAGCCAGTAATGCCCCCAGCCCGGGATCAGAAAGCGGGTGGCATCACTCTGCCAAAGCTCATTGGGACGCTTGCTCTTGTGATGGAACTCCTTGGCGGCGGGAGCTCGCTCGGGAGCTCGATCCGGCAGCAGTCCCTCCGCCTTCAGTACCCGGTAGACCGTCGCCTCCGAGATGCTGAAGAAGCTGTGATCCGTGAGCCACCAGGCTAGCTCCCGAGGCGCGAGCTGAGGCTGCCGGTGCGCCTCCACCAAGATCGCCTCTCGCTCTTCCGCTTGCAGCGCATTCCAGGCGAGTCGAGGAACCTTGGCTCCCTTCCTCGCCTTGCGACTCGCCCGCTGACGGTAGTAGGCACTCTTACTCACCCCGAGCTCCCTCAGGGTGGCCCGCATCGTGTCGGGCGAGAGCGCTACCGCCCCCTCCACTTCCTCCCAGCGCTCCTCGCTCATCTTGCCCCCACTAAGCTTTTTTTGAGGGCCATCACCTGGAGGGCGTAGTCCGCCACTAGCTGCTTCAGCCGGTCATTCTCAGCCCGAAGGTCGCCTACCTCCTCCCGCCTCGCCTCTCGCAGCGTATCGCCCCGCAGCCGCTCCTTGCCGGCTTCCATGAAGTCCCTCAACCACCGGTAGTAGACGGTGGTCTGGATGCCTTCTCGCCGACACAGCTCGGAAACCGGGAGCTCTCCCCGAATCCCCTCCATCACGATGCGGATCTTCTCTTCCGCGCTGAACCTCCTCCGGCTGACCGCCTTCGCTTTCCGAATCTGCTGTCGCGGCGTCTCTCCTTGCCTTCTCGGCGGCGAAGCCGCCCCTCCGCCTGCCTCGGTGCTTGCAGATTGTCGGTCGTTCCGAACCCATCACCGGTAGCCATGGTTCAACAGCCTTCAGCAACTCGCGCGCCTCGCCTCGGCTCGCCAGCGCGGTGCGGAAGAGGAGTCCTCGTGCGCCCAGGGGCGAACGGGCACTTCCCACTTCCTCTGCGGCCGTGGAGATGCAAGCGTTCCGTCCTGCTCTCCGAACTACTTCGTTAGGCAGGAGCTTGCCCCCTGCTCGACAAGGCGAATCCGGAGTGCGAGCGATGGGGTGCAGACGAGGTGCACATATCGGAGCCGAAACGCCTAGTGCTGGTGGAGGGAATGCAACTCACCGCGAAACATTCTCCGCTTCGGACGTGCTTGGAGAGTTCGATATCAGAGCGTTTCCCTCGAGGAAAGTGACCCAGCAAAACCAACTCCCGACGGCCCTTGCCATTCAGATTATGTCTACTTCAGGGATCAACTGGCGGCATACATAGCACCGGCATTCCGGCTGGGCCAGTGAAGCGCCATCAGCCATCTGACCCAGCGGAGCCTGGTCACACCGCGGCAGGCGACGGCATGCTGAACTCCATGCCGATCATCTTCGCTTTTCTTTCCATGTAGTAGCGGAAGTTGTCGTAAGGCACATCCGGCGGGATGGCATGGTCAATGAAGGGGATGTACCCGCCCCGGTCCAGCAACGGAGGAATCTTCGCCTCCAGCTCGGCGTCGATCGCCTTTCTATCCTTCGCGATCTCCCGCTTGTCAATGCCACCGATCAGGCCCAGACTCTTGCCGAGTTTCCTGCGTAGCCGCACCGGGTCCATGCCCGAGGCCTGCTCCAGCGGCAAGAGGGCGGTGATGCCCGCGTCCAGCATCAGCGGAATCAGCACCTCCGGGTCGCCGTCGCTGTCCAGCACGATATGCTTGACGCCGGCTTGGCGCAGCCGCTCGGTGACACGTCGGTAGTAGGGTAAGAATAGCTTTCGGAAGATGTTGGGCGAAATCAGCGGCCCGCCCTTGCCCGCGAAGTCCTCGAAGACGTAGAAAAGGTCAAATTGCACCTGCTTCAGTGCTCGCTCTGCGACGGCCAGGAAGAAGTCCGTCTTGAAGGCAATCATCTCCTCCACGAAGGCGGGGTTGTCGAAGAACAGGTACGAGATAGCTTCGGTTCCCACCCAGGAGCGGAGCTGAGAGTATAGCCCAAAGCCAGCAAGCTGCGGCACGCATAGCGGGTAGTCGCGGTTCTGCCAGGCCCGGACCTGCTCCTCCCAGTTCTGTGGATAGCGCTCCGGCAAGGCTGTATCGTAGCGCCGCTTCATCTCGGCAAATGATTGCCGGTCCGTCACCGGAAAGGAGAGATATTGGTCCATGCACATCCGCCAGCCGCCTACCGTACCCTCCTTGAGGGCCTTGGTGACGATCCCATCCGTGCGGCGAGAGACGACATATTCATCGGTGTCGTCGAACACCTCCTCGGTAAACGGCGGCACCATATCCATGTTGATGTTCCCGAAGTGGATGGGCTCGATGCTGAAATAGGGTGCGCCCTCGATCACCAGCACGCTACAGGCCTCCGGAGGCATGCCTTCGCCAATCCAGCGGGCGACAGTCTGGGGCCACACGAGGAACTCGTAGTTGGGCAGTCGGTCAGTGGGCTGAAAGCTCAATACTTTGTCGAATCGTTCGCGGTTGGTCAGGGTCCTCTCCTTTGGCAATGCACGCCTGGTTACGTCCCAGCTGTAGGGTCAAGGTTGGGCGGACGCTCTCGCCTATCTTAACCAGGATTCCCCATATCAATTAGATGTTTCTTCCTCGGTGAGGAGATTCCTCTGTTTCCGGCCTGGTTTCCTACCGTCAGCGGGGGAGAGACCGCGGGAATTGTCCCGATGCAAGCTGCCCTCCGAGTCCTTGCAGCCCTCATAGCCCCAGGCAAGCTGGTAGATGCGCTGCCGCGCCGCAGCGTCTCGATCGTCTCTTGGTCAACACCTGGCATCCTATCCTCAGTCGCGGATTGCGCTTTCATGAGTATGTCAGGTTTCCGAGGGAAACGGTTCGGTGACCATCAGGTCCGGTCAGACTCTAGAGACCCCTCTTCGCTCTCGAGTCCGCTTCCCACTCCCGGTGAGAGTCGAAGCCGCGGCCAGCCAGGTCTCCCCAACTCAGGAACCTCAGGATTCTCTAAACTGTGGACTAAAACTGTGGACGAGTTAGCAAAAGTCCACAGTTTTCCGCGAGGGCAAAGACGCCAGAAAGTAGCGCAGAAGCGGCGTTTTCCGTCCTGTCCGCGCGGGAGCGGAAAAAGGGGAGAGAGACAATTCGATACCGACAGCATGGTGGTGTGGAGAGACCTCCAACCGGCGAGAGACGAACGTATGGACGGCTGGCCGAAGCTAGGTACGTCGTCTGAGTGATCAGACTTGTGTTCGACTCCCAAAACCTGGTGTGAAGAGACCTCCAATCGGCGAGAGAGCAAGGTCTGGACGACTGGGCGCGGGCGCAAGAGAGGTCTCTGCGCGTCGAATGGCCTCGAATGGCACCATACGCGAAGCTCCAGACCCCTGGGTCGCCCCATCCTCGCCCTGCGCACCAACTGAACCTGAATGCGATTTGGCCACCAGAAGACGTGTCATGCCGGTGGCGGCCGATTGCGCGCTCGCGCGGTTTTGCATGAGGTTGGCGTCCGAGGGTGCAGGATCGCGCTAGGTTCGCGCCAGATCCGGCCACATTGTTGCCTGCGGAGGCTCTGCGGCTGCTGGAGATGGACACGAAGAGGATCCGGCACGTGGGGGTTCCCGATCCCGCTTGCTGGACCGCAGGCACGATCTCGGATTCCGTGTACCGCTTCCGCTTTGCGCTCTGGCCCTCCTGGACGAGTTCTGCTTCATGGTCTTGCCTCGTGTCAGTCTTCCTGCAGTTCGTGGTGCGGCCCGACCCACTCGCTACGGTTCTCAAGGCCAGGCACATACGCGAACGCCTCGCGGATCACGGCCGCGTCGCGGTTCTCCGCCAGCCATCCGCGCCAGGGCGACTTTGCCCACGTCTCCCCACGCCCTGTCCGAGACTGTCGAGTTGTTTATCTGGATCGCCATCTCCAGCATCTCCTGAAAAAGCAAAGAGGCGGGCTTTCTCTGAGCCGCCTGGGGCCACCAGGCACAGCTCTCAGAAAGCCCGCCTCTCGTTATCGAGTCGGCGGTACGCTATTCAGTTCACCCTATTCTATCGCACCCGGGCCAGGTGCCAATGCCCTCTTTATTGCCAGCAAGTAACGGCTTCGTGAGAGACTGGCAGCGGAGCGGAAGAGTAGCCAGCTCGACGGATGACATCCAGTTACCGGAATAGCTCGAATAACCGCTCGCGGTCCCAGAGAAGTATTCCGCGTTCTCTCGCCCAGGACACTGCGTCGCTGGAGAAGCCGCTCGGACAGACCACGACCCCTCGGGCCCCCGGATGGTGTCTCGGCATGGCCCCATTCAGCTCCCGGACGACCTCGACGCCGCAGGGCGACGACAGGTTCTTGCACTGGACGTAGAGCGTTACCTCTGCGCCGACCTCGTCAGTGCGGCGCGCAATGAGATCTATGCCGGCGTCCCGAGTGCGAGGTGTAGTCTCGGTGCGCCAGCCCTTCCGCTCGAGAAGCTGTTTCACGTACTGCTCAAAGTCCTCTCCGGACATCCCCGCGTAGTGGGGCGCAGGCTCCCGGGCGCTTGGAGTGGCTGCTCCGCTTGGGGGAGGCTTTAGGTCGAATAGCGCGAACAGGTCCTCTTGCGTCAGCCTGGCTCCGAGATCAATAGAGACATCATCCACCAGTTCGTCAAACAACAGCTGTTTGTCGCGCAGGATCTCCTCAATGCGTTCCTCAATCGTGTTTTCACACGTGTACTTGTAGACGTTCACCGGAAACGTCTGACCCATGCGATGAGTTCGGTCCTCCGCTTGGTGCTCGACCGCGGGATTCCACCAGCGGTCGAAGTGAAACACATACGACGCTTCTTGGAGGTTCAGGCCCTGCCCTCCGGCCCGCAGCGAGAGGATGAGCAGTTGACGATCGGGGTCCTCCTTGAACTCGCGAAGTACCGCATCCCTTTCTGCGGTGGAGAGTTCTCCGGTGTAGACAAGTGGTCGGTACGAGGCCAAGGCGGAGGCGAGTGCCTCACAGCCGTAAAGGTCATCCGTGAACTGCGAGAAGACAATCGCCCTGTGTCCTTCCGCGGTGAGGGTTTCTAGACGATAGCGTATATCGTCCAGCTTCGCAGACTGCTTGGAAGAGGGACAGAAGTTGCAGATCTGCTTGAGCCGCGTGATCAATTCCAGTACGTGCTCGATCCGTATGGTCTCGCCCTTGTCCCGCAGATGAATGACGCCTTCTCTCTCGGCGCGCTCATAGCTCTCGCGCTGAGCCGCCCCAAGCGGCAGCGAGAGACCGCTAACCACTTTGGGGGGAAGATCAGGCAAGACTTCGGCCTTCTTCCTGCGCACCTGCACGGCCTGGTGTCTCTGCCGTAACGCTGGCCCAGGGGAGAGTGCTGGAGCGGACTCTCCTTCGTGGAGCGGGCGAACGAACTCAAGCACCGAAGCCAGTTCCTCGACAGTGTTCTCGAGAGGGGTTCCCGTGACTGCCCACGAGCGCTGTCTCAGTAGTTGCTTACATTTTCGGCTGACCTCGGTGTCGCGGTTCTTTATCGCCTGTGCCTCGTCAAGAATCACTACCCCCCACTCTCGACGACGCGGCGGGGAGGCCGGATTCTGCGTGAAGTCCGACCGCAGCGTCTCATAGCTCGTCAGGAACACGTGGGCCTCGGCGTTCCATAGCCAAGTCCGCTCATCGGCACGGCCGTGAACCACTGACACACGCAGTTCCGGCGCCCACGCGTGCAACTCTTTGCGCCACTGGCTCAGCAAACTTGCACGGGCAAGCACCAGGGCCGAGTCAATCTTGCGATGGTGAAGCAGCAGACGCAGCGCCCCAATCGCCTGAATCGTCTTGCCAAGTCCCATATCGTCTGCCAAGAGCAAGGCTTCTCTCTCGTAGAGCGCCTGGATGCCAACCCTTTGGAAGGGAAACAACTCTGCTGGCCACTCCAGCGGGCCTTGGGGTGAGAGCAGTAACTCGGCCGGCGGTTGGAGAGCATAGGCGAGGCGTTTCCACAGGGGAAGAGCATCCTCTGTCGCTGCGGGCTGGGTGGTGGCACTTGCTGGAACGCGACCGCTAGGCGCGTGCACCGTGGGTGCTGGTGGGCGTGCCATCTCGTCAAGGTCCGCTACCGTGACGCTACCCGCCGGCCCGCAAGGGATTGCTGTAGGAGGAATGGTTAGGTTAGAGGCTGGAGCGGCAGACAACGTGACTGCCGTCACACTCGACGCTGGCCTCAACGCCGGCCTGACTCTGCCGAGGGACTCGGGGGTGTTTTCCCTGGCGGAGGGCAGAACTACACGTTTCGGTGAACCCTCTCTTGTGGAGAGTCGCCGCGGAAAGAGGCCAAGCCACCGGCCAATCTGAGGTGCGCCCGGACTCCGTTCTCGCCACCAACTGCGTGACTGGTTCACGTCTCCGTTCCCACGGATACTCCGTACACTTCGTCCAGGCCCTTCTTTGCGCGGTCGAACGGCTCAGTAAGTAGGCCACGCCGGGCCAGTTCCTGCACCAACCGCCTCTCGACGGCCACATGGTCCGGTGGTCGCGGGAACCAGAAAAGGTTCATCGAATCCGGCTCCCGAGACGCCTCTTGTGTCTCCACCGCTGCGACGGTGACGACCGCCGTGCCGGGCGCGATACGGCAGATTGGCATGGACGTTTCTATGTCTTGGCAGAAAAGGTCGCTGCCCACCTCTTCAGCGAGGCAGAGGATGACCTTCGGTATTGCCGGACAGGTGGAGAGGAGGGAGGCCGTCAGCCGTCGGTGAGCATGCCGCCGAATATCCTCCTTCCGCCACAGGAAAGGGTGCGGAGTCTGCACACGGTTGTAAGTGAATTCGAGTGGCTCACCGCGTGCATTGATAACGAACAGCGCTCCCTCGTACCCATCCGCCGACGCTAACGGACGGATCGTCAGGAACCCGGCGGCCCCCAGCTCCGCTATGTCATCGGTGTCCCGGAAAGGAATCGGCATGGCGCGGTCCTTGTTGACCCACGGCGCTCAGGCTGCGGTCGCGTCTTCGCCTTCGTTCTCCTTGGTCGAAACCTCGAGGTCCCTATCTTCCTCGAAGCGCTGCTCCAGCGCGGTGGTTTCGATGTCCGGGCGGTACGAAGGATAGAGCCGCTGCAAGTCCCATTGGTTGACCCAGGTCCTCACATGGGTTCGCATTCGAGTGGAACGCAACTCCTTCTCGGAGACGGGTTGGACCGTCGGCGGGTCCCATTGGTAAGCCTTCGCGTGCATGTGTCGCAACTTGCCTGCGACGGCCTCGACCTGGTCTCGTTCCAGGCGTCTGAGTCTAACCGCTCTGGGGATCTCCCGCATACCCCTCTCCGCCTCCCCGGCGAGAAGAAGGTCATCGGGAGTGCCGCGCGCAGCCAGGCGAGCTCTCACGTTGTCGCGGTCGTTCTTCTTCGGGTCTTCGAGAACCGCCGTCTCAAAATCCGCCGTGATTGCAAAGACCGTGAATACTGACGGATACCCCTTATCCTCCCCAAGCACTCCCATCCAGCGTGCGAGTTCAGCGTAGGATTTCGCGCGCTGCAGCCACGAGTAGCGACCCATCAGTTCGGCTTCATCCACTAGCAGCACCCATCCAGAGTAGCCAGCAGCCACCATGAGTTGTGAGGCGAATCTGAAACGCTGCCGTGCTAACTCTCTCTCCGAGATCTTGCGCAGAGGATAGGTCACGCTTTCGCCGAGCTGTCGCAGGGCCTTCCTTATCTCACTGACATTGAGCTTTCGACCAGACCAGAAGGAGATGACACGGTCACTGAACTCGAGATCCCTGATTCGGACGTGCTCATAAATGTAGAGCGTGGCCCCGAATCGCGAGTCCAGGTCGCTCCTATCAGAAGTGACGCGCTCGTAGAATGCCCTGTAACCGGACGAGCGATCCAGCGTCTCGGCGATCTCGCGGAGTGCGCCGCCTTGTTTGCCGGGCACGACGGCCGCATCTATGGCAGAACGGTAGAACTTCGAGGGGTCATAGAGGGGCGTTTCCTTGCTGATGACGACTCTGCTGGAGACGAAGTTCTGCTCAAGCGCGAGATGGTGGAGGTGTTCGAGCAGGTGGGACTTCCCGGTTCCGAAGTCGCCAGCAACCAGCAGCCCTCTGGCTTGCTTGCCTTGCTCCGCCAGTTCGCGGCACTCCCGCAAGCCTTGTTGAAACTTCTCCTCGATGTGGGGTTGGGAGCAGCCCAATGCACGCACCGCATCTCGATTCGGCACACCCGCTCGTACCGCCTCGATGGCGCGGCGGCATGCCAGTAGGTCGTCACTCATCGTGCTCCCCCTTCCCTAGACAGCCCAAGGGGCTCCGCAGCTCTACAGACGCGAATCAACGTTGACAGTGGGTTGGGACGACGACGGTCATAGACCTCGTCTCGAACCCGAAACCGAAGGGCGTCGTAGACATTGAGACCACGACGCTCATGACTCAAGAGATCTGGGGTTGAAAGGACAACCGTAAGGCAGCTTTCTGCGTCGTCCGTGCCGTCAATGAGTTGCCGGATAACCTCGTAGGCATCAAACATGGCCGGCCTACTGTAGTAGAGCGTGCCGTCTGGCTCTTTGGGTCGCCTATCAACAGTGTAACGCGAGATGTCGAGCGCGAGGATCAGACCGCTCTTGCCTGCCAGCCGAAGCCAGTGCGCCAAGGAAAGCAGCATGTGCCTCGCGTTGTGCCGAGCGATCTTCTGGAAGATGAGGCACGGCTTCATCGCGCTGATGAGCCTGAGCTCGCCGCGCAGCCACTCCTCCACGACCCCTTCCTGTATGCTCCCCTGGCCAAGCGCTTCTCGACACAGCTCAATCATGGCGAACCTGAATTCCTGACACATCCTGTAGTCTCGAAACAGGTTCCTCTCAAGCAGCGTCCTTATTTCCTGTCCGAGCAGTTTCTCGTCACGCTCGTTGAGCTGCGCGACTTTGGCCAGATCGAGGCTCGCCCCTTCGGCCGGCAGCGAATACCCTTCCTGTGTCAGCAGCCGGCGAACGAAGCAGTGGGCAAGGTTCCTCCACTCAACCTCTGCAGCGACTGCGTGGAAAAGCCTGTCCATAAGGTGAATCTTCGTCCTGACGGCATCCAACAAGACGAAGGCAAAGCTCTCTCGGTTGGCTAGAACGCGCAGGCCCTCGACAAGTGCTTCTCGGTCGCTGGCTTCGGTAGGCACCACAAGCTTGACGGCGGCGCCACCGGGTCGGATGAAGTCGCGGAGATACTCCTGGCGCACCACCTCGAGCCAATCATCAGGCCTGATCCAGCGTTGCTCTCTGCTCTCCATCGGCCTAACTCCAGGAAACGATAGTGCTTCCTCAGTCCGGGGTCTCGAAGGAGATCCCGAAGTAGGTCTTCTCCCGACCGCTTTCGGTGATGACCATGATTGTTGCGCTCGGCGTCTTCGTTCCCGTGCTGGCAGGAAAGTCAACGACAGCCCCATTGCGAGTCCTTGTGACTCCGCTACGGTCCAGCAGGTAGATGTCCCTCGCAAACTCAGCCTTCGTATACTCTCGCGACTGGCCTGGCAGAATTGTCAGCAGGTCATAGATCTGCAAGAGTCTGACGACTCTGCCTACGCGAGTCAACAGGCCTTTCTGCGGTGGATTCAGCCGCCGGTAGGCTTCGTAAAGGCTCTCAAGAAAGGCCTCTGCTCTGAAGCGTGGTGGGCGCTGCTGGACTTCTTTCAGATGGGAGGCGAGCACAGTGGGTCGCAGTCTGGATTCTTTGGCCTTGTCTATCTTCACGCATTGCTCACCGGGGAGGACTCGGATCAGGCTCGGGTAGCAGTAAAGCAACTCATCCTGCTCGCGGATATTCACGCCTTGCTTCCGGGCGCACTCAATCAGCTCCTTTGCGAACTCGCCGCTTGACAGGTATCCCTCAGTGTCAAAAGACCAGCCGTCCTTGGTGTTGGCGAACTGCTGGCCCAGAGCTTTGACCGCTTGGTTTGCCGCGCCAATCGCAGCGTCGAGTTTCCGAAGTTCGCCCTGCTTGACAACCTTCTGCAGGGCCTTGATCGCGCGCGTGGCTGCGGCGGCGGCACGAGCAGTTGCCTCAGCGTCTCGCTCCAGAGATGTCAGAGCAGCCTCAAGCGTGGTATCGCGATCGGGTGCCATCGGCTCCCTCCCCTGTCTATCATTCTCGTCCTCTGGTGATGCGGGAAGATTCGCCAGGTTGCCGCGGGAATCCTTCCCAAGGCATAGCGGGCGCCAATGGAGAAGCGGCACCAGAGAATCGTCTGGAATCTCGGGTAGCCGGGCGGACAAGCATCAGGTGTTTTCAGCCTCACCGCAGGCTGCCTCCGCGCCGAAGGCTGGCCACCTCCTCCTTCGGCACGGAAATCGAGAAGCAGAGGGGCGCTTCGCCCTCTTTCTGAAATGCAGACCCGTGCGTTGGGGTGTCTTCCTACCTGAGGCTATGGACCTGCGGCATGGTCTCCCACATATGGATCATCTCCTCGTAGCGGGCAATTGCCATCTGCTCGGCTTCACGTGTCTTACGGTCAACGCGCTCTTGCTGGAGGCGGCCAGTTCGACCTCTACCCTGGTATCGCCGGGCTGCGCGGCGCGCGATATCGGGGAACTCCTTGCGGAACCTTCGCCGCAGTTCTGCTGGCGACTTGTTCAGTAGGTCAGG
>Ga0315312_1003130_pt1 | contig 10851 bp, 4 predicted proteins | sample TDP7_MG_FD_203629 | JGI IMG/M metagenome (GOLD analysis project Ga0315312, IMG submission 203629) | Freshwater sediment microbial communities from Lake Towuti, South Sulawesi, Indonesia - TDP7 | ecosystem: Environmental > Aquatic > Freshwater > Lake > Sediment | place: Indonesia: South Sulawesi... | reverse complement strand
TCGATAAGCCTCCCGAGCAAGCTATGGCGTATACTGGAGCGTTTGCAGAGAGATCGGATGGATCCTTCGCTATCGGCCACGATAAAAGATCTGCTTCTAGGAAAACTGGCTGAGATGCACTATTTGAATGAAGAAGAGAAGAAGGCTCTTGGAATCTAAGAGGAGTCGTTAAGATGATTATTGAAGCTTTAGAAGATCAATCCGAGGGAGATCTAGTTGAACGAGGCGTTCGATTGAGGGAAAAATATTGGTTAAAAAGGCTTCTGGGCGATGTATGTTGGAGAAGCGCTTTATAGAGTCTGTTAATTTTCCGTTTAGCGATGTTAGTGAGGCTTCGGGTGTTGAGAAGGGTCCTGGCAGGCCGCCGTATTGGGAGATGGTTTTCTGGTGGACTAGGAAGCCGCTCATATCGGCTAGGGCGATAATCGCTGGATGTCTGTTGCCTGAAAATACAAATCCGACGAATTTTCTGCGTTCAATCGGAATACATGTGCGTAAGCATAGGCCAGATGGCAGGCCGGTATTTGAAGTAACACCTCACAGGGTTAAGCCTAAGCTTAAATTTGAAGGAGTCAAGTTGCTCGATCCCTTCGCATGTTTTGGCTCAATTCCTCTTGAGGGCTTAAGGCTTGGATTGTCAGTAACGGCCTGCGATCTTTTGCCTGTAGGTTACGTTTTCCTCAAGGTAGTCTTGGAGTATCCTACAAAATACGGCAAAAAGTTGATTGAAGATGTTAAGAAGTGGAGTGATTGGGTTACTGGAAGGCTTAGACAAGATTCCTTGATTAGGGAGCTTTACGATAAGGACGTCGCGGTCTACATAGGTTCATGGGATGCTAAGTGTCCAAGTTGCGGCAAGTGGACGCCCCTGGTTGGAAACTGGTGGCTTGCGAGGGTAGAAGGCGATGGAGGCTATCAAAGGCTCGCGTGGATGGAGCCTAGGATAGATGGCGAGAGGGTTGAGATAAACGTCATAGACCTGAACAAAATGCTTGGCGACAACGCCATAAGAAAGGCTAAAGTTGAAGGAATAAAAGTCAAGGTCGATGGTAAGGAGTTCATAGTTCCAGAAAATAATGTGGAAGCTGGAAGGAGGGCCACATGCCTACATTGTGGCCGGCCAATATCGCAAATAGACCCTGAAACAGGCAAACATTATACTGAAACTAGAAGCCTGCCGAAAGAAGTCAAAAAGCGATTGGAACCATATGTCAAGTTTGCCCTTAAAACCTATAACCAAAATGTAAAACACGGCAGGCTAATGTCTGTACCAAGTTGGATAAAAGAAATACCTGCTACACAAAGATTGTTAGTTAAAGTAAAAGTTAGGGAAGGATATTTTGAGTTCGAACCCTGCGTTAAAGATGACCAAGAGAAGTTGGAGAAAGCTGAGCAGGAGGTTCAGAAGCTACTACAACAAGAGGATCCAGATGTTCCAACAGAACTCGTGGCTCCTTTTGGTGCGACCATCAGGACTAGAACTTATGGTTTTGATGCTTGGCACAAACATTTTAATTCACGACAACTACTTGCGCAGATTAAACTCGTTAAACTGATTCGTGACGTAGGAAAAGAAATCGAAGAAGATGAGCTCAAAGAGAGGCATGGGCTATCGGAAGAGGCCAAGACGTACGCTGAAGTAGTGGCCACTTGCCTTTCAATAGGAATAGTCAATTTCGCTCGTCACAACGCACTGGTGAACCATTGGGAGGGCGCATCTTGGCAACCTGTTAGGCATGTTTTTGCTATGCGTCGCCCTTCAATGCAATGGAATTGGTGTGATGTGAATCCAGTTCATGAACGATCCATAGTCTCAGCATGTTACTTCTTAACTGAGAATATTAGCCATTTAAATTATCTTGTTAGCGCCCTTTGTGATATCGGCGTCCAGCCATTCTCGAACTATCAGGCTGACCGTCAGAATGCGCCTTCGAGTAAGATTAGAGTGCTGGTAGATGATGCTACCATCCTGGGAAAGCTTAGTTTACAAGAAAAATTGGACCTTATCATAACAGACCCGCCATATTACAATGATGTTCATTATTCTGAGCTCAGTGACTTTTACTATGTCTGGCTCAAGAGAGCTCTAAGTGATGTGAAAAATGATAGATTAAAGCAAAGATTTCTACCTGAGGCTTTCTTTGAGGAAATCGGCGATGACTGGGTTGAAGTTTCAACACAATGGGAGAAATATGCTTTGAGTGAGGTTAGTCTTAATCCACCCAGGCTTGGCTCCAATGCTACTATGGATGACGGCGTTAAGCACTTTCAGAGCCTATTGAACGGCGCCTTTACTACTATGACTTCTAAGCTGAAAGATGATGGTTTGCTTGTCACCTACTATGCCCATACCAGCCCTGATGCTTGGAAGGCCCTGCTCGTGGCGGGCTGGGAAGTGGCCGGTTTAAGGGTTACGAATGCTTTTCCCATCGCCACAGAGTCTGCTCAGAGTATTGTTTCTAGAGGTAAACTTTCTATGGACACCAGTATTGTTGTCGTTTACAGGAAGGGCTCTGAAGGGTCTATTGACGCCTCAGACCTCTACGCTGAAATGGTTGAGGAGTCTGCTAAGCGGGCTAGGGAGCTGTTGGACTTAGGCGCTATTGGCAGAGACCTAGTTGTGGGCACTCTTGCCGCGGCTTTAGCGGCGGCAACCAAGTACAGGGAGGTTAGAGTTATGGGCAGAATAGATGTCGGAACCCTAGTTGATAAGTACGTATACCCAGCATCCTACTTAGGTCTAGCGAGAGCTTTAGCTAGAAAAGCCGAACTAGAGGACGGCGTCAAAAGCGCGGACGGCATGTTTTATCTTCTAGTTAAATCTACACTCGCAGGAGCCAAGAAAAAGACCCTGGACAGCACAGACGCGAGAATATTCTCCATAGGTACTTCACTAGACTTAAACGATGCATTGAAGACTTGGAGAATCCTAAGGACGGGCGAGAAAGAAAGCGGTGCTAGAGTAGCTAAAGCTAAAACTCTAACCCTTATGGAACCGATGTCTGCGGATAGGTCTAAGCTTGCTGAACTCTTAGAAGCCAGACATGTTGGTGCCACGAAACCAGAAGTAAGATGCACGGTTGATGCTCTACAAGTCTTAGAGTACTTAGCCGTTGCATATCCAAGGGAAGAGTTTAGGCGAAGACTTGAAGAGCTCAAAGCAAGCTATCCTGCCTATGTTGAAGATGCGTTGACAATGGCCAGAATTATGGCTAGAGTGTTGCCAGAGGAAGACGCCGAGAAAGGTCTTTGCGGCCGGATTATTGAACATTTAGAACCAATTACTCCCCGGTTGGGTGAATTTACTCCACAGGAGGTGAAATAGTATATGGGGATTAAAAGCCTCGTAAAAAGCGGCGTTATCGAATTATGGAAGGATGTCTATGACGCAAGACTTGACGACAAAGCAGCGCCTGACCTGAGCGACATTCTAAGAGGCGAAGAGGAGCCAGTCTACTCCGATCCTGAAGAATTCTTCAAACGTACTCATATGACAAAATCCATAGAAGAGCTAATAGAAGAAACTGCAGACACCCTGAAAAATGGAAAAGGTGGCATAATATTCCTTTTAACATCACTTTTCGGCGGAGGCAAGACCCACACTCAGATATGCCTTTACCATGCTTTTACTAACGCCGAAAAGCTGAGGGCAATAAGCGACAAACTTTCAGCCAAAGTCGCCGAAGCTGGCAAACCGCTTATCATAGTGATGGATGCAAGCAGAGCTGGGCTCGTACCCCATCCAGATGAACCATACAAGGCGGGAGGCTTCACGGTTAAAACGATCTGGGGCATGCTGGCATACAGGCTTGGAGCCTATGCAAAAATAAAGCACTTGGACAGCGAAAAGGAACCAGCACCAGACCCGGACCTGATAAAGAGCATTCTCTCAGAAGCCAAAGAGCCAGTTCTAATACTGATGGACGAAATAGTGCATTATGTTTTCAATATGTGCAAGTCCAGGCTTAGGGACTACGGGGAAAGGGTCCTGCTCTTCCTAGATTATCTTGCAAGAGCTGTGGAAGGCTCACCGAAAACAGTTCTCGTGACCTCTGTTCAAGCAGAGTATAGAGTGGTTGAAGGGCAAAAGATGCTCTTAGAAGAAGAAGTATTCAGGGGCTACGCAGGTAAGGTTTTAGGTGTCTTAAGCAGAGAGTCAACAAGAATAGTAGTACCGGTTTCACCAGATGATGTCATCAGGGTTCTACAACGGAGAATATTCAAGAAAATACCAGACAGCGAAGCTTCGAAAGCGAGAGACAACCTTCATGCAACTTATCGAGCGAGCCCTGATCTTTTCGGGGTTGAATCCGATTGGCAATTCTCTTCCGGCGAAGCAGGCAGAGTTGCGACGGCCAAGGATACCTATCCTTTCCACCCAAAATATGTCGAGGTTCTGCAGGAGTTTGTCACTAGAAATAAGGACCTTCAGAAAACCAGAGATGCCATCAGAGTAACAAGAAAAGTTGTGAGAACGTTTCTGAAAGAGAAAGGTGACGCGGACTTCATATTGCCTTGGCACATAGACCTCAGAGACAGCGACATAAGAAGCAGGGTTCTGACGGAAAGCCGTAGAGAGTTCAATGACGTCGTAAACAGGGATATTGTTACAGATGAAGGAAGATTAGGCTCTGTCAATGAATGCTCTAAACCTATGCTTGCGCTCAAAATAGCCGTAGCTGTCCTCCTGAAAACATACACCTATGAGACGTTTAAAGAGCCCTTGAAAGTCTTCCCAGATCTAAAAATCGTATCGTTGATGGTTTATGACCCTGAAGCCTTCGCCGTTGAAGAGCTGCAACCTATCGACATCGCGACAACCCTGAGCGAAATGCATGGACGACTTCCGCACTTCGACTCAGAGGGTGAGCGTTACTGGTTTACACCTTTCCCTTCTGTCATAGAATACGTGGAGAAGAAGGCCGCTGAAAAGCTTAGGGGACCCACCCTTGAGCTTTATAGGTCTTTAATAGCCCGCACAAAAGAGATCCTGTCGAGGAGGGAGGGCAAGAAAGGAATAGTCGTAGAGCAAGCTGAGATATTTAATGAAAGAAACACGTCGATAATAGGTTACGGGGACGATATCTGGGGAGAGACGACGGTTGCTGACAGCCCGTCAATGAAGCTTGTGGTTCTAGTAAAGCCTGATGTAAGTGAGGAAGAGGTTCGCAAGATAATACTGATGAGAGGCGAAACCGGCAAGAGAACCTTCAGAAACACAGTAGCAGTCGCCTGTCCGCCCCTTGACACAAACTTTGACACTCTTCTAATGTATGTAGCCAGGGTCAAAGCTGCCGAAGAGGTTATGGATGCTTTAACTGAGTACTATACTGACAAAGAAATTAGAGATCTTCAGCAAGGAAAACTCAAGAGGTATATTCAAGACAATGGAAACCTTCTCAACCAACAACTGCTAGCAACCCTAACTAGAGTAGCCTACCCTGCTAAAGGCAAGACGGCAGACGAAGTAAGATGGGTGAACACAACAGCTTCATCATCGTTGATATCTCAAGTGGAAGCTGGTCTCAAAGACCCAAGCACTGGACCAAAGCTTAGAACAGACTTTAGCTTTAGCGACTTAGCCGAATTCCTGAAACAAAACCAAAATTGGGACCTCACAGAAGGCGCGGAACGCCGAGAGATCAGGGAAATCGTAGATGTTTTTTACACGGTTACATCAGCCCCCTTCACAACACGTAATGCCATAGAACAAGCGATTCGTCGAGGATTAGAGACCCTCGACATAGGTATTGAAACTAATGGAACGCTGTACTGGAAACGCGTGGGACCAGAAGACGGTGCGGACATGCCGCCATCAATGTTAAAAGACACCGCAGAAATCCTGCCGTACAACTTTGCAGCACAGACCCTCAAAGATAAACTTCTCGCTGAAAGCGGCGAAAATAGAGTAGGCAAAGAAATCCACATAGTTTGGTATGAAGTTGAGGTTGCTGGCAGAAAGATCAAGCTAGAAGGCCTTATCATTCAAGAGGGCTGGAAAAAAGTCCTAAAAGAAGGTTTAATCCTGAGGCAGGAACAGGTCTTAGAGAGAGGCTTTATTCTCAAAGTTACCCCGAGCACATTAATTGTAAAACCTAACGAAGAAGTGAACGCAACAGTTACAGTAGATCCTGTGGAAGAATATCCTTTTGAGGTTGAGTTAAGCGCCGATGATGGAAAGATAAGCCCATCTAAAGGCATGTTGTCGCTTAAGGCTGCATGGAGCCTTGGCATTCTAAAGCCTGGAGACTACAAGTTTACCATAACGGCGCGAGGAACTAATGGAACAATTTCCAGCACAATATTGACAGTCACGGTTGAAAGCCCAGAGATTGAAATAGAAGTAGAAAAACTTGATCTCACGCATGTTGGGGCAAAGCTTCTGCGCGTAACCCCTAAGGACCTTCTTTCCGTTAGAATCGGCTTGGACACGACTTTAAAGCTGAATCTTAAGGCTGAAGCCGATACAGATCTAATCTTCGGAGAAAACGTCCGCTTTACCGGAAACAAAATGGATGTAAAACTTGCAGGGTTGTTTATTCAAAAGTTTAGCGATATTTTAAGATCAATGCCCTTACTAGAAAAAGAAGCGAGAGTGAGTTGCGTCATAAGGCTTATCGAGCCAGTAACTCTGGACAGCTCAAGGATAACGGGCTTTACACCTCTATCGGGAAAAGTGTCCTTCAGGCTTAGGGTTGAGAGACGTGACTAGACAGCTGACGCAGCAGGAAGCTAGGGCATGCTATTTCGTGAGCTTCAGAGGGCATGTGACCACGTTCCTTTGGTCTTCTACGCGTGAACAGCCGTTAAAAAGCTCAGTGGACCTTAAGGTCAAAATGCGACCTTCAGAAGTGCTGTGGTTGGCAGAGAGCTTAGGTTGCTTGTTTGAACGTGGCAAAGTTTTCGCCTCGAACCTAGACATTTACAATAGGCTACTCATTTATGCATGCGTTAGACCGACTGTTAGGAGCATTGACAAAGCCAGAAGCTTGGCGTCGCTTGTTCCGGAGCTTAACAGCTGGGATGCCTTATACTGGGCCTCAAGGTTCAGGGAGCTTTGGTGGAAACACGAGAAGTACAAGCGTCTTTTGAAGGCTGCCAAGGCATTCAAACTCTTTTTTGACTTGGATTAGGGAGCTTCCATGCAGCTCAAAGAAGCCGTTGAAAATTTCTTAGCTGTAGTTCTCGATCAGTTCACCTATCATCCCTTCATAGCACCTTACCTAAACACTTCAAGAGAGAATCCGCCTCAACATTACATTCATCAATGCGAGATTGTCGGCAAGGTAGCTTTCCGAAAACCCATAAGAATTCTTGTAGGGGACGAGATAGGATTAGGAAAAACCATAACAGCCCTAAACGTTGCCAAGTATGTAGAGAAGCTTAAGAGAGCAAGCAAAATACTCATAGTCGTTCCAAGAGTTTTGGTTGGGCAGTGGCGTAAAGAGTTATTGAGAATGGGTATCCCCGCATCCAAAATCAGGCATGTGGAAAGATATACCGTAGAGTTTTTGAAGATGCAGAATTTCCCCGAAGGCTACTACATAGCCTCTATGGATTTGCTAAAGAAGGAAGAAAGAATAGGTGAAATAGTAAACATTCCTTGGGACTTAATAATCATAGACGAGATTCATAAGTTTGGATACAAGACTAGGAGATTCTGGAAAATAGGAAAGATGCTTGTAGAAGGCGCTCCTAAAAGGGATGTGATGTTCTTATCAGCAACACCACATCGGGGCGACCCTCAAGACTATATAGCTAGGTTGCAACTCTTGGACCCGTACTTAGCCGAAGGCTGGAAAAGCCTTGACAATCGCCAGTTTTATGAAACAACCCACGGAGCCATCCTATTCAGAAGGACGAAAGAAGATGTGAACAAGATTTACGAGGGCAGAGAAGTATTCCTGCCAGCCAGATTCTATGCAGGTGTTATAGGTGCCAGAGAAGATGAAGCAGAATTCGTTAGGCGACTTGTGAATTTCCTCCATAGTAAACTCGTGGAATTTGCTTATGAAAAAGGTCTGATAAGTGAAAGAATTATACCTTTACTTACAGTCCTTGTATTCAAGAGGGCCGCATCAAGTCCATATGCGGCTATGACTACACTCGAAAGGCTACTCGTTAAAAGAGCAGCGCCAGAGTTCACAAGCGAACTCATAGATAGTGTTAGAAGCTTTCTAGATATTGGTTATGAAGATTACGAGTACCCAGAAAAAGATCCCGAAGAAGTTTTCAACGAGTTCCTCGACAGGACTGCATCTCTTCTAAGCGAGGGGGACAAGGAAGAAGTCAAGGAACTTCGTGATATGGCCAAATCCATAATGGAAAAGGGAGACAGCAAGCTTAACGCATTGGTCTCTCTGCTTCAGGATATAATGGCCGACGTAGAATTCAAAGTCATCGTATTCACCGAGTATAAAGACACCTTGGACTATCTTATTGAAAACTTAGGAAAAACACATTCAGAGTGGTCTGCAAGCATTTTGAGGCTAAGCTCAGACGAGACTAGGGACGAAATGGTTTTCCAGAAGATCAAAAGTGCTTTTGAAGCAAATCCTACGGCGAGGATCTTAATAGCAACCGACGTCGTCGCTGAAGGCGTAAACCTTCAAGTTGCCCATATCTTAGTTAACTATGAGATTCCGTGGAGCCTGATAAAGGTTGAACAAAGGATAGGCAGGGTTTGGAGGCTCGGACAGAAGAGAGAAGTTGAAGCCTATACTTTGTTTATGAACAATATTGCAGACTTTACGGCTCTAAACTCCATGTACCAGAAGCTAATAAACCTGAAGAGAGCAGAGTTGTCCCCAAGACCTGTGACGGGCCAGGAGGTCCTTCTCTACGCAGAGACTGAAGACCTAGCTAGGCTCCAACCATCAGTAGCTCTCGTCAAAGATGGAAAGAAGAAAAAGTTCTTCAGAGTGACGGAAGCCAAAGCCATACTTACCTTTCTCAGAGAGGATAAAGCGGGTTTAGAGAAGCTCGTTGCCTCGATAATAGCGGCAAGGCAAGAAGTAGAAAAAGAGTTGGCTTCAAAAGGTGTGCTCTACAAGCCAAAGACTAGACAAGAAGTCGAGCATACTATGGAATTATTAGGCTTCAAGACCCCCTCAGAACTGTTTGAATCATTAAAGCGTCTCGCAAAAGCGTCCTCAGAAATCCTCGACTTCAAAGTGGTCGAAATGGAAGACGCTCTAAAAGTTGTGATGGGCTTAGAGATGCCCAAGACGCTAAGCACAATAGATGATGTCTACGGATTGTTGATCAAAAACGGCGTCGAAGAAAAGGTTACAGGGGGAGCCATAGGACTAGTGGCCTACGGAGATACTGAACGAGTCGTCGCTCTTCTGCCAGCTGAGGTCAAAGACAGAAAAAGCGGAACAGTACTTTATAGGGAGCTTATCGGGGTCCATATAGACGCCGGTGAAGTTTTCCGAGGCTCCCAACTATTTGAAATCTTATCCCAAGCCCTTTCCGGGTGTCTCGGATCACTAGAGAGAGATGACCTAGATACTGAAATACCCGTCACGCTTTTGGCTGAAGTTGTTGAAAGCCTTAGAAAGGCCGCATCAAGCACTTGGGAACCTCTAACCCGTTACATGAACAATCTTGAGAAACTTAACCTAAGAAACTTGGATAGAACATGGACGAGGATTGGAGACTTGGAGGTGGTTCCCTTGAAACCGGTAGGCTACATACGCTTCGTCAAGAAGCCCCAGGCTCCTCCAGAAGAAGCTCCTGAAGAGATAAAAAAGAAAGTTGAGGAGGAAGCTGTAAGAATAGTCATGGAAAAGGAGAACGAAGAGAGGAGAATACCGGAAAGAGTTCCCGAGGTAGAACACTACGACGTGAGAAGTGTTGACCCATTAACCGGCGAGGTTAGAATCATAGAGGTTAAGGGACATAAGAGACCAGAGGTTTACGGCGAACTAACCGAGGATGAAGCTGGACTCGCGGAAAAAGAGCGCGACAGGCATTGGCTATACATAGTCTACGATATCGGAAGCGGAAAACCCAATTTGTTGAGATTTAGGGATCCGCTTAGAACCATGAACTGGAAGATCTTTGAACGAGTCGAAAAGAGGAAGATGTACAGGCTCTGGCCGAAAAACTCGAAAGAAGGCGGGAAAACTGGTTGAAGTAAAAGTTTTGGCCGGCTCGAGAAGCATAGGCGGAAATTTTGTAAGAATTAAGGATCAAGACCGAGTGTTGATTTTTGACCAGGGAATCAGGTTTGACCTGATGGGTAAGTATTACTCCGGTTTTGTTACACCAAAGGGGATAGCGGAACTTAGAGAGCTGGGTGTTTTGCCTAAACAAGAGTGGTACGAAGGCGTCAACGGCATATATGTCTCACACATGCATTTAGACCACCTTGGAGCTTTATCGAATATTCCAATGGAGACCAGAACGTATCTGCCAAGCCTGCCAATTTACGAGGATATGGAAGAAAAGTGGGGGGCCTCGCCCACATGGCTGTCACTTATCCCGAGAAAGTATTACGTTGAGCTTAAGGAGCTGAAACCTCTTGAAGCCGACAAAAATGATGTGATGACCGTGCCCGTATCCCATAGCGCATATCCCGCCTATGCCTTCCTATATTTCGGTAAAAGTGAAACAGTACTATACACGGGAGACTTTAGAGTCGAAGGCTTCTTAACTCTGGACGAATTCTGCGAGCTTAACGGGGGAGCAGACTTGTTCGGCTTTCTTAGTGAAAACAGGGATGTGAGAGTTGATACGTTAATAGTTGAGGGAACAAATGTAGGTTCAAACAGGCTTCCAATAGCCCCTAAGGAAACCATGGACATCTTCAGAAGATTGGCCTCAAGCCACAAACCAGTCATAGCA